>Ga0208243_1000064_pt1 | contig 115462 bp, 111 predicted proteins | sample Subbio2Aug_QV12A_FD_184826 | JGI IMG/M metagenome (GOLD analysis project Ga0208243, IMG submission 184826) | Serpentinite rock and fluid subsurface biosphere microbial communities from McLaughlin Reserve, California, USA - CR12Aug_QV12A (SPAdes) | ecosystem: Environmental > Terrestrial > Deep... | reverse complement strand
AGTGAGCTGGCTAACGGCTGAGAGTACTCCCCCGGCTACCGTTACATAACCACCAATAGTAACCACTGCAGCAGGCAAAGCTACTGGGGCTGTCAAAATGGCACCGCCAACAGCAGCCAAAACCAATCCGATATTGCGAAGCACTTTAAAAAATGTCGGAGTGGGTGCCGTTATTCTCTTTTTAATAGTCATGATCTCAGAGGAATTAGGTTGATAAAAATAGGTCCCTTATCGGCACTTCGAATTGAAAATCCGCTAAATGAAATGCAAAATCACCCCGAGGTAAATCTAAAACCCGTATTTCCCATTCATCTTCCGGTGCAGCAAGTACAGATTCAAATAATATAGGCTGAGGAGTCGACTTTCCTCCAACCGCAATAAATGACGCATCATACAAGGTGATTATCACAGACATAACCCTTTGAGGATAACTTCCATCGGGTGATCCATTTTCATTAACATGAGCTAATGAAATAGTATTAACGTCATGCAAGACATAACTAAAATCCGGCCACGGTGACCTGCTACCGCCAATAGGGCTGATTTCAGCATTAGGCGGCATACTCTGTGCCACAACGGTTGAACTGCTTAATGCAGCAAACAATAGAAACAAAACTAGTTTCAAACTTTTATAAAAATTGGTTTTCATGATTTTAAAAATTTAAGATTTGATGATGATTAAAACTCGTTGCTTTTTATCCAAAGCCCCATAAACTATGGTTTTGAGCTTGGTAAAAGCTTTTCGGGATTGTAATCCCAATCCGACTCCCGAAATTTTGGTAACCGGTGCAATACAGCCATTCAGTTCTTTGAGGGCATTATTGGCTGGGTGAAACAGAATCCAACTTCTGTTTTTAACTTCAATGATTTCCAAATGCCATTTAAACTTATTACTGTATCTTTTTCTGATAAAATACTTCCCCTCCGGAATGCAGGAAACCTTCGTTTCGTTATTCTTCCAAGGCAATTCAATGGTGTTACAAATCAATTTGCCCTCGCATTCGAGTTTACCATTAGTTCCTTTGGGGAAATAAGTTCTGGTTAATACTAAAACCACTTCTAAACCGTATTTGTTAGACTGAGCTTGTCGAAGTCACTTATACTCCACTATCAACCTTAGCAATCGACAAAGGGTTAAATGCACCATTTTTAAGCGGATACATTTGTCCATTAGTCTCTTGATAAAACTCAATACCTAAAGCCAAAAACAAGGGTTTAGTCGAGTTGGCAGTCACGGCATTGGTGTGATTAATAGCTGCTGTTGGTGTGGCATCCCAAGGTAAGATTGCCGTCTCTGAGGTGGCAACAACATAGGTCTCAGCCTCAAAATCAACTTCAGCACCACCGGAAATGATTTTGAAATGCGTTGTTCCGCTAGGTGCTGCAATCATGTTCAACGGAACAAAAGAAGCAATATCAACAGTAATCTCTCCAGCAGCTCTGTCAATTGCAGCCACAAATGGTGCATACAAACTGGTACCTAACTTACCGCGGATGTTGAACTCAAAACCAAGCAATAATTCGGCCTCACCGTCAATAACATTCCGCAACCCTCTCTCACTAACAGTATCCGCTTGAATAACTTTTACCATAGCTTGGGTCAGTCTGCTAACCATTCTACTGTCTGCTGAATTAATCAGCAATGGTCTTAAGGCAGTTCGTAAAAGCTTCCCAGCCTTCCCTGCCCTGCCAAATTCAGAACCATTCTCACGAGTCCTCTGAAATGCAGGGTCACTGGCAATTCTATTGGCATCTATTCCTCCTTTCTCACGTGCCAAATGCCCATCCTGCGTCTTGTAAAAGGTAATATCCCCGATAGTCCCTTTTAATTTAATTATGCCTTTCTGTCTAGCCATAATCTTTACAATTTTTGATTAATACTCATTTTCACAATTCACTTTCATTTCGATAATCGTTGCAACTAAATCTCGAATGATTTGAACAAAGTTTTATTTATTCAATTTTCATATCCTAACACCACAATAAAAAGCCGTAAATAATCACCAAAAACCACCAAAAATCATCTTTGTAATTTATCCCAAATTCAATAGTTTTGTAAAATACGGTTGAGATTTAGCAACACTATATCAAAGGCATAGATAGAGTATCAATTAGTTAAATGGGAGCAAGCAATGGAAGAATCTGCATGTACCCGAAAGACGTTCAACGCATAATGGGAAAAGAATACACTCAAGCAAGATTGTATTTAATCAAGATAAAAAAGCACCTTAAGAAAGAAGATCATCAATATATTTCAGTTGAGGAATTTTGCAAATATTCTGGTCTTCCAGTAGAAGAAGTTTTGCGTTGCATGTTGTAGGGTAAAATAAATAGATTTAGGTCTATAGGTTTTCTGAAAAGCATACAAGCTAGTTCAATAAGAAGTACAAAAATTAGTATGATTCCTTCCATTTAATTTGTCCAAATCACCAATAATCATTAAATTTACACCATAAGATTTGGTATTTTTTTGCAGTATAGATACAAAATCGAGACCCTAGTTTTTCAAGTTTATAAAACCCTCATAAACAAAGGGATTGTAGAATTGGTTCGAATCCTGCTCTCCCCACAAATAAATCGATACTAAAAAAGCACTCAAGTGAACTTGAGTGCTTTTTTTGTTCTCTCACAGTAAAGCTTTTCAAACTTTAACAATTTTACGCCATTCTCAAATCGCAATTTTTCTTGTCAATCCCATCAAAAAAAGTATCTTTGATTTTCTAAAAAACGCGTTATGAAATCAAAAATTGTTTTAAGTACAGTAATGAGCTTCGCTTTACTGGCCGTTTCTTGTAAAAAAGAAGAAGAAAGCACTACAACCACCGATGCTAAACCGAAAGAAATAATTATGCCGAGAGTACAACCAATACCGGCTCAAAGCACGCAACCTATCATACAAAACGCACCTGTACAAAGTCAACAACCGGTAACTCCAAGCAATCAGGCTGTAACCATGACACAAACACCTGTAGCTACAAAACCGGGGATGAATCCTCCTCACGGACAACCCGGACACCGTTGTGATATTGCTGTTGGCGCTCCATTAAATTCACCAAAGCAAACCAAACCGGCAACAGGAGCCGGTAGTGCTGTGGTGCAACAAGTAACCCCTAATATGACAGCACAACCCAATAGTGCTGCCCCTGCAATTTTAACGCCTAACGCAGCGCAAACAACTACTGCGCCGGGGATGAATCCACCGCACGGACAACCCGGACATGTATGCAGTGTTGCCGTTGGAGCTCCATTACCGAAATAAATATTTTAAACATAAAAAATCCCGTTTAGCAAAACTAAACGGGATTTTTATTTTATGGTTTATTTAGATTATTCTAAAGCAAAAGTCACATTAACTGTGGTATTGATTTCAATTTCACCTATAGCTAATGTTTCTCTAACCGTATCCGCTTCGGTGGCCATAGCCATCATATTACCTTTATACATAGGTTGGGGGAAGTAAACATTAGACGCATCTGTAATTAAAAGTGCTTTCCCTACTTTCTGCCCTAAAACACTAACATAATCAGCAGCTTTTTGTTTGGCATTCAACATGGCTTTTTTGCGAGCTTCTCTTTCGTGTTCTTCCATTTTAGAGGATTTGAACTCTACTCCTTGTATGTTATTGATACCGGCATCATTCAAGCCCATCATGATTTCATCATATTTAGAAAGTTCTTTTAATGTGATGGTTAGCGTTTGATTAGCTTGAAAATTGTATTTCTTTTTCTCGTAATCATAGTTTTTGCCCAAACTAACATTATTGGTTTTGTAATCGGTAGTAGGGATACCGCTTTTCTTTAAAAACTTAATTACTTTATCTACTACTTCGTCGTTAAGTGTTTTCACTTCTTTGGCATCTTTACCGGTGTTTTGAAAACCTACAGTAACCACTGCCTGATCAGGAACCACTTTAATTTTACCTTCACCGGTAACTGAAATTTGTGGTACTACCGCTTTTTGTTCTTGCACCTGAGCTTGGGTGATACCCATCACCAACAAAGCCAAAATTACTGCTGTTTTTTTCATGATATGATTGATTTAAAATTATGAATTTCCGTTTCCAAAAGTTGTGCCAATTATAGCTTTCCTTGCTTGGCCATCACAAAAAGAATGATAATGGGAATGGCCAGCACTATAACCAATTGGGTGTTAGTTTGAAACAAGATTGGTTCTTTTAAAAGTGTAATGGCGTAACCGCCAATGGCTCCACCAAAATGCGCTGTGTGTCCTATATTATCGTTTTTGGCGCGCATACCATAAATAGAATACAACAAATACAATACTCCAAAAACATAGCCCGGGATGAAACCGTAAATCTGCATTTGAGGAAACAATAAGATGGCCGCGTAAATTATACCGGTAACCGCTCCCGAAGCACCAACAGCACTGTAACTGTAATTATTGCCGTGGATGACCATGGTTAATAAATTCCCGAAAATCAAACTCCCGAAATAAATCAGCAGAAAAGACCAACCACCTAAAAAGGTAATCACAATTGGCGCAAAAGAGTAGAGCGTAATCATGTTAAAAGCCAAATGTATTTCATCGGCATGTAAAAATCCGGAACTAATCATTCGAACTTGCTCACCGGCTCTAATACTTCCCACATGAAAAAGGTATTTTCGATAAAAAAGTGCATCGTTAAACCCTTTGAAGCTAACAAGTACATTGGCTATGATTAAAGCCCATAAAAATAGGTCGCCCATAAATAGATTCTTTTACTGTTGGTTTAAAAGTCTGACGCGTAAAATTAGCAATACTTCTGTAGGTTTTGTTAATATGGGTCGGATAAAATCGCATTTAACTTTATATTTGCACAAAATAAGCTGCATGCAACTATTAGTCTTTTTTCTATTATATCCTTTTATCTGGTTCATCTCCATTTTACCATTTCGCATTCTTTATCTAATTTCTGATATTGTTTATGTATTGGTTTACCATATTATCGGCTATCGAAAAAAAATAGTGCGCCACAATTTGGCTATTGCATTACCGCAATTGAATGCAAAAGAGCGATTGGTTATCGAAAAAAAATCATACCATCATTTGTGTGATATGTTTTTGGAAATGATTAAAACCATGTCGCTATCCGAGAAAGAAATGGACAAGCGATTCACTTTTACCAATTTGGAAACTTTAACCCATATGGAAAAAGAGGGCAAAAGCATAGCCGTAATGATGGCGCATTATGCCAGTTATGAATGGGCCATTTCTTTGAACAAGTACAGCTCATTAACAAGCTACGCTATTTATAAAAAAATCGCCAACAAACACTTTGATAAATTGGTCAAAGACATTCGATTAAAGTTTAAAGCAGTACTAATCACTACCAGTGAAACCATACCAACCATCGAAAAAAACTACCGCAATAAGTACTTGGGACTTTACGGATTTGCCAGTGACCAATCACCACAACTAAGCAAAACACACCATTGGGGTACTTTTATGGGCATTGAAACACCGGTGCATACCGGGGCTGAGATGCTGGTAAAAAGATTCGATATGAATGTTATTTTCCTGAAGGTAAAAAAGATCAAACGCGGCTATTACCAAGCAACGTTCGAAACCATGTTCGACGAACCGTCAACAGTGCCGAATTACCAAATTTCAGACGAGTTTTTGCGCCGTGTAGAAAAGCAAATTTTAGAGGCGCCGGAGTATTACTTGTGGACACACAAACGTTGGAAACACAAAAAGAAATAGTTTCCGTAAACAAGCATAAATCACCTTAATCTTATTGTGTTTTAAACCAAGATTTTACCATTGCTTTCTCGGTATGTTGGTCATCTTGATGCGTAAACTCATTGGTTTTTGAATTGTATTGGTAGGCTCTTCCCCATTCCTCATGGTTTTCGGCCAAGGCTTTAATGCTGTCGCAAACAAACTGAATTTCCTCTGAAGTAGTTGTTGGATGAATAGACATTCTAATCCATCCCGGTTTTTTAATCAAATCGCCCGAAGTAATTTGACATACCAAATCGTGTGAAGTTTCTTGATCTACATGCAACAAATAGTGTCCGTATGTACCGGCACAACTGCAACCACCACGAGTTTGAATACCGAAACGATCGTTCAATAATTTTACACCTAAGTTGTAATGCAAGTCATCTATGTAAAACGAAATCACACCCAACCTATCCCGGTGTTGTCCTGCCAGTATATGTAAATTGCTGACATTACCCAACTCCGAAAAAACATAATCCACCAATTCATGCTCTCTTTCCAAGATGTTTTTTACGCCCATTTGCTCTTTCAACTGAATGGCTAAAGCCGTTTTGATTACTTGTAAAAAACCCGGAGTTCCACCATCTTCTCTATCTTCAATATTGTCGATATACTTGTGTTCACCCCAAGGATTTGTCCACGATACCGTTCCGCCACCGGGACAATCGGGCACATTATTTTTATATAGGTTTTTATTAAAAATCAACACTCCCGAAGTTCCCGGACCTCCTAAAAACTTATGAGGAGAAAAGAAAATAGCATCCAAATAGCTTTCCTCATCGGGATGCATATTGATCTCAACATACGGTCCGGAACAAGCAAAATCTACAAAGCAAACACCGTTATTTTGGTGCATTAATTTGGCCACTTCGTGATAAGGTGTACGAATGCCCGTTACGTTAGAACAAGATGTGATTGAGGCTATTTTGAAACTTCTGTCTTTGTATTTTTCCAATAAAGTTTTAAACGCACTCATGCACAACAATCCGTCTTCATTGGCCGGAATAACAACCACATCCGCTATGGTCTCGAGCCAAGAAGTTTGATTGGAATGGTGTTCCATGTGAGAAATAAAAACAATTGGCTTCACTTCATCCGGTATAGTGGCAAAAGTTTTTAGATTTTCCGGAATGCGCAAACCAAGTATTCTTTGAAACTTGTTTACTACGCCAGTCATTCCGGTGCCATCATTAATCAATACATCATTTTCATTAGCATTCACATGCTTTTTAATAATGTGACGCGCTTCGTGATACGCCATGGTCATAGCAGTTCCCGAAATGGTAGTTTCCGTGTGAGTATTAGCCACAAAAGGACCAAACGAATGCATCAGTTTTTCTTCAATAGGTTGGTACAGTCTTCCGCTGGCGGTCCAATCGGTGTAAATGATTTTCTTTTCACCGAAAGGCGACTCAAAGGTTTGATCTATTCCGATGATATTTTTTCGAAATTGTAGAAAATACTGCTCTAATGCCGTTTGGGAAGTGGTAGTAATCATAATGCAACTATTTGTGCTCAAAGATACATTATTTTTATTTTTAGGATAATAAAATGCATTTTGTTGACAAATTCATAAAAATCAAACCCAATTTAAACCTTAACTTTGGGATATGGTCTTACAATAAAATTTTTTTTAGATATGAAAAAACAATTATCACTGCTGTTGGTTATCTTGGGAATGGCCACAGCATTTAGTCAGGTTGACAATCGTCCGGTAAATACCGGTGACGATTTTAGTTTGGAAGGCGCTTTGGCCATGTTTAAAAAAGCCAATTCATTAGAAGAATTTGAAAAACTACTAAATGAGGAAAATAATAATGTAAACAATCTTGACCTCAACAATGATGACGATATTGATTACATAGTAGTTGAAGATATTAAAGAGGGTGATTCACATATAATTGTATTGAGTACCTATCTGAATGAAAAAGAAAAACAAGACATTGCCACTATCGGTATTGAAAAAACAGGCGAAAATCAAGCGCTGTTGCAAATTGAAGGCGATACCGATTTGTATCCTGAAAATACCATTATAGAACCTACAGAAGAAAAAGAAACTTTAAAAAGTGCTAAAGGCGGACCCAATACTTTTGAAACCGATGTTCAAGTGGTTACGGTTAATGTATGGCTTTGGCCAAGTGTACGCTTTTTATACGGACCTCGTTATGTAGTTTGGGTTTCACCTTATCGCTGGGGCTATTATCCTCGTTGGTGGAGACCTTGGCGACCGATAGCACATCCCGTTTTTTATGCCCATTGTGCACCGCATCGTGTTTACTATCGTCCGGTAGCTTCCCGCCGTGTAGTTGTGGCACGCAGAGCTTATGCACCAAGAAGACATTCTTCTACATTAGTGGTACACAATCGAAGAGGAACTACTGTGGTACACAAAAACAGAAGAGGCTCTGTAAAAGTGGTTAAAACAAGAAGAACTCCGGTTAGAGGCAGAAGATAAAATGGACAAGCACAACCTTTGGTCGATTCGTTTGGGTTTTTCGGGAAAACAAAGTCCGCTCATCGCAGCAATGGGATTAGAAAAGTTTCTTGAAAAATCCTTTGCGTCAAAATTTAACAAAAGTGTGCCCGACTTTTTGGAGAACAGTCCAAAAACCATTCAGGAATTAAGAGCCAAGAGACAGGCGTTGCAAAACAGTGCTTCGGAAGATGCCAAGGAAATGCTCAAAAAGGAGCTCCAAGTTTCTTTTGAAATGAAAGCATGGTGGATCACAAAAATGCAGTCAGAAGACTATCCGTTGCGTGAAAAAATGACCTGCTTTTGGCACAATCATTTTGTATCGACTTATCAAAAAGTAAAAGTCAACCATTGGATTTTCCAGCATAACCAGCTTTTGCGGGAACAGGCTTTCGGAAATTTCAAAACCCTTACCAAACAAATCCTGCAAACCAATGCCATGGTGCGGTACTTAGACAATGTAGACAACCGGCGAGACAAAATCAATGAAAATTTGAGTCGCGAATTGTTAGAACTTTTCACGTTAGGCATTGGAAATTATACAGAAGAAGATATAAAAAACGGCGCTAAAGGCTTGGCAGGGTTAAATCTTGGTGAAGACCAAGCGGTTTATCGAAAATTGCTGGAAAACAATGACACCATAACCTATTTCGGAAAGACCGGAAAATTCAAAGCAGAGGAAATGGTGGATATTATTTTCGAACAGCAAGCCGCTCCCTATTTACTCACTCGGAAAATTCTTCAGTGGTTTATTTATGATAATCCGCCCGAGACTTTGGTAACTTACTACGGAGATTATTTCAGAAAAGTGGATTTTGAAATCAAACCTTTGCTAATCAAAATCTTTACAGAAGAATATCCGAAAGACACTGCCGGAAGTAAAATCAAAGATCCGCTGGTTTACATACTGCAACTGATGCACGAATTGAACGCCACGGAAATGAATCCGAAATTAGTGGCTTTTTTCTTGAAACAACAAGGTATGGATTTGTTCAACCAACCCAATGTAAAAGGTTGGAATGGTGGTAAAGAATGGTTGACCTCTCAAATTTATTTACAGCGAAACAACGTAGCCGATTTGCTGTGTGATGGTCGAAGTTGGAACCGTAGAATACAGTTTACCAATGAAATGATGAGCGAAAATATGCCGCAATTGAAAGTAAAAATCAACTGGAATAGGAACGGAAATCACAAATCCATCATTGCCGATTTGGTCAACAGCTTGCTCTTCAAAACCGATGAAAATTTGCAAAAAGAATGGGAATCGATACTGAAATATGATTTTAACCCAAAGGCTGAAAATGCAGATTATGCTGTACTCCGATTGTTCAATGCAATGGTCAAAACACCCGAATTTCAAATCATTTGAGAATGAATAGAAGAAATTTTTTAACCCTAACCGGTACTTTCACAGGCGGTGCATTATTGCTCCCGGATTTTCTTCATGCTTTTGGTAGTCAGCCCAATTTGGTGATGGGCGAACCCTGTTTGGTTTTTATCCAACTCAATGGTGGCAACGACGGTTTGAATACTTTTGTCCCGTATGACAATCCTTTGTATTACCAATTAAGATCGAAAATTGCACTCTCAAAAGACTCGGTTATCAGTAAAAACAACGGTATGGCTTTTCATCCTGCTTTGAAAAATTTTGCTGAAATACAACAAAAAGGCGATATGAGTATTTTGCAAAACGTAGGCTATCCCGAACCCAATCGTTCTCATTTTCGCAGTCAGGAAATTTGGCAAACGGCTTCGGCTCCAAACCAATACTTAAGCGAAGGTTGGCTGGGTCGCTACTTGGATTTGCAATGCAAAGAACACCAACCCACAGCCGGTATTAACTTGGATGCCATTGACAACTTGGCCTTGAAAGGAAAAGAACCAAACTTTATTACTGTGAAAGATCCGAATCGTTTTAAAATCAGAACCGACAAAGACGACACGGTAAAACTCTCCGATAATCCGCAATTGGATTTTGTTCGAAAAATTGCCTACTCGGTCACCGAAGGTGCTGAAGAAATTCAGCAAGCCTTGACTAAATCGACTGCCGAAATGAGCTATCCAAAAACCAATTTGGGTAAAAATTTAGAATGGATAGCCCGACTCATCAAAGGAAATCTGAACTCCAAAGTGTATTACACTTCTCAAAACGGTTATGATACACACGATAACCAATTGGCCATACACCAACGGAATTTGGAAGAATTAAACGATGCCGTTTATAGTTTTTACAAGGATTTAAAGCAAGCCAACTTACTGCAAAACGTTACCATAGTAGTGTTTTCGGAATTTGGAAGAAGAGTAAAAGACAACGGCAACGGAACCGATCACGGAACAGCTGCGCCTTTGTTTGTGATTGGCGGAAATAACCGAGGAAAAGTACTGGGAAGTAATCCGGATTTATCTGATTTAGACGAAGGCGATTTGAAATACCAAATTGATTTCAGAAGTGTTTATGCTTCACTATTAAACCACAAACTCGAATTTGATTACCAATCTATAGGCATAACTTCTAAACCAATTAATGGACTTTTTTAACTTTTGTAGCAGTTTTACTCAAAAATTAAAACATAAAATCCCTATTAATAGGGATTTTTTTTTACAAAATAAATTCTCATCTTTGACTCAACTAAAACCCAAAAATCATGAAAGTCTACGAATCAGAAGGATCATTCGACTGTGAGGCTCTAACATTCAATTTAAAAATTCAAACCACCGACATCAATCCGGATGCCTTTTACATCAGTACATTTTACAATATCTGTAATAAGGAGCGTTTTGCCATAGTGGGAATTTTACAAACCAAAGACGGCAATACCAAAGATTTCAGCAACTATCCGCCGGACTCATCGTTAGTTATTGAAGATTTTCCTTTTTCTGATTTAGACAAAAGTTACCTTGAAGAAGGAGACAAAGACATTACAACCATACAACAAGGTGATTGCGTAACTGTTTATATTCATGATGGCATTGGCTTTAATCCTCAAGAGAATAGTGCTGATAATGAGTATATTCTAAACTACAAGAGAGGAGTTTATGTGTATTTAGAAGCTGGTTCACCTCCGGGAAGTAATGGTGATGGAGGTTTAAATTAGGATTAAAGTTGAAACTTAAATTTACAAATCTATTTTTATTCACGTTGATTTTTTTCAACAGCTTGACTGTTTTTACACAAAACGAACAGTTATTGAAACTTGAAGCTGAATTTGAAAAAATCGACTATAAAACCCGTTTGAGTAAATTAGAGAGTATTGATCTCAATAATTTATCTATTCGAGAGAAGGCATTAGTTGAACATTTATATGGAAAAACATATTATTTATATAATTCCGGTAATGGTGCTGTTGAACATTTTATTAAAGCCAAAAATCTGTATATAAAAGCTAAAGATTATGATAAGGCGACTGAACTTTCTTTAACGTTAGCGGAACAAAAAAGACTTTCTAAATACAAATATGAGGAATACAAACCCTTATTAGATGAAGCTATTAGTTATGCTGAAAAAAGTAATAAAGAAGATTTGCTTTGTGCCACATACCTGGAAGTTGGTATAAGCTTACAAAAAGCAGAGCCGCAAAAAGCAATAGAGTTCCACAAAAAAGGATTAAAAATTGCCAAAAAAATAAAGAATCAATTTTTTGAAATTAGATTCAACAGAAACATTGGATTGACTTATTGTGAATTTATAAAAGACTTTGAAAAAGCACTGTACTTCCAGAACTTATCTCTTGAACAAAGTAAAAAGTTAAATTACACTGAAGGTATTGCCTATGCATATGTTAATTTGGCATCGATAGCACGAAATTTAAGAGAATATGATAAGGCAATAAAATATTACAATATTGCTGAAAATTTAAAATTTGACAATTATAGGACGAATTTCAACATAATCCTTTACCAATATATCTCAAATACTTACCGAGAGATGAAGGATTTTGAGAAGGCTATTGAATATTTAGACAAAAAAAAGGTACTTGAGGAAATTGTTAGTAAAAGAGATGAAGAAAAATACATCCGTGACATCAACACCAAATATGAAACGAGAGAAAAAGAACTCGAAAACCAAGAATTAAAGCTGAAAGACGAAAAAAACCAATTGATTATTTACAGTTTTATTGGTGTTTTTCTATTATTTTCAGCAGGCGCCTATTTCCGTATCAGTCACATCAACAAAAAGAAGAAAATAGCCGAGCAAGAGCGACTCATCGAAAGTCAAAAATTAGAAAACGTACTGAAAGACCAAGAGTTAAAAGAAATTGACAAAATTTTGGAAGGTCAAGAAAAAGAACGGCTCAAAATTGCCAATGACTTACACGATAATTTGGGCAGCATTTTGGCTACATTGAAACTCAATTTTCAAAATCTTTATTCGCAAAAAGATAATAATGAAAACGGACAAGAACTCTTTGACAAAACCAACGAACTAATCGAAGAAGCCTATCAAAAAGTACGCGGTATGGCCCATGCTAAAAATGCCGGTGTAATTGGCAGCGAAGGCTTGGTTCCGGCAGTTCAAAATATAGCCAAAAAAATAGCCATTCCCGGAAAACTCAAAGTACAGGTAATTCCCTTTGGTATGACCAAAAGGTTTGAAAACGCAATGGAAGTTAACTTGTTCCGAATGATACAAGAAATACTAACCAATGCCATCAAACATGCTGAAGCAACCGAAATCACCATCAGCTTAACCCAAGACGAAGACTCTATCAATATCATTATTGAAGATAATGGTAAAGGTTTTAATCCGAAGAGCATAACTAAAAAAGAAGGTATGGGTTTAAGCAATATTACCAAAAAAGTAGAACAGCTTAACGGCACCTTCAATATAGACAGTTTTGAAGGTAAAGGTACAACCATATTAATAGACATCCCATTATGATAACTGTAATCATAGCAGAAGATCACCAAGCATTAATTGACGGAATGAAATCCTTTCTTAAAAACGAAAAGGACATAGAAATCATTGGATATGCTAACGATGGTTTTTCATTAATTGAAAGTGCCAGAAGGCTTAAACCCAAAGTGATTATAACCGATATCAGAATGCCCAAATGTGACGGTATTGTAGCTACAAAAACTATAAAGGCAGAATTACCGAATACCAAAGTGATTGCTTTCAGTATGTTTGATCATGATGACGCCATTTCACAAATGAAAGAAGCCGGCGCCTCGGGCTACATAATGAAAAATTCCTCACTTCAAACCGTCCTTGACGCTATTCGGGCAGTTAGTCAAGGATACTCCTATTTTGTCAATGAAGCGGAAAACGAATATGAAATTTCCAAAAATGAATTATTTTTCAGTTCGCGTGAAAAAGAAATTTTACAACTCATAGCAGCAGGAAAATCTTCTCAAGAAATTGCCGAAACGCTCTTTATCGAAAAATCAACTGTAGATTCCCACAGAAAAAACATGTCAAAAAAAATCAAAACTATCGGCAAAACCGATTTGACAAAGTTTGCTTTAGAGCGAAAATATGACTATTTGTAAGATTATTACATTTAAATCAACGATAAAAATCCCCATTGATGGGGATTTTTTTTGTGCTTTACTTTTCCGAATTTTATGAAATCAAAAACCTAATTTAATTAAGTTTTGGTTAGTTAATAAAAAAGAACCTGCCCTACATATTGAAAAATTTTTAGTGGTATTTGATCTTTCGAAAAAGGGCAGGTTTTATTCTAAATCATCATAGTCACAGAAAATTTCTGTTTGTAACAAAACTTTTTCAAATAACATTGGCTTTTAAAAAAATAGCATCATGTTATGTTGGCGATGTTGGTTTTCATACTACAAGATACAGCATAATGAAAATTAGATTAGAAATTAATCAGCTCACCATTGACCGTCCAAAGAAACGTTGGCGCATCTATTTTGTTGTAGTAGCTGAGCATCCTACAGATCCTGATAAAATGGTAGTAACCACTGTACCGGATGAACCGATTAAAGTTACACCCAATCAGGAAAACAATATTCATTTTGACGATGAAGGTCCCGGAAGTGAAGGTTTGTTATTGCTAAAAAGAAATATGCCTCCCGGTAAGGAACTGAACGTACATTTCTATGTTCGCCATTCCAGATCCGGCATCAGAAATGCCGCCAACGCATTGCATGACATAGCAACAGAATTGGGCATAGATGCCCTGGGGCCGACAGAGAACATTTTGGGAACAAACATTCCTTGGCTTGAAATCACCAAAAAGTCATTACCTCACATTGGAAAAGCTTTAGCAAGAATACCTGATAGAGAAATGGGATTCATCTCCATGTTTGAACGCTTTGGGGATGAGTTTTTTGCCGATGGAGAAATAGACCGAAAGAAAACCGGCGGTTATTGTAACATCGTTTACAGTTGGGCCTTGGATGTCAAATAAATTTTACCGAACCAGAAATAAACAATTTAAAAACCAGAACTATGTGTTGGACCAATGTAGAAAAACAATGCAAGATGATTTATGAAAAACCATTTATCAATGCTGAAAAGCCACATGAAAGAAGGTTTATCATTCAAATTATCGCAGAAGAATTTCCTGATTTTCCACGAGTAAGAATTGCCGCTGCAGTCGACCGCTGTTTTAAAATGTTTCCTGCCCCGGTAGACCGCAAAACGCTGTTGCAATTTGTACAAAGCAGTATGCGTTAATACTCCCCTGTAATCTAACCTATCGCACCAACTTCAGATTATTTTGAGACTTTAAGAAGAAGTTTGGCGTGACAAAGTACTTAAATCGTATTTCATCCTGTTCTGCAAAGAATTTTGAAATGCGATTTTTGTATTTTAGCCAAACCATCATTTAAACACCAAATTGATTATGAACAACTTAGTTTCCATCCGCCCTTTTATAGGCGCCAAAGACTACAATACTTCCAAAACATTTTACATGGATTTGGGTTTTGACAAAATTGAACTTTCAAAAAACTTGTGTCTTTTCAAAATGGGAAACTTGGGATTTTATCTGCAAGATGCCTATGTAGCAGATTGGGTAAACAACACCATGGTTTTTGTTGAAGTTGAAAACGCAAAAGAGTTTTACAACAACTTGGTCGATTTAAAATTAACTGAAAAATATGCGGCTGTCAGAGTTGAAGGCATTAAAGAATTAGACTGGGGAAAAGAGTGTTTTGTTCACGATCCTTCCGGAATCTTGTGGCACTTTGGTGAATTCAGAAAATGAAGTCTTCAATACAATAATTTCACTTCTTTTAAATCGTAATAAGCTATACTATCATCGTTCAATAAAAGGGCCAACTTGCCTTCACGGGTTACCGTTTGAATAATCCCCATAAATCGATGTCCGTTGCTTAATTCAAAAGCTGCGGGTTTCCCTTTTTTAAACAAAATGTCATTATACCGCAGCCAAGCCTCGTCAACATGCTCAGGAAAAAGAATTAAATGCAGTTTTAATGACTTTACAAAACCTTCTGCCATCTCTTCCAAATCATAAATTTGATGGGTAATATTGGTTAATGAATTGGCTTGAGGAAGGTGTTCAAAATCGGTTTGATTAAGGTTCAATCCGAAACCTACTACTGCTGTAAAGGTTCCATCTGACTTAAAGGTGTTTTCAATTAATATGCCACCAACTTTTTTATTATCTGCCATTATGTCGTTAGGCCATTTGACATTTACTCTAACGATGTTATTTAAATTTAACAAGCCTACAGCAGCCAATGCTACAGCCACATTAAAATCATAAATTGAAATCATCTCCAGCGGCACATCTTTAACCAAAACACTAATAGTGAGGTTTTTACCCGGTTCACTTATCCACTCGGAACCCATTTGCCCTTTACCTTTGGTTTGCTCAAAGGCCATGACAGCCGTAAAATTCTCTAACCAATTTTCTTTAGCTAACTGCTTTAAATAATCGTTAGTGGAATCTATGGCATCGAGTTTGATTATAGGCATAATACAAAAAAGTAAAGTGAATTTTTTAAAGTTTTGTTAAGCAAAAATAAGCACAAAAAGTAATACCTTTGCCAAATACATACAAATACTAGATGACTAAAAAAGCAGTAAACACAGATGTACTATTAGCCAGTATCATCAAAGGAATTGAAGAAGTAAAAGGAAATGACATTGACATACTCGATTTGAGAGAAATAGATACCGCTGTATGTGATTATTTTGTAATTTGTAACGGTACTTCTAACACCCAAGTTAACGCAATTGTTAACTCCATCCAAAAATTAGTTTCAAAAGAATTAAAAGACAAACCTTGGCACGTGGAAGGCACGGACAACGGAGAATGGGTTTTAATGGACTATGTTGATGTCGTGGTACATGTATTCCAAAAACAAATTCGAGAGTTCTACAACATTGAAGGACTTTGGGGAGATGCCCAAATCACATCAATCCCAACTAACTATTAAAAATCGCGCTGATATTATATGGCTACGGAAAAGAAACCCAATAATTTTAGAATAAGTCCTTGGTGGATATATGCCGGACTAATCATTATTTTTTTCGGATTGAATTACATAGGCGGTTCCGGTTTTCAGGAAACCGCCAAAATTTCATCCTCCAAATTCAATGAGTACCTTGACAAGGGACAAATTGAAAAAGTTGTAATTTATAACAAAACCGAAGGAGAAGCTTACTTAACAGCTGCTGCCTTAAAAGACAAGACACACAGCAAGTTAGCCAAAGACATGTTGGGCAATCCTAATAAAGGACCTCACTACTCTTTTGATATCGGAAACGATGAAGTTTTTCAAAACAAGATAGAAAAAGCCAAACTCGAAGGTAAACTAAAAGACTTCGACTTCAAACCGAAGAGCAATTGGTCTGAAATTTTCATCAGTTTACTACCAATCATCATAATCATTGGCCTTTGGGTATTGATTATGAGAAGGATGTCGGGTGGCGGAGCCGGCGGTGGCGGTGGACAAATTTTCAATATCGGAAAATCGAGAGCAAAGTTGTTTGATGAAAAAACCGATTTGAAAACCACTTTCAAAGACGTTGCCGGATTGGAAGGAGCCAAAGAGGAAATCCAAGAAATTGTTGAATTCCTGAAAAATCCTGAAAAATACACCACTTTAGGAGGTAAAATCCCTAAAGGTGCTTTATTGGTTGGTCCTCCGGGAACCGGTAAAACCTTATTGGCAAAAGCGGTAGCCGGTGAAGCCAAAGTTCCTTTCTTCTCACTTTCGGGTTCCGATTTTGTGGAAATGTTTGTGGGTGTTGGTGCTTCTCGTGTGAGAGATTTATTCAAACAAGCCAAAGATAAAGCCCCGGCAATCATCTTCATCGACGAAATTGATGCCGTAGGTAGAGCAAGAGGCAAAAACAACTTTTCAGGCTCTAACGACGAAAGAGAAAATACTTTGAATCAATTACTGACCGAAATGGATGGTTTCGGTACCAACACACACGTTATTGTACTAGCTGCAACCAACAGAGCTGATGTTTTGGATAAAGCCTTGATGCGTGCCGGACGTTTCGACCGTCAAATTTATGTTGACCTTCCGGACGTTAGAGAGCGTAAAGAAATTTTTGAAGTACACTTAAAACCATTAAAAAAAGTAGACGGTTTAGACATTGATTTCCTAGCCAAACAAACCCCCGGATTTTCGGGTGCTGACATCGCGAATGTTTGTAACGAAGCTGCTTTAATTGCTGCCAGAAATAATAAATCTGCCGTTGACAAACAAGATTTCTTAGACGCCGTAGACCGAATTGTTGGTGGTTTAGAAAAGAAAAATAAAATCGTTACACCGGAAGAAAAACGCGCCATTGCCGTGCACGAAGCCGGTCATGCCACTGTAAGCTGGATGTTAGAACACGCTGCGCCATTGGTAAAAGTAACTATTGTTCCTCGAGGACAAAGTTTAGGTGCCGCATGGTATTTACCCGAGGAGCGATTGATAGTGAGACCTGAGCAGATGTTAGACGAAATGTGTGCTACCATGGGCGGACGAGCTGCAGAAAAAGTAATGTTTGACAAAATTTCAACCGGTGCCTTGAGTGATTTGGAAAAAGTAACCAAACAAGCTCGTGCTATGGTAACCATTTACGGCTTAAATGATAAATTAGGCAATATTACTTACTACGACTCTACGGGTCAAAGTGAATACAATTTCTCCAAACCATACTCTGAAGAAACGGCCTTGGTTATTGATCAGGAAATTTCAGCCTTGATTGAAAAAGAATACCAACGTGCAATCAAAATTCTTCAGGACAACAAGGAAAAATTAGAGCAATTAGCCAATATTCTAATCGAAAAAGAAGTCATCTTTAAGGACGATTTGGAAACGATTTTCGGCAAACGCCCATTCGGTAATTCAACAGAAGAAACTGTAGCTGAAACCGTAAGCGAATAAGCCTGATTGTTTTTTAACATTTTTTTAAAATCTTAATTCAAAACATACTTTTGAATTAAGATTTTTTTATCTTTGAGGGATTTCAAATACCAAACCCGATTATAAACAATCAGCATGAGTCTTTTCAGAAAAATTTTTGGCACAGGAAACGATGCCTCTGACGAAGAAAGTCAAAGCGAATTCAACAATGCTCCTTCGAGCTTTTCTCTACTGCCTGTAGATGAAAAGTTTACCTATAATTTCAAGAAAAACGGTGGCAAGTTTTTGTATTGTGAAAACTTAAATGAAGTCAAAGACCAATTCTTGAACATACTTGAAGAAAATGATTGGTTTGAATGTGAAGCCCTTTGCTATGAGCCGAAATTGTTCAGTATGTTAGACGAAAACAAACTGAGCTACGACAAACCTACTAATCCGAAATTTTTATTTGCCAGTTGTGAAAATCTTATAGCCGATGAAGGTTCTGTATTATTTTCTTCTAACCAAATCAAACAAAATAAGCCCAACGACTTACCTATCAACATCATCATTTTAGCCACTACCAGTCAGATTTTAGAATCTAAAAGCGACGGTTTGAGAGTGATTAAAAAGAAATACGATAAAGATTACCCAACCAACATCACTACCATCAAATATTTCGAAAAAGCTAAAGACGAAGACTTCCTGCAATACGGAAGCACTGCCAAGAATTTGTACCTCTTGCTTTTAGAAGATTTATAAGATGACAACTACCGTAACAAGAGCTTTATCCGGTGCAGTATACGTACTGTTGCTGGTTGGTGCTACACTCTATTCTCCCTACAGCTTTTTGTTGCTATTTGGATTGTTATTATTGTTCTCTGTTGGTGAATTCTGCAAATTGGTTGGCCTCAAACCCATATTACCCTTACTATTCGCTACAATTGGATACATCCTATTCAATTTGGACAATTCTGTAAAAACCAATGAAATATTGTTGCTCATAGCCGCACTCCTCGTTTCAATACGTTCGTTATTGTTTTTATTTGAAAAGAAAAACCGCTTTTTAGATACACAGGCCAAATATGTATTTCTGATTGGTTATTTGATTATTCCAATCATCATTTTTACTAAAATTCCTTTTGTCTCAAACTTATATCATCCGGAAATTATTATTGGCATTTTAATCTTGATTTGGACCAATGATACGTTTGCTTATTTGGTGGGTATTACCATGGGGAAAAATAAATTATTCGAAAGAATTTCACCCAAGAAAACCATTGAGGGTTTTACCGGTGGGTTAATTTTTGCCATGATAGCCGGAATTCTATTGGCTCAATTTTACCTGAACGAATCGGTTATTCGTTGGGTAATCATTGCGTTATTGGTCACCACATTCGGAACCCTTGGCGATTTGATTGAATCTAAGTTTAAAAGATTGGCGGGTGTAAAAGACAGTGGCAACATTATGCCGGGTCATGGTGGTTTTCTAGATCGCTTGGATAGTATTATATTTGTAGCACCTTTTGTTTATTTATTTTACCAAATTATCTATTATGTTTCATAAAGAAGGTTATAAAATCATTTTCATTGCATTGGTCAGCTTTATTGCAGTTTTGCTGTTGTCTGATAAATTCATCTCATTATCCTGGCTGAAAATGGCTGTTCAATTGTTGGCTTTATTCTTCTTTATAATGGTTTTACAGTTCTTTAGAAATCCGAATCGAAAAATAACCGCTAATAAAAATACCATTTTAGCTCCTGTTGATGGTAAAGTTGTAGTGATTGAAGAAGTATTTGAAGAAGAATACTTCAAAGACAAACGCTTACAAGTATCTATTTTCATGTCGCCCATCAATGTACACGTAACCCGTTATGCCGCTTCGGGAAAAATCAAGTTCAGCAAATACCATCCGGGAAAATACTTGGTGGCTTGGCATCCTAAAGCCAGTACAGAAAACGAAAGAACAACTGTTGTAATAGAAACCGAAATGTTCGGAGAAATTTTATACCGTCAAATTGCAGGTGCCTTAGCCAGACGTATTGTTAATTATGCCGAAGAAGGTCAAGTAGTGACTCAAGGTGATGATGCGGGATTCATCAAATTTGGTTCTCGTGTAGATATCTTTTTGCCTTTAGGTACTCCGGTAGAAGTTGCATTACAACAGAAAGCTGTTGGTAACCAAACTGTAATTGTTTCAAAATAAAAGAAGCGCCATGTCGGAAAAAGACTTAGATGCTCGATTCCGAGAAGCCGTAGAAATTGCTTCTCAAATGACACAATCTTCTCTGCCGCAAGATGTGCAGTTGCGTTTGTACGCTTTTTACAAGCAAGCCACTTTCGGCACGATTGAATATAATAACTCTGCCTCCTTCGATTTGCGAAATGCCTTCAAAACCAATGCTTGGATGCAAATCAGTCACCTCTCTGTTGATGAAGCCAAAGAAGAATACATCAAAGCCATACATGCCATAGTAAATGAAAATAAGTAAAATATGAAAAAGATATTTGTTGTTGTTTTAGGTATTTCATTAGCTTTCTTATTGCCTTCTTGTCAAAGAAAAAAACTCACCGAAGTAGTTGAAGTGCCGTTGCCATCAGCGGAAGAAAAAGTAACCATTGGTCATCCGGATGATGTAAGCGCAGAAAGCGGTCAATTTGCGTTGGCCAAATTACCTTACGAATACAATGCACTAATGCCAAGCATTGACATACTGACTATGGAAGTGCATTATTCCAAACATTATCTTACTTACACCAATAATTTAAATAAATTAGTAGCATCCGATCCCAACATGGTGGATTTAGCTATTGAAGACATCCTGAAAAAATTAGACATGAATAACGCCGATTTGCGTAACAATGCCGGTGGTTATTACAATCATACCCTGTTTTTTGAAGGCATGGCCCCCAAAAGCGGCGGTGAACCTAAAGATACTTTAGCCACTGTTATCACAAGAGATTTCGGTTCTTTTGAAGTATTTAAAAACCAATTTGCCGATGCTGCTGAAAAACAATTCGGTTCCGGTTGGGCTTGGTTAGTGGTAGATAAAGCCGGTAAGCTATCGGTAACAGCTACACCTAATCAGGACAATCCTTTGATGCCAAACCAACCGGTTAAAGGCACCCCAATTTTATGCTTGGATGTTTGGGAACACGCTTACTATTTGGATTATCAATACAAACGAAAAAAATACATAGAAGCTTTCTTCAAAGTCATCAATTGGAAAAAAGTTTCCGATAGGTATTTGGAAGCCAATATTGTCAAATAAAAAAATCCCTAATCTTTCGATTAGGGATTTTAATTTTTACCAAATAACCACTTTCAGATTATCAGGTCTTCGCATTTTACTGCCCGGTTTAATATTGAAAGCTTTATGGAAATCAGGATTATTTTGCAATGGCCCATTAATTCTGAACTTCGCCGGAGCGTGCACATCGGTTAACAATTGATTGGCTAAAGCTTCAGGCTTAATGTTAACCATCCAAGCATAACCATAAGCTAAGAAGAAACGTTGTTCCGGAGTTAAACCACTGATTTTTTGCTTGTTTTGATACTGAGGTGTTTTCTTAAAAGCTTCAAATCCCATAACTACACCACCTAAATCGGCTATGTTTTCTCCTTGTGTAGCATCACCATTCACAAATTTTCCGGGTAAGGCTTCATACTGACTGAATTGCTCAACTATCAATTTAGTTTTGGCTTTGAATTTTTTCAAATCTTCTGCAGTCCACCAATTGTTTAGATTTCCTTTTTCATCATATTGACTACCCTGATCATCAAATCCGTGCGTAATTTCGTGTCCGAAAGTTGAACCTCCGATTATGCCGTACAGTACAGCATCATCCGGCATTCTACCCTCGAAACCAGGCACTAAAATATTACAAGCCGGCACACAAATTTCATTGTTACTCGGACTGTAATAAGCATTATAGGTTTGCGGATACATACCCCATTCGGTACGATCAACCGGTTTACCGAATTTGGAAACCATTTCTTTAATCGCCCATTTATTGGTGGCCATTACATTCGCCAGATATGTTCCTCTATTGATGTTTACGCTACTCATGTCTTTCCACTTATCGGGATAACCCACTTTCATGACTATTTTACTCAACTTGTAAAGCGCTTTTTTCTTGGTTTCCTCGCTCATCCAATCGAGTTTTTTAATACGTTCGGCGTAAACGGTTCTAATGTTGTTTCCGATTTCGAGTAGCTTTTCTTTAGAACCTTCCGGCAAATACTCTTTTACATATACTTGTCCAATCAATTCTCCCAAAGCACCATCGGTTTGCTCTACTATACGTTTCCAACGCGGTTTTTGTTCTTTCACACCACTCATCACCGTAGAATAGAAATAGAAGTTCTGTTTCTCTATAGCATTATGCAAATACGAAGCATACGAATTCACCAAATCCCATTCTAAATACGTTTTCCAATCCTCAATGGTATAACTTTTCACCATTTGGTTTAAGGCTTTGTAAAACTCAGGTTGACCTACAATAACGGTATCGGCATTTTTGATTCCGATGTTAGCCGTCATTACTTTCCAGTCTATATTAGGAGTAGCCGCATTGATTTGGCTTATACCCATTTTGTTGTAATTTTTAATCGGATCGCGAAGTGCTTCTAACTTACGGGAGTTTTGCGCCAATTCGGTTTCCAACTTCATAATTACTGCAGCATTGGCTTTGGCCACTTCCGGTGATTTCCCCATTAAAAGCCCCATTTTTTCTAAATGCTTAACGTATTCAGCGCGAATGTTTACTGTTTCCTTATCAGTATTAAAATAATAATCGCGATTGCCCAATCCTAATCCGCCTTGACCCAAAAACACAGCGTATTTAGCGCTGTTTTTATCATCTTGACCCACATATAACGAAAAGGCCGGATTGGCTCCGATAGTATGCAAATAGGCAATAGTATTTAATAAAGAAGGAACATCGTTGATGGCTTTGATTTTATTTAAATCAGCTCGCAGTGGTGATAACCCTAACTTTTCGATTTGCAAAGTATCCATACCCGAGGCATAAAAATCACCGATTTTTTGTTCGTTGCTGCCTTTGGGTGCGTCGGTCATTTTAGCTGATTTTTCACAAATTTGCTTGATTTGCGAATTGATGGTATCGCCTATCGTTCTGAAAATTCCGTTACTTCTTTCGCTGTCAGGAATCGGGTTTCGCTTGAACCAGCTGCCGTTGGCATACATAAAAAAGTCATCACCCGGATTGACAGTCGTATCTCGGTTAGTTACCAAAGGATCAATAAAATCGGCTTCCTTTTGGTTACAACTTACCAATAAAGCAGCTGAAAATAAACCTATGGTTAGTTTGGTTAGTAATTTCATAGTATTGTTATTAAATGGCTATTGGACTTCATTTTAAATAAAATGTTACCAAATGTAATGCATTTGGTAAAATGAAGCATAAAAAAAACCACCCGAAGGTGGCTTAATTTTAATCTTTGACGCCTAATTTCGTCAGTATATCTTCCATCAAACACCATTTGGTAATGGAAGATTGCAGTAAATTAACACCGACAAAAGCGGTGAACCACAACCAATTTTGATCGACATAAATCGCCAATAACAAACTAATTAGTATGAAGGTTCCGGCGATGGCTCTGATAATTCTGTTTTTCATAATACTTTTTTTAGTTAGTTTTTTCTATGTCGAGTATAGCTACATGAATGTTTGACATGGTTTCCTGAGAAGCATTAAATGCCTTGACCGCATCACAAACAATAGCAACATTTTCATTTTCAGTAAAAGCATAAAACATCAAAGACTCGTTTTGGGTCATTGCTGTTCCGAACCAATTTGATTCGAGATCTTCCTCAGTGGCATCTCTAAAACCCGTTACAGGATTGTAAGAGTATTTTTTTACAGCGGCCTTTTTTAAAATTTGCTTCACTTCTTTTTCAAATTCGGCTATGGCAGTTATGATTAAAAGTTTCATCTGTTCAATGTTTAAGTTATTGTTTTTCAGTGAATTTTGATTTCCATTTTTTTCTCTCAGTGATATAGTAAATCAACGGTACCACAATCAAGGTCAGTAAAGTGGAAACTATCGCCCCAAACACTAACGAAATCGCCAAACCTTGGAATATCGGATCAAATAAGATGATGGAAGCTCCGATAACTACTGCACCAGTCGTTAATAAGATTGGCGTAGTCCGAACCGCTCCGGCTTCGATAATGGCTTGCTTTAAAGGAATACCATCGTTCAAACGGATTTCGATAAAGTCGATGAGCAACACTGAATTTCGTACCATAACACCCGCCAAAGCAATCATTCCGATAAAAGAAGTTGCGGTAAAGAAAGCACCTAACATCCAATGTCCTAATACGATTCCGACTAAAGAAAGTGGTATCGCCATCATCATTACCATAGGCGTTTTGAAGTTTTGGAACCAACCTACAATCAACATGTAAATGATGACAATTACGATTAAGAAAGCCGCTCCTAAATCGCGGAATACTTCCAAAGTAATCTGCCACTCACCATCCCATTTTACGGTAAAGTCACTTTCATCCGAAGGTTGTTCCATATACAATTCGTTCACTTTATATCCTTTCGGCAATTGCATTTTTTGCAGCTTTTCGTTCATTCCTAAAATGGCGTACACCGGACTTTCCAAGGCACCGGCCATATCAGCTGTTACATACACTACTCTTTTCTGGTCTTTGCGGTAAATGGTTTTTTGCAAAGTATCTTGTACCACTTTTACCAAATCACTTACCGGAACGACATTGCCGCGACTGCCCTTGATTTTTAAACTTTGAATGTCTTGCAAACTCGTTTTGTCTTTATCATCTAAAGCCAATACGATGCCTACATTATCATTGGAATGTTCGTCGTATAAATTAGACACCGGATATTCTTTCAATAAATAGGTCAAATTACCTACTACTTGCTGTGGCGCGATTCCGTTTAACATCGCTTTTTCTTTATCAACTTCCAAGCGATATTCGGTTTGATTGTCTTCGGTCATCCAATCAACATCCACGATATCGGTGGTGTTTTCTAAGATATTTTTGACTTGGGTGGCGACTTTAATCTGCTCTTTATAATCCGGGCCGTAAATTTCGGCTACTAAAGTCGATAACACCGGCGGTCCGGGTGGCACCTCGATAATTTTTACGTTAGCGCCGTACTTTTTAGCAATTTTCTGCACTTCGGGACGAACGATTTTAGCGATGTCATGACTTTGTAAATCACGGTCTTCCTTATGCAACAAATTCACCTGAATATCCGCCATATTGCTACCGCCACGCATATCGTAATGACGGACTAATCCGTTAAACGTAATCGGAGCCGAAGTCCCAATGTAGTTTTGGTAATTCACAACTTCCGGAACTGTAGAAAGATATTGTGCAATTTCTTGAGTCACCGCAGCAGTTCTTTCTAAAGTGGTTCCTTCCGGCATGTCGATTACGACTTGGAATTCGTTTTTATTGTCAAATGGCAACATTTTCACGGCTACCGATTTGGTAAAGAACATCAACACCGAACCCAAAAGTAACAATACGGTTATCCCTAACATCAAACGGCGCTTTTTAGAACTTTCCAAAAACGGACGTTCCATTTTGCTGTAGATTTTGTAAATCCATGACGTTTCAAGTCCTTGTTCGGCTTTGTGTTCTTGTGTTTCTTTTTCGTGTAATAAATGGTAACCCAAATACGGTGTAACAGTCAATGCCACAAACAACGACAACAACATGGCAATCGATGCACCAATCGGCATCGGACTCATGTATGGTCCCATCATTCCGGATACAAACGCCATCGGTAAAATGGCCGCAATAACTGTGAACGTGGCTAAAATGGTTGGATTCCCGACTTCGTTAATCGCATAAATGGCGGCTTGTTTGAACGGCAGTCGCTTCATTTTGAAATGACGGTGCATGTTTTCGGCGATGATGATACTGTCGTCTACCACAATCCCAACAACGAAAACTAAGGCGAATAAGGTGATTCTGTTCAGTGTGTAGCCTAACATATAATAAGCGAACAACGTTAAAGCAAAGGTCAGTGGCACTGAGAAAAACACCACCAAACCACCGCGCCAGCCCATGGCTAACATTACCAAAATGGTTACGGCGATAATCGCAATGCCTAAGTGCAATAACAACTCGCCTACTTTATCTGAAGCCGTTTCACCGTAATTACGGGTAACTTCTACATGAACATCATCGGTGATTAAGGTTTGTTTTAAATGGTCAACTTTCTCCAAAATCTTTTCGGAGATTTTCATCGCATCGGCACCTTTTACTTTGCCGATAGAGATAGTTACTGCCGGATATTCCGAATTGTTTTTGGCGAATTTCTCATTGGCTTTTCCGTAGCCGAAAGACACATAACTTCTCGGCGTTGACGGTCCGTCTTGCACCGAAGCTACTTGTTTTAAATAAACCGGCAGATTGGCATTGACACCCACTACCAAGTTTTCGACCTCTTCGGCGGTTTGTAAAAACTCACCCGTGGTTACCAAATATTCTTTATCGGCTGCAACAAAACTACCCGATTGCGAACTGCCGTTGTTGGCTTGAATCATTTGCATGATGCCCAAAGCATCCACACCGTTTTCGGCCATTTTGTCTTTGTCTAAAATCACTTTGACTTCGCGATTTCGGCCGCCGATTTCTTTGGTGATGGCCACATCTTTCACTTTTTCAATTTCCGAAGTCACTTCTTCCGCCAGTTGACGGATTTCAAAATCGTTTAATTTTTCGCTCCAAAACGTTAATCCCAACATCGGAACATCGTCGATAGAACGCGTTTTCACCATCGGTTTGTACACGCCTTGAGGGAATATATTTTCGTGTTTAGCCAACTCATCGTATAATTTCACATACGAGCGTTCCACATCTTGCCCAACATAAAACTGAACAATCAACATTGCTTGACCGTTCATAGCCATACTGTGCACGTGTTCTACGCCCTTGATATTGGAAAGAATTTTTTCTAACGGTTTTACGACGCGACTTTCCACTTCACTCGGACTCGCTCCCGGATAGCCCACCATTACGTCGGCCATCGGAACATTAATTTGCGGTTCTTCTTCTCTCGGAATTAGAAACGAACTGTATACGCCTATAATCATCAAACCCACCATTAACAGTATCGTTAACTTCGAATTGATGAAAAAATGGGCAATTTTACCTGATATACCTTCTTGCATGATTTTAGTTTAAAAGTTTAAGGTTCAAAGTTTAAAGTTGTTATTGAACACTGATTTTAGCACCGTTAAATAATTTACCTTCTGCCGAAACGATGTATGATTCTTCAGATGATAAGCCTGATAATACTTCTACTTGATTGCCAAAAGTTTTACCAATGCGCAACCATCTTAAAATGGCTGTATTCCCGTTTCCGACTGTGTAAATTCCGACGAGTTGACCTTGTTTGACCAAGGCGCTTTCGGGTACTAAAACTTTATCAGTTGTAACAGTAGTTAGTGTTTTGTTAGCTAACGGAAATTGTACATTCACAAACATGCCGGATAAAATGGCTTTGTCGGTTTGGGTTAAGTTGATTTTTACCAAGTATTGTCCGCCGGTATTTTTAGCCGAACTACTCACTTCGGTCACTTTTCCGGTGACTGTTTTATTGATGGATTTTACTAAAACTTTCACCGCCATTCCATTTTGAATGTTCGCAATATCGCTTTCCGAAACCATCGCGGTCACTTGCAAACGGGAAGCGCCTTCAATACTTACCAGCGGCAATCCCGGATTAGCCATGTCGCCTTCTTTGACAAAGGTATTGGTCACTTCTCCCGAAAACGGTGCGGTGATATTGCTGTACCCGAATTGCGCTACAACTTCGTTTCGCATTTGTTTGGCGGCTTCCAATCCGGCTTTGGCCATTTCGTAGCGCGAAGTCATATCGTCTAACTCTTTTTGAGAAGCACTTTGTTGGTTGAACAAAACTGTGAATCTTTCAAAATCTTTTTTAGCGTTGTTAAAAGCCGCAGTAGCTTGCAAGATAGAAGCGTCAACTTGGGCTTTTTTCGCTTGTAAGTCGGTGTTGTTGATGCTGACCAAAAGTTGACCGGCATTGACTTTTTGTCCGACTTTCACATGCACTTTGGTCACATAACCCATCATTCGGGTGCTGACATTAGCGCTGTTTTCGGCTTCGATTTTACCACTGGCCGTTACAAAAGAAGGGTTAGTTGAAACTGAATTTCCACTCACTTTTACCGGAATAGCCGGTATATTATCAGCCGTTTCTTTTCGGTCTTTTCCGCAAGAATTAAGCATCAAAACGGAAGTCAGCGCGGTTAGTAGTAAACTATATTTTTTCATCATTTCTAATTTTTATTGAATTTGATATTGTTATTGACATTGAATTTTATCGACTCAAAAACTGTAAATACTCCTGTGTAAATTGGTATTCAAAAACCGCTTGTAAATGCTCCAATTCTTTCTGAATCATTTGGGTTTCGGAAACCAGTAAATCGGTCGTTTTTTCTAAGCCTTGGGCAAATCGGTTTTGGCGAATGCGATACGCTTCTTGTGCTTGTTCGAAGGCTAATTGTGACAAACTGACTTTATTTTCGGCGTCTTTTAGTTGGCGATTGGTTTTGTTGAATTCGAGTTGGCTTTGCTTTTTGTATTGCTCCTTTTCGAGGCTTGCTTTTTGAAAATCGGCTTTGGCTTTGTCATATTTCCCGATGGATTTGTAGCCGTCGAAAACATGCCACGACAATTGCGCTCCAACCAAATAGCCTTTAGCTGCTGTTCCTAAAAACTGACTATCGTATAACTCGTAACTTCCGAAAGCGTTTAATCTTGGTAAGAAGCCCATTTTACTCATCGTTAGCATTTTTTGGTAAGCTTCTGAGGATTTTTGCATCGCCTGAATGTCTTTTCGATTTTCGGACAATTCCCAATCAACAACTTCAACTTTAATTTCTTTTTCCAAGGCTTCCGATGGCTTGAATGTTTTTCCTTGCGTATCTTCATTAATTAAGAAAGCCAGATAATCCGAAGCATTTTGAACATTACTCTTGGCGTATTGCCGTTGATTCGAAATGTCATTCACACGAACTTGCACATTTAATACATCCGTTTTTTGCAACAAGCCCTGTTTGAAATAGTTTTCTACTAGCTTCAAATTGGCTTTGGCTGTGGATTCCGCTTTCTCCAAAACATTTAGCGCTTTGTAAGCCAATTGCAGTTGCATATACGCTTTGGAAACCTCTAAGGCTAAATACTCCTCAGTACGTTGTGTTTGCAATTGAAAAGCTTCCATTTTGGCTTTAGCAGCTTGTCTCCCGAAAATTCCGTCCATATTGAATAACGGTTGTTGGATTTCGATTTTTGTAGCGAAATTTTGGGTGGTTTTCGGATCGTTTAACAAGGCAGGATTGAAATCGGATTGGGTTAAGATTTCCTGATTCAATTTGGAACCAAAAGCCATTAACGGATTGGTAGTTGCCATTCCGGTGTATGAAAGAGAAATGTTGGGCAAAAAGAGTGCATTCGATTGTAGGTAATCTGCTTTGGCCGATTCATAATTTTTACGGGCAATTTGGAGTTGCAGATTTTTGTCAGCGAGTTTTTGTCGCAAATCACTTTTGGAAATGGTCAACGTATCTTGACTGAATCCGTAAGCAGTAAGGAATACAAACCCGAGTGTTACTAATAGCTTGCTCATATTCATGTCTTTTTTATCTGAATTATGAAGCAAAAATAGAACGGTGAAAAAGCGTGTACAGTTACAATTGTTACAGAGGTAGGAAAACAAAGAATGCCCGATAACTCAGGCATTCATAGTAAAGTGGTAATGATATATTTTATTTCATTATCACTTTTTGAGACACATAGTACTTATTGTCGAAAATAAAAGTGATGATAACGGTTTGGTTTGTAATACCATCCAATTCAAAATTCATGCTGTTATCGCCTTGTTGGGCATTTTCAATCTCGCCGTCAGTGATGATTTTACCATCCATACCTGAAACAAAATAATCGATGTTCGTGGTATAAGGCATATTAAAATGAACTCTCACAGTGCTACTGTCGGTTGGATTGGGCGAAACTGTCATCGAAAAAGGATTTTTACCTTCAATAGGCTGCACACCTAAGGGTGAATTTCGGATGAGTTTAACTTCATAAATAGTTGCATTTGCACTGGTAGAGGCAGTATTATTGACTGAGAAAGGATTAGCACTCGAACTGGTCAAACCACCAACGATATGACCAATGACAAATTCGTTAACCGTAATTTCATGTAACTTAATCACTTCATTGCTGTAATGCGGTAGCGATTTGTTCGGAATGAATTCGGCACTTGCTCCTTTTAGAGCCGGCATGGTTTCAGAAAGTTGGAACTCTTGCAATGAACCGTCAGCAAAACGAGTTGTTCTGCTAATGGTATTAACAAAAGGAACATTATTGTCTTGTACCAAAGTGGTGCCGTTATAGTAGTACTGACTCATACCGCCGAAAAAGAGGTTGTGCATTTGATTTTCTGTGGCATCATACAAACATGATTTGGCGCTATGATAGTGGCTCAGATATTGGTTGAAAGATGTTTGCGGAAAATAGCCTTCTGCCTTAACATCTACCGGATACAAGAACGGTAAATCAACATTAATTTGAAAAACACCCGATGAAATAGTGTATCCTTGTGAACCGTCGGGAAAAATCTGCGGTAACAAATTGTAATCGCGTCGGTGCAAATGTACTGCATCGGTAATCGTTTCATAATTAATAATACTCAATTGCGAGCCTGAGTTGTCAATAGAAAATTTTCTGATTTGATTTGAGTAAGTTTGGGTGAATGTTGGGTTGTTCATCGGATTGTATCTTCCGTCAAAACGATGACCGCCAATCAAATAGAAAGTATCATTAATTTTACCCAGCTGTCCGCCGGTGATGGCGAAATCGGCATTGGTGATTTGCTTGAAATAAGGCGTAATGACAGTGCCATTGATAATAGCATTGATCAAACCCGAAACATTTATTGACGTTAATTTATCAAAAGTGATGTGATCATTGGCTGTGGCAGAAAAAGCATAGCCACCAAGAATATAGAGTGTATCACCATCTTGATAGAAATTGAAGTTGGTCGCTTGCAGTTGCTCTTTTAGCGGTGTTGACAAAGCTGTAACCGAAGCCGACCAAAATTGATTAGCCACCACATCAACTACATAAACATTCGTATTATTGTTAGAAGCCGGAAAAGCATTGAAGGGTTGACGGGCGTGGATGCCATCTACTCTTCCTCCAATGATTAACCATTTTCCATCGTGTTGGCCAAAAGCATACGAATGAAGGCCAGGAAAATTGGAAATGGTAACAGGATTAAGTTGCACCTGATAATTGAAAGAGGATTGTGAAAAAAGGCTATTGGTAAAAATCAACAGTAAAATGGAGGAAAGTATTCTCATTTGAAAAAATATTTTCTCAAAGCTAAAACATCCTCCAAGAGTAGATTGCAACATTTGTTACAAAAAAACGCCTCCTTTTGGGAAGCGTTTAATGGTCTGTTAAAAAAAGCATTAAGCTTTTTTCTCTTCAGCTTTTTTAGAAGCACAACATCCGGCTTTTTTTTCGGTGCTGCATTCTTTTTTCTCTTCAGTTGAGCAAGATTTTTCAGTTTTTGCTTTTTTCTTTTTTTGCTTTGGCTCGCCATTGTTAGCGTTTACAGTCATAGAGAACAAAAGTGCTACTGCGGCTAATGCGGAAACTAATTTTTTCATTTTTATAAGTATTTTAAGGGTTTATCTGTTTAACAGTATTCAAATGTACTATTTAAAATAATTGATAGCCAAAAAATTAACTTAAAACTAACTTAACTTTTTGGCGGTAAAGCGCACTACAGAAGCTAAGCCTTGATGGTATTTTCCTTCCTCGAGGTTGATGGTTTCCGTGGTTATGGAATCGAAAATCACATTAGGAAAATCACTTCTTACTTGCTCTTCCGAAAAAAGCATATCAATACTTTTAGGACCACCTGATTTGAAATTGAGTTGTTCCAAACTGAAACCTTCAAAAATAATTTGACCATTAGGTTTAAGTAAGTGAAGTAAATGATTGAAAAATGCTGTTCGTATGGTAGTCGGAATATGAGCATAAATCAAAATTAAAGCATCAAAATACTGTTCAGGATAGTCTAATGCTACCAAATCACCAACCTTATAATTGATGTTGACGCCATACTTTTCGGCCAATTTATCGGCTTTTATTTTACCTTCTATACTGGTGTCAAAGGCATAAACTTCGTGTCCCAACTGGGCAGCAAAAACGGCATTTCTACCTTCGCCTTCAGCCGGAAAAAGCAATTTTCCTTTTGGAATTTTACCTACGGTATTTTTGAAAAACACATTCGGCTCTAAACCATAGGCATATTCTTCTTCAGCATAACGCTGGTCCCAAAAATTAATCATGACTACTATTTTTTTGGTTATGGATAAAAATATTGAACAATAATCCGCCCATCAAACTGCCGTACAAAGTGGCATTCAATGGTTTGGAAGTAATAGGACAAGTTCCTGAGGCACAACCAATAAAATGATAATAAGCATAACCGCAAACGGCACCAATAATAACGCCAACACCAGTAATAATCAAATCTCTTTTACTCATGATTCAGTTTCCGACATTCTCCCAATGGCACAATTCACATACGATTTGGCTTTGCGAATTAACGTGTTGTTGCCCTTTTCGGGATATCCCAAATCGTTGAGTTTTTCCACTATCACTTCACGATTTGCAGTACCTGCAACGGTAATCGTATCAATTTCTTTGCTGATGTTTACCGCCATAACACCCTCTATTTTTAACAAGGCTGTTTTGATGCTGTTCATGCAACCGCCGCATTTGATATTTTCAACTTCAAATTGTTGTTCCATATTGAAGAATGGTTAAATGGATTTATCGAGTATGGTTTTGATAATATCTTCTTTAGATACTACTCCGGACTGTCGCCAAAGGAGCTTACCGTTTTGATACAACAGCATCGTCGGCACACTGCGAACCTGTTGCATAGCAGCCAATTCTTGGTTCTTATCCACATCAACTTTAATGATGGAAACCCTTTCGCCTAATCGGTCTTTGACTTCTTTTAATATAGGCCCAAGCATTTGACACGGACCGCACCAAGTAGCGTAAAAGTCGATTAAAACAGGTTTATCCGAATGGATTAATTGGTCGAAACTACTATTCATCTTTTTGATTTTTATAATTTACCTGACAGCCATTAGGTCCGCAACCCAAATTGAAAATTGCCTGAAATAAAAAGAAAATACCAAAGGCAACAAAAAACCATTGTTGGGTTTCATAGGCTTGAAAGAACAAGAACAAAGCAAACGTCAGCCTGAAATAACGCATTAAGTGCCAATTGGAAAACAATATTCTTTTCATTGCAAAAAATTATAATAAAGTGGTAGGACAAACGTAATCGGTCACCGGCAAATGGGTCAGTTTAATTTCATTAAACCCGCCAATAACATCTACAAAGTTATCGTAACCTCTTTGCTTCAAGATAGAAGCAGCAATCATACTGCGATAACCGCCGGCACAATGTAAAACAAAATGCTGATCTTTAGGAAAGACCGATAAATGCCGGTTAATTTCATTCAAAGGAATGTTGATGGCGTTGACTAAATGTTCTGAATCGAATTCGCTTTTCTTTCTTACATCAAAAACTGGTGTCAGATGAATTTCTTCTAAAATAGCCAATTCATCCGCTGTAATTCTGTTCACTGTATCTACTTCTTTGCCGGCATTCACCCAAGCTTGAAATCCGCCTTCCAAATAACCGATGGTGTGATCGTAACCTACTCTCGACAAACGAATAATAGCTTCTTGCACTTTATCATGATTTTCGGCTATTAATAAAATCTCTTGTTGCAAATCGGGAATCAATTCACCAACCCACATGGCAAAATTACTTTCCAAACCAATATTGATACTGTTCGGGATAAAACCAGCGGCAAAATCAGCGGCTTTTCTGGTATCTAAGAGTAAGGCTTGGGTTTCATTGGCTACCATTTCGAATGATTTAGCATCATAAGGCTTTTGACCGCGATGGATTACAGTATCTAAACTTTCATATCCTTGAATGTTCATCAATACATTTTTAGGAAAATAAGCCGGAGGTGTTGTTAAGCCTGTCAACAGCGCCAACACAAATTCGTCTTCCGTTAATTTCGGATTCAAAGCGTAATTGGTTCTTTTTTGATTGCCTAAAGTATCGGTGGTTTCTTTGCTCATCATTTTCCCGCAAGCGCTTCCTGCACCGTGATTTGGATAGACAATTAAATCGTCGGATAAAGGCATAATTTTTTGCCGCAATGAATGGTACAACAAACGGGCTAACTTGTCTTGAGTCAAATCGGCTACTACGTGTTGTGCCAAATCAGGTCGACCAACATCGCCAATGAATAAAGTATCGCCGGTAATAATCCCGTGTTCTTTTCCGTTTTCATCGGTGATTAAATAAGTGGTGCTTTCCATGGTATGCCCGGGCGTGTGAATGGCTTTTACTGTACACTTTCCGATATCAAAAACTTGGTTATCCTTGGCAACTAAAGCTTCAAAACCCGGTTTAGCGGTTGGTCCGTAAACAATTACGGCCTTTTCTTTTTTTGCTAAATCCAAGTGTCCCGACACAAAATCGGCGTGAAAATGCGTTTCAAAAACGTATTTAATTTTGGCGTTGTCTTTTTGGGCGCGATCTATATAAGGCTGTACTTCGCGCAAAGGATCAAAAATGGCAGCTTCGCCATTGGACTCTAAATAATAGGCTGCGTGAGCCAAACATCCGGTATAAATTTGTTCTAGTTTCATGTTTTTCAGATTTACCTCAAAAGTATCTTTCCAAGCTAAGAATGGAAATGATAATTATCAGTTAATCGATTACAAAATTAGAACCTAAAAAAGCATTAGTCGGTATCAAAAGTTACACAGCAAAAACTAGCCACGAACCAATTCTATGGAAGCGCGATGGAGTTTGATTTTTCCTTCGTTTTCCAGAGCTTTCAGCAATCGGGAAATCACCACTCGCGAAGTGTGCAAGTCGTACGCAATTTCCTGATGGGTGTTTTGAATAAAATCGGTTTTATTGATTTGGGCTTTATCGAGCAGATAATTGTAAAGCCGTTCATCCATATTCATAAAGGCCAAATTGTCGATGGCCATCAGCATTTCTTTCAAACGGTTGTTGTAACTGTTAAAAACATAGTTGCGCCAACTTTTGTATTTGCCCAACCATTCTTCCATTTTGGCTACGGGTATCATGACAACTTCACCTTTGGTTTCGGCTACCGCTCGAATCTCACTTTTGGTTTCGCCCAAACAACAAGCCATAGTCATGGCACAAGTATCGCCTTTTTCCAGAAAATAAAGTAACAACTCACCTTCATCAAAATCTTCTCGAAGAATTTTAATAGCGCCTGAAATCAATAAAGGCATAAACTTAATATAGTCGCCAAAATCAATCAATATGTCACCTTCTTCAAAGGTTCTTAAAGTAGAAACTTGAGCAATTTCTTCAAGTAATTTTTCTTCAAAAATAAATCCGTAGTTTTCTTTGAGAATATCTGTCATAAGATTGTCTGTTTATGGTTTTGTAAATTTCGACTAAAAAAGGATATGATAAAAATCATTAATCATGAAATTTATCATTTTTAAATTTACCATTCGTTCATAAACTATTAACCAATACTTTAGATAAAAAATCATGAAAAAAAACATGGGAACTTTAGACCGAGCCATCAGAGTCATTTTGGCTGCTGTTTTTGCTTATTTGTATTTTTCGGGTAACGTTACCGGAACTCTGAGCTATGTATTATTGGCTTTTGGCGCCATATTTTTACTAACCAGTTTGGTTAGTTTTTGTCCGCTTTATCCATTATTAGGAATCAATACTTGTAAAACCAAGTAATTTTGTTATTTGTGCCAATTGAAAGTGGAAAGTGCTGCCAAAAACAGCACTTTTTTTATTAGAAATTACTCGAAAAAAGATTTCGCTATTTTATAATAATTTTAATACTACTGCGTTTTATAAATAGTAATTTGCACCAAAAATAACTACGAAACATGGATAAAATCAAAATACTTTGGGTGGATGACGAGATTGATTTGCTCAAACCGCATATCTTATTCTTAGAAAGTAAAAACTACCACGTTACCACTTATAACAACGGTCGAGATGCCATAGATGCTTATGAAGACGGTAATTTTGACATCGTTTTCCTGGATGAAAACATGCCCGGAATGAGCGGACTGGAAACCTTGTCGGAAATGAAAGAGAAAAAATCTTCTACACCGGTAATTATGATCACCAAAAGTGAAGAAGAATACATTATGGAAGAAGCCATTGGGTCTAAGATTGCCGATTATTTGATTAAGCCTGTGAATCCGAATCAGATTTTGTTGAGCTTGAAAAAAAACCTCGACCATTCGCGATTGATTTCGGAGAAAACCACTTTGGATTACCAGAAAGAGTTCCGCAAAATTGCCATGGAATTGGCTATGGTAAACAGTTATGAAGACTGGGTGGAATTATACAAAAAACTATTGTTTTGGGAATTGGAGTTGGAAAACATCAACGACCAAAGCATGTTTGAAATTTTGGAAAGTCAAAAAGTAGAAGCCAACGTACAATTCGGGAAATTTATAGAGCGCAATTACGAAAGTTGGTTTGATCCCAAGGCTGATAAACCTATACAATCCCACACCCTATTCCGAGAATTGGTGGTGCCGGAATTGGTTAAAAAAGACAAACCCGTTTTGTTTGTGGTGATTGATAATTTGCGCTATGACCAATGGAAAGCCATGGAAAGTGTGGTGGCCAACCATTACAAATTGGAAAAAGAGATTCCGTATTACGCCAGTTTACCAACCGCAACACAGTATGCCCGAAACTCCATTTTCTCGGGTTTGACACCATTGGAAATGGAAAAACAGTTTCCGCAATTTTGGAAAAATGACATTGATGAAGGCGGCAAAAACTTACACGAAGCCGAATTCTTAACCGCTCATTTAAAACGTTTGGGACTCAACATCAAACAAGATTATTTCAAGATAACCAACTTGGCCGGTGGTAAAAAATTAGCTGATAATTTTAAGGCTCTTAAAGACAACCAACTCGTTACTGTAGTGTACAATTTTGTGGATATGTTATCACACGCCAAAACCGAAATGGATGTAGTAAAAGAATTGGCTTCCGATGATAAAGCTTATCGTTCGCTTACATTAAGTTGGTTTAAAAACTCGCCTTTATTGGAAATCATCCAACAAGCACAAAAATTGGGCTTTAAGTTAATCATCACCACCGATCACGGTACTATCAACGTTAAAAATCCTTCGAAAGTGATCGGCGATAAAAACACCAGTTTGAACTTACGCTACAAAACCGGTCGCAGTTTGACGTATGAAGACAAAGACGTTTACGCTGTAAAAGATCCGAAGAAAATAGGTTTGCCTACGATTAACATGAGTAGTTCTTACATTTTTGCTAAGAATGACTTATTTTTGGCCTATGTAAACAACTACAATCATTATGTAAGTTACTACCGCAATACTTACCAACACGGTGGTATTTCGTTAGAAGAAATGATTGTACCGTTTTTAGTGTTTAACCCGAAATAGGGCCGAGCGTTAAAAAACAGTCTGGTAGACTATTTTAGCGAAGGAGCCGGCAGGCGCATTGGCCTCTAATTTAGTACCAAAAGCATAATAATGGAAATCATCTTTTCAGTAGACGAGTTACAAGAAGTTGCCCAAAAAATCATAGCCGAAAACCCACACAAAGTGATTATTTTTAATGGTCAAATGGGCGTGGGCAAAACCACTTTGATTAAAGCTTTAGCGAAAACTTTGGGTGTAAAAGATGCTACCAGCAGTCCGACCTTTTCACTGGTAAACGAATACCAAGCCGATGGTGGGCAATATGTTTATCACTTCGATGTATACCGATTAAAATCGGAAGCCGAAGCTTTAGATATGGGTATTGATGAGTATTTATACTCCGGACATTGGTGCTTTATCGAATGGGCCGAAAAGATTCCGAATTTACTTCCGGACAACTATTCGACTATAGACCTGACAACAGCACCCGACGGCAAAAGGATTTTGAGATTGAGCTGATATTGATTTTTGCTATTGACATTGCTATTTTTTTCGTACTTTCGAGCTAAATTCATTGTTCCGTTATGTCGTTAACCCCATTCACCAAGCAACAATTGCTGCCGCAAGAGGAAAAGTTAGAAATCTTTCGTCATAAAAGCGACCTTTTCATAGGAATTCCCAAAGAGACTTCTTACCAAGAAAGACGTATTTGCTTAACGCCGGATGCGGTGAATTCACTAACCTCACACGGACACCAAGTAATGATTGAAGCCGGAGCCGGATTGAGTTCGAGTTACACCGACAAAGAGTTTAGTGATGCGGGAGCCATCATTACCAACGATACCAAGAAAGTGTTCAGTTGCCCGATGATTTTAAAGGTTGAACCTTTAACGATGGAGGAAATCGGCATGGTGAACCAAAATGCGATTGTCATTTCGGCCATCCAATTGAAAACCCGGAAAAAAGAATATTTTGAAGCGCTGTCCAAGAAAAAAGTAACAGCTTTGGCCTTTGAATACATCAAAGACGAAGACGGCTCCTATCCTGCTGTAAAATCGTTGAGTGAAATAGCCGGAACAGCTTCTGTTTTAATTGCTGCCGAACTGATGATTAATAACGAATTCGGCAAAGGCTTACTTTTAGGGAACATTACCGGAGTACCGCCAACCGATGTAGTCATTTTAGGTGCCGGAACGGTAGGTGAATTTGCGGCTAAAACAGCCTTAGGATTAGGAGCCAATGTCAAAGTATTTGACAACTCTATTACCAAATTGCGTCGTTTACAAAACAATTTGAACCAAAGAATTTTTACTTCTACCATACAACCCAAATCGTTACTCAAAGCTTTGAGAAGATGCGATGTAGCTATTGGTGCCATGCGCGGTAAAGACCGTTGTCCGGTAGTAGTAACCGAAACCATGGTGGAACACATGAAAAAAGGCGCGGTTATCGTAGACGTTAGTATTGATACCGGTGGTTGCTTTGAAACTTCGGAAGTAACTACACATGAATCGCCTACTTTTATTAAAAACAACGTGATTCATTATTGTGTGCCGAATATTCCTTCGCGTTATTCTAAAACAGCTTCTTTATCGATTAGCAATATCATTACGCCCTATTTGCTGCAAATTGCAGAAGACGGCGGATTAGAAAGCGCCATTCGATGCAATAAAGGTTTAAAAAACGGTGTTTACCTTTACCACGGTATTCTAACCAACAAAGCCATAGGCGACTGGTTCAACTTACCGGATAATGACATTAACCTGATTGTCTTTTAAAATAATCCGCTACACTATTTACTGTAACTCTAACATTGATTACTTTTGCTGAAAAGAATCAATTATGAAGTTTTATCAACGATTTGCTTACTATTTGGTAGGCTTTAGTATCGGGATGTTTTTTGTGGTCTTAGTATGGAGCGGCAAAGATACCCGTTGCAATTATTTCCCCAACGCCAGAGTGCTGAACGATTTACGGAACAAACCCTTTCAATACGATAGTTTGGCTGCCAAAAAATTGAATGAGAAATGGGTTGACACAGCCGACATCAAAGCCACACTAACCCACGGTGATGTAGATTTTGATGTAAGTAACAAACCCTTAGAAGGCGGAAAAGTGTATATTATAGAAGGGAAAACCAAAAAGAATCTGCCTATCATTTTAAAAGTCATTAACTATTCAAACAAAGCTGTTTTAAAAGACATTACAAAAAAGTAAGCTTATTATAATAAAAAAAGGGTTGTCGAAATGACAACCCTTTTTTTATGTAGAGAGAAAAGATTAAGCTTGTTCTCCTTTGTGACGACTTTCGATTTCTTCGATGTCCTTTTTGCTTACACTATCTACTAAGATTGGCGTTGCAATAAACAACGAAGAGTAAGTTCCTACAACGATACCAACCAACATCGCAAAGATAAATCCACGGATAGATTCACCACCAAAGATGAACATGATTAGCAATACCAAAATCATCGTTAACGAAGTATTGATGGTTCTGGAAAGCGTAGTATTAATAGACGCGTTAACCACATCTTTGAATGAACCTTTGATATTACCGGCTAAGAATTCACGAACCCTGTCAAATACAATTACCGTATCGTTCATAGAGTAACCGATTACTGTTAAGATAGCAGCGATAAAGTGTTGGTCCATTTCCATGTGGAAAGGCATGTATTTGTACAATAATGAATACAATCCTAATACAAAGATAACATCGTGTAATACTGCTGCGATAGCTCCTAAAGAATACTGCCATCTGCGGAAAGAAATTACCAAGTACAAACCAACAACCAACATAGCTCCGATTACTGCCCAGAAAGAGTTGGTTTTGATATCTGCTGAAATGGCTGCCCCTACTTTAGAAGCTTGTAGTACTCCTACTTGCTTACCATCATAAGTATTGATGAAATTATCATAAGTAATATTGTTGTAATATTTTTTCAAAGTATTGAACAACAATTCATTTACTTCTTTATCTACTTCAACACCGTCTTCTTTGATTTTGTATTTGGTAGTCACTTTCAATTGATCGTCTTCTCCAAAAACTTTAGCTTCAACAGTAACACCAAAAGCAGCTGATAATTCTTCAGAAACTTGAGTTGGCTCAACTGGTTTTTCAAACTTCACTTGGAAAGTTCTTCCTCCTACGAAATCTACACCTTCATCCAATCCGTTGAAATAGAAAGAAACACAACTTACGATTACCACTAAGGTAGAGAATACATAAGAGATTTTCTTAATTCCGATGAAATCGAAGTGGAAACCAGTAAACCAGTTTTTGGTTACTGAAGTAGTAAAGCTTAAGCTTCTGTTTTTAGCGATGTCTTTATCGATAAAAATTCTGGCGATAAAGATAGAAGTGAACAATGAAGTAAAGATACCGATTAACAAAGTAGTAGCAAATCCTTGGATTGGACCAGTACCGAAGATGAATAAAATAGCACCTGTTAATACGTGAGTAACGTTAGCATCGATAATAGAACGCATAGCACCTTTCCAACCGTAAGAAGCTTTTACCGCATCCGCTAACGACTTACCGTCGCGCAATTCTTCTTTGGCTCTTTCGTAAATAATGATGTTGGCATCCACAGCAGTACCCAAAGTTAATACGATACCCGCAATACCCGGTAAAGTTAACACTGCACCCAAACTGGCTAAGATTCCGAATAAGAATAATAAGTTAACCAACAAGGCTACATTAGCATACCAACCCGCTCTGCCATAGTAGAACATCATCCATAAACATACTAACAAGAAACCAACTACTGATGAAATAGTACCAGCATCGATAGCTTTTTGTCCTAATGATGGTCCAACAATCTCAGATTGGATGATTTCTGCTGTAGCCGGTAATTTACCTGCTCTTAATACGTTAGCTAAGTCTTTGGTTTCAGCTACGTTGAAGCTTCCTGTGATTTCAGATCTTCCACCGGCAATAGGTCCGGAAGTAACACCCGGTGCTGAATAAACAACGTTATCCAAAGCAATAGCAATAGCACTTTTTTGAGCGTAAGCATTACCGGTTAATTTTTCCCATTCTTTAGAACCTGCGCCGTTCATTTGCATAGAAACAGCCGGTTTACCCATTTGGTCAAAAGTATCTCTGGCGTCAACAATTACACCACCGCTCAACGGAGCAATGTCGTCTTTGTTTCCTTTTAAAGCATATAATTCAACCGTTTCAGTTTCTTTTTTGGTTTTTTCGTCAGTTACTGAAGTTGGTTTTCCCCAAACGAATTTAGCAAAACGTTTGTCACCCGGTAACAACGAACGAATTTCAGGTCTTTTCAAGTAACCACTGATGGCAGCAGTATCTTTAGTATTTACAATAGCTAAGATTGGACCACCACCAATTGATACAAACTTGTCGAATAACGGGTTGTTTCCTTTTTTAGCAGCAGCGGTATCGTTGCTTTTATCTGTCAATAATTTGGTTAATGAATCTTCAGCTTTTACCGCTTCTGTTTTTTCAGTAGTTTTTACAGTAGCTTTCAAAGCTTCATTGGCTTGTTGCAAAAATCCGCCTAACTCTTCTGCTTTGAATGTTTCCCAGAACTCTAACTCGGCTTTGCTCGAAACCAATTTTTTAATACGGTCAACATCTTTAGCACCCGGTAACTCAATTAAAATTCTTCCGGTTTGTCCTAATTTAGCAATGTTGGGTTGGGTTACCCCGAATTTATCAATACGACTTCTCAATACGCCGAAAGCCGATTCTACAGACTCGTCAACTTTTCTTCTTAATACTTTTTTAACTTGGTCGTCAGTTGAATTGAAGTTCAACTCTTGATCGTCAAAATTTCTGTTGGCAAAAATATCAGGAGAAGCCAATTTGGTTGTTCCTTTGTTGGCATCGAAAGCTTCAAAGAAAGCATCTAAATAAGATTGATTTCCTCTTTGATTTTTTGTTGCATCTTCTAAAGCTTTGTTGAAAACAGGGTTTTTAGAATTGTTAGACAATTGCTTCAAAACGTCTTTAACAGAGATTTGAAGAATTACGTTAATTCCTCCTTCAAGGTCCAAACCTTTATTAATTTGTTTGTCTTTTACATCATTGTAAGTAAAGAAATCCAGAAACACTTTTTCCTTGCCTATCGAGTCAAGGTATTTAATTTCTTTCTCAGGATTTCCTCCCGCAAATGTTTTGGCGTCACTTTTTACTTTATTGGCCACAAAAGTGAACGATAATTGGTAAATACTTACCAAAGCAAATAAAATTGCGAAAAACTTAACTAGTCCTTTATTCTGCATTATTACTAAAAATTAATTAATTCTTTGTTTTCTCTTGCTTTCACAAAAATTAAAACCTCTGAAATTCAAAACTTTACAAAATAAAGCCTTGTATTTACAATCATCCCCTTTTTTATGAAACGTGCAAATATATAATTATAGATAAGATTAACCAATATTTTCTCGATTAATATCAAAAAAAAGACTGCAAAGATTGCAGTCTTTTTTTAAATCTTACCTATATATATTATGCCAAATGCGATTTTAAATCATTGTTCATATTGCGAACCGCATCAGCACTCTTGGCAAACAATGCTTTTTCGGCATCATTTAAGTTGATATCAATAATTTGTTCTACTCCGTTTTTACCTATTATACAAGGCACGCCGATACAAATATCGCTCTGACCGTACTCGCCCTCTAAAAATACAGAGCAAGGAATCATTTTCTTTTGGTCGTTCAAAATAGCATCCACCAAATACGCTACCGAAGCGCCCGGTGCATACCAAGCCGAAGTGCCTAACAAACCGGTCAAAGTAGCGCCACCAACCATAGTATCAGCAGCCACTTTAGCCAAAGCTTCTTCTGATAAAAACTGAGAAACCGGCACACCGTTGTACGACGCCAAACGGGTTAACGGAATCATAGTAGTATCTCCGTGACCGCCAATTACCATTCCTTGAATATCGTTAGCCGGCTTGTCTAAAGCCAAAGACAAATAAGTTTTGAAACGAGAACTGTCTAAAGTTCCACCCATTCCGATAATTCTGTTTTTCGGTAAACCTAAAGATTTATAAGCCAAATACGTCATCGTATCCATTGGATTAGACACAATCACGAAAATAGCATTCGGCGAATGTTGCAATAAACTTTCAGCCACACCTTTCACAATTCCGGCATTGATTCCGATTAATTCTTCACGAGTCATACCCGGTTTTCTCGGCACTCCCGAAGTAATTACCACCACATCACTACCGGCGGTTTTGGCATAGTCATTAGTACTTCCCACTACTTTGGTATTGAACCCTAAAGTGGTTTGGGTTTGCGTAATATCTAACGCTTTCCCTTCAGCAAAACCTTCTCTGATATCCACCAACACAATTTCGCTGGCAATTCTTCTGTAAGCAATCGCATCGGCACATGTAGCCCCTACGTTTCCTGCTCCTACAATAGTAACTTTCATTTTTGTATAATATTTTGTTGTTTCTTTATTTTTTTGAAGCTAATCCCGCTTTACGTTACAATCTTTTTTAGTTTGTTTATAACAAACCAAAAAAGGATTTTCACTGCAATCGGGGCTAATTAAGCATCAATTTTAGCGTATACTGCATTTTTCTCAATGAACTCTCTACGTGGCGGCACCTCATCACCCATCAACATCGAGAAGATTCTGTCGGCCTCCGTCAAACTGTCAATCGTAACTTGACGCAAAGTTCTGAACTCCGGATTCATCGTAGTTTCCCACAACTGCTCGGCATTCATCTCTCCCAGACCTTTATAACGTTGGATGGTAGCGCTTCCGCCCATTCTTTCGTTGGCCAAGTCGCGTTGGTCATCGTTCCAAGCGTATTCTTTTTTGTTTCCTTTTTTCACCAAATACAATGGCGGCGTAGCAATGTAAACGTGACCGTTTTCAATTAACTCTCGCATAAAACGGAAGAAGAAAGTTAAGATTAACGTAGCAATGTGGCTACCGTCCACGTCGGCATCACACATGATGACTACTTTGTGGTATCTTAACTTTTCTATGTTCAACGCTTTGCTATCCTCTTCGGTACCGATGGTTACCCCTAAAGCGGTGAAAATATTGCGAATCTCTTCGTTTTCAAACACTTTGTGATGCATCGCTTTTTCCACGTTCAAAATCTTACCACGCAACGGCATGATGGCCTGGAAATTACGGTCGCGGCCTTGTTTGGCTGTTCCACCCGCGGAATCTCCCTCTACGAAGAAAATTTCGCATTTTGCCGGATCTTGTTCAGCACAATCCGATAATTTACCCGGCAAACCACCACCGCCTAAAACAGTTTTGCGCTGTACCATTTCACGCGCTTTTTTGGCTGCATGACGTGCCTGAGCGGCTAAGATTACTTTTTGAACAATGATTTTGGCGTCATTCGGATTTTCTTCCAAATAATTTTCCAACATTTCCGCCACCGCTTGAGAAACCGGAGACACTACTTCTCTGTTCCCCAATTTGGTTTTGGTTTGTCCTTCAAACTGAGGCTCAGCCACTTTTACCGAAATAATCGCTGTTAAACCCTCACGGAAATCATCTCCTGATATTTCAAACTTCAATTTATCCAACAAACCGGAAGCATCAGCATACTTTTTCAACGTACGGGTTAAACCCATACGAAAACCTTGCAAGTGCGTTCCTCCTTCGTGGGTATTGATATTGTTTACATAAGAGAAAATGTTTTCAGAATAACTTTCGTTGTAAATCAATGCCACTTCTACCGGAATTTCTCCTTTTTCATTTTCCATCGAAATCACGTGACCAATGATAGGAATTCTGTTGCCGTCTAAAAACTTAACAAATTCTTTCAACCCTTCTTTAGAGTGAAAAACTTCACCTTCATACTCACCGTTTTCTTTGACATTTCTTTTGTCGGTTAGCGTAATGGTAATGCCTTTATTCAAGAAAGACAACTCGCGCATACGAGCCGCTAAAGTATCATAGGAGTATTCAAGCGTTTGGGTAAAAATAGTACCATCCGGTTTGAAAGTTACAACTGTTCCTCTTTTAGAAGTTTCTCCGATTTGTTTTACCGGATACATTGCCTTTCCTCTTTCGTATTCTTGCTCGTAAATTTTACCATCGCGGTGAACTGTAGCACGCAAATGATCAGATAGTGCGTTCACACACGATACTCCAACCCCGTGCAAACCTCCGGAAACTTTATAAGAATCTTTATCGAATTTACCTCCGGCTCCGATTTTGGTCATTACTACCTCCAAAGCCGAAACACCTTCTTTTTTATGAATATCAACCGGAATTCCACGTCCGTTATCTTCAACAGTTATGGAATTATCCTCATTTATCACCACACTGATGGTATCACAATGTCCAGCCAATGCCTCATCGATAGAGTTATCCACCACCTCGTAAACCAAATGGTGTAAACCTCTAACTCCGGTATCTCCAATGTACATGGAAGGACGCATTCTTACGTGCTCCATTCCTTCTAACGCCTGAATACTATCGGCTGAATAATTGTTCTTTTTAATCTCGTCGCTCATATAATTTTATCGTAAAAAATGTATTTTTTGTCTAACACGCAAATATATAAAAACACATAGGATTTCCTATTGAAAAAAGGGCTTAAAACCTTTAAGTTATTAACATTTTTAGCGGGATTTCAACAAAAAACGCCTGCCAAAAATGACAGACGTTTTTCAACAAACAAACTAAACTTCAATTCAATCAAGTTTGAGAACTCGACTTTACTGTAATAATGCTTTTCGGCGCTAAACTAAAAGGCATTTTATGCTTTTACGTAGGCTTCTTCGTGTACATTGGCCACGGCTCTGCCCGACGGATCATTCAAGTTTTTAAAGGCTTCATCCCATTCTAAAGCGACTTTAGTACTACAAGCTACACTGGCTTCCTGTGGTACGCTTAAAGCGGCTGTATCGCTTGGAAAATGTTCGTGGAAAATGGAACGGTAATAATACTCTTCTTTCGACGTTGGGGTTTGTATCGGAAATTTGTATTTGGCATTGGCCAACTGCTCATCGGTGATTTCTTGAGCCACCATAGCTTTCAACGTATCAATCCAACTGTAACCTACGCCATCACTAAATTGCTCTTTTTGACGCCAAGCCACACTTTCGGGTAACATATCTTCAAAAGCTTTGCGCAACACCCATTTCTCCATGCGTTCACCATTGACCATTTTATCTTGCGGGTTGATTCGCATCGCTACATCCATAAACTCTTTGTCTAAAAACGGTACCCGCCCTTCAATGCCCCAAGCAGCCAGACTTTTATTGGCGCGCAAACAATCGTACATGTGGAGTTTACTTAACTTACGTACGGTTTCTTCGTGAAACTCTTTGGCATTCGGCGCTTTATGGAAATACAAATAGCCGCCAAATAGCTCGTCCGAGCCTTCGCCGGAAAGCACCATTTTGATACCCATCGATTTGATGACTCTGGCCATTAAATACATGGGCGTAGAAGCGCGAATGGTAGTAACATCATAGGTTTCTATATTGTAAATCACATCGCGAACAGCGTCCAATCCTTCTTGTATGGTGAATTTGATTTCGTGGTGAATGGTTCCCAAATGATCGGCAACCTTTCGGGCAGCGGCCAAATCGGGCGAACCTTCTAATCCAACCGCAAACGAGTGCAATTGCGGATACCAAGCATCAACTGTGTCTCCGGATTCGATTCGCTTTTGGGCAAACTTTTTGGCGATGGCCGAAGTGATGGAAGAATCTAATCCACCGGACAACAATACGCCGTAAGGCACATCGCTCATCAACTGGCGGTGAACGGCTGCTTCCAACGCTTTTCTGATTTCTTGAATACTGGTTTCGTTGGCTTTAACTGCTTCGAATTCGGTCCATTCTCTTTGGTACCATTGCACTAATTCGCCGTCTTTACTCGACATATAATGGCCGGGCGGAAACAACTCGATTTTGGTACAATAACCTTCTAAAGCTTTCAATTCGGAAGCCACATAAAACGTTCCGAACTGATCCCAACCCATATACAAAGGAATGATTCCCATGTGATCACGAGCAATGAAGTATTCGTCATTTTCTACATCGTACAAAGCAAATCCGAAGATACCGTTCATTTCGTCGATAAAATGCGGTCCTTTTTCTTGGTAGAGCGCCAAAATAACTTCGCAATCACTTTGGGTTTGAAATTCGTATTTTCCCTCAAATTGTTGACGCAACAATTGATGGTTGTATATTTCTCCATTGGCGGCCAAAACCAACCTCCCGTCTTTGCTGAACAACGGTTGTTTCCCCGAAGCCGGATCAACAATGGCTAATCTTTCGTGGGCCAAAATGGCTTTATCATTACTGAAAATACCGCTCCAATCCGGACCGCGATGGCGGATGATTTTCGACATTTCCAACACTTGTGGTCTTAAGGTTTCTGATTTTTGCTTTAATTCAAAGGCGCATACAATTCCGCACATAATCTTTTATTCTTTGTTTATTTGATGAAGCAAAAGTCAATTTTAAGTAATAAAAAATAAAGTTTAAAACTATTATTGATTACAATTTTAAACCAAAAACAAATAATAAAAGAAAATTAAAAAGCAATAAGGTTCGGAAATATCAAATTCGGTTAAAAACAATCAGCTAACAGATTCAATTTGGTATTTTTTTCCATTAATTTCCGCAGTAAATCCAATACCATTCCCCATCAAAGCTGTACCTAAAGGCGACTGTGGAGAAATCGCAAAAACAGTTTGATTGTCTAACGTTATTTTAGGCAAAGCGGTACTAACAAACAACCACAGGCCATTGGTTTGTACCAAACTGCCTAAAGCCACTTTTTGATGTACAACCGAGGCATCAATTTTATCCAATACGGCTTTTTGGGCTAAGACTTCTTGCAACTTATGGTTGAGTTTTTCCTGTTCCAAATGCATCATCGACAAAGCCGTTTCATGTTTGTCGCCTGCGGAACCTTTGGCATCGTTTTGTGCGTCATCAGTCAACCCGGAAATCATGTCTTGGAAAACATCAATGCGGTCTTGGACTAATTGCTTGTAGGATTGGAGGATTTGTTGTTTCACTATAGATAATTGGATCTTTAGACTAACTTAGACTTCTTAGATCTATAATTCTTACTTTCTAAGAAGTCTAAAAATCTAAGAAGTCGGATTTAAAAATCAAACTTATAATTTGCGCCACCTAACACTTGTAATCCTTGCACAGGATAATTCAACCAACGTTGGTAATCTTGGTTGGCTAAATTGTTGCCTTTTAAGAAAAAGGTCAAACGCTCGCTGTGTTTGTAGCCGATGTGAGCATTCAAGTCGAAGAAACTGTCTAAGGTAACTTCGGTGTCAAAAGTAGGCTGTGTTAAAGAAGCAAAATGGGCAAAATCTTTTCTTTCACCTACAAAGAACAAATTGGTACCGGCGTACCATTTTTGTGTAATGTTCACGTCTAAACTGGCGCCTAATTTTAAAGCCGGTAAATTCCAAGCTTCGTTTTCCACATCGGTCGAATAGCTGCTGAAAGTTCCGTTGATACCGAAAGCTACATTTTTAGAAAAATCGGCTTTCAACTCGCCAAAGAAACTCACGGTTTTAAGTTTGTCATACACCACATTAAAGGAATTGCCGTATTGATACCCTTCAAAACCAACTAATTCTTCGTAGCCGTTGCTTTTGAATAAGGCGCGATTGTCTTCGTTTACATAAGAACCGCGAATGTTGTAGCTTACACTGTTGGCTAACTTTCCTTTCAACCCTACATAAATATCATATTTCTGATCGGTTGGTGCTACTACCAATGTTGGAGAAACAAAGAAATTCTCTTGCACAAAATCGCGGTAAGAATTTTGCTTTAGTCCGCCTTCCAATCCGGCATAAAAAATCATCAAATCGCCCACCACTCTATAGGAACCGGTCACTTGCGGATAGATGAAAAACTTGCTTTCGCCTTGTTCCTGAGCAGCGCTGTAAAAGAACCCTACTCCGGCATTCACCGTCAAATCATCTTTTTGAATTTTGATGCTCGGTTGAAAACCTACATTGGTAAAACCGTATTTTATACCCGCATTCCCAACCATATTTTTGTCGAATGAACCACTGATATAATCGAATACAAAATCGGCTTTAATTTTTTGCTCTACAATATCAAATTCCAATGATGGTTTAGCTACAAAACGATTTTCAGCCGAACCAAAAGCATCCCAAAAACGGGTAAACTTAACCGAACTTTCTTTCAAGATATTGTTCAGTCCTAATCTGCCGCCAACATATAAAGTATGGTACGTTTGCTGCTCGTCTATGGTAGCCAAAGTCTCCGGTGTAATGGTTCCGGGATAAAAACCGTACCAATTGTAAATTTGGTGTTGGTAACCCAAATCGGCGTTCCAATTCATGGTATTGGTGCGACTTCCGTAAGTTAAATCCAAAGCCGTGTTCATAAATTTATCATCTAAAAATACGCCGTCAATGCCGCCTTGAGAAGAACTGTGACGCAACATTCCGCCAAAATAATCCGTGTTGCTTACGTTTTCCGTTACAAACAATTCCGCGTTCACCGTACCGTAATTTCCGGCGGCTAAGGTAAGATAGTTGCTGAAGATTTTCTCCTGAGGCGATTTGTCAACACCGGCGGCTTTTCCTTTGGCTGGTGCAAAAGTAGATGCTACCGGAAAAGAAAAAATATTGTACTTGATGTTTTCCTTTTTCTGCGTTTCTTCGTCGTCCAAACTTGGTGTTTCTTTCACTTTAAAAGCATCGGATATTGTTGGTGTATAAGGTTTCACCACGTTTACTACTTCAGTTCCAATGTTTTCGTCTTTCTTTTGGGCGAAAGCGATTTGGGTTACTAAAAGGATGGCTGCTATATATTTTACTTGTTTCATATCTAATTAAAATTACACAGAGGTTCACAGAGAAACTCGGAGATTCACAGAGAAATTTATTCGGTTACAGAAGAATTCGTTTTAGCGGCTTCGCCTTTGATGATATCCAATTCGGTTTGTGCTTCGGCTACAACATCAGGATAAGCGGTGAAATTCTTGATAACGCTATCCAAAATTGATGTTGCACTGAAATTATCTTTTAACTGGTAATAGTTTTTAGCCATAATCACCAACCCTTTAGCTCCGAAATATTTGTAGCCTGAATACTCTTTGGCTAATTTTTGAACGGTTTTATTCGAGTCTTCAAACTTGCCGTCTTTGTGTTTGAAATACGCTTCATAATACAATGCTTCAGCCGCTAATTCGCCTTTAGCAATAGTCAGCAATTTAGCATAAGCGGTTCGGGCTTTGGCTTCGTCGTTCACCTGAATGGCCGCTCTGGCTACTATGATTTGCGCATCACTTTTGACTTTATTATCGGTTTTAGGATTCGCTAAAACTTTATCGGCATAAACCACAGCATTGGCATACTCTTTTTGTTCGTAATACGCTCTCATTAAATTGGCTTGCGCGAAAGTCACATTCTGAGGAAAATCAGCTTCTGTTTCTAAACGTTTCAAAACCGGAACAGCTTTGGTGTAATCGTTTTTCTTAAGGTGAATTTCACACAAACGCGCCAAGGATTGCTCGGTAAATTCACTGCGACTTTTGCTGATTACAAACTCGTAACCCGAAACCGCATTGGCTTCCAAACCGTCGGCATAATACGATTGCGCTAAGTAGAAATTGGCTTTCAGCGCGTGAATCCCGTTCGGGAATTTAGACACATAACTGCTCAACCCTGAAATGGCTTGTTTGGTATTGTTTTGCAAGTACTGTTTTTCGGCAGCTTCGTAAGTATCGTTGTCTAATTCAGCATCGGACACTTCCACAAAATCGAGTGTTCTTACCCACGACGCGTATTCGTCTACTTTACCGTTATCCATGTAAATCAAACGCGCCGTTGAAACCGCTTCTAAGGCTTCGGGAGTTCTCGGATAATCGGCGGCAACTTTTTTGAATTTGGCCAAAGCCAATTCGTCTTTCTGACCGTTGTAATACACCAAACCTTGACGCAAAACCGCTTTGGAAGCAAAGGAACCATTTTTGAATTCGGCCAACAATTGGTCATAAGTTTTCACGGCTAAATCCGTTTTGTTCTCCGCCACATAAGTATTGCCTAATTCGAACAACGCATCATCGCGGTACTTTGAAGTTTTAAAATTTTGTAAAAACTTATTGAAGTCTTCAATCTTTCTGTCGTTGCGCGATACAAATCCGTAACTCAACGCTTTTTGGAAAGCGGCGTAATCTGCGTCGATGCCTTTCATTTCAATCGCTTTGTTGTAAGCATCCATAGCCGGCCAGTATTTGGAAGTCACAAAACGCGAATCACCCAAACGCAAATACGCATCGTTCAAACGCACTTTGTCGTCTTTGTTGGCATCGATGTAACTTTGGAAATAATTTCCGGCTTGCTCGTATTCTTTTTGTTTGAAATAAGCGTAGGCGATATTGTAATTGATGTTTTTGTATTCCGGTGTTTCTTTGGCGGCAGCGTAGCCCAAAAATTGTTTGAAACTCAACAACGCTTCGCTGAAATTATCCAACACATATTCGGTTTCGCCTTTCCAAAACGTAGCTCTGGCGGTGAACTTTTCGGTTCTGGCAGTGGCGGCCGATTTTTTAAACATGACCAAAGCTTCTTGGTAATTGCCATCAGTATACAATTCGATACCACGGTAGAACGTTACCTTTTGATAGGCCGGTTTGTTGGTCTCGGTGTTGTTTTTCTCTAATAAAACCAACGCATCTTTATAGTTTTTCGAAGTGATATACGAGTTGATTAACAAGGTTTCAATCTCAATCTTGCTTGGCGAATTGGGATACTTGGCCAAGAAAGCCGCCAATACATCCGGAATAGATTGGTAAGAGTTTCCGATTTCGTAGCTCAATTTGGCGTAATTTAAATTCGCATCTTCTTGAATGGCTTTGTCGAAATCCATTTCCGAAGCGCTTTTGAAAGCGTTCAAAGCCTGTTGCTTTTTATCGGTTTTGAAGTAACATTCTCCTAAATGATAATAACCGTTTTGGGCCACAAAATCCTTTCCGTCTATGATTTTATTGAATTGCAAAATCGCATTTTCATAGTCTTTCTGCATGTAATAAGCGTAACCCAGTTGGTAAAAATCGGTGTTGTTCCATTTGCCTTTTTTGCCTTTGTATTCTTTTAGGTACGGCAGCGCTTTGTCGTATTGTTTTAAGTTGAAATAACTCTCGCCAATAATTTTATTCAATTCCGATTTTTCGACAGCGTTGGAATTCGGCATAGCGGTCAATCCGGCCTCAATGGCTTTTTCAAACTCACCGGCTTTGAAATGCATATCGGCTTTGAAATAGGACAATTTCTCTTTGTATTTTTCTTCGTTTTCTACTTTTTGGAAATACTTATTGGCATCTTGATAATTATTGTCTTCATACTTCATGAAGCCCAAATAGTAATTGGCCTGCGTGCCGTATTCTTTAGAGTTTACCACTTTTTTAAAGTACTCATCGGCTTCTTTTTTATTGCCGGCTGTGAAATAAGCATAGCCTTTTTGGAAAGTGAATTTTTCGGTTTGCTCGTAAGTCAGCGCACTTTCGTCTACTTTATCAAAGTACTGTAACGCTTGAGGAAACTTCCCTTGTTCGAAATAATACTGCGCCACTTCAATATAAGCTTGATTTTGCTTGGAACTGGTGGGATAATCTTTGACAAATTTTTCCATCAATTCATCGGCATTCGTTTGGTTTAAATGAATGGCACAATTGGCGATATAGTAAGCGCAATCGGCTGCTACTTCTTGTTCTTTATTGTTTTGCTTAACGCGCTCAAATAAAATTTGGGCAGATTGGTATTGCTTGTCTTTGTACAACAACACGGCCTTGTCAAACTCAGATAATTCGTGAGTGTAAATAGCTGATTGTTGGGCGGAAATCGTTGGAACTGCTGACAATCCCAACAAAAATGATAACATTAAAACGTTACGCATGGTGAATTTTTTTATTTATTCAAAAATATTACTCTAAAACCTATAACGCAAAAAGCCTATTATTTATTATAAACATTGTTGTAAACAATTTTTTTAGACTAAGAGACGAGAGACTAAGAGATGTGAGACACCAAAACGACTCTTTCTTTCATCAATCCGTCTATTATCTCTCATCTAATCGTCTATACTTCCATTATTATTTCTCTCCAAACCAATTTTAAAAATATATTTTGAAATCAAGCCTTATCTTTATTACTTTTACCCAATAAACCCATTTAGCCATGTCAGCATCAGTTTTATCTTTGAAAAACGTTACCATTTATCAAGAAAATCGTGTGATTTTATCACAAGTTAACTTGGAAGTAAAAGAAGGTGAATTCCTCTACATCATTGGTAAAACCGGAACCGGCAAAAGTAGCTTTATGAAAACCCTGTACGGCGATTTGCCTTTAACAGAAGGCAGCGGTACAATTGTAGGCTATGATTTGGTGAATTTAAAAGAAAAAGATATTCCGTTTTTGAGACGTAAAATTGGAATCGTATTTCAAGATTTCCAATTGTTATTAGACAGAAGCGTGAACGAAAACATGCTGTTTGTGTTGAAAGCCACCGGCTGGACAGACAAACAAGAAATGCAAAATAAAATTGATGATGTTTTAGACCGCGTAGGTTTGAAAGGCATTGCCAATAAAATGCCACACCAACTTTCGGGCGGAGAACAACAAAGAGTAGCCATAGCGCGAGCTTTGTTGAATGATCCGGAATTGATTTTGGCCGACGAACCAACGGGAAACTTAGATCCGCAAACCAGTGCTGAAGTTTTAGGGGTTTTGAAAAAAATTAACGAGAATGGTAAAACCGTAATCATGGCCACCCACGATTATGCGTTGTTGATGAAATTCCCGTCAAAAACCTTAAAATGCGAAGACAATACTATTTTTGAAGTGGTACAGAAAACCGTTTAAATCGTTCAGTTTTGCTCAACCATTTTGCCAAAAGAAAAATAGCAAACGGAAAAGTAACCAAGTGAAAACGATCACCCTGACCGCTTGATATTCCTGACAACATTATAGTATACAATACAAACATCGCCATCAAAGCTTCTCCGCTTTTTCGGGTAAAAAGTTGGCGTATGTAATACAACGACACTAAAAATCCAAGCAAAGTAAACAAACGGTTTTGCCATTTGGACGAATCATAAGCAACAGCCTTGCAAAACTCAAAATAGCCGGTATTCTTTTTGTTCACGATATCAATAACACAAGCGTTTCCGGTTTTGGTATTTTCCAGTAAATTGTGTCCATAAGCCCAAACAACATTGGGGAAATTGGTTTTCATCTGGTGAATCGCATCTTCTGCAGCTATTCGTTTTTGATCGGGAAAAGACAAACTGAATAGATACTCTGCTCTGGGATTGTTGATTTGATGGTATTCTTTCCCGTTTTTAAAACAATCTGCTTTACTAAACAAATAATTGTGGTAAGTTACACCATCTATATAGCTTATGGTAAAATCTCCATACTGCACTTTCATCCCAACAATCTGTATCAAAATCATTAACACACTGCCATAAATCAAAATCATGCTTTTGGTTTTGTAATTTTTCAGCACGGTTTTAAGAAACAAAAGCAACATCAACAAAGCAAAGAATTTTGCGCCGGGTTTGATGAGCATACTTGACAACAATAATGACAATGAAAAAGACAAAAACCAAAAATTGTTGGTTTTATAATAGCGAAACAAACAGTAAAAAGACAGGAAAATAAAAAAGGTAAAAATGTTTTCAGTCAGTAAATGATAGTTAAGCACCGCACTTCCGATGGTAAAAAAAGGAAGCATGGCAAAAATAAAGGCAATCTTCTCCGACAAGAATTCTTTGGTCATTTGAAACAGCAACAGGGAAGTTCCCAACCAACAGAACACATTTACTATCAAACTCCATTGGAAAATACCGGCATCGGAACTCCCTAATAAATATGGCAATCCGGTGATAAATGCCATTACCATCGGACGATAATAATGTCCGGTAAATTTTAAATACATCTTTTGGGCCGATTCGAGATAATTGGAAGAATCAGGATAAATCAGCGTTTGTTGGTCTAATTGCAATAGTAAATTCAATACTTCCAGCCAAAGTAAGCCGATGAGCACCAAGAATAATGGGTAACGGTATTTTTTAAGTATTGCAAACAAACTATTGGTCCTTTTTGTAAACGTGTGGATTTTCTTTAATTCCTTTTTTAAAGACTTTACGAATACACATGCGCAAAAATGTATCCGCTTGTAAAACCAAATCGGTCAACTTATTTTCTGGGCGACCGCGGAAGGAAGTCACGTGAAAAGTATCTGCTGCCAACAACGGTTTTTCGGAAAAATAATAATTCGACACACAGCGGCGATAGCCTTCAAATACCACAGGTGAAACCGAATGTAAGGAATGATTGTGCGTTTCCATAATAGCCAAACGGTTGAATTTACTGTGAATGGTAACCGGCTGTTGCGACAAACCATTGGGCCAAAGTTCTAAATTACCACCATACTCTTTCTGCCAATCGGGTGTCACGTAATACAACAAATTCAGCACACGCCATAGACTGCGATCTTTGTCGTGTGAATTGTCTAAATGCGGATTCAGAAACTGATTTTTTGCCATTAACGAAATCCCGCCGGCATACAAGTTTTCGTCGGGAATGGGTTTTTCTATCCCGCAAATTTCGCCTATCAAGGTCACGATTCTCGAATCCTGGAAGGCATATATAATTTCTTCAAGTAGCGGATGATACAAATTCATTTGTGCAGCTATGTACTTGTCTTCACGCAAACTTTTCTTTAAAACCATCGCTTCAGGTTTGGGAAAAACGGCTGCGATTTCGTGGGCTACTGCTTCAGGCAATAAATCATCTACAAATCCGTAGCGAATAGACTTATTTTGAGAAGTAAAGTCGGCTTGCAACTGCGATTTTTGCGCTTGTAATTTTTCTAAAATATAATTCGCTAAATCAATTCGGTTCATCATGTAATAGTTGCCAAAAAATATATTTTCTTTGTAAAGGTATTATTTAATTCCGTTTTCTAAATGATTTCAGTGCTAATTCCTACATACGATTACAACACTTTACCATTGGTAACGGAATTGCATCGACAATTGTTGGCGGAAAACACTAACTTCGAAATTATCGTTCAAGACGATGCTTCTCCCGTAAATGAGAACACCAACCTTAACAACACTATCAACCAACTTTCTAATTGCCGATTTGAAAGAAACGATGCTAATTTAGGTCGCGGACAAAATAGGAATTCCCTAATACAAAAAGCCAAATTCGATTGGGTTTTGCTGATGGATTGCGATATGTTTCCCCAATCGGAAAACTTTATAAAAACTTATCTTGAGCAGATTAAAAATGCAACCAATTCGGTGGTTTACGGTGGTTTGCTATACCAAAACGAAAAACCATCTAAGGAACAGTTACTCCGTTGGGTGTTCGGTAAAAGTCGGGAAGAAATTCCTTTGTCCAAAAGACTATCCAATCCTTACCATTACTGTTTAATTTCAAACATTTTGGTCAGAAGAGATTTGTTATTGGCTTATCCTTTCAAGGCTGAAATTTACCGTTATGGTTACGAGGACATAGTTTTAATACTCGGATTAAAAAAACAGCAAGTACCTATATGGCACATTGAGAATGCGGCTTTCCATCTTAATTTGGAGAGTTCAGCAATTTTTTTGGATAAATTCCACAACTCATTGCAAAACTTAAAATGGGTATTAGACCATCAAATCATTCAAGCCGAAGACACTGCCCTAACCCGAATGTACGGCAAACTTCGTAAATTCGGTTTGACCCGAATAACCGCTTTTTCATTCGGTTTACTACAATCGTTGATGACCAAACAATTGTTATCGGCTAAACCTTCACTTTTAGTATTTGATTTGTATCGATTGGGTTACTTTTGTCAATTAAATCTTCGCTGATGCCTTTCTTTTCTGTCATAATTCCGGTATATAACAAAGCGATGTTTGTTAGTGAGACATTGCAAAGTGTCTTAACGCAAACCTTTACCGATTTTGAAATCATCATTATAAACGACGGTTCTACAGATAATAGCGAAAGCGTAATCAAGACTCTTAATGACAACAGAATAAAGTATTTTTACAAAGAAAATGAAGGCGTAGCAATAGCCAGAAATATGGGTATTGAAAAGGCTCAGGGTGAATTTATTTGTTTGTTAGACGCTGATGATTTTTGGAAACCAACCTATTTAGCCACTTTCAAAGGTTATATAGATACTCATCCTAATCAAAAAGTATTTTCTTGTGCGATAGCCATAGAAACCGCTAAAAAAACTATCTCAGCACAGTATTCTTTGGAAAACATAACCGATTTTCAGAAGGTAGATTTTTTTGAAGCCAGTCGGAAAGAATGCATATTATGGACCTCAGCGGTCGCGATTCACAAAACTGTTTTTGATAAAATCGGCTCATTCGACACCAAAATCAAAAAGGGTGAAGATACCGAGTTATGGATGCGAATCGGTTTGCAATACAGCATAGGATTCATAGGGATTGTTTTGGCCAAATACCGCTATGATAAAAACAGTATCTCCAGAAATTGGCAGTATTTTTTTGAGCCTTACACTTTTGATAAATATGCTGCTTTAGAAAAAGAAAACCTTAAGTTGAAACATTACTTGGACCAAAACCGATTTTCGGCCATCATCAAATGTAAATTGAACGGAGATATGAAAACGGCCAAACAATTGTACAACCAAATTGATTCAGGCCAATTGGGTTTGAGAAAAAACATCTTGATACAAATGCCCGGTCCTATTTTACGCCTTTTGGTTTCGGCAAAAAATAAGGCTGTTAGTTACGGCTTAGGGAATTCAGTTTTTAGATAGCAGGTATTCGTTGTAATTTCTAATGTAATCGGCTTCTTCAAATACATCGGAAGCAATAACCAAACAAACCGAACCGGAAGAAAAGTTTTCCAATTCGCGCCAAATACCGTTTGGAATTAATAATCCTTCGTTGGGTTTATTGAGTGTAACCGAGACATTGTCCTTACCATCGGTAAGCACTACCGTAAAGCTACCGCTTAAAGCCACTAAAAATTCTTGTTGTACTTTATGCGAATGACCACCGCGTTCGGCACCACTCGGCACATCGTATAAATAATATACGCGTTTCATGGCAAACGGAATCACATTGCCTTCAATGACAGAAAGATTCCCTCTAACGTCTTGTATTTTGGGTATCGGTAGTATTTTGATATCGGCTATTGCAGTCATTTACTCCTTTAATAATTGTTGCCAAGATTGCGCAATCAAGTTCAAAGATAAATGTTCTACGCTTTGTTTGGCGTTATTTTTACAGTTTTGGTATAACTTTTCGTCAGTTATAAGCAAATCCAAGGCTTTGGACAAGGCATTAACATTGTGGTTTTCGACTAACAAACCGTTAAATCCGTGGCGTACAATTTCACTCGGACCACTTTCACAATCTACCGAAATCACCGGTGTTCCGGCGGCTAAAGATTCTATCAAAGACATCGGAAAGCCTTCGTATCGACTGGTTAAAATGGTCGCTTTAGCATGTTGCACAAACGGTAAAACATCGTTTTGAAAAGGAATAATTTTAACAAAAGAACCGAGTTGTTTTTGCTGAATTTTTTCCGCTATTTTATCTTTATCAGAGCCATCACCCAGTAAAATCAAATGAAAACCTTTGGCTTTGGCTTCCGAGATGTCATAAGCGTCAATTAGGAGCGACAAGTTTTTAATGGCGTCTTCCAAACGACCAAAAAACAGCAAATACTTTTCGGGTAGTTCTTTGGGTTTATCCCACAAGATTTCCGGGAAATCCACCGGATTATAGATAGTTTGCGTATTCGTCAAACCATATTTCGTTTGAATTTTATCTTCTATGGCTTTGGAAACCGTTACAATTTTGCTGGCTTTCGCATAAAGGTATTTTGTCCAAAACTGCGATTTCGGGAAATACATTTCCAAATTGGCACTGTGAACCATGAAATAAGTCTTTCGTTTACCGTAAATCCATTGGGTGAAAATTTCACGCACTAACATGGGGCGAGATCGAAGGTCGATTACAACTTCTATTTGATTTTCATATAGATAATTTGCGATGTACTTTCCTTTTTTAACCGCTCGGAAAATGCCTTGCTCACGGGCGAAAATTTTACCCAAATTCACCAATTTTCCTTTGTATCCGTAACTCACATAATCGAAGATGATAAGGTGATGAATTTCGTATTCCAAACCGTGCAACATACTGCCCAACATAGCGGTAAAACGCTCGGCACCGCCAACACCAAGTGAAGCGGAAACTATTGCTATTTTGCGATTGTTGTTCATTTCTTACTTATATTGCAACGTATTTAAAACGCAGCATTGATTTTGGCTGCGTAAATATAGGAAGATAATGAAGATTTTACTCATTGGAGAATACAGTAGGCTACACAATTCTTTGAAAGAAGGTTTGCTCGAATTGGGCCACGAAGTGATTATCTTGGGTTTTAAGGATGGCTTTAAAGATTACCCGGTGGATTTTCCTCTCGTGAAAAAATGGGACAACGGCCTTTTAAAAAAGTGCAAGATTGCTTTGCTAAAGCTTACCGGCTTTGACATTTCTTCATTCCTGACTTACCGACAATTCTGTAAAAACCAAGTTCATTTTAAGGATTTTGACGTAGTGCAATTAATCAATGAAAACAGTTTTTATTGCGATTACAAGTATGAAACCAAAATATTGGACTATTTGTTTGATCACAATAAAAAAGTGTTTCTACTGAGTTGCGGTGATGATTATGTGCATGTGAATTACAATTTCAATCATCCGGATAATCCTTCGATAGTTCAGCCGTATTTAGCGGGCAAAATTGCCGACAAAGCTTTTTCGAATGTATTGAAGTTCAGAACACCATCGTTTGAAAAACTTCACCATTTTATCCAAGAAAAATGCAATGGTGTGATAACTTCTGATTTGGATTACCAACTGCCGTGGCAAAACCACCCGAAATATTTAGACATGATTCCGAATCCGATAAACTTGGATAAACTCGACTATATTCCAATGGGAATCGGTCCTAAAATTGAAATTTTTCACGGGATTAATAGGGAAAGTTACTTTAAAAAAGGGAATGACTTTTTTGAAAAAGCCTTGACCATCATTCAGGAGAAATATCCTGAAAAAGTGTCCATTACAGTTACCGAAAATGTACCTTATGAAGAATATATCAATCAATACAATCGAGCACATATTGTTCTAGATCAGCTATATGGTCATGACCAAGGCTATAATGCTCTGGAAGCGATGGCAAAAGGAAAAGTGGTATTTACCAATGCCTCTGCCCTATTTGAAAAATACTACCGCTTAACTGAAAAAGTGGCGGTAAATGCTATGCCCGATGTGAACTATTTAGTGGCTGAATTATCTCAACTGATTGAAAATCCGCACATGATAGATGAAATTGGAAAAAATGCACGAGATTTTGTAGTGAGAGAACATCATTACAAAATGATAGCTGAAAAGTATATTTCAGTTTGGACAAAAAAGAATTAGAACAAACTCTTTCTGAAGTAAACTGTTAATGTAATCAGATAAACTGCGTAGGTAACGGCATTGGCCATCACTATACCTTCTATACCAAAGACACTCATAAGATAATGCCCTGAAATCCAGAGTACGGCAAAAGAAAACACTTCTGAAATGATAAAGGCTTTGGTTAACTTTTTAGCAAAGAACTGATACCCTAAAATCAGCGAGATGGCTTTAAAAACATCTCCAATAAATTGCCAAAAGAATAAGTCGGAAACCGGTTGGAAATCGTGTGAAAATAATAGCGGAATTAAGTAAGCCCTTGAAAAATAAAGCACTACCAATCCGATTATAAAAAACGGAATAATCCCTTTAAAATAACTCCAAAAAAGCTTTTTGGTGGCTGCTTCGCTTTCTGATTTGGAGAGTTTTGGAAGATAATACACCGTTAGTATGGTGGACAAAAACAAAAAGTAATAGGATGAAATTCTGACTAAAGCTTCCCAATAACCGGCCGCTTCATAGCTTATGGTGTGGATGACGGTATTTCGCAAAGACAGCAAAACAATCGGCCCTAAAACAGCCGAAACCAAAGCCATAAGGGAATACTCTGAGAGGTTTTTGAGGAAAGTACTGTTGAGATTGCTGAAAGAAATTTTGAAATAGTTAAGTTTCTTGTACAAATAAAAAACAGTGACTAAAAAAACAATCGTTGGTGCCATGACTATTGCCAAAAGCGCACCGAATTCTTTGTATTGATAAATCAAACCCAATGACAAAAGCATCCCCAATACATTTCCAATGATGTTGATTTGAATAACTTTTCCATAAGCCTCCAATCCGTTTAAAACAGAGGTCAACAAAATCGAACCAATATACCAAGGCAAACAAAAGGCTAAGGTTTTAAAAATGGTATCATACTGAAAATGCGCTCCGAAAAGCTTGACATTCCAATAATCTGCTGTAAAAAAAAGCACCCCTGAAAGTAGCAACACGACTATGAAGATGATGGTGGTTACGGTGGCCAAAAAGGATTTTAACGAGTCTTCTTTGTTATGAAAATCTGCTACATATTTAATGATACCGTTTTGAAATCCCACTGTCCCTATGTTTTCAACTGCAGTGATAAAATTTCTAAAATTACCCACCAAAGCCATCCCTGACGGCCCTAAAAACACCGCAATAATCTTGGAAGTTACAAAACCCGTTACAATTTTAACCAACACACTAATACCGTTCAAAGAGGTTACTTTAAACAATTCTTTTTTTAGTATTTGATTGAAAAACTCCAATTAGTACTGATTTAAGATTCGGATGATATGATCAACTTCCTCAGCAGTAAGCACTGGACTCATAGGCAAACTCAATACTTCGCGATGGATAGCTTCAGTAATAGGAAATGAAAGCGATTGCCAATGCGACAAAGCTCTTTGTTGGTGAGGCGGAACAGGATAATGGATTAAGGTTTCTATTCCGCTTTGCTTTAAATAGGTTTGCAAATCGTTTCGATTGGCGGTGCGAATCACAAACAAATGAAAGACGTGCTTCTGAAAATCAGCACACTTCGGCAACCGAATTTTAGGATTACGGATTTCGGTCAAATACCTTTTAGCAATTGAGGTCCGAATGACATTCTCTTTTTCCAAATGAGGCAATTTCACATTTAAAAAAGCCGCTTGAATCTCATCCAAACGCGAGTTCACGCCCAAATAGTCGTTGTAATATTTTTGTTCTGAGCCATAATTCCGCATAGCCAAAATCACTTTCGCTAAGGCATCATCATCAGTAGTTACACAACCCGCATCGCCTAAAGCACCCAAATTTTTCCCGGGATAAAAACTGAAAGCTCTGGCATGTTTTCCGTAAAAAGGCAGTCCGTGGGCTTGAGCGGCGTCTTCCACGAGGAGCAAATTGTGCTTTGAAGCAATCTTTGAAATGGCTTCCATATTGGCCAATTGCCCGTACAAATGTATTGCTAAAACACCTTTGGTTTTGGCTGTAATTTTGGTTTCGATTTCGTTGGGATTGAGATTGAAGGTTTCCTCATCAGGTTCCACTAAAATTGGGACCAAATCGGCTTGCAAAACGGCGAGTATACTGGCAATGTAAGTATTGGCCGGCACTATAATCTCATCTCCTTTTTGCAATAAACCCAGCTCGATATAGGCTTTAAAAATGATTACCATCGCGTCTAGACCATTTCCTACGCCTATGCAATATTTAGCATTGGTAAATAGTGCAAATTGTTGTTCAAAATGTTTTACTTCATCGCCTAAAACAAACCAACCTTTATCCAATACTGTTTGCATTTTCTCTTGAAAAGCAACTTGGTAAGGCAGATTCACTTTATGCAAGTCGAGGAATTTTATCATAGTGCCATTTGGTATATATTTTGGAAAAACAAGCTGCAACCTAACTCTTTTTTTTGGTTCAACAAACCTTCATTGTATCCTAATGCACTGTCATCGTTAACTGTACCCATATCAAAATAATCATAATCCGTTTTGAAATGCGCAATCAAATACAAGAAAAGATAATCCAAAGCTCTGAATTTTTTTCCGTTTTCGGTCGTGGCTCCGTATTGTGATTTGACTACTTTTCCTGCTTTAAAAAGGGTAATTCCCGCTAAAATTTCATCGTCTTGGTACAAATTGTATTGTTCTATATGATGGGGAAATCTCGATTGCAGCAAACTGATTTCAGCCAACGAATGTAAAGGTTTTGTTTGGTATTTATCCCATAACAAAGGCTCAAGTACATTGGTCCAAAAAGCGTCAAACTGGGTTTCTTTTTTAACAGTTAAGTTTAGTGATTGTAATCGGCGGTAATGCTTTAACTTACTTTTAGAGATTTTAAAATCCGATTGAAAATCGACTGCCAAGTTCATCTTTTGCGCTATAACTTCGCTCTTTTTTCCCAATAAACAGTTTCGAGTTGATGTAAAATGTAACGGAGCGTAAAACGGAAGCATTTCTTTAATTTCACAATACTTGAAAGATTGCTTTTGAAGATAACCGAAAGTTTCAGTGATTACTTCATGGATAGATTCTGGCGTCATTTCGTCCTTAAAAATAAATCCACCATAAGTTAAGCCTTGGTGAGAATAAATAGTATTGCCTTTATAATTAGCCGGAAAAACGGCTTGCAAAACATGCTCTTGAAAAACCAGTAATGAAAAATCCTGAAATCTGTCCGCGTGGTACTCCATAAACTTTCTGTCAAATAAAAATGGGGCATCTGTCGCTTGGTTGATAAAATCATTCCAAATCGCAAAATCATCCGAACAGTAACGCTTAACAGTATAGTTTTTCACAGGTTTCTCTAAAACTTCGGAAAATTAAACATTTATTTTTTAATGGCATTCACTTCAAAAAATACGATTTCCAAAATAATTACTTATTTTTAGCTGATAAATAGTATTTTAACTTGAACTCAAAACGTAAATTACTGTGGTTTATTATACTCTTTTTTCACTTTTATGAGGTGAAGGGACAAGACATATCTTTACTTGAACAACACAACGGGAATTACGATTTTACTTTTATCGGCAATACTTTAAATACTGCAGAAAACAATTCCATAAACCAACCGGTAACCGTCACGGCATCTTCGGCTAATTTGAGTTTAGATACCGATGCCACCGTTTTCAGAGCCTATCTTTATTGGGCCGGATGCGGTGATGGCGATTTCAATGTAAAGCTAAACACAACAACCATGACGCCCGATAGGACTTTTAGCTATGTTAGAGACATAGACGGATTGACTTTTAGTTATTTCAGTGCCTTTAAAGACATCACTACTTTTGTGCAAGCCAACGGAAACGGTAATTATACTTTATCAGATTTGGATGTTACCCCCTATGTTCCGCTGCATTTACAACGCAGAACCAATTTTGCCGGTTGGGCTATACTCATTGTTTACAGCCGTCCCGGTTTACCTTTGAACCAAATCAATATTTACGACGGATTGGAAGCCGTTCCGGATGATTTGACCATCACTTTGAACAACCTCAACGTGATTGACAACCAAAATTCTAAAGTTGGTTTTTTAGCTTGGGAAGGCGATTCGATTTTGGCCACAGAAGAATTCCGAATCAATGGCGATTTGCTTTTTAACGCCCAAAACCCTTCCAACAATGTATTCAACAGCACCAACTCGATCACCGGAAGCACCACGCTGTACAACATGGATTTGGACATCTATAATATTCAAAACAACATACAAATTGGCGATAACAAAGCCGAAATTACCCTTTCATCCTCGCAGGATTTTGTAATGATTAATACCGTAGTGACTAAATTTAACAGTCAGGTTCCAGATGGCAGCATTGTCATCAATGAAGTACAAAAACAGTGTAATTCAAGAACCATTATCATCGATTATACCGTTTCTAATTTAGATTGTACCGGCCCTTTACCACTTGATACACCGGTGACGATTTATGCCAACAACACCGCATTGACTACTTTTGAAACTGGCGTTGCTATTCCGATTGACGGAACATTGAGCGGACAAATCACTGTTACCGTTCCCGATACTATTCCCAATGATTTCAACCTAACCATTGTGGTAGATGATAAGGGCGATGGTACCGGAACAGTGATTGAGTTAGAGGAAAATAACAACGCCTTTAGTGCAACAGTAACATTGATAAGCTCGCCACCGTTCAATGTTTTACCCACATTAATAGCTTGTAATGAAGGTTTTACACAAGGCACTTTCAACTTTTCAAACTATCCGGATTTGGTTAAAGTTGACCCCAATCACACTGTAGCTTTTTATGAAAGTTTGGACAATGCCAACAATGCTGTCAATCCGATACTCAACACCGCCAACTATACGGCTAATGCCACTCCGAAAGAGATTTTTGTTCGTATAGAGGATGAGAATTGCTACAGCGTAACCTCTTTTTTCATGACCACTCGCAACTGTCCTCCGACGGTTTACAATTATATCTCGGCTAATGTTGACGGCTACAACGATGTCTTCACCATTGACGGTTTGGACAACATTTTTTTGAATTATAAAATTGAAATTTACAATCGCTGGGGCAAATTAATTTGGACCGGAAATCCCAATACTGAAAAGTGGGATGGCACTTCAAATAACGGCGTTGCTACCGAAAAAGTTCCCGACGGGACTTACTTTTATCTTTTGTTTTTAAACGATCCCGATTATCCCAAACCACTTAGCGGCTTTGTTTTTATGGTACACTAATTACATGTTTTGTGTGTAGTAATTGTAGTCTTTCAATACAGTTTGTACAAACTCACGGGTGCTGCCTAAATCATTTTTGATACCGGTTACTTGTTCAATTTTTGCAGTAAGTTTATTCATCACCACAAAATCGCCGGATTTCATAGCGTTTTGAAAAGTTTCTTTGATGATGCGAGCATCGTTATCCGATAACTTAATGACCAATGGGTATTTGGGTTGGTATTCATGACCAATTTCTTCTAAAATGGTGCTGCTGATGGTAACCTTATTTTTCAGTGTTATGACTGCTGTTCCGGCAGAAATATCGCCTAACCTTTGGGTTTTGCTATTCACCACCATAGTAATCAAACCGATGATACCACTACCAATGGAGATATCTATTACACGAAATAACCAACGAATCAAATAATCCCCGAAACCGGCCTGATAACCATCTATTTTAACCACTTTAATCTTTACTAATTTCTTACCTAAGGTTTGACCTTCCAACAAAGCTTCTTGCACTAAAGAGTAGAAAGCAATCGGTAAGAAAAACAGCATATAGACAGCCGCTTGCGACCAATTATCCAACTGATTCAGCCATCGGTCAATTTGAAAAAAGCTGAAAAAGACATAATAAATAATGATAAAATAAGCCGCTTTTACCAGTAAATCAAGCATATACGCGCCAATTCTCTCCCCTATGGAAGCGGCTGTAAAATTTATAACAACATTTTGTGTTGTATTTATAGAAAGTTGTGACATAATTCTTATTTTAGCCTTCCATGAGGGAAGTAGCATTTATAAAACAAAATAAACAAAAGTGGCTCGACTTTGAGCAAGCGATTTTTGGTAAAACTAAAAAAAATCCTGATGAAATGGCTAGTTTATACATCCATTTGGTCAATGATTTGTCGTATGCGCAAACCTATTATCCTAAGAGTAAAACTGTTGTTTATCTGAATTATTTGGCTTCACAAATTTATCAGAAAATTTATAAAACCAAACGCGAAGAGCAAAATAGATTGGTTTATTTTTTCTCCGTCGAAGTGCCTTTGTTGGTTTACCAATACCGTCGTTATCTCATTTACGCTTTTATACTGTTTTTCACCACCGTAGCCATGGGTGTACTGTCGGCCAAATATGACGATGGTTTAGCACGTCTCATTATGGGCGATGGTTATGTCAACATGACCTTAGAAAACATTGAGAAAGGTGATCCGGTGGCTGTTTACAAATCAGGCAGCAATTGGGGCGGATTTATCGCCATAACACTGAACAACTTGTTTGTGGGAGTAAGATGTTTTATTTACGGAATTTTCGGTGGAATCGGCACTTTTTTGGTGTTGTTTCAAAATTGCATGATGTTAGGAACTTTCCAGTATTTCTTTTACCAACACGGTGTTTTTTGGGAGAGTGTCAGGGGAATTTGGATTCATGGTTCGATGGAAATTTTTGCCATTGTAATCGAATCGGCTTGCGGATTCATCTTAGGGGCGTCAATCTTATTTCCCCGAACATTTTCAAGGTTGAACTCGTTTAAAATTGGTTTCAAAGACAGTTTAAAAATTTTCTTGAGCACTATTCCGTTCACTATAGCGGCCGGATTTTTAGAAGGTTTTGTTACCCGTTACGCTTTACAAATGCCTAATTGGCTGAATGTTTTCATCATCTTGGGAACTTTATCCTTAATCTCATTTTACTTTTTAATTTTCCCATTTATTGTTCATAAAAAATTAAAACCCTAACTATGTTTACACTGTTTAAAAGAAGAAATTTCGGCGACTACGTTAGCGATACCTTTGCTTTTTTTAAAGTGAGCGGAAAACATTATCTCAAAAATTACTTCACCATCAACGGTGCTTTATTGCTGATTTTAGTAGCGGCTTCTTATTTTTTATTTCAGGTTTATTTCGACTTTATGTTCAAAATTGATCCGAGCGGTAATAACTCTGAATATTTAGAAAGCTATTTGACTAACAATATGCCAACAATTATTTTGGCTGCAATTGGTTTGTTTTTGTTCATGATTTTCTTGAGTATGCTCAACTACGCTTTGCCGGTTATCTATTTGGATTTGTACAGAGAAAAGAACGGTAACGACTTTGGAACCAAAGAAATTTTAAGCCGATTCAAAGCCCATTTCGGTAAAATAGTAGTCTTCTTTTTGGTCACGGTTTTTTTAATTACACCGGTTTTGATGGTGGTTTTCACTTTGCTTTTTTTGCTTTGCTTCATCATTATCGGTATTCCGCTTTTGCTTTTTGCTATCCCAACCGCTTTTAGCTGGGTTACTTTAAGTTTCTTTGAATATCTTAATTCGAACAAAGGTGTTTTTCAAAGTTACGGTAGCGGATTCAAACACTTGACCAAACAATATTTTCCTATAGTAGGTTCTTCAATGATTATTTACATCATCATTCAAGTAGCTATGACAGTATTTACTATGATTCCTTATATGTTTGGTGTGGCTTCTGTTTTTACCGGTATAGAAGAAGGGAATAGAGGCAATAATCCAATGTCGGTCTTGACTTTAATCATGACCATTGTTATGGTGTTTTCACTGCTAATGAGCTACATCCTCAACAATTTATTGCTTATTAATCAGGGATTGGTGTATTACAGCCGACAAGAATTCGATGAAAATAAAAGTGCAGATTTCTCAATTGATTTGATTGGCAGTGAATAAACTTCTCTTTCTTTTTTGGTTGCTTTTCAGCTCTCCTAATTGGGCACAGGAAACATTAACCGTGTCCGAGAGGGATTCTTTGGCTTTACTCGAAAAAAAGTGTAAGGTAGATCAAGCGCCAATGCAAAAGAATGCAACAATTTCCCCCGATTTTAAATCGAAGTACAAATCCAACGATTTTAAATACGAAGTAAAACTCTCCGACAAAAGCCTTTGGGACAAATTTAAAGATTGGCTCGCCTATTGGTTCAAAAAGATTTTCGGTTTGTCCGACACCAAAGTATCTTCCGATTATGTAGAAATTACGCTCAAAGTTTTGGCCGGACTCATCGTTATCTATGTGGTTTATCTGATTGTCAAAGTCATTTTAAACAAGGAAGGACAATGGGTTTTCGGAAAATCTACTACGAAAAAAATCCTCCACGATGACGACATCGAAAAGAACTTGGTACATGTTGATTTTGAAAAGTTATTGAAACAAACATTAAACGACAACAACCATCGTTTGGCCATCCGCTACTACTATTTGTGGACTTTGAAAAAATTGTCAGAACGCAATATCATCGAATGGCATGTGGACAAAACCAACACGGATTACTTGTATGAAATCCAATCAAAAGACCTAAAAAACAATTTCCAATACCTTTCCTATTTGTACAATTATATTTGGTACGGAGAATTTGAAATGAATGAAACCACTTTCAAGCAAGCGCAAAAGGCTTTTGAAAATACCCTGCAATCGTTAAGATAATGAACAGAACTCTAAAAATATACATCTTTTTATTAGTCGTTCTTATGGCGGGAGTGATTTATGTTGATGCTGTTCGCCCGAAACCGGTTGATTGGTCGCCAAGTTATATCCTGAGAGATAAGATTCCTTTCGGGTTGTATGTTTTTGACCAAGAAAGTAAAACCATTTTAAACCAAAGAAAAATCGAAAAAGTTCGAAAATCGGCCTACGAATTTTTGGATGAAAACTACGATTACAACAAAGAAGCTGACAATTACACTGTAAAAGGAACGTTATTCCATGTTTGCGACACTTACATTATAGATGACGAATCGACCAAGGAGATGTTTTATTATGTGAGCCATGGCAACAATGTCTTCTTAAGCGTGGAAAGACTCCCGGAAATATTCACTGATTCCCTGAATATTAAATTGGATGCCGATTTCAATTTCAAATCCCAAACCAACTGCTGGATGGCGAATCCTAATTTAGGCCAACAAAAATACGATTTGTCTAAAGGCGGAAACAACACCTATTTCTCCAGTATTGATACCTTAACCACAACTATTTTAGGTTATCAATCCGGGAAAGACAACAAGCGCGTCAACTTTATTAAAGTACCTTACAAGAAAGGAAACTTCTTCATTCATTTGCAACCGACTGCTTTTACCAATTATCATTTATTAAAAGACAACCATTACCAATATACCGAAAAGGTATTGTCTTATGTTCCCAACGGCAATGTTTATTGGTTGGTAAACGAACAGGAAGGTCTTACCGAGTCCACCTCAATGTTGCGTTTTATCAGAAGCCAACCGGCCTTAATGTACGCCTGGTATTTGTTCCTGACCGGCATAGTTATTTTCATGATATTTAACGCCAAAAGAAGACAAAGAGTGATCCCGATTATCAAGCCTTTATCCAATACTACGGTTGATTTTACCAAAACCATCGGTAATTTATACTATCAGGAAGGCAACCACCAAAACCTGATTGACAAAAAAATCATTTATTTCTTAGAGCGTGTTCGCAACGAATATCTGATTGACACCGCCGTTCTGGATGAAAACTTTATCAAAAAATTACACGCCAAAACCGGCAAAGACATCAAAGACATTGAACACTTAGTATATTTGATTAATTATCAAAAGAAAAGCTACCATCAAAGTATCGAAACTGATTTAATAGAAATCAATAAAGCAATAGAAAAAATCATCAGCTAATGGAAAATACAGAAAACTTCGAAGCTCAGGAAAATGTAAATTTTGAGTCCCGATTGAATTTGGAACCACTGCGCGCCAGCATTGATAAAATTAAGGCCGAAATGGAAACGGTTATCGTAGGCCAACACAAAATGATCGACCAACTGTTGGTGTCTATTTTAGCCAACGGCCACGTATTAATTGAAGGTGTTCCCGGCGTAGCCAAAACCATGACGGCGAAAATCATCGCCAAAACCCTTTCAATCGACTTCAGCCGTATTCAGTTTACGCCCGATTTAATGCCGTCGGACATCTTAGGGACTTCGGTATTCGATTTGAAAAAATCAGAATTCGAATTCAAAAAAGGACCGGTATTTTCCAATTTAGTTTTGATAGACGAGATCAACCGTGCGCCGGCCAAAACCCAAGCCGCTTTGTTTGAAGTGATGGAAGAACGCCAAATTACTATTGACGGACATTGCTATGCTTTAGAACAACCGTTTATCGTATTGGCTACACAAAACCCAATTGAGCAAGAAGGAACCTATCGTTTGCCGGAAGCGCAACTTGACCGTTTCCTATTCAAGATCAATGTCGATTATCCCAAATTGAATGAAGAAATCGACATCATCAACCGCGAGCATTCGTTGCAAAACAAAGGTAAATTAGAAGATATACAAACCGTGTTAACGGCTACAGATATTATGAACTACCAACAATTGGTGAAACAAATTTTAGTAGAACCGAACTTGTTGGAATACATCGCCAAGTTGGTAGTAAATACCCGAGAAAATGCGTTCTTATACTTAGGTGCGTCACCCAGAGCTTCCATTGCTATTTTAAATGCCGCCAAAGGATTTGCTGCCATCCGTGGCCGAGATTTTGTAACACCGGAAGACATTAAAGATGCCGCTATTCCGGTACTGCAACACCGAGTTATTGTTACGCCGGAACGCGAAATGGAAGGCCTAACCAGCGTAGAAATTATCAAACAAATTATCGAAAGCATCGAAATCCCGAGATAGATCGGCTCCCGACAAAACGGAACATTATGATAAAATTTATCAAACAGCTATACCTCAACAATTTCTTTTTCTATTTGCTCATCGGCATCATAGTCTTGTTTTGTATGGCCTTTTTCTTTCCGGTTTTGTACAATGCCACTTGGTATTTATTCTTCATTCTATTGGTGTTTTTGGTAATCGATATTTTGATTCTTTTCAGTAACAAAAACGGTATTGAAGCGCATCGAACTACTCCCGAAAAACTCTCCAACGGCGATGAAAACCCGATAGTGGTTACCGTTAAAAATTTTTACACCTTTGCCATTCACACTAAAATCATAGATGAGATTCCGTTTCAGTTTCAAGTGAGAAACTTTGAAATCAAACGCAAAATAAAAAATACCGCTCAGGATGAAGTGCAATACTATCTGAGACCAACAGAACGAGGAGAATACTTTTTCGGCTGTCTCAATGTGTATGTATCATCACCATTGCGTTTAATTGCCAAACGCTATCGTTTCGACAAAGACCAAATGGTACCAACCTATCCATCGTATATTCAATTGCGCAAATACGACTTGATTGCTTTCTCCAACAACCTTTTCCAATATGGTGTAAAAAAAATCAGACGCATCGGACATACGATGGAGTTTGAGCAAATCAAAGAATACGTTCCCGGCGATGACATTCGCACCTTAAACTGGAAAGCTACCGCGAAGAAAAACAGCTTGATGGTCAACCAATTTCAAGATGAAAAATCGCAAAACATTTATATGGCGATTGATAAAGGTCGTGTAATGAAAATGCCGTTCAACGGAATGAGTTTACTGGATTACGCCATTAACGCGACTTTGGTTTTGTCGAATGTCATCTTAAAAAAGCAAGACAAAGCCGGAATGTTTTCATTTTCTAAAAAAGTCGAAAACCGCGTAGTGGCCGAAAAGCGAACCTCGCAAATGCAAAAAATCCTCGAGAATTTGTACAATGTCAAAACCGATTATTTTGAAAGCGATTACTCGCGTTTGTATGCCGACATCAAGAAAAACATCAACCAACGCAGTTTGATTATCTTGTACACCAACTTCGAAACTATGGATGGTTTACACCGTCAGATGCCTTATTTAAAAGGAATCGCGAAAAATCACTTACTGGTAGTAGTCTTTTTCCAAAACACCGAATTGTATCAAATCACCAACAAAAAAGCCGATACCATTCAAGAAGTTTACGATAAAGTCATCGCGGAAAAATTCATCTTCGAGAAAAAACTCATCGTCACCGAACTCAAAAAATACGGTATCCACTCGGTGTTAACACAGCCGGAAAATCTTACGTTGGATACCATCAACAAATACCTTGAAATCAAGGCCCGCGGAATTTTGTAAAAAGTGAGTACTTTTACGGCATGAAACAAATTACCAGCGCTCAAAATCCTTTTATCAAATCTTTGGTGCTTTTACAAGAAAAAGCCAAAGCTCGCAAGCAATCAGGCACGTTTTTGATTGAAGGTTTGCGCGAAATGGTGCTGGCCATTAAAGGAAATTACACTATTGAAACCATACTCTTTTTACCCGAATTGGTTTCAGCAACCGAAATTAAAAAACGCATTCCATATTCGTTGGAACTGATTGAAATTTCGAAAGAAGTCTACCAAAAATTAGCGTATCGCGACACCACAGAAGGCATCATAGCCGTAGCCCAAATGAAATCACTGTCTTTAGACGATTTACAACTACCCGAAAATCCACTTATTGTAGTGATGGAAGCGATTGAAAAACCCGGAAACATCGGTGCCATGTTGCGTACTTGTGATGCGGCAAAAGTTGACGCTGTAATCATAGCCAATCCTAAAACCGATTTGTACAACCCGAATATCGTTCGCTCCAGTGTTGGCTGTTTGTTTACCAATCAAATCGCTACAGCAAGTACCGAAGAAGCAATAGCCTTTTTACAAAAAAATCACATCAATTTTTACAGCGCAACGTTGCAGAATTCTAAGGCTTATCATACCCAAAACTACGCTACACCTACAGCTTTGGTGGTAGGCACAGAAGCCACCGGATTATCACAAGCTTGGCGTGATCAAGCTACTCAAAACATCATCATTCCAATGCAAGGCACCATCGACAGCATGAACGTTTCGGTAGCAGCCGCCATTTTGATTTTTGAGGCCAAACGCCAAAGAGGATTTTGATTTTAGAATGATGAATACCAATTTTTGAATGCAGATTGTTTAATAAAGTAATCTGAAACAATATACTTTATGAAAAAAACCATATTTATCGCAATTGCCCTTTTTGCATTAGGAAATCTTTCGGCTCAAATTACAGAAAAAGAAGTAGATGTTTTGGTTGAAAACACCTTAAAAACGTTTAACGTGCCCGGCATTGCAGTTGGCATTGTAAAAGACGGTAAATTGGTTTTAGCCAAAGGTTACGGTGTTGCCAACATCAAAACGAAACAAAAAATGGACGCCAATACGTTGGTCGGCATTGCCTCCAACAGTAAGGCTTTTACCGCTTCGGCTTTGGCTATTTTGGTAGATGAAGGCAAAATCAATTGGGATGATAAAGTCAAAAAATACTTGCCCGAGTTCAAAATGTACAACGATTATGTGACGGAAGAATTCACCATACGCGATTTGCTAACGCACAAAAGCGGACTCGGATTAGGCGCCGGCGATTTGATGATTTGGCCCGACGGACACGATTTTACGCCCAAAGACATCGTGAGAAATATTCAATATTTGAAACCGGTTTCAGGTTTTAGAACCCAATATGACTACGACAATTTGTTGTACGTGATTGCCGGTGAAGTGATTGAAAAAGTCTCCGGAAAATCTTGGTGTGATTTTGTGGAAGAACGTTTGATGAAACCTATCGGCATGACCAAAAGTGCTGCTTCATGGAGAAGACTAAAAGACACGATTAATGTTATTGTCCCACACGTACCAACCAACGGCAAACTGGAAATCGTACCGCGTTATACCAATTCGATTTTCGATGCTGCAGCCGGTTTATATGCTTCGGTAAACGACTTGAGCCATTGGTTGATTGTGCAAATGAACCACGGAAAATATGGCGAAAACCAACAGCTATTCTCTGAAAAACAGTGGAAAGAAATGTGGACGCCGCAAACCATCTTACCCATGAACAATCCGTATCCGTACAGTTCTAATTTTCGCTGTTACGGTTTGGGCTGGCGTTTGGAAGACATCAACGGCCATTTGCAAGTCTCACACACCGGCGGTTTGGATGGCATAGTTACGCAAACCATCATGATTCCGGATGTTAAATTGGGAATTATCGTATTAACTAACCAGCAAAACGGTGCGGCTTTTACTGTGATTTCGAATACCATAAAAGACAGTTATTTGGGCTTGCCGAAGTTTGATCACTTAGCCTATTTCGGTCAAGAGCGACGAGCCAAAGAAGACAACGCTGATAAAGTAACCGATGAAGTCTGGGCCGAAGTCAATCAGAATTTAAAAGCGAAAACCAAAATCGATTTCAGCCGATATACCGGAACCTTCAAAGACAATTGGTTTGGCGAGGTGACGATTTACGAACAAAAAGGCAAATGGTATTTTGCTTCCAAACGTTCTAAGCGCTTGGTAGGTGAAATCTTTTGGCAAAAAGACCGGAATTTTGTGGTAAAATGGAATGTTAGAAGTTTCAATGCCGATGCGCACATTTTCTTCGATTTGGATGCCGACGGTAAAATTAATCACTTTAAAATGAAAGCGATTTCACCCATGACTGATTTCAGTTACGACTTCCACGACTTGGATTTTCATAGGGTAAAATAGAGTCCGATTAAGCGTTGAAATTTCAATCTGTTAAAGCTTGGAATTTTCATCATTTATTCCTATTTTTAGGGGATTGAAGACAAGGCTATGATTGAGATTGATTTAGAAGAAGAAAACAAGGCAATTGCCCGTGAATACAAAGAATTGCTCCGCATCAGTTACCAAACACTGACGGATGCTGACAAAAAGCTGATTCGCAAAGCCTTTGACGTGGCTGTAGATGCACACAAAGACCAACGACGCAAATCCGGTGAAGCCTATATTTTCCATCCGATTGGTGTGGCTAAAATTGTAGCCTCCGAAATTGGTTTGGGCGCCAGTAGTATAGCGGCAGCCTTAATGCACGACGTGGTGGAAGATACCGATGTTACTATCGAAGACATAGAGCGTATGTTCAATCCGAAAATTGCCCATTTGGTGGAAGGATTGACCAAAATTGCGCAGGTTAAAAAAGACATGAACATTTCGATGCAAGCGGAAAACTTCCGTAAAATGTTGTTGACCTTAAACGATGACGTACGCGTAATTCTAATCAAGATAGCTGACCGTTTGCACAACATGCAAACCATGGATTCCATGCCGGAATACAAACAAATCAAAATTGCCTCCGAAACTTTATACATTTACGCACCACTCGCCCACCGCTTGGGATTGTACAACATCAAAACCAAATTGGAAGATTTGGGTTTAAAATATACCGAACCTGATGTTTATCGCGACATTGTCAGTAAAATCAAAGAAACCAAAGAAGAGCAAGACGCCTACATAGCCACTATTTCTGATGTTTTGAAAAAATCATTAGACGAAGAAGGCATCGAATACACTATTAAAGGCCGACCAAAATCCATCTACTCTATCAGAAGAAAAATGGCGGCTCAAAATGTGACTTTTGATGAAGTTTACGACAAGTTTGCGTTGCGCATCATTTACAAATCCAATTTACACGACGAGAAATTCTTGGCTTGGAAGATTTATTCGATAGTAACCGATCATTATCGCCCAAGTCCGAGTCGTTTGCGTGATTGGATTTCCCAACCCAAATCCACCGGATATGAAGCTTTGCACATTACTGTTATGGGACCGAAAGGCCGTTGGGTGGAAATTCAGGTTAGAAGCGAACGCATGGATGAAATTGCCGAAAAAGGGTATGCGGCTCACTACAAATACAAACAAGGTGCCACCGAAGAAAGCGGTTTGGACGTTTGGTTAAACCTGCTCAAAGAAGCTTTGGAAAGTTCGGAAACCAATGCGGTGGATTTTGTGGAAGATTTCAAAATGAATTTGTACGCGAAAGAAATCTTCGTCTTTACGCCAAAAGGAGAAATCAAATCGCTACCCAAAGGCGCAACTTCCTTAGATTTTGCCTTCAGCATCCACTCGGAAATCGGCATCAAAACACGAGGAACGCGCGTGAATGGAAAATTGGTACCGCTCAATCACGAACTCAAAAGCGGTGATCAAATTGAAGTGATTACCTCGGTTCATCAAAAACCAACGATTAACTGGTTGGATTATGTAACGACTTCCCGCGCCAAAAACAAAATAAGAAACGTACTCAACGAAAATACGAAGAAAATTGCCGAAGACGGTAAAGAATTATTGACACGAAAACTCAAACATTTGAAGATTACTTTAAATGAAAGTGTGGTGAACGAATTGGTCAATTTCTTCAAACTCAAAACCAGCTTGGATTTGTTTTACCGCGTGGGTATCGGCTCAATCGAAAACCAGCAGTTAAAAGACTTTGCCGCGCAAAAGAGCAACAGTTTGATGAACTTCTTCAAGAGTAAAATCAAACGTTCGCCAAGCTCGAATCCGGATGAAATCAACAAACCGGAATTGAGCAAAAATTACGATTTATTGGTTTTTGGTACAGAGCAAGACAAGCTCGATTACAAATTGGCCAGCTGTTGCAACCCAATACCCGGCGATGAAGTTTTTGGGTTTATCACCATTAATGAAGGTATTAAAGTACATAAAAAAGACTGCCCGAATGCCATTACACTGCAATCGAACTATGCTTATCGCATTATGCCAGCCAAATGGATTGATTCGACCCAACAGGAATTTAAAGCCACACTTAAAATTACCGGTATGGACAGTTTGGGATTGACCAACGAACTGACCAAAGTAATCTCTAACAACATGCACGTGAACATCCAAAGCATTTCGTTGAGTGGTGAAGCCGGAATTTTTAACGGGCAAGTTTCGGTAATTGTACAAAACAACAATATACTGAAAAAGCTGATAGACAACATCAAAAAAATTGACGGCGTAGATAAAGTCACCAGAGTCTATACGAATTGAGTTAGAAGTTTTGAAACCTTGAACTCGAAACCTTGTACTCGAAACTTTGAACTCGAAACTTTGAAACCTTAAACAAAAAAATTACCTTTGCGGCATGACACTAATTGCATCCGATAATCTAAAAAATCAAGAGACCGTAAAAAATGTTTTTACGATGTACTTGGAAAACAACGGACACCGTAAAACCCCTGAGCGTTACGCGATTCTTCAGGAGATTTACGACAGCGAGGAACATTTTGATATCGAAAATTTATACATCAAAATGAAAAACAAAAACTACCGTGTCTCGAGGGCAACCTTGTACAACACCATTGAACTTTTGTTGGATTGTGGCTTGGTACGCAAACACCAATTCGGACAAAATCAAGCGCATTATGAAAAATCGTATTTCGACAAACAACACGATCACGTTATCATGACCGATACCGGTGAAGTGATTGAGTTTTGCGACCCGAGAATACAAACCATCAAACAGACTATTGAAAAAATTTTCGGAGTTGACATCCACAACCACTCGTTGTACTTTTACGCTACCAAAAAACCGACACCATAATAAACAAACAACAATACAACCACAACACAACAACACAATGACTGTAGATTTACTACTTGGATTACAATGGGGAGATGAAGGAAAAGGAAAAATAGTTGACGTTCTCACCTCTAAATACGATATCATTGCGCGCTTCCAAGGCGGACCAAATGCCGGGCACACCTTGGAATTTGACGGCATCAAACACGTGCTGAGAACCATTCCTTCGGGGATTTTTCACAACAATAACATCAATATCATCGGAAACGGCGTCGTAATTGATCCGGTAGTTTTTAAAAGCGAAATTGATGGCTTGGCCAAATTCAACCTCGATTTGAAATCGAAATTGATTATTTCTCGGAAAGCCCATTTGATTTTACCGACGCACCGATTATTAGATGCTGCCTCAGAAGCTGCAAAAGGTAAAGCCAAAATTGGTTCAACCTTAAAAGGCATCGGGCCAACGTATATGGACAAAACCGGTCGCAACGGTATTCGCGTAGGCGATATTGAATTGGCCGACTTTAAAGAAAGATACCGCGCTTTAGCCGACAAACACGAGGCGATGATTGCGTTTTATGACGTAAATATCCAATACAACTTACCGGAATTAGAGAAAGAATTTTTTGAAGCTGTTGAAGATTTGAAAAAACTCACTTTCATCGACAGTGAGGAATATTTGGCACAAGCCCAAAAAGCCGGTAAATCCATTCTTTGCGAAGGCGCTCAAGGTTCGTTGTTAGATGTAGATTTCGGAACATATCCGTTTGTTACTTCTTCCAATACCACTGCTGCCGGTGCTTGTACCGGTTTGGGTATCGCTCCGAACAAAATCAAAGAAGTATACGGTATTTTCAAAGCGTACACCACTCGCGTTGGTTCAGGACCTTTCCCAACAGAAGATTTTGGCGAAGATGGCGATATTATGGCCAAAGTGGGTAACGAATTTGGCTCGGTAACCGGCAGAAAAAGACGTTGCGGTTGGTTGGATTTAGTGGCTTTAAAATACGCCATCCAAATCAACGGCGTAACACAACTAATGATGATGAAAGGTGATGTGCTTTCGGGCTTTGATACCTTGAAGGTTTGTACTGCTTACAACTACAAAGGAGAAGTGATTCACCATTTACCATACAACATTGAAGAAGAAAACGTAACGCCGATATATACCGAATTCAAAGGTTGGCAAGCCGATTTAACCGGAATGACCACTTATGATGCGCTACCGAAAGAATTAAAAGAGTACATCGAATTCATAGAAAGAGAAGTCGAAGTACCGATAAAAATAGTTTCGGTTGGACCGGATAGGAAGCAGACGATAACGCGATAAATAAAAAACCCTTTCATTACTGAAAGGGTTTCTTTTTATAATTTAAAGATAAACGACTCGCTTGGTTTGATATTCAAATGAACGGTTCCTTTACCGTTTACTACGTTGAGTACAGTGCTACTACCATATAATTGGTCTTTTACCGTGTAACTGCCATCGGTTAATTTCCAAGCGGCTATTATATCCTCAGGCACTATTAAGTCAATTCTGCTGGTGGTAACCCAAGAGAAATTGGCAACAACAATCAACTTCTCATCATCACTGTAACGAACATAAGCATACAATCCCTGATCGTAATTTTGCGTCTCTTTGCGATTCACTGATTGAATTTCTTGGAATTTACCCAACATAGCGCTACTGTTTAAAGTAAAATTCAGCAATCGACTGTAAAAATCACGCAACGCTTTTTCGCTGTTGGATAGTTGACCTCCATCAAATTTACCCCCGTTCATCCAGCGTTGGTGGTGCGGCACTCCGATATAATCAAAGATAGACGTTCGGGAACGTTTGCCAAAACCGGCGTCTTCATTGCCGGGCTCGCCCACTTCTTGTCCGAAATAAATCATAGTTGGAGAAGAACTAATCGTAGCCGAAACTACCATAAGCGGCTTCCCTTTTTCGGGAGTGCCGGCAAATTCCGGACTGGCCAAACGCTGTTCATCGTGATTGTCTAAGAAATGGAGCATATGATGTTCGATATCCGACATATTGTTTTGGATATCTGAAAGTGCATCCGGTAAGGCATTACCTTTGATCACCGCTTTCAAATGGTCATACGTTTCTACCTTATCGTATAAATAATCCATTTTACCCAACTTGATGTAATTGCGGTATTCCTTCGGATTGTAAACTTCAGCCAACAAAAAGGCTTTGGGGTTTTTCATTTTGATACTCGAGTTCATATAGCTCCAAAACTCATACGGTACCATTTCGGCCATGTCATAACGGAAACCGTCTACGCCTTTTTCAATCCAATACAACGCAATATCGCGGAATTTCTTCCAAGAATCCGGCACGTCTTTATCTTTCCAAAAAGCAAAGTGAGCGGCATAATCCTTTTCGTCATATCCGGCAGGCAATTCCGGGAAGTCTTTGGTGCCATCGGGTCTTACACCATAATTTACTTTTACCGTTTCATACCAATCATTAATATCCGGTTTGGCCATACGCGATCCGTTGCCGGTCCACTTGGCCGGAAACTCCGAAAACTTACCGTCACTAAGCGGATTTACTTCTCCGTTGAGCGGTTTATAATCCGGAGAGGTCGGCACTTCAAAAGGCGTATTCGGGATGTAATAAAAATTATTGTTTCGGGCATATTCCACCGAAGTGTCATCGTCGGCCCCAAAATCTTTTACCCCTTTCGGGTTGGTCAATCCTTTGTAGTTTCGGGCAATATGATTGGGCACAATATCGATTATCACTTTCAATCGATGCTTGTGTGTACGGGAAATTAAAGCTTCAAATTCTTCTAATCTTTTAGCCGGATCTACCGCTAAATCAGGATTTACATTATAATAATCTTTAACCGCATAAGGCGAACCGGCACGACCTTTTACCACATCGGGATCATCATTTGAAATCCCGTATTTAGTGTAGTCTCTAATCACATCATGATGCGGTACTCCGGTATACCAAATATGAGTTACGCCCAGCTTTTTTATTTCCTGTAAGGCAGTATCAGTAAAATCGTTGAATTTACCAACGCCGTTTTCTTCTATAGTGCCCCAAGGTTTATTGGTGGTGTTTTTGTTGCCAAATAAACGAGTGAATACTTGATACACTACATACTTTTTGGGCTGCTCAACAGCCTCTACTTTTTTCATCATTGGAGCATTTTTATTGTTTTGTGCTAAAGCTGAACCCGCAGTACAGCCTATTGCCATAAGCAGTAAAAGTTTTGTTTTCATATCTTTTCAGCCCAACAATTAGAGTGTTGTGGCGTTGTCACAAATATAAAGAAATGATTGAAATATGAACACCATAAATAATTCTTAATAAAGGTTTGTATTGTTGCTATTTTCATAAATTTGCCCACTCAAAGTCTTTGGATTCTAACGATGGGAATCCAAGCGGCATTAAACATAAAATCAACCACTTGAAAAAGTTACTTTTATATATCGGATGCTGTTTCCTAATCATTAATCTGGTGACAGCGCAAAAAAAATCCTCTCAAATTAACGTAGAGTATTCCGATTTTGCTGATATCAACCAAACCGAAATTCCGGATGCTTTATTATTGCGCGGCAATGTTAGAGTAAGTCACGAAGGTGTTGTTTTTACCTGTAATAAAGCTTATTTCTTTCAAAAAGAAAACTATATCAAAGCTTTCGGTGATGTGCAAATGGTGCAAGGTGATACCCTCTTCCTAAACAGTAAATATGCCGAATACAATGGCGAAATCAAGCAAGCGTATGCCACCGGAAATGTTATTTTACGCTCTCCGGAATCTACTTTGGTTACCGACACCATCAATTTCGACCGCAATACGCAAGAAGCTTTTTACAATACTTACGGAACGATTACCAATCGCGAAAACACCCTAAAAAGCAAGTCAGGCAGGTATTATGCCAACGAAAAAAAGTTCCGTTTCCTGACCGCAGTAACCATTACAAATCCGAAATATACCATTAAATCCAATCATTTGGATTATTATACTAATTCGGGTCACTCCTATCTTTTTGGTCCTTCCACCATCACCAGCAAAGAAAATTACATTTACACCGAAAAAGGGTTTTACGATACCAAAAAGAATTTGGCGTATTTTAAACGAAAATCCTATATCAAATACAAAGACCGGCGCATAGAAGGTGATAGTTTGTACTACGACCGAAATCGCGAATATGCTTCGGCTACTAATAATGTCAAAATCACCGATTCTATCAACAAAGGTTTAATCAAAGGCCATTATGCCGAAATTTATCGCAATCTGAAAACCCAAAAAGATTCGATGATGATTACCAAAAGAGCTGTAGCTGTTACCTTGGTGGAAAACGACTCGATGTATGTACATGGTAAAAAAATGATCATCACCGGAAAACCGGGAGAACGCATAGTGAGAGCTTTCAACAATGTGCGTTTTTACAAAACCGATATGAGCGGTAAATGCGACTCGATCCATTCAGATCAAAAAACCGGGTTGACCAAATTAATCAAAAATCCGATTTTGTGGAATTACGAAAACCAAATGACCGGAGATGTAATGCATCTTATCGGTAATAATAAAACTGAGAAATTGGATTCTCTTAAGGTTTTAAACAATGCCTTTATCATCTCAAAAGACACACTCAGCACCGGTTACAACCAGGTAAAAGGGCAAAATTTATATGGTAAGTTTGAAGACAATAAGCTGCGGGAAGTTGACATCATCAAAAACACCGAAGTCATTTACTATATGCGAAATGACAAACAAGAGCTCATTGGAATTAACAAAAGCGTGAGCAGTAAAATCAATATGGTTTTGGATAAAAATACTATAGAAACCATTACCAATTACAACCAAATTGACGGCGACATTTATCCTGAAAAAGATTTACCTGAAAACGCCCGAAAGTTACGCGGATTTATTTGGCGCGGCGACGAGCGCATCAAATCGAAAGACGATATTTTCCCACCGGAAGAAAACGAATTAGACGCCAAAATTCAAGCTGAAAGACAAGCCGAAAAGGATCAGGACAATAAACCGCTTTTGCCTTCCAAAGAAACTTTGGACTACGACAAAAACAATCCGAGTCCAAAAGCCAAAGCCACTCAAAAAAAAAACGGGACAAAAACCAAAGTACAGTAGTCTCAGTATTCCGTCTCATTTCATGACCAATAACTGAGAACCAACATATCATGAGAGAAGATTTTTTGAAATACCAAGCCCAAACATCGCCCTATCCTTTAGGAATGGAAGTGTCACATGCCATTGGTTCTTACATATATGATACCAACAACAAAAAGTATCTCGATTTTGTGGCCGGTGTTTCCGCTTGTTCCTTAGGACACCAACATCCGCGGGTAAATCAGGCCATCATCGACCAACTGAACAAGTATTCGCACGTAATGGTTTACGGTGAATATGCCCAACATCCGGCTGTGGCTTACTGTAAATTATTAGTCGAACATTTGCCGCCGAGTTTGAATAAGATATATTTGGTCAATTCGGGTACAGAAGCTTGCGAAGGTGCTTTAAAATTGGTGCGGCGGGTGACCGGCAGAAGCCAACTCATTTCTTGCCACAACGCTTACCACGGAAACACTATGGGTTCGATGAGTGTGATGGGTTTTGAAGAACGCAAACAAATCTTTCGCCCTTTAATTCCGGATGTCGACTTCATTACATTTAACAACGAAGCCGATTTGGAAAAAATAACCCCCAAAACCGCCGGAATTATATTGGAAAGCATCCAAGGCGGAGCCGGTTTTATTGAGCCTCAAAACAATTTCTTAGCCAAGGTAAAAAAACGTTGTGAGGAAGTCGGCGCTCTGATGATTATAGACGAAATTCAACCGGGATTTGGTCGCACCGGTAAGTTATTCGGATTTGAAAACTATAACGTAGTACCAGATGTAGTAATTATTGGTAAAGGAATGGCCGGCGGTATGCCGGTAGGCGGATTTATTGCCAATGAAAAGCATATGGATTTGTTGAGTCACGACCCTAAACTAGGGCACATTACTACCTTTGGCGGACATCCTGTCATAGCTGCGGCAAGCTTGGCTACTTTACAAGAAGTGTTGGAAAAAGACTACGCTAAGCAATCTTTAGCTAAAGAAAAGCTGTTCCGAGAGCTTTTGGTACACCCTTTGATAACAGAAATTCGGGGACGTGGCTTAATGTTGGCCGCTATGACTGCCGATTCGGAAATTACCAATAAAGTAATTTTTAAATGCCAAGACAAAGGATTAATCTTATTTTGGCTTTTATTTGAAGGTTGTGCTATCCGAATTACGCCACCACTGACCATTTCTGAAGCAGAAATCAGAGAAGGTTGCGCCATCATCCTGGAAGCGATGGATGAAGTGATGAATGAAGAATGATGATTTACGATTTAAGATTGCAGATTTTTTATTTCAAAAATCAAAAATCGTTAATCATCAATCACAAATCCATTGTTAATTAAATTGTTTACAACAATCGATTAGCCCAACAAAAATACAAAACCCGTTTCCCTAATTTTATTAAGGATAATTTTAACACCTACTGGTATGCACCTGGATCACGACGAAGAAGACTACAACTTATCCTTAGCGAAATTTGAATCGATGTTGAAAACCAACAAAGTTTTATTTTTCGATTCAGAGGAATTCGAGGAAATCATACTGCATTATCTCGATATGGGAAAAGCCACTATGGCTAAAAAAGCACTCAAGTTAGGATTGGAGCAACACCCTAAATCAACAGGATTAAAACTGGTTCAGGTGGAAATGTTGGTGTACGAAGACAAATTGGATCAGGCCGAAAAATTACTCAACGAATTGTACGCCATAGAACCAACCAACGAAGAAATTTTTATTCAAAAAGCCAACATATACTCTAAAAGAGACAACCACGAAAAGGCCGTTGAATTTTTACAAACCGCTTTAATTTATACTGAGGACCTTGCCGATGTGTACAATTTAATCGGAATGGAATACCTTTTTATGGACAATTTGGAATCGGCCAAAGCCAATTTCATCAAATGTTTAGAGGAAGATTTCGAAGACCAATCCGCCTTATACAATGTGGTGTATTGCTTTGAGTTTTTAGACCAAAACTTAGAAGCCATAGAATACCTTAAGACTTATATCGACAGAAATCCGTATAGTGAAATTGCCTGGCACCAATCAGGTCGTTTGTATTATGGTGTAAAAGATTATGAAAATGCAGTTCGTGCGTTTGAATTTGCTACATTCATAGACGACGAATTCCTTGGTGCTTACCTCGAAAAAGGAAAATCTTTAGAGCGTTTAAAAAGATATGAAGAAGCCATCGAAAGCTACCAACGCACCATTGAATTAGACGACCCAACATCATACGCCTTGTTGCGTATCGGAAAATGTTACGAAAAATTAGGCAACAAAGCTGAAGCCTTAAAATACTTCAACAAAACTGTACACGAAGATCCGCTTTTAGACAAAGGTTGGATTGCTATAACCGATTTTTATGTTCGTCAAAAAAACTATCAAAAGGCCTTGTTTTATGTTAACAAAGCCTTGGCCATAGACGACCAAAACCGTTTGTATTGGAAACGCTTTGCTACCATCAACAAAGCCATGAATTTATTTGAGGAAGCTGAATTCGGCTACCGAAAAGCGGTGGAATTTGGCGACTACCAATTAGACACTTGGCTGTTCTGGGTCGACATGATGCAAAATATGGGTGAAATGAATAACGCCATATTAACGTTAATTCAGGCTTCGGAATACTTTCCGGAAGAGTGTGAAATCGAATACCGTTTGGCCGGCTTGCATTTCTCTTTACACGAAGAAGAAAAAGGCAACTTCCACTTGAGCAACGGTTTGCGATTGAACTCGAAACACCGAACCATTTTGGAGGATTTATTCCCAAGAGTTTGGGAGCGAAAATCGGTACAAGATTATATTGCCAAACACCAAAAATCGGAATAAATGTCGGAAAGACAATTTGGTCTAATCGGAAAAAACATTGCCTATTCTTTTTCCAAAAAGTATTTTACCGAAAAGTTTGCTAACGGTAATCTATCAGATTGTGCTTATGACAATTTCGATATCCAATCTATTGAAAAATTTCCGCAACTCATTACTGACTATCCTCAACTCAAAGGCTTAAACGTTACCATTCCCTTCAAAGAAGCGGTGATTCCTTATTTGGACCAATTGTCTGATAAAGCCGCAAAAATTGGCGCTGTCAATGTGATTCGGTTTACTAAAAAAGGAAACCTAAAAGGCTATAATTCTGATTATTATGGCTTTATGAAATCTTTGGAACCACTACTCCAACCTCATCATCAAAAAGCATTGATTTTAGGAAGCGGTGGCGCCGCTAAAGCAGTGGCTTTTGCCTTAAAACAACTCGGAATCCTATATACTTTTGTCTCACGGGAAGAAAAAGAAGGCGGGATTGATTATGACCGAATCAACGCGACGACTTTCGACAATTATCAGATTATTATCAATTGTACGCCTTTGGGAACCAGTCCAAATACTGAGGCCTTTCCTCCTATTCCTTACGAATACTTTAGCGGCAAACACATTGCCTTCGATTTGATTTACAATCCCGAAGAAACCTTATTTTTGAAAAAAGCCAAACAACATGGCGCGATTACCAAAAACGGTTACGAAATGTTGGTGTTTCAGGCGGAAAAGGCTTGGAAAATTTGGAATAAATAATTTCACCATATTAAGGTTTTTTAAGTTCAATTAAGACTGATAAGAACTTATGACTTTTATGATTCAAATAACGAAAGATGAATATTAAGCTAATTGCCATTGGCAAAACCGATAACAAAACCTTGCAATCGTTGATTGAGGAGTACACGAAACGTTTGTCCTTTTATATTAAGTTTGATGTAGAGATTATACCCGACATTAAGAACGTCAAGAATCTGTCGGAAGCACAACAAAAAGAGAAAGAAGGCGAATTGATTTTGTCCAAAATAAATCCAACCGACCAATTGATTTTATTGGATGAAAACGGCAGCACCTTTTCGAGCGTAGCTTTTTCAGAATATTTGCAAAAGAAGATGAACTCAGGCACCAAAACCTTAGTTTTTGTGATTGGCGGACCATATGGGTTTAGTCCGGAAGTTTACCAAAAAGCCCAAGGCAAAGTCTCGCTCTCGGAAATGACTTTCTCCCATCAAATGGTGCGTTTGTTTTTTATCGAGCAACTGTATCGCGGTTTCACCATTTTGCGAAACGAACCTTACCACCATCAATAAAAAGTACAAAGTACGAAGTTAGAAGTACGAAGTGAATTAGTAGATGTATTCTCGCTTCGAATTTACAGTAACTCCTTTTTGCGTGATGTTCAGATTCTTCAAAAACAATTTGTATTCGATGTATTTCCCAAATGACATCCCTTTATCGTAGGAAAAATAAAGGCGTGTATTAGGCATTTTATTGATAAACTCTTCGAGCTGACTTTTAGCAAAAACCAATTCGTTGTAATGAACCAAATCGTTTCGGTCCAGATAAAAATGACGAATATTAAAATCTGGTTTTTCTAATTTATAACGAATTTCGGTAAACGGCATAAAAGCCAAATTTTTCTTTACGGTATCAGTATAGGTAAAATAGTTCTCCGATGCTTCGTTTTTATGAGCGCTATTGTCTTTTTTGTTTTGCAGTTTTTTTATCTCCAAAATCACTTTGCGCAACGGCAGTCGTTTGTCAATATTAAACAACCAATTGGTAGAACTGATCGAATTGTTTCGGTTCACTTCTACCAAGGTGTCTTTTTCATTGGCCGCAAAAAAGAAATAAATGGGAGAATGGTCTCTCACATCCGCCACTATCGTTTCTTGAGCAACAGGTAACAACACTTCTTTGTCCTTTCCACAAGACATCAATAGCATTGAAAATAGTAGTACGACTGTCTTTTTCATTTTAGTTTTGGGGATTTAATTTTTAGCCATCAAATTTTGATGCAATTTTACGCATTCTATGGCTTCTTTTACATCATGTACTCTTAAAATATTACTACCTTTTTGTAAAGCTATTGTATTCAATACTGTTGTTCCGTTAAGTGCCAACTCGGCAGTAGTGCCCAATGTCTTATAAATCATTGATTTTCTGGACACACCAACCAAAATCGGCAGTTGAAGTCTTTCAAACAACTCCAAATGGGAAAGCAACTCAAAATTTTGCCCGATAGTTTTGGCAAAACCAAAGCCCGGATCTATAATCAAATCATTGATGCCGAAGCTACGAGCCTGCGCTATTTTCTCCGAAAAATAGAACAATACTTCTTTGGTGACATTGTCGTATTGTGCCAAACTCTGCATGGTTTGCGGATTGCCTCTCATATGCATCATAATGTATGGCACTTGAAACTCGGCAACCGTTTGCATCATTTGCTCATCTAAACCACCGGCAGCTATATCATTTACTATAGAAGCTCCGGCCTCTAAAGCTGCTTTGGCCACATTAGCCCTAAAGGTATCTACAGAAATCAAAGCTTCAGGAAAATGTTTTAGTATCAGTTGCACTGCAGGAACCAATCGCGCTATCTCTTCGGTTTCCGAAACAAATTCTGCACTTGGCTTACTCGAATAGGCACCAATATCAATGAATGTTGCCCCTTCGAAAAGCATTTTTTCAACTTGTGCTAAGCATCGTTTTTCGTTGGTATACTTACCGCCATCGTAAAAAGAATTGGGCGTAATATTCAAGATTCCCATGACTTTGGGAAGGGTCAAATCGATTAAAGTTCCGCGACAGTTGATCGTCATTTTCTATCGTTAAGTGTACTGTTGGCCTCCTTCAGTTAAGATATTCTTAAAACTGAAATTACTAAACTTAATTCATCCCTCGGCAATCAAAAAAATTCTTTACTTTTGGGAAAATTTGATACAAAGATACACTGAAATGAGTAATACTTCTCAAGAATATGATAAGGTTATCGCAATTTGCCGACAACTGTATATTAATAAAATGAAAGACTACGGTAGTGCTTGGCGCATCTTGAGATTGCCGTCGTTAACCGACCAAATTTTCATCAAAGCCCAACGCATTCGCAGTTTGCAACAAAACGATATTCGAAAAGTAGATGAAGACGAAAGCGGCGAATTTATCGGAATCATCAATTATTCCATCATGGCCTTAATTCAGTTAGACTTGGGCGTAGTGGAGCAACCTGATTTAGACTTATCAAAAGCCACCGAATTATATGATACTAAAGTGGCTTTAACCAAATCGTTAATGGAAGCCAAAAACCACGATTACGGTGAAGCTTGGCGTGAGATGCGCGTAAGTTCATTGACCGACTTGATTTTGCAAAAATTACTACGCGTCAAACAAATTGAAGACAATCAAGGTAAAACTATAGTTTCCGAAGGCATCGATGCCAATTATCAAGACATGATTAATTATTCGGTTTTTGCTTTAATACTGATGAAATTCGGGCAATAAACTAAAATCCGAATAAACATTTCTTCTTTTTGAATTTGCATTTTAACTTTTGAATTTTTTTAAAAATGAATACATCAAAAAACAATATTGCTTGGGGAATTCGAATTGTCATTTCGTTTTTGTTTTTGCTATCGGCTGTCGCCAAATTGTACCCGTCGCCTTACTTTGCCATTTCCACTTTTGAAGTAAAGCAGTTGTATCCCATGGGATTTTCGGAGGGATTTGCGCCTTACTTTTCCCGTGTATTAATCGGTATTGAATTGGCCTTAGGCTTTTTAATCTTGCAAAAAAACTTTTTGAGAAGTATTATCGTTCCCGCTACGATATTGTTGCTGCTTGTATTCACCACACATTTAACCATTGAAACCATTCAAAACGGCGGAAATTCGGGCAACTGTGGGTGTTTCGGAAGTTTGCTGCCTATGACTCCCATTGAGGCCATTTTGAAGAATGTAGCGGCTATGGGTTTATTGGTATGGCTGTTATTGATTATGCCGAAAACCAATGAAAAAGGTCACAACTTTTGGATTCTTTCCTCCCTTACTTTAGCTTCAGTTTTGGCATTATTCATGTTGGCTCCAATCCAACCTATCGAGAGCCAGTTTACCGTAACTGAGCCAGAGGCAACAACAACCGACACCTTATCAACTACTCCTGTTGACACTACTGCAACACAAGTCATCGTAAAAGATACCGTTAAAAAAACAACTGAAATAAAACCCGAGGTAAAAGTTGAAATAAATGAACCGGCCAAACACAAATCAGGTTACGCTCAGTATTTCTCTCACATCGACAAAGGCCGTAAAACACTTTGTTTCTTTGTGCCGGGTTGCGACCACTGTAGAGATGCCGCTAAAGAATTGACTGAATTGCGCAAGAAAACTAAAGATTTTCCGGAAATATCTATCATTTTCATGAATGAAGAAGCCGAATTGATTCCGAATTTCTTCAAATATGCCGGAGCGGAATATCCTTATAAAATTATTGAAGTTATCCCTTTTTGGAAAGTATTGGGTTCCGGTAAAGATACGCCGGGTGTGAAATATTTATGGAACGGAAACGAATATAAATACTATTGGGGTATTACGGACAACAAGTTTGATGTGGTTGATTTTGAGAAGCTTATCAACAAACCTTACTCGGAACTAAAAAAATAAATGCTGTTAAGATTTCCTAAACTGAACCGGTTTGTCAAAAACTGTAATATATTTTAATATTTTTATAACCTTATTACTTTCTGCTTTAGGCGTTTATTTTTTAATTTCTGAAGACAATAAGGTTAAAATTTATGGCATATCATTCCGATTCTTTTTGGGTTTGCTAATGGTTTTCACAAATGGCTTACTCCTAATCAAATGGATTGCCCTATTGAGAAAAAAATGATTTTTTGACACTAAATACCACGTTATGATCAAATACATTATGTCAAAAAAAGACAGTGAAAAAGCGGCTTGGGGAATTATCCTGAGTGTGATTGTCTTTTTTATTGGCTATTATTTTTTGAATTACATCGCCACGTTGGAAGAGCCGCCGCTGGGACATACCATTCACATCCTAATCGGCACTACCTTAATGGCAGTTAGTAGCTTGGGGGTTGTACTTATTCTAAAATATCTGTACGACCAAAGAAAAAGAAGAAAAAAAAAGGAACACAAAAGGCGTAAGCATAAAATTGTGTTTTTAAAAAATCAAAAAAAAGAGAATCAATCGGAATAATAAAAAACTATGAAAAGATTAGCCCTATATTTTTTATCGGCATTGGCAACTTTATCTTGCTCCAATGCACAAATCAAAGAGTTCTCAAAAGAAACCTTGACAAAAAAAATGGTGGTAACTGACAACAGTACCATCACTTTTAAAGAAATCCTTAAAAAACACAAAGGGAATGTAACCGTCATTGAAGTTTGGGCTTCTTGGTGCAGTGATTGTGTTAAAGCCATGCCCAAAGTAAAGGAAATGCAAGCCAATCACCCAACAGTTGACTTTGTCTTTATCTCCATGGATAAAGCCTATGACAAATGGTTGGCCGGTATTGAAAAACACGAACTCAAAGGCGATCACTATTGGGTAACCGACGGTATGAAAGGGGAATTCGGAAAATCAATTGACTTAGACTGGATTCCGAGATATATCATTATAGATAAAAATGGTAAAATCATTACTTATCGTGCCATAGAAACCGATTTTGAAACTATAAATGCTACTTTAAAAACCCTAGAATAATGAGACAAAAAATTGTTGCCGGAAACTGGAAAATGAATAAAAATGCGGAAGAAACCGAAGATTTATTAAACGACTTAATTGACAAATTGCCTCAAGATGTTGAAGCCCAAATTATAGTAGCGCCAACTTTCATCAACTTAGCATCTGCTGTTGATCATTTAGAATTTACCAATATAGCCGTAGCCGCTCAAAATATGCATCAAAATGAAAGCGGTGCTTACACCGGAGAAATTTCTGCAGACATGTTGAAAAGTATTGGCGTAAACATCGTCATACTTGGCCATTCGGAAAGAAGGGCTTATTTTCATGAAACCGACACCATCTTGGCTCAAAAAGTAACTACAGCCCTAAACCACGATATGACTGTAATTTTTTGTTTCGGAGAAGAATTAAAAGACCGTCAGAACAACCAACATTTCAATGTAGTGGAAAACCAATTGCGTGATGGCTTATTCCATATTGAAAACAAAGATTGGGAAAAAATTGTTTTAGCTTACGAACCGGTATGGGCCATCGGAACCGGAGAAACAGCTTCGCCGGAACAAGCCCAAGAAATGCACGAGTTTATCAGAGAAACCATCCGAAAAACATACGGCAGTAGTATAGCCGAAGAAGTATCCATTTTATACGGTGGTAGCGTTAAACCTGAAAATGCCAAAGAAATTTTCTCTAAACCTGATGTTGACGGAGGTTTGATTGGTGGTGCCGCTTTAAAAGCAACTGACTTTGCTGCCATTGTTAACGGAATTTAACCTGTAAACATCCAAACAGTACAAGAACCTTTCATTAATTTGAAAGGTTTTTTTTATAATAAAAAAGATAAATATGCTTTTTATCGATTTTATTTGCATTTTAACGATTTTATGGTTTATATTTACAGCGTCACAAATCAAACTATTTACCAATGAAATCAAAACTAATAATACTACTCCTTTTGGCTTGCTTTGGCAATTTACAAGCCCAAGTAGACACTCAAAAACGATTTCAATCTGATTCTCGCAAATATTATGTATGGAATACCGATTTTCAAAAATATGAATTGGTGGAAACAGAATATGAACACTCCATTATAGACATCCGTGAAATTGGTTCAAAAACCAATGGTTATGTAGTAATCAGTATGGTTGATAACGGACAAGTTCGCATGCACCACGGTTCCATTTACAACTTTACCAAAGACAGCGAAAATGAAGGATCGTGGTCTATCCAATCAAAATTCATGCGGGCTCGACTAATCTACAATCCGAAAGAAAACACCATGACCTATATGTACGACAGCAACGACAAGCGATACAAAAGATTGATGGTGTTTACTGTTGCTCCCGATGAGTTGCCCGACGCTAACCTGAAGAGTGTCGTAAAAATGGATTAAATTTCTTTTTGACAAAATACTTTCCATAAAAGAGTGGGATACTTACCTTTGTCAAAAATTCTACACATGTCAAATAGCTATTTAGGGTATCACTTTACCGTTGAACCCAAAGAACTCGGTTCTGAAATCTTAATCGCAGAGTTAGGCGAAAAACCATTCGAAAGTTTCATCGAAACCGATAATGGTTTTAGTGCTTACATACAGAAAGATTTATGGTTTGAGGCTATTTTAGAAGATATTTACTTGTTGACTTCTCCCGAATTCAAAATCTCCTACACTATTGAAGAAATCGACCAAGTGAATTGGAACGAAGAATGGGAAAAGAATTTCGAACCCATTGATGTAGACGGAAAATGTCATGTCCGCGCACCCTTTCATCCTAAAACAAACGCCGAATTCGATATTGTTATCGAACCGAAAATGAGTTTCGGAACCGGTCATCATGAAACCACACACATGATGATTCAACATTTGTTAGAAACCGATGTGACCGGAATGAAAACACTCGACATGGGTTGCGGAACGGCTATTTTAGCCATTTTAGCCGAAATGAAAGGTGCAAAACCAATAGACGCTATCGACATTGATAATTGGTGCTATTTGAATTCTATTGAAAATGCAGAACGCAATGATTGTAAAGAAATCACCGTTTACGAAGGCGACGCGGAAATGCTGAAAGGCAAAAAATACGACTTAATCATCGCCAATATCAATCGCAATATCTTACTAAATGACATGCAGCAATATGTAGATTGTTTGAACAAAAACGGTCTATTGTTATTGAGTGGTTTTTATACTGAAGATATTCCGTTTATCGACGCCAGTTGTACAGATAAAGGACTGACATTTATAAAGCAATTTGAAAGAAACAATTGGGTTTCTTTGAAATACCGCTATTAATTCCGAGTACCAAAGTTTAATCAATCGAACCCGAAACCTTAAACTCGAAACCAGCACTATGAGTACCATAGAAAAAATACAAGAAGACGTTTTAGTCGAAGAACAAATCGGAACCAACAACGAAATTGTATTGTACAACGATGATGTGAATACCTTCGATCACGTTATCGATACGTTAATTCGCGTATGCCAACACACCGCCGAACAAGCGGAACAGTGCGCTATCTTGGTGCATTACAAAGGAAAATGCACGGTAAAAACCGGACATTTCGATGAGTTAAAACCACAGTGTACCCAATTGTTGGAAGCCGGTTTAAGTGCGGAAATCATCTAACGTTTCGGAAATTATCCTTTAAACTTCCAATCAAATTCGTCGTTGTCTTTAATAATCGCACCAATTTCCACGCGCACAACATCGCCGAACTCAGCTTGCAAAATCAACCAGTTGCTTTCATTGAAATGATTTTCAAATGAATCAAAATCTTCCATTGACCAGGATTTAAAGGGTAAGTCGGCTTTAAGTGTTTCTACATTCTTGCCAATCACTTTATTTCCTAAAACTGTGCATTCCGGATGCGAACAAGCGATATACCCTAATCGAAAATCCTCATCTTCATAAAACGTCAGACTCAACTTTTGGGTATTGTACAAATACAACACATTGCCGTCTTCATCTTTAAATTGTTTCGAAGGTTTGCCGTAAAGCGCTTCCACATGGTTTTGCTTCATACCAAACAGCAGTTGGTCTACACCGTTTTTAGGATTAATAATCATATGCTATACTGATTTTTAATAGGACAAATTGATTTTAAACAAAGAACGAGAAGTTCCGAAAAAATCCGTTCCGAATTGCTACTTTTACACCACAAAAATACAACTTTATATGGGACTTTTTTCAGCACTTATGGGCAATGCCGGACAAGCCAGTTCGGAAGATTTACTAAAGCAATACGGTCAGTTATTATTAGACGACGAAAAAATTGAAATGGGTTTCAAACTCATACGCGATGTTTTCATCTTTACCAACAAGAGATTGATTTTGGTGGAAAAACAAGGCCTTACCGGAAGCAAAATCGAATACAAATCCATTGCTTACAAAGCCATCAGCCGATTTAGTGTAGAAACTGCCGGCACCTTCGACTTAGAAGCGGAATTGAAAATTTGGGTTTCCAGCGAACAACAGCCGAGCATCACCAAACAATTCACCAAATCGGTTAATGTATATGAAGTTCAGAAAGTGTTGGCCTATTACGTACTATAACCTGATTAATACTCAAATACACCAAACTCACTTTGAATAGTGAGTTTTTTGTTTTCGGAAGCTTCTACTCTACCTACAATTTGAGCTTCAACGCCAAAGGATTCGGAAATAGCAATGATATCATCAACCATTTCCTTCGGCACATACAATTCCATGCGATGACCACAATTGAACACTTGGTACATCTCTTTCCAATCGGTTTTAGAATTTTCCTGAATGAGTTTGAACAATGGCGGCACCGGGAATAAATTATCTTTAATCACATGCACATTATCTACAAAATGCAGCACTTTGGTTTGTGCACCACCGGAACAATGTACCATACCGTGAATGTCTTTTGAAGTATATTTTTCGAGTATAGCTTTGATAATCGGTGCGTAAGTTCGGGTAGGTGACAATACTAATTTTCCGGCATCAATCGGGGAATTTGCTACAGCATCGGTTAATTTAGTTTTACCGGAATACACCAATTCGTTGGGTACCGCAGCATCAAAACTTTCCGGGTATTTTTCGGCTAAATAGTTGGCAAAAACATCATGTCGCGCCGAAGTCAAACCATTACTGCCCATCCCGCCGTTATAACTTTTTTCGTATTTCGCCTGACCGAAAGAAGCCAAACCAACAATAACATCGCCGGGTTGGATATTGGCATTATCGATTACATCCTCTCGTTTCATTCGAGCCGTTACGGTAGAATCGACTATAATGGTTCGAACCAAATCACCCACATCAGCGGTTTCGCCACCGGTAGAATGAATGGTCACTCCGAATGATTTCAATTCGGCTATCAATTCTTCCGTTCCGTTAATAATGGCTGAGATTACTTCGGCCGGAATTAAATTTTTATTTCTTCCGATAGTGGAAGACAGTAAAATATTATCGGTAGCGCCAACACACAACAAATCGTCGATATTCATGATTAAGGCGTCTTGTGCGATGCCTTTCCACACCGAAATATCACCGGTTTCTTTCCAATACAGATAAGCCAACGAGGATTTGGTTCCGGCACCGTCGGCATGCATGATCAAGCAATAGTCGTTGTCGTTGGTCAAATAATCGGGAACAATTTTACAAAAAGCTTTTGGGAATAAACCCTTGTCAATGTTTTTGATGGCGTTGTGCACATCTTCTTTGGAAGCTGAAACGCCGCGTTGGTTGTAGCGTTGACTGTTATCAGAACTCATGTTGTGTTGTTAGTTGTTGTGTCGCAAAGATAAGATTAAGATTTGGGATTTGGGAATTTTTATCAATTCTCTAAAATCAAAATCTCCACCCTGCGGTTTTCGTCGGCTTCGGTTTCGTTACGTTCAGGGATTTTATGAATGGGTCGAGAAACACCGAATCCTTTGAACTTCATTCGTTTTCTATCGATACCATTGCGCAACAAATAATTATAAATAGCTCGCGCTCGAGCGGTAGAAACATCGTTTTTGTCTACCTCAGTTTGGCAACAAATATGGCCTTGGATTTCAATTTTTAGTTTGGGGTTTTCTTGCAATACACAGAGTAAATCATACAAAACGGTCTCAGACTTGGGAACGACACGAGCCGAATTATTGAAAAAGTAAAGATTGGGCAAAGTAACCAATTCGCCGCGTTTGGCATTTTTGACTTTTACCGACAGCTCACTTTCCGTTGGTTTGGGTAATTTTTCGGAATAGAAAATAGTTACTCGACGGTTTTCAGCTTGGACTTTAGATTGTTTGAACTCTTTCCCGTAGGCTACTTGCTGTAGGGTTTCGCTAAACTGCAATCCGCTTTTTTCCAATAAAATCTTTACATTGGCTATGCGGCGTTCGGCTAAATGTTTGTTGTAATCTTTGGTATCAATGCTGTCGCAAAAACCTAACAATTGGGTGATTTCAATTTCCTTATGATTGGCTATCCATTCGTTTAAAGCTAATATTGAACTTTGATTGGGAAAATCTTTATTGAAATCGAAAAACACGTCAAACTGCTTTTGAGCCAATCCCAAAACAGACCAAAAACACAATACTATGGCGCATTTGATTTTCATATTAATTTTCTACAATCAGAATTTCCACCCGACGATTGGCGGCGCGTTCGGTTTCATTTTTTTCCGGTAACGGATAAATGGGTTGCGTGCTTCCGAAGCCTTTGTAAGACAAGCGCGCCCGATAAACATCGTTGGTGATTAAAAAATTGTAAATCGCTTTGGCTCTTTGAGTAGACAAATCGGTTCGGTCGACCGGCATACAACACAAATGGCCTTGGATTTCAATTTTGAGCTGCGGATTATTTTGCAAGACCAACAACAGTTCATATAATTTGCCTCGAGATTCCGGTACAATAGCAAAAGTATTGATGACAAAATTCAGATTGTCAATTTTCAGCTTTTCTCCTGATTTAGCATTGCCTACACGCTTCATGAAATCGCGGTCCAACTTGTATTCGGTTTTGGTACCGTTGGGATTTTCGAAGACCAATTTTTCGGGGTATTCAATTTCAGGTTTGGCTTCTTCAACAATAGGGGTTTCTTTTTTTAAACCGAGAATCTCTTCTTCTCTGGGAATGTCTTGTTCTAAAATATAAAAGATGGTAACGCGTCGGTTTTCGGCTTTATTGGCTGATTGCTTGAATTTTTCACCCAAACTCAAGGTTTTAAAATCAGCTCTGATTTGGATTTGGTCTTTGATTTTACTAAAAATAAAATCGACTCTTTTTTGGGCTAAAGTATCGTTGAATCCGTTGGTGCCGTCTTCATCCGTAAATCCGTGTATGGCGACTATTTTGTTGTTGCTGTTGGCCAATAGCCATTGATTTAGCCGATTTTCTTCTTTTTTAGTCAGCTCAAATTTATTACTGTCGAAATACAAACTTACCTGCTCTTGGGCAAAAGCGGTTGCAACACACAACAATAAAGAAACAGTGAAGAAATGGCGTAACATGTGAAGTTATTTAAGAGTATAACGAAGTTACGGCATTTTTTTATATAAAAACACCCAACATTTTTTTAAAACGTCGGGTGTAATTTGAAAGTGAGATTAGGTTTATCTTGTAAACAATAACTCTCTGTATTTGGTTAACGTCCAAACTTCATCGTCTACTAACAACTCTAATTTGTCGCAATGTTCTCTGATGATTTCAAAGTATGGTTTCACTTTATCGCAGTAAGCTTCGGCCATTTTTTGCGCATCGGTTAAAGCGTTGGCTTTTTTACGAGCTTCGGTCATGGCTTCTACATTAGAGTTAATGCCTTCAATGTGAGCCGAAATTTCTTTGATTAAGAAAATTTGCTCTTTGGCAATTTTCTCAAAGTCTTTTCCAAAAATTTCTTTCAAACCGCGTACATTTTCGATTAAAGTATTTTGGTAACGAATGGCTGTTGGAATCACATGGTTACGAGCAATATCGCCTAATACTCGGCCTTCGATTTGGATTTTCTTAGTATATTCTTCCAATTCAATTTCGTAACGCGCTTCCACTTCAACATGGTTCATCACGTTCAAATCGTGGAATAATTCCAAGGCTTTTTTAGATACTTTAGCTTTTAACGCAGCCGGAGTGGTTTTGTGATTGCTCAAGCCTCTTTTCTTAGCTTCTTTTTCCCAAGCATCGCTATAACCATCGCCTTCGAAAAGGATATTTTTAGTTTGCTTGATGTATTCTCTTAACACATTGAAGATGGCTTCGTCTTTTTTCAAGCCTTTAGAATCAATAAGTGCATCCACTTCTTTTTTGAATTCTTTCAATTGTTTGGCCACAATGGAATTCAAAGTAGTCATTGCATTAGCACAGTTGGCTGAAGAACCCACGGCACGGAATTCAAATTTATTTCCGGTAAAGGCAAAAGGCGAAGTTCTGTTTCTGTCGGTATTGTCCAACATTACATCCGGAATTTTACCAACTACGTTTAATTTCAAATCGGTTTTTTCTTCCGGAGACAATTTACCTTTAGAAACACCTTCTAACTCGGCCAAAACTTTAGTCAATTGTTCACCGATAAAAACAGAGATGATAGCCGGTGGTGCTTCATTGGCGCCTAAACGATGATCGTTACTGGCTGTAGCGATAGAAGCTCTTAATAACTCTTCATATTCTTGAACTGCTTTAATGGTATTGATAAAGAAAGACAAGAATTGCAAGTTGCTCATTGGCGTTTTACCGGGTGATAACAAGTTAACTCCGGTATCTGTAGCCATTGACCAGTTGTTGTGCTTTCCTGAACCGTTAACACCTTTGAATGGCTTCTCGTGGAAAAGCACTTTAAAATCGTGACGTTCTCCTACTTTAGACATTACATCCATCAACAAAGAGTTGTGGTCAACGGCCAAGTTGGTTTCTTCAAAAATCGGAGCCAACTCAAATTGGTTAGGTGCTACTTCGTTGTGACGGGTTTTCACCGGTATCCCTAACAACATACATTCTTCTTCTAATTCACGCATGTAATTTAAAGCACGAGACGGAATAGAACCGAAATAATGATCGTCTAATTGTTGACCTTTAGCAGATGTATGACCTAACAAAGTTCTTCCGGTTAACAATAAATCGGGTCTTGAGTTAGCCAAAGCACTGTCAACCAAGAAATATTCTTGCTCCCAACCTAAAGTGGCGGTAACTTTTTTAACGTTTTTATCAAAATATTTACAAACTTCAGTTGCTGCTTCATCTACAGCATTTAAAGCACGTAATAAAGGTGTTTTGTAATCCAAGGCTTCACCCGTGTAAGAAATAAACACTGTTGGAATACACAAAGTAGTACCGAAGATAAAGGCCGGAGAAGTTGGATCCCATGCTGTATAACCACGGGCTTCAAAAGTATTTCTGATGCCTCCGTTCGGGAAGGAAGAAGCATCCGGTTCTTGTTGTACCAATTGTCCGCCGCCAAATTTCTCAACCGGATCCGAACCATCATAAGACGTTTCAAAAAAGGCATCATGCTTTTCAGCTGTAGTACCGGTTAACGGTTGGAACCAGTGTGTATAATGAGTTACTCCTTTTGCCAAAGCCCATTCTTTCATTCCCATAGCGATATAATCGGCCAACTTTCTGTCGATTTTAGTTCCGTGCTGGATGGCGTCTTTTACTCCTTTATAAGCATCGGCAGTTAAGTACTGCTTCATTGCTTTATCATTGAATACATTTGAACCGAAAAGAGCCGATTTTTTATTGGCTTCTTCAAATTTTACCGGTTTTCTGCTCGAGGCATCTTTTAAGGCTTGAAAACGTAAAGTTGACATAAAAAGTGATTTTAAATGATTATACCCTTATTAATTTGTTGCAAATATAGCAATATTTTAATTTCAAAATAAGGATACCCTATTTTTTTTAGGGGTTATATCAAAAATTGACAAAAACACGTGCAAAACAACAACAACTTGTATTTTAATTTATTACTTATTCAAAAGGCAAAATCCTATATTTGCAACAACTTAATATAACATCATGGCAGTTTGGATTGTATTTCTGGCGTTAATTTTTTTATTCTTAGCCTTAGATTTAGGGGTATTCAATAAAAATCCTCACATCATCAAACCCAAAGAAGCCGGAATTTGGACCGGAATTTGGGTATCACTGTCCTTTATCTTCAGCATAGTGGTTGGATGGATTTACAAAAACGAACTTATTGCCAATCCTACCGAAATCACACCGGCAGTAGCTTCCATGAAATTCATCACAGGTTATTTGATTGAATTGTCTTTGAGTGTGGATAATATTTTTGTGATAGCAGTCATCTTTGCTTCTTTCAAGATTCCGCAGAAATACCAACACCGAGTGTTGTTTTGGGGAATTTTGGGAGCGATAGTGTTTCGAGGATTGATGATTTTCTTTGGGGTAATTCTGATTAACAAATTCAGTTGGATGACTTACTTGTTCGGCGCCTTTTTGATTTTTACCGCCTTTAAGATGTTATTCAAAGGTGATGAGGAAGAATTCAATCCTAAGAAATCTTTTGTATACAGAAATCTTCGCAAAATAATGCCGATAACAAGCCATTCCGATGGGGAGCATTTTTTTGTTAAGCGAAGACACATTACGGCAGCCACTCCTTTATTTGTTGCTTTAATTGTTATTGAAGTAATGGACATGTTGTTTGCACTCGACAGTGTTCCGGCTATATTAGCCATAACCTCAGATCCGTTTTTGGTATTCAGTTCCAACATTTTTGCAATTTTAGGATTGCGATCGATGTATTTCTTTTTGGCCAATATGCTGGAAAAATTCAGTTATTTAGAATACAGCCTAATTGCTATCCTGACTTTTGTAGGTATAAAAATGTTGATTATCCATTACTACAAATTCCCTGAATGGGTTTCGTTGGGCTTCATTGCCTTATCCTTAACGATTGGTATTTTGGTTTCAATTAGCCGTAAAGAATCCGAATAGGGTTTTATTGGTAAATCCACATTAAAACCGGTTTTGACGATTGCTTTAAAATCGGGTCAATGATTTTCATATTGTTATTGGATATGGTTGGGCAACCCCAACCTTCGGGTGTACCGTTCGGATAAACTTCTTTATCGGATACTTTTTCCCAAGAATGAAAAACGATATAACGCGATTGGGCATTACTATTGGTTTCTTCTAAGCCATGTAGAACGTATTTCACATTGATTCCCCAATCACTCCATGCCCTTTTCCCTATTTTATATTTGCCCAAAGCAGAACAATGACTACCGTCTTTATTGCTAAACTTCGGACTGTCTTTAGACCAATCTTGGCTCCAAGGATAATTACCACAACCATGACCAACCAACATTTGACGGATGATTTTTTGTTGCTTAAAATCATAAACAAAAAAACGATTCAAACCTGAATGAATACTCATATCTATCAATATACAAAAGTCTTCATTGAAGCTTTTTTTACGACAAAAAGCCAATGCTTCTATAGCCTTATCATCGACTTTAGAAACATTAACTTCGGGCTTACTGTTAGGCTTTATGGCTGTGTTGATAGTATTGAAACCGAAGGCAATCGCGCCTAATATCAACAGTAGTATAACAATCTTTTTTTTCACCGCACAACTTTTCTATAGTAACGAAAAAGTTGTTTTTTAAGTATGCTTAAGCGAAAATATTTTTAAGTCTATTTTTGCGGTTGTTCGTCAAAATTCACCATCCAATTGATGCCAAACTTGTCCACTAACATTCCGAAGTAAGCACCCCAAAAAGTTGCAGTCATTGGCATGAAAGCGTTTCCGCCTGAAGCCAAGCCGTTAAATATCCTGTCTGCTTCCTCTCTACTTGCGGTATTAATTGAAACGGATATGTTATTTCCAACGATAACCTCACCGCTTTGTGAAGTACTGTCACTTCCCATTAAAACAGTATCACCAACAGGCAACGAAACGTGCATAATTCTATCAGCCTCTTCTTCAGAAGTTGGCGGACAATTGTCATCAGCAGGCATGTCTTTAAATCTGCCCATATATGGAAACTCTCCACCAAAAACAGATTGGTAGAACAAGAAAGCTTCTTCACAGTTTCCGTTGAATATTAAATAAGGATTTACTTGAGCCATTTTTATTGAATTTAATTTTACTTTTTGTTAATGATTATTTGCCGATTAAGACAAAAAATTCTCTCACATTTATTTTTTCAAATATACAATTTACGACAAGCTTTTACCAGCTGTATTTGCAATAAATTATCATCAAGCTTTTTCAATAAACAGTATTGAAAAATTGCTAAAGTACCATTAACGGTCAATTGTTTTTAAAATATCAGAAAATTCACAGCCGCTTATCGAAATAAGCAATACCGTTCGTCGAAAAAATAAGCAATTCTGATTTCTAAGTAAAAGTATTGTATTAAATTTGATAAGCTGACATACAGCATTTTGCAAGAAAATTAGCTGTAACAATTAACCAAATCTGAAAGAATATGGCTTAAAATCACCAAAATCAAACAAGAATCCCTAATCCTCACTAATACCCTAACCTAATGAAAAAAATTACCCTACTCCTAGCCCTACTCTTGTGTATGTTTATAAGTAATGCACAAGTTGTTACAACCATCGCCGGCTCAACACCCGGATATACTGATGCCGTTGGAACCTCTGCTCAATTTTTTGGCCCCAGAGCAGTTTGCCTCGACAACAACGGATACATGTATGTTGCAGACTACACCAATAACTTAATTAGAAAAATTGAATTGGCTACTAATACCGTAAGTACTTTGGCCGGTTCAACCGTAGGATTTGCGGATGGCGTTGGAACTGCAGCTCAATTTAACGGCCCAAGCGGTATTTGTACCGACAATAACGGTAATTTGTATGTTACAGATTACTTCAACTTTAAAATTCGAAAAATTGTAATTGCCACCGGAGAAGTAAGCACTTATACCGGTTCTACATTTGGCTATGCGAACGGTGATTTGGCAACTGCTCAGTTCAATGCGCCTGTTGGAATTTGTATAGTTGGAGATTACTTGTATGTAACTGAAAGTATCAATACAAAAATCAGAAAAATTGACTTGGTTAATGGCATAGTTTCTACACTTGCAGGCTCGATTCAAGGAACATTAGATGGTTTTGGTGAAGCGGCTCAATTTGACGGATTGTCCGGTATTTGCTCTGATGGTAGCGGAAATCTTTACGTAGCGGAAATTAATAACCATAGAATCAGAAAGGTTGTTATTAGTACCGGTGAGGTTACTACTTTTGCCGGAAGCACACCCGGATTTAACAACGGCACCGGAACAAGCGCAGGTTTCAACAATCCCATGGGGCTTGCTATTAGCAACCAAAACTATCTGTTTGTGGTAGATTACGGCAACAACAGAATCAGAAAAATAGATTTAGCTACCGCTGCAGTAACAAACTTTGTAGGAGCGGTTCAAGGTTTTGCCGACGGGACATCTCTGGCCGCAAAATTTTCAGAACCCATGGGAATTTGTTTTGATCCTAACGGTTTACTCTTCATAGCCGACAGAGGAAATCATAAAATCAGAAAAGTTACGGCCATCCTAAAAACGGAAGAATTTGTCTCACCTTTATCATTAAAAATTTACCCAAATCCTGCTGTTGATTCTTTCACCGTAGAAACCAATATGACGAATGAGGCGTCTCAACTGATTATAACAGATTGTGTTGGAAAAGAAGTTTACAAACAAAAAACAGAACAGTTAACTACTACCGTATATACCTCTAACTTAAGTAAAGGGATGTATTTTGTAACCCTTAATCAAGGACAAAAATCAGTGACTCAAAAACTGATTATTCAATAATAGAATAGATTAAAGTTAAGTTAAGCTGACGCAGTCTGAAAAGATTGCGTTTTTTTTGTCTAAAACAAAGTACAAACTTTATCGAAGGACTCGTTTAAGTTGCTTTTCAATTACTGTATTGATTTCAGGAGACAGCCGGGCTTTATATACCAAAACCACATATAAAACAGCTACCAAAACCGATTTCAATCCAATATTAATAATGGGATGAAAAGAAAAATCCCAAAAGTAAAAAATGAAGAAACAAACCAACCCGATGACAAACGCATAAATAGTATTAACCGTAAAAGGGAATAATTTCATCCTCAAAACCACAAACAGTAATTTAGCAATGCTATATAAAGTAATAGAAATTAGAGTAGCGATTGCAGCTCCTTTGATATAGAATAAAGGAATGAATATAGCGTTGAGTGTAATAGCCAAAAATCCTAAAAGTAGTCCTAAAAACAAAACGGCTCTATAGTATTTAGAATTAAAAATAATAGCATTGTTATTGCCTAAAATCAAATCGAAATATTTAGAAAATCCAAGAACAAAAACTACAAAAACACCTTCTTTGTAATTACCGGGTAATAACAAATAAATCTGGTTGATATTCACTAAAATCCCCACAAATACCAATCCTCCTACAATTTGCAACGTAATCGAAGTCTTTTTATACAAATCGTTTAATTCCTCATGTTTGCCTTGAGTCATCAGTTTGGCCGTGATAGGATAAGTAATTTGATGCATAGCTCGACTCGGTACCGCAATTACAGTAGCCATAAAACCCGCTACTGTATAATAAGCAATCTTTTCAATCTCTATGTATTGATTCAACATGGTCTTATCAATATCAATCAACATATTGGCCACACTACCAGATAAAATAATAAAAGCCGAATAGGCAAAAATCGCTCTGGCATTATGTGGTATTTTAAAGCTAAATGCAATTTTTTTGACAGTATTGGCATAGCCAAATATCAAAAGCGTGCTAATCAAATAAGCTATCATCGTAGCGGTGATGAATTGTTCCACCGTGATAACATTAAAATACACGCCGAAAAGCAAAATAGAAATCAATATTCTTAGTCCGACTTCCTTCAAAAAATTACCGTAAACCGATTGCAAATGTACCTTTACCCAAGCATAAAATATCTCGAAATAGGCCATACATATTCCTATCACCGGAATTTGCCAAATATAATCGTGAACTATACTATTCTTTGTTGCCGAAAAAGCAGCAATAGCATCATAAAAGCAAAAGCCAAGAATAAAAATCGGGACTATCGCCAGCAAAGGAAGCAACAATACAAAACTCAAAAAGGAAATTTGTTCTTGCTCGGATTTGTGTTCTGAGAAAAATTTAACTAAAGTATTATGCACACCAAAAGCCAATAGCGGAAAAATAACATTGGCCGAAGACAACAAATAACTCGTTAATCCATAAAACTTATCCCCTAAAAAATGCGGGTACATGAACAAGGTATTGGCTGCACCAATCGCAAACCCAATGTAGGTAATGATGGTGTTTTTGATGGATTGATTGACAACAATACCCATAAATAGCTAATAGTTAGGAATTACTGGTTAAGAGTTGAACAAGTTGTTGGGTTAAATTCTTTCGGGAATAGTGTTGCAACCCAACAGCATGAACTTTCAAGTTATTCAATTTATAGTCTTGGTAATGTTTCAAAAGTAAGGTTTTTAACTTTTCTTTCTCGTCATAAGTAAAGAAAACGCCGGTATTGGTTGAAGTGATAATTTCAGCAAAATCAGAATCTTGCGGACCAATGGCTACTATAGGTCTTTCTGAAACCATATATTCAAAAACTTTTCCGGGAATAATACTTTTGGTATCTTCTGAATCAATTTCGATTAGTAATAAAACCTGAGACTTTCTTTGATGCGCTACCGCTTCTTGGTGTGATACATAACCTAAATTCAGCACAAAATCCTGAAGCTTGAATTCAGCTATTGTATCTAAAACTTCCTGGCTCACAGCTCCGATCAGCTTCAACTGAAAATCTGCTGAAAAATCTTTGTGTTCTTGTGTCAATTCTTTTAAAACTTTCCACAATATTCTGGGATTACGCTCTGATAAAAAAGAACCTATATGTGCCAAAGTAAATTTTTCATCCAACGGTTGTTTGGTCACTTTTTCCACGTCGTAACCATTGGTAATTACCGCTATCGGTCGAGAAGTTATGGCTTCAAACTCGGTTTTAGTTGTTTTACTGGTTACGATAATAGTATCTGCTGAAGTCAATACTTCTTTCTCCAAAGCTTTGTGCTTTTTTTCAGCGTAAGAAGACAATTTTAAGGCTTTGTGATATCCAATGGTAGTCCACGGATCTCTGAAATCGGCCAACCAAGTAACACCCAAATCTTGCTTTAATTGCAAACCAATTAAATGCAAGCTGTGCGGCGGACCGGATGTTACTATAGTATCAATACCGTTCTCTTCAATGTATCTCTTTAGAAATTTCACCGATGGTTTTACCCACAAAAATCGGGCATCCGGTATAAAAATGTTCCCGCGCACCCAAAGCAGTGTTTTCTCTAAGAAAGATTGTTTTTTTTGGTTTGGAATGATTCCGGAACTTATTTTTTTGGTTTTGCTTTTGCCTAAAAAAGAAGCCATACCATAGGGTTCAAAGATTTTATTTTTTAAAATAATTGCCCTCTCCGAAACTTCACTTTCCAGACCATTATCTATTATCGGATAGGTCGGATTCTCAGGAACATAAACAATTGGCTGAACATTAAAATCGGGCAAATACTTGACAAACTTTAACCAACGTTGTACTCCCGGACCACCGGCCGGTGGCCAATAATAAGTTATGATGAGTAATTTCTTGGAGTCAGACATTCTGTTTTTTCTTGTCTTTTTGTTCAAAATACACGACACCTGCGATGGCCAAAATCATCAAGATTGAACTGACTAAAGCAATTGTACTACCCGTTTTTACCACTTGAGGTTCAAAGGTAAACTCAATGGTATGTTTTCCTTTTGGAATGGCCAAACCGCGCAACACATAATCTACTCGATGAATCTCAGCCTCTTTACCGTCTATAGTGGCTTTCCAACCATTATAGAAGTTTTCTGAGAAAACCGCAAAACCATCATTGGTATTATTGGAAGTATATTTAATGGTATTAGGCAAATGCTCTTCTAAGGTTATGGTCGCCAAACTGTCTTTTATAAAGTTAGATGGTAAGGTTGTTTTCGACTCTTCAATTTTACTGACAGTAGCAGTATTCTTGGTGTCGATTTTACCTAAAAGTTTCATTTCCTCATCGGCAGAATTCACTGTTTTTAAATCGGATACAAACCATGCGTTACCATTAATAAAAGGATTCGTTATTGCAACACTTTCGCCGTCATTCGTTTGCAACAATAAGTATTTGATATTTAACGCATTCATAATGGGAATGCTCTTTTTTAAAGTCATGGTTTGCGGATCAATAATCTTACCCAAATCATTCAATTGTTGGTCGATATGATAATCGAATAACTGCTCGTATCGTCTCGGACGAACGGCACTATAACCGCCAACCGACTTATGGAAATAAGACGTTCTTGCTTGTAATCTGCCTTGAACTTCATATACTCTGAAAACCGAATTGTCTTTTAGAATTTGGTTATCTGCTTCTGTAGGCTCGAAAGGTTGATCTATTTCTCGGGCGCTACGGAATTGTTCTCCGTCGTTGCTCACATAATTTTTATCAATAAAGAACAAATCGCCTACCATAAAAAGTCCGATTACAACTACGGCTGTAGATTGAACCAATTTACCTTTCAGATAAAACCATAAGACCCCGAAAGTAACCGCCATAAAAAATCCGGAACGCAACAAGTCGGATTGGAATAAATCCATACGATCTTCTTTTAAAGCCTCGATAAATCCTTGTCCGAATGTTTTGTCATCCCCTTGATTCAGCATACCCGCAATTTGAGCATCTAAAGACCCTGAAAAAGAGAAAGCGCCCTTGAATACAAAAATCAGCACAACCAATCCCAAAGTTGTAGCAGCAGTATACAGCAATGATTTCTTTTGGTTCTCGGTGTCATTAAAAAACGATTGCAATCCCATAACTGCCAAAACCGGAATACACAATTCTAAAAGAACTTGCATGGATGAAACCGCTCTGAACTTATCGTACAAAGGCACATAATCAATAAAGAAATCTGTTAGTAAGGAGAAATTTTTACCCCAAGACAACAACAATGAGATTATGGCTCCGGCTAAAAAAGCATATTTAATTTTCCTTTTATCATGAAACAAAGCCAAAACACACAAGAAAAAAACAATCGCTCCGATATAAGCCGGCGCTGCTACTATAGGCTGATCTCCCCAATAGGTTGGCGCATAATTTTCAGTAAAGGTTTTAGCTTCGGTTTCGTTGGCACCGTAAGACAACATATAATTGTAAACATGTGAATCGGTTCCTAACTTTTCACTATTTCCGCCACCATATAATCTCGGAGCTATTAAATTCAAACTCTCTCCTATCCCATAACTGTATTCGGTGATATAGCTTTTAGACATAGAGGCGGTTTCTGTATTTTTAGAGCCATTCGGATTAAAAGTCAATTCGCTTTTGCCACGCATACTAAAGTCTGAATACTCTTTGGTAGCCATCAAACCCGAGGCATTTACCCCTACAGCCAAAAGCACTGCTACTAAAAAGGTACCGGCTATTTTGGGAATCGACTTGAGTTCATGCTCTTGAATCAATTTGTAAACAAAATACACGGTCAAAACCAATAACAAAATCAGCAAGTAATACGTCATTTGAAAGTGATTGGCATTGATTTCCAAGGCAACAGCCAACATAGTGAGCAACCCGCCATGAAGGTATTTTCTTTTAAAGACCAATATAAATCCGGCTATTACTAACGGCATATAAGCTATGGCATGGGCTTTGGCATTATGACCAACCCCGAGAATGACAATTAAATAAGTCGAAAAACCAAAGGCTAAAGCACCAAAAAAAGCTTTGAGCGGATCAACTCTAAATACTAAGAGCAGTCCGTAAAACCCAATGAAATACAAAAACAAATAGTCGGCCGGACGTGGTAAAAATCGCAACGCATCATCTAATTTTCCGATAAAATCGTTAGGATAATTAGCCCCTAACTGATAGGTTGGCATCCCTCCAAAAGCGGCATTTGTCCAATAAGGTTCCGCATCAAATTCGGCTCTGAAATCATTTTGTTCTTTTGCCATTCCGGTGTATTGTACTATATCGGATTGGTAAATTTTCTTGCCTTGCAATACGGGATAAAAATAAATTAGAGCAATAAGGATAAAACCAAAAATGGCTAAAAAATGAGGATAAAACTTTTGGAGTTGTTTCATGTTTTTGGGTTAGGTTTTCAAGTGAAATTACTTAATTTCTTCGAAATCGATGTACTCACCAACGATTTTCTTTTCTCTGGGCTTTTCATTTTTTTGAGCCTGAGCTTGTTGTTGCTGTTGGTATTGCTGTTGTTGTTCTTGAAATTGCCGGGTTGCTTTTTCAACTACTTTTTTAGCTACGACCGGCAAAAATAATCGCGCCAGGAACTTAAAAATATAGTAGAAAGCCAAAATATAAAATAGTGTTTTTACCAATCCGCTAAAAGAAGCCGTGTCCATACAGTAAATAATTTTTGTCAAAAATACTAAATTCCCGTTTGCAAAATTCGCTTCATCCTCTTAAATAAATGATAAATTGTATTACTTTTGGATAACACTATTCAAATGAAAACCGGTATGATGCCCAAAATAAAAATCTTAAAAGTGCTGTTATTCTCATTACTGTCAACAACAGCTTTTGCACAGTACACTGATTTGATTAATTCCAACAGACCCGGAAAATCCATGTCGGCTTTCTCCGTGGGCAAAACAGTAATACAAGCCGAAGGCGGTATATATGGTATTCGTGAAAAACACGATTTATTGCGGTATGAAGCCAATGGATTTGGATCGGAATTGAGTGTAAGATATGGTGTCTTTTTTGATCAATTCGAGTTTAATTTAGAAACACAATACCAATATGATTGGTACAAAGCACCATTGGTAAATGACACTCGAGGCGGGTTTAAACAAGTAACTTTCGGAGCTAAATATTTGGTGTTTGATCCGTTTTTAAAACTGAAAGACGACAAACCTAATGTTTACAGTTGGAAAGCCAATCACAAATTCAGCTGGAAGCAATTCATACCGGCAGTTGCCGTTTATGCCGGATTCAATTTGAATTTAGGCACCAATCCTTTTTCATTTGAAAGCGATCCGACCATCAGTCCGAAATTGATGTTGATTACCCAAAATCAATTTGGTACCAAATGGGTTTTTGTAACCAATATTATTGCCGACAAATACATGACTGATTATCCCAGTTTAGGGGTTATAGCCACTTTAACCAGAGGTTTCAACATGCGATGGTCGGGATTTGTAGAAATGCAAGGTTACAAGAGTGATTTTTATGCCGATAACGTATTCCGCTTCGGAGCAGCTTATTTGGTTAGAGAGAATATACAACTGGACGCTTCCATTGCCAAAAACATCAAGGACACACCTGCCATCTTATATGGAGGCGTTGGTTTGTCTTGGCGATTTGACAGCAACTACGAAACCAATTATACCCGCATTAAAAACGAGAAAAAAGACGACAAGAAAAAAGACAAAAAATCGAAAAGAGATAAAGGAAAAAAACGCAAAGACGAAGTTGAATTAGAAAAAGCACCATAATGATTACCATTAAAGAAGTCAATACCAAAGCGCTACTTAAAGACTACGTTAAATTTCCGTTTTCACTGTACCAAAATCATCCTTATTGGGTTCCGCCTTTGATAAGCGACGAGTTAGAAACCTTTGACAAAAATAAGAATCCCGCTTTTACCTCGGCAGAAGCTTATTTTTATTTGGCCTATAAAAACAACAAAATAGTAGGTCGAATTGCAGCTATTATCAATTGGGATGAAGTCAACCAACAACAAAAAAAGAAAGTTCGATTTGGCTGGTGGGATGTTATTGACGATATTGAAGTTACCAAAGCCTTATTGGAAAAAGTATACGAATTAGGCAGAAAAAACCAATTAGAATATGTGGAGGGCCCAATGGGTTTTTCAAATTTAGATAAAGTTGGTGTCCTTACGGAAGGCTTCGACGAGCTTGGTTCTATGATTACTTGGTATAATTATCCATACTACAAAGAGCATTTGGAACAACTGGGTTATATTAAAGAGAAAGAGTATTTGGAGAATAAGTTTCCCTTTTCCAATGTTAAACCTGAATTTTTCTTAAAAGCTCAAGAATTAATTAAAAAGCGCTACGAACTAAAAGCGGTGAACTTCAACAATACTAAAGACATTATGCCTTATGTAGATGAAATGTTCGACTTATTCAACACCAGTTACGCTAATCTTTCTTCTTTTGTAGCCATTACCGATGTCCAAAAAGAATATTTCAAAAAGAAATACATCAGCTTTATCAATCCCGAATACATCAAATTTATAGTTGACAAAAACAATAAAATTGTTGCCTTCAGCATAGTGATGCCCAGCTTTTCAGAAGCCTTAAAAAAAGCCAACGGCAAACTTTTCCCTTTTGGATTTTACCACCTATTAAAAGCAAAGAAAGAGAGCAAAGAGGTACTTTTCTACTTAATTGGAGTTGATCCCGAGTACCAAAGTAAAGGGGTTACGGCTATAATATTTAACGAGTACTATAAAACCTTTAAAGCAAAAGGCATACAAAATTGCATCAGAACCCCGGAATTGGAAGACAATCATGCCATTCACAATCTCTGGAAACATTTTGATCCTGTCACTTTCAGAAGAAGAAGAACTTACCGCATTGACTTATAATTTTAATCCCTTTGTAAAAAAGGGATTTTTTATTTAGATGAAATTTGAAAAACCATTAATCTGAACAAAAATGCAAGTCATCGGATAAAAAGTGTTTTTCATAGAAAAGTTATGACATTTTTAACATTTATAGCCAAATCTGCATAATTTTATCAAACCAAATAAATCTACACTATTAATTATTAGAATTTTAAATATTAGGCTTCTTGTTTTTTGTTTAAATTTTTGTAATTAAAAAACTACCAAATTAAACCTATTCATGATGTGGTATTATCTAAAAAATACTAAACATTATGAAAAAAAGTACATTACTGAATCTCTCTTCTGATCGAGACTATGTCTTGATTAAAAAAGAAAATGGTTTTAAGATGGACTTTAGTGGGGAAAGATATTTTTCCACTTTGTCAGATTCTGAGAAGATCGGACAAACCAAGAAAAAGGGTATGCTGAATATTCTTTTATTGTTGTTTGTGTTCCTCTTCACCAACTTTTTGTTTGCACAAGCGCCCGCTTGTAATTTGTCCGGACCTTTAAAAGCAAAGCCTCATCTGGGTAAGGTCCTGAAGAACCCTCTCAAGTTTAGTGCGGAAGTCATCAATGACAAACCCAACACTATCTACAATTGGAGTTTTAAAACGAACAACACGGAAGCCAAATTGGTTTCCAGAAATGGTGTCAAAACAATGAGTGTTGATCCCGGAGAAAATGTTGGAAGTTTTACTATTCAACTGACTGTTACTAACGTTAGTGCCGATGGCCGAAACGAGAGTTGTACCTGTACACAATCTGTATCAGTCTATAAAGGTTGATCAAATCCTAAACAATAAATAAAAATATTCAATTATGAATTTAAATTTACGCAACAATAGCTTGAAAGAGGATGGTTGTTGTTTCCAATCTAGAAATAAAGGTTGGAAAAGCAACTTAACTACTTTTGTGCTGTTTATGGCTATTTTGTTTACAAATGCCATTTACGCAGCTACTCCAACAGTATCCTCCTTTTTCCCGGCCTCAGGGGCTCAGGGTCAAGTTGTAACGATTATTGGTACCAATTTTACCGGTACCACTGCCGTTTCATTCGGTCTGACTCCGGCTGCTTCATTTACGGTTGTAAATGACAATACCATTTCGGCTGTAGTAGGTGCTGGCTCTACCGGATCAGTAAGGGTTACTAATCCATCGGGATTTGGACAAAAATCCGGATTCACTTTTTTTCCGGCACCATCCTGTAACTTATCAGGTATATTAAAAGCCTGTTTAGCCGATGGCAACATTGCCATTACAACTACTGTACAATTTAGTACAGGAGAACCAACATTAAATTACAGTTTCCCGGCAGGTCCTCAAAACACTACCGGTGCTTCTATCGTTTCAACAGGTCCTTTCATATATGATCCTGTAAATGATTTAGGAACACAAACTACTATAATCAATCCGGGTACTTCCGGTGGTCAAATTCTTTACCAATTAAACGTCTTAAACGATGGTGGAGAATGTACTTGTAGTAAATCCATAACGATAATCGATTTAGGTTTAGAAGCTTATTTCAATCCCATAACTTGTTACGGTGGTACAACCAACTTATTTGTTGACGCTACTTCAAGTGGTTCATCTAAATACACTTTTACACTACAACCCGGTAATATCGTTATCGGACCTCAATCTAATCCTTCAGTTGAATTCCAAAATATTCCTGCAGGAAATTATACTGTTACTGTTGTAGACAATAATGGATGTTCTAAACAAACTGAGGTTACTATTACCCAACCACCTTTAAATCCTGTTGTTTTAAATTGTCCTGAAAATAAAACTGAGACTTCATGTAAAACACAGGAGGAAATCAATGCCTCATTTGCTGCTTGGTTGGAATCATTCAGCTATACTGGAGGTACAAACCCGGTTTTAGCAACTCTTCCTGCATCTCCAACAGCTCCATCAACTTGTGCTTCCGGTAACGGAAATAGCGTTCAAGTGACTTGGACGGTTACTGATGATTGTGGGCAACCTCAATCTTGTACAAGAACATTTACTGTAACACCTTTTACTCCTGTTAATGTGGAAGGTCCTGAGAGTGTAACTGCCAGTGCTTGTGACTATGCCAATCAAGCAGCGGTTGATACAGCGTTTGCTGCTTGGGTAGCTCAGTTCCAAACTATCAATGATGGTTGTGACGCTACAGCTCAATTCAACATCAGCGAATTCCAAGCACCTAGATTGTGCGACGGTGGTAGCGTGAGCTTAACTTATAGTATCGCTGACAACTGTTCTGAGGACAGTGCAAGCGCTACATTTACTATTAC
>Ga0208243_1000063_pt1 | contig 115886 bp, 107 predicted proteins | sample Subbio2Aug_QV12A_FD_184826 | JGI IMG/M metagenome (GOLD analysis project Ga0208243, IMG submission 184826) | Serpentinite rock and fluid subsurface biosphere microbial communities from McLaughlin Reserve, California, USA - CR12Aug_QV12A (SPAdes) | ecosystem: Environmental > Terrestrial > Deep... | reverse complement strand
GGCCACGGGCGCCAGCTGCCGGGCCGCCTCCACCAGCCGGGTCACCAGCTCGGCCCGCAGCGGTGATCCGGCCCGGACCGGCGACACCCGGTCGAGCAGCATGCCGGCGATCAGGGAGTCGCGCGCCATGTCGATGCCCAGGTCGGTCGGGCCGGGCAGGAAGGGTTCGAGCGCTGCGGCCCAGTTCCGGCTGGACTCGAAGCGGGGCGGAAAGCCGTCGCCCATGCCGGTGGCCCAGGCGCGGCGGGCGATGTCCATCAGCTGCGCGTAGGGCACCAGCACCACCACCCGGGAAGGCGACAAGCCCTCGCGCCGGATGAGGTCGGCCAGGGCCGAGAGCGTCGGCTGCCACAGGGGCCAGGCGGACGGCCGCGCGCCATCGGCCGCTGCAGCGGGGCTCGGGCTGGCTGACGTCATGGGATGGAGCTTTCTGTCACAATGCGGCCGTCTTGCCGGGGCTTGAATGGCCGGTGTTCCACCGCCCGCCCGGCGCGCAGACTGTAACCTCCCGCTCACCGATTTCTCCAGAGGACCCCAGCATGGCCAGCGACCTGATCAAACACGTTTCCGATGCCAGTTTCCAGACCGACGTGCTGGAATCCAAGGCCCCGGTGCTGGTGGACTTCTGGGCCGAGTGGTGCGGCCCCTGCAAGATGATCGCCCCCATCCTGGACGAGGTCGCCGGCGCCTACAACGGCAAGCTGCAGGTGGCCAAGCTCAACGTCGACGAGAACCGCGACGTGCCGGCCAAGTTCGGCATCCGCGGCATCCCCACCCTGATGCTGTTCAAGGACGGCCAGCTGGCCGCCACCAAGGTGGGCGCACTCAGCAAGGCCCAGCTCACCCAGTTCATCGACCAGCAGCTGGTCTGACCCCCTCGCCCGGGCGGTGTCGCCCGGGTCAGCGACACCAGCCGGTTGACCGTCGCCGTTTCCTGTCATAATTTCCGTCAGCAGGTCCGACCCAGGCACCTGCCCCTCCCGCGCAGCGTCCACCTCCGGACCCCCGCGCCCCCTCCCCCGGTTCCCCGAAGCAACTCCCTCACGGAGTGAATTCCATGCACCTCAACGAACTCAAGGCACTGCACGTGTCTGAAGTCCTCAAGCAGGCTGACGCCCTTGAGATCGAGAACACCGGCCGCATGCGCAAGCAAGAGCTCATGTTCGCCATCATCAAGAAGCGGGCCAAGGGCGGCGAGCTGGTGTATGCCGACGGCGTGCTGGAGGTCCTGCCGGACGGCTTCGGCTTCCTGCGGGCACCGGACACCAGCTACACGGCCAGCACCGACGACATCTACATCTCGCCGAGCCAGATCCGCCGCTTCAACCTGCACACCGGCGACATGATCGAGGGCGAGGTCCGCATCCCCAAGGATGGCGAACGCTACTTCGCGCTCAACAAGCTGGACAAGATCAACGGCCTGCCACCGGAGGACAACAAGCACAAGATCATGTTCGAGAACCTCACGCCGCTGTTCCCCAAGGAACAGATGCGTCTGGAACGCGACATCAAGAGCGACGAGAACATCACCGGTCGCATCATCGACATCATTGCCCCGATCGGCCGCGGCCAGCGGGCCCTGATCGTGGCGCCGCCCAAGAGCGGCAAGACGGTCATGATGCAGCACATCTGCCATGCCATCACCACCAACCACCCCGACGTGGAACTGATGGTGCTGCTGGTCGACGAGCGCCCCGAGGAAGTGACCGAAATGCAGCGCACGGTGCGCGGCGAGGTCATTGCCTCCACCTTCGACGAGCCTGCCGCACGCCACGTCCACGTGGCCGAGATGGTGATCGAGCGCGCCAAGCGCCTGGTCGAGCTCAAGAAGGACGTGGTGATCATGCTCGACTCGATCACCCGCCTGGCCCGCGCCTACAACAACGTCCTGCCGTCCTCCGGCAAGGTGCTCACCGGCGGTGTGGACGCCAACGCCCTGCAGCGCCCCAAGCGCTTCTTCGGCGCGGCCCGCAAAGTCGAGGAAGGCGGTTCGCTGACCATCATCGCCACCGCCCTGGTCGACACCGGTTCGCGCATGGACGAAGTGATCTTTGAAGAGTTCAAGGGCACCGGCAACTGCGAGATCCACCTGGACCGCCGCCTGTACGAGAAGCGCGTGTTCCCCTCGATCCAGCTCAACCGCAGCGGTACCCGCCGCGAAGAGCTGCTGCTGCAGCCCGAGATCCTGCAGAAGACGCGGATCCTGCGGCAGTTCATGTACAACATGGACGAGATCGAGGCCATGGAGATGGTGCTCAAGAGCATGAAGGCCACCAAGAACAACTCCGAGTTCTTCGACATGATGCGGCGGGGCGGTTGACGCCAGCCGCGCTGGTATACTCGCAGGCTTTGCTTGAGCGGCAAGTACAGCGGAAAAGGGTTTCGCTGCGGCTGCCGCCACTGAATCCCAAGGAATCACCATGAAAGAGGGCATCCACCCCGAGTACCGCGAAGTCGTGTTCGTCGACATGTCGAACAACTTCCAGTTCGTGACCCGCTCGTGCGTCAGCACCAAGGAAAAGATCAAGCTGGACGACGGCCGCGAGCTGCCGCTGATCAAGCTGGAAACCACCAGCGAATCGCACCCCTTCTACACGGGCACCCAGAAGACCGTGGACAACATGGGTGGTCGCGTCGAGAAATTCCGCAACAAGTTCAAGCGCAACGCCGCGTAATCGGCCCGTTCGCGCTCCTCGCCCGAAAGGCAGCTGCTGGTCAGCTGCTTTTTTTTCGCCGGTATAGTCCATCGCCGTGAACCAGCCAACGCCCGCCATCGTCACCCAGGCCGCCGTCCGACGCCTGCCCCGCTGGGCCCTGCTGCTGTTCTGCGTGGCCTACGTGCTGCCCGGCTTCATCGGTCGGGAGCCCTGGAAGCTGGCCGACGTGGCCGCGTTCGGTGCCATGCTCGAGATGGCCACCGGCACCGGCCTGTGGCTGCAACCGGCGGTGCTGGGCCAGCCCGTGGCAGACGCCGCGCTGCTGCCCTACTGGCTGGGCGCCGCCGCCTTGCGGGCCCTTCCCTTCCTGGAACCGGCGTTTGCGGTCCGGGTGCCGTTCATGGCGTTGCTGGCCCTCACGCTGGCGGCCGTCTGGTACACGGTCTACCACCTGGCACGGCAACCGGCAGCACAGCCGGTCGCGTTCGCCTTCGGCGGTGAAGCCCACCCCACCGACTACGCACGGGCCCTGGCCGATGCCGGCCTGCTGGCCATCGTGGCCTGCCTGGGTCTGGCCCAGCTCTCCCACGAAACAACGCCCGATCTGGCCCGCCTCGCCGGTGTGGCGCTGCTGCTGCTGGGTGCCGCCCGACTGCTCTCGCCCGACGCCCAGTGGCCGTGGCGCAGCCTGCTGATCTGGGCCGCCGGTGCCGTGGTGCTGGCACTCAGCGATGCGGTGCTGCCGCTGGCCGCACTCGGACTGGTGTGGGTGCTGGTCATGATCACGCGCCGCTCCCGCGCAGCATGGGCCGCCGGACTGGTCTGGCTGCTGGCGCTGGCGCTGGGCGAATGGCTGAGCGGCGGCCTGGCCCCTTCCAGCTGGACGCCCCGCACCGACGATGCCGACAGTTTCGCCCGGCTGCTGCTCTGGTTCACCTGGCCGGCCTGGCCGCTGGCCTTGTGGACGCTGTGGCGCTGGCGGCGCCAGTGGCTGGCCCCCCATGTCGCACTGCCGTTCTGGCTGGTGGTGGTGGGCGTGCTGACCAGTGCCCTGGCGGACGAGCGCGACCGCGCACTGCTCACCGCCCTGCCCGGCCTGGCCGCGCTGGCGGCCTTCGCGCTGCCGACGCTGCGGCGCAGCGTGTCTTCGCTGATCGACTGGTTCACCCTGCTGTTCTTTTCCGGCTGTGTGCTGATCATCTGGGTGATCTGGCTGGCGATGATGACCGGCGTGCCCGCCAAGCCCGCCGCCAACGTCGCGAAGCTGGCGCCGGGGTTCGTACCCGACTTCGGGCTGCTGCCCTTCCTGCTGGGCGCACTGGCCACCCTGGCCTGGGTCTGGCTGGTGAGCTGGCGGGTCGGACGGCACCGGCAGGCGCTCTGGAAAAGCCTGGTGCTGCCCTCGGCGGGCGCCACCTTGTGCTGGTTGCTCCTGATGACCTTGTGGCTGCCGCTGCTGGACTTCGGGCGCAGCTACGGGCCGCTGTCGCGCCGGATTGCGACCCTGGTCCCGGCCGGCAGCTGCGTCATGGCCGATGGCCTGAATGCGGGACAGCTCACCGCACTGCGCTACCACGGCGGCCTGGAAATGGTCCGCTCGGAAGCACCGGGCGATGCCCGCTGCCGTGTGATGGTGGTGTCGCCCGCATCGCAGCCCACGCTGGACCAGCGGGTGGCGCTGACCGAATGGGCCTACCAGGCCTCGGTCAGCCGGCTCACCGACAGCAAGGAAACGCTGCTGGTCTACCGCCGGATCGGCCGCTGAGCGAACCTCGCGCGCTCAGGAAGGCGCGTAACGCCGGATGCGGTTGGACGGCAGTCCGATCACGAAACAGGAGCCCTCCCCGAGGGTGCTCTGCACGTCGAGCTGGCCGCCGTGCCGCTGGGCCACATGCTTGACGATGGCCAGCCCCAGCCCGGTGCCGCCGGTCTCGCGGGAGCGGCTGCGGTCCACCCGGTAAAAGCGTTCGGTCAGCCTGGGCAGGTGTTCCGCCGCGATGCCGGGCCCGTTGTCGTTGACGAAGAACTCGGCCGAACCATCGTCCCGCAGGCGCCACCCCGGCTCGATCAGACCGCCCCCGGGGGTGTAGCGCACCGCATTGCTCAGCAGGTTCGACATCGCGCTCAGCAGCTCGCTCTTGCTGCCGGCCACCCAGAAGCGGTCGGCGCCCACCGGCTCGATCCGGTGGGGCGTCGGCGCAATCGCCATGGTCAGGCCACGGGCCTCCTGCACCACGTGCCCCAGCAGCTCCTCGGCGTCCGACCACTCGCTCAGGCCCGGCGCAGGACTGCCCTCCAGGCGGGAGAGGGTCAGCAGGTCGCTCACCAGCGTCTGCATGCGCTGGGCCTGCTGACTCATCAGCTCCAGGTAACGGGTCCGATCGGCCTCTTCCAGCGGCAGGCTCTGCATGGTTTCCACGAAGCCGCTCAGCACCGTGAGCGGCGTGCGGATCTCGTGCGACACATTGGCCACAAAGTCGCGCCTCATGGTCTCGGCCAGCTGCACCGCCGTGATGTCGCGGGTGAGCATCAGCTTGCGCTTCTTGCCGTAGGGGTGGATCTGCAGCGAGATGCGGCTGGGCTGGGACGGGCGCGGCCCGACGCCATCGACCTGGATCTCGTGGCTGAAGTCGCCCTCGGTCAGGTAGCTGGAGAACGCCGGGTTGCGCACCATGTTGCGCACGTACTGGCCCAGATCGCGTTGCGGGTCGAAACCCAGGTGGCTGGCGGCCGTCAGGTTGGCCCATTCGATGCGCCCGCTGGAATCCAGCAGCACCACCCCGTTGGGCGACGCCTGGATGGCGGAGAGGAAGTCCTCCAGCCGGGCATCGCTGTTCTGGGCCTTTTTCTCCAGCTTCTTGACCAGGCGCCGGCAGCGCTCCAGCACCTCGCCCCAGGTGCCGCTCATGTCGGGCGCCCGGGAAAGATCGGCCTTGTTCAGCCACTTCAGCACCCGGTTGGCACGCAGGCTGTCGATGATGGCCCAGACCAGCGCACCGACCAGCGCACCGCCGACCGCCATCGGCGCCGAATCGCGCGACCAACCCCACACCGCTGCCAGTGCGACCAGCAGCAGCAGCTCGATCACCCGCCGGGTCATGCGGTGGAGGCGGAGGTTCCCTGTGCAGGGCGCAGGCCGCTGCCTTGGGCGGTGAGCCGGTAGCCGGCTCCCCGCACGGTCTCGATCATGCTGGCCGCCTGACCGAGCGACTCCCTCAAACGTTTGACGTGCACGTCCACGGTGCGCTCCTCGATGAACACGTGGTCTCCCCAGACCTTGTCGAGCAGGGTACCACGCGTGTGCACGCGCTCGGCGTGCTTCATGAGGTAGTGCAGCAGCTTGAACTCGGTCGGGCCGACCTTGAGTTCAGTGCCCCGGAAGCTCACCCGGTAGGTGGCGGCGTCCAGCGTCAGGTCACCGACCTGGACCGAGTCGTTCACCACCTCGGGGGCCCGGCGGCGCAACACGGCGCGGATGCGGGCCATCAGCTCCTGGGTGGAAAACGGCTTGGTGATGTAGTCGTCGGCGCCGGCGTCCAGCCCCTGCACCTTGTCGGACTCGTCGCTGCGGGCGGTCAGCATCAGGATGGGAACCGTCTTGGTCCGCTCCTGCTTGCGCCACTGGCGGGCCAGCGAGGCGCCGCTTTCGCCGGGCAGCATCCAGTCCAGCAGGATGACGTCGGGCAGCACCGCATCGACCTCACGCTGGGCGGCCGCGCCGTCGAAGACGACGGTCGGGGCAAACCCGTTGTGGCGCAGGTTGACGGCAATGAGTTCGGCGATCGAGGGTTCGTCCTCGACCACCAGCACGCGGGGCAGCTTTCTCATCCGACCACCGAAGCCACCTTGTCCACCGGGACATGGCGGATGTCTTCGCCCTTGACGATGAAGATGATCTGTTCGGCGATGTTCTTGGCGTGGTCGCCCACCCGCTCGATGGACTTGGCCAGGAACAGCAGGTCCAGGCTGGGCGAGATGGTGCGCGGGTCTTCCATCATGTAGGTGATGAGCTTGCGCAGGAAGCCGTTGTACTCGCGGTCGATGTCGTCGTCGCCCTTGATGATGGCCAGCGCCATGGTGGTGTCGAGGCGGGCAAACGAGTCGAGCGTCTTGCGCAGCATGGAAGCCGCCAGGTCGGAGGCCAGCCGCAGCTCGGAGGTGGGCAGGTTGCGCGGCGTGCCGTTCTCGATGATCGACTTGACCATGCGGGCGATGCGCGCCACTTCGTCACCGGCGCGCTCCAGGTTCTGCGTGGTGCGCGAGATGGCCATCAGGAACCGCAGGTCGCGGGCGGTGGGCTGGCGTCGGCCGATGGTGGAGATGATCTCGTGATCGATCTGCAGCTCCATCTGGTTGATGCGGGCCTCGTTCTCGATCACCTGGTGGGCGGTCTCCAGGCTCATGTTGACCAGGGCATAGACCGCCTGGTGGAGCTGGGCTTCGACCATGCCGCCCATTTCCAGCACGTGGGTGGAAATGGAGTTGAGTTCGGCGTCGAACTGGCTGGAGAGGTGTTTGTCGCTCATGGGGTCTCCTGTGGTGGGCGCCGGATCAGCCGAAGCGGCCGGTGATGTAGTCCTCGGTGGCCGTCTTGGCCGGCTTGAAGAAGATCTGCTCGGTGGAGCCGAACTCGACCAGCTCGCCCAGGTACATGTAGGCGGTGAAGTCGCTGCAGCGGGCGGCCTGCTGCATGTTGTGGGTCACGATGGCAATCGTGTAGTCCTGCTTGAGCTCGTGCACCAGCTCCTCGACCTTGCCGGTGGAGATCGGGTCGAGCGCGGAGGTGGGCTCGTCCAGCAGCAGCACCGACGGCTTGACCGCCACGCTGCGGGCAATGCACAGACGCTGCTGCTGACCACCGGACAACGACAGGCCGCTCTGGCCCAGCTTGTCCTTGACCTCCTTCCACAGCGCGGCCTTGGTCAGGGCCCATTCCACGCGCTCGTCCATGTCGCTGCGGGAGAGGTTCTCGTAGAGCTTCACGCCGAAGGCGATGTTGTCGTAGATGGACATCGGGAACGGCGTCGGCTTCTGGAACACCATGCCGATCCGGGCGCGCAGCAGGTTGATGTCCTGCTTGGGATCGAGGATGTTGTCGCCGTAGAAGCTGATGGTGCCCTCAGCCCGCTGGCCCGGGTACAGGCTGTACATGCGGTTGAGGGTGCGCAGCAGGGTGGACTTGCCGCAGCCCGAGGGGCCGATGAAGGCGGTGACCCGCTTTTCCTGGATGTCCAGGTTGATGTCTTTCAGGCCCTGGAACTTGCCGTAGAAGAAGTTCAGGTTGCGGACCTCGATGGCGTTGCGCACCGGCTCGCCGGTGGCGGCAACGGGTCGGGCCAGGTTGTCGCGGTTGATGACCATGGCGGTGTCGGACATGACGGTATTCCTTGAATGGGTTCGTTGCAGCGGGTGGTGGCAGGCGCGGGCTTCAGCCCTTGACCTTGTCGCGGAACACCACGCGGGCGAGGATGTTGAGCACCAGCACGGTCAGGGTGATGATCAGTGCGCCGCTCCAGGCCAGCCGGATCCAGTTGTCGTACGGGCTGAGCGCGAACTGGAAGATCACCACCGGCAGGTTGGCCATCGGGCCGCCCATGTCGGTGCTGAAGAACTGGTTGTTGAGCGCGGTGAACAGCAGCGGAGCGGTCTCGCCGCTGATGCGGGCCACCGCCAGCAGCAGGCCGGTGATCACACCGCTCTTGGCGGCGCGCAGCGTGACCATGGTGGCGACCTTCCAGCGCGGCGCACCCAGGGCAAAGGCGGCTTCACGCAGGCTGCCGGGCACCAGCCGCAGCATGTTCTCGGTGGTGCGCACGACCACCGGGATGGCAATCAGCGAAAGCGCCAGGCTGCCGGCGTAACCCGAGAAGTTGCCCACCGTGGCCACCGCAATGGCGTACACGAACAGACCCAGCACGATCGACGGGGCCGACAGCATGATGTCGGTCACGAAGCGGGTCACCTCGGCGGTCTTGCTGGTGTCGCCGTATTCGGCCAGGTAGACGCCGGCCAGGATGCCCACCGGGGTCGACACCAGCACCGACAGGCCGACGATCATCAGGCTGCCCAGCAGGGCGTTGCGCAGGCCACCGCCCTCGGAGCCGGGAGCGGGGGTGTCGGCGGTGAAGATGTTGGCGTCCAGACCGGCGATGCCGTTGGAGAACAGCACCCACAGGATCCAGAGCAGCACGAACAGGCCCAGGGCCATGGCCGACATGGACAGCGTCAGGCCGATCCAGTTGGCGCGGCGGCGGCGGGCGTAGAGAGAAGCGTTGATTTCCATGGGGAATCCTGTTTCCGGCTCAGAAGCCCTTGGCCTTTTCGGCCCGGATGATCATCCACTTGGCCACCGCCAGCACCACGAAGGTGATGCAGAACAGCAGGAAGCCGAGTGCGAACAGCGTGTTGAAGTGCAGGTCGGCGGCTTCGCCGAATTCGTTGGCCAGCACCGAAGCGATCGAGGTGCCGGGCGAGAACAGCGTGCCCGGCATGCGGTTGGCGTTGCCGATGACGAAGGTCACCGCCATGGTCTCGCCGAGGGCCCGCCCCAGGCCGAGCATGATGCCGCCGATGACGCCCTTCTGGGTGTACGGCAGCACCACCTTGCGGACCACCTCCCAGGTGGTGCAGCCCAGGCCGTAGGCCGACTCGCGCAGGATGGGCGGCGTGATCTCGAACACGTCGCGCATGACCGCAGCAATGAACGGCAGGATCATGAAGGCCAGGATGACACCGGCCGCCATGATGCCCAGGCCGTTGGTGGCGCCACCGAACAGCCAGCCCACCAGCGGCATGCCGCCCAGCAGGGTCTGCAACGGCATCTGCATGTAGTCGGCAAAGATCGGTGCGAACACGAACAGGCCGAACATGCCGTAGATGATGGACGGCACCGCCGCCAGCAGCTCGATGGCCGTGCCCAGCGGCCGACGCAGCCAGACCGGGCAGGTTTCGGTCAGGAACAGCGCAATGCCGAAGGCCAGCGGAACCGCAATCAGCATGGCGATGCCGGCGCTGAGCATCGTGCCCACGATGGCAATGGCCGCACCGTACTCCTCGTTGACGATGTCCCACTCCACCGTCCACAGGAACGCCACGCCGAACTTCTGGAAAGTGGGCCAGGCGTTGTAGAACAGGGAGGCAATGATGCCGACCAGGGCCACCAGCACCAGGAGCGAGAACCCCTGGGTGAGTCGGTGGAAGACGACGTCCTGCAGGCGCTGCCGGCGGGCAATTGCCTGCATCTGCTCGGCGTCCCGCTCTTCCTGGCGGCTGAACGTGGATTCGATGGAACTGGCCATGGGGCTGTCTGCTGTGGTGGTGTTGGTGTTCATGACCCCCTCCGGGTCGGTATCACAGACTTTAAACCGCAAACCCGCTGACCGATCGGGGTCGGCCAGCGGGTCAGCACAGGGCGGAAACGCCGGTGTTTACTTGGCGATCTGCGACCAGACGCGCTGGCGGATCTGGGTGGTCACGGCGTCGGGCATCGGCACGTAATCCAGGTCCAGGGCGGCCTGCTTGCCGTTCTTGAACGACCACTCGAAGAACTTCAGCACTTCGGCGGACTGGGCTTTGTCGGCCGGCTCCTTGTACATCAGGATGAAGGAGGCGGTGCTCACCGGCCATGCATCCTTGCCCTTGGCGTTGACCATGGACACGCCCATGCCGGGCACGCTGAACCAGTCCACGCCGGCGGCAGCGGCTGCGAAGGTCTTGTCATCCGGCGACACGAAGTTGCCGTCGGCGTTCTGCAGCTGCATGTAGGGGATGTTGTTCTTCTTGGCGTAGGCGTATTCCACGTAGCCGATCGAGCCGCGGGTGCGCGACACGTTGGCGGCCACGCCTTCGTTGCCACGGCCACCCACCGAGGTCGGGGCGGGCCACTTGACGGCGGCGCCCTTGCCCACGGTGTCGGCCCACTCCTTGCTCACCACGCTCAGGTAGTCGGTCCAGTTGAAGGTTGTGCCGGAGCCGTCGGCGCGGTGCACCACGGTGATGGCCTGGCTGGGGAAGGTCTTGCCCGGGTTCAGGGCAGCGATCTTGGGGTCGTTCCAGTTGGTGATCTTGCCCATGAACATCTCGGCCAGCACAGGGCCGGTGATGCGGACTTCACCCTGCTTGAAACCGTCCAGGTTGAACACCGGCACGGTGCCGCCGATGATGGCGGGGAACTGGACCATGCCGTCCTTGTCCAGATCGGCACCCGACACCGGAGCGTCGGTGGCGCCGAAGGCCACGGTCTTGGCGCGGATCTGGCGGATGCCGCCGGAGGAACCGATCGACTGGTAGTTCAGACCGACACCGGTCTGGGCCTTGTACATTTCGGCCCACTTCGCATAGATCGGGAACGGGAACGTGGCGCCAGCGCCGGTGATGTCGGCGGCGTGTGCGGAGCCGAGTGCCAGGGTGGCCAGTGCGGCAGCAGCCACGGACTTCAGGAGGGTGCGTTTGGAGTTCATGTCGGTCCTTGCGGTAGGTGTTGGGGGACAGGCGGAACTTTATGGACGCTTTGTGACATTGACGTGACAAACGACCCACTGTCACAGAGCCCGGCGCGGCGGTCGGCATGCGTCACAATCCGGGCTCGCAATTCAGGCTCGCCCGTTGCGTCCGCTGCCCTTCCTTGCAGACCCGACCCGACCCGGCCCCTCATCCCGCAATGCAAAACGGAACCCTCCTCGCTGCCATCGACCTTGGCTCCAACAGCTTTCGCCTGGAGATCGGCCGTTACCACTCCGGCCACATCGAGCGCATCGAATACCTGAAGGAAACCGTCCGCCAGGGCAGTGGCCTCGACGACGACAAGGTGCTCAGCCAGGCCGCCATGCAGCGCGGCTGGGAATGCCTGGCCCGCTTCGCAGAACGGCTGCACGGGTTCAAGAAGCAGCAGGTGCGGGCGGTGGCGACCCAGACCCTGCGGGAAGCCCGCAACCGCGAGGAGTTCCTGCGCCATGCCCAGGCCATCCTGGGTTTTGCCATCGAGGTGGTCTCGGGCCACGAAGAAGCGCGCCTGATCTACCAGGGCGTGTCCCGGCTGCTGCCCCATTCGGATGAAAAACGGCTGGTGGTCGACATCGGCGGACGCTCCACCGAAATGATCCTGGGCCAGGGCTACACCGCGCAGGCCATGGAGTCCTACCGGCTGGGCAGCGTGGCCTGGTCGGGCCGCTACTTCGCCCGCGGCGCCGTCAGCGCGGCCGCCTTCAAGACCGCCGAGGTCGCCGCCAAGGCGGTGCTGGACGAAGCCCTCGACACCTTCCCGCCCACCGAATGGAACGTGGCCTACGGCTCGTCCGGCACGGTCGGCGCCGTGGCCGAAATGCTGGGTGCCAACGGCTGGGCCACCGGTCTGGTCACCCGCAGCGGCCTGGACTGGCTGACCGACCGGCTGATCCGCGCCGGCAACGTGGATGCCCTGAAGCTCGACGGCCTGAAGGACGATCGCCGCCCGGTGATTGCCGGCGGCGTGGCGGTGCTGCGCGCCATCTTCGACCTGTTCGACATCCAGCAGATGCTGCCGGCCCAGGGTGCCCTGCGCCAAGGGGCCCTGTACGACCTGATCGACCGCGAGACCGACGGCGGCGACGTGCGCGAACGCACCGTCAACTGGCTGACCCAGCGCTTCTCCATCGACACCGCCCAGGCCAGCCGGGTCGGCGAGGTGGCCATGGCCCTGTTCGCCCAGGTGGCGGCCCAGGACGACCAGAACCAGCGCTATTCCCAGAAGCTGGCCTGGGCGGCCCGGCTGCACGAGATCGGCACCCACATCTCCCACGACCGGGCCCACCACCACGGCGCCTATGTGCTCGACCATGTGGACGCACCCGGCTTCTCGATTCCCGAACTGCACCGCATGAGCCTGCTGGTGTTGGGCCAGCGCGGCAAGCTCCGCAAGCTCGGCGAGGCGCTTCAGGACGAGCTGTTCGCCAAGCAGCTGCTCTGCCTGCGGCTGGCGGTGCTGATGTGCCACGCCCGCCAGATGCCCGAACACTCGGCGGTGCGCCTGAGCTACAAGGCGGGCGCCTTTCGCCTGACCACCCAGCCCGGCTGGGCAAGGCGCTACCCGCAGTCGGCCTGGCTGCTGAGCGAAGAGGTGCTGGCCTGGCAGAAGACCGACTGGAAATTCAGCGCCGACATCCGCTGAAACCGTTTATACGATTTACACTGTTGGCTTCCGTCGCTTGCGACAACATCTCCGGAGGCCCCATGTCCGACAGCAAGAACGCCACCCGCAAACCCAAGCTGGTGCGCGACAGTTTCACCATCCCCAAGAGCGAATACGCCGCCATCGAGGCGCTCAAGACCCGCGCCATCGCGCTCGGCACCTCGGTGAAGAAGAGCGAACTGCTGCGCGCCGGCCTGATGGCCCTGGTCGCCATGAACGATGCCGCCTTCAAGGCCGCCACCGCAGCAGTGCCCACGCTGAAACCCGGCCGTCCGCAGGCTGAGCCAACGCCTCAGGTGGCGCCGAAGGCAGCCGCCAAAAAAGCGGTGGCCAAGCCGGTCGCGGTCAAGAAGCCGGTGGCCGCCAAAAAGCCGGTCGCCCGCAAGGCACCGGCCAAGGCAGCCGTCAAAGCAGCTCCGGTGTCTGCACAGCCAGGATCACCGTCTGCTGCACCCCGGCGCGCTCGCGGTGCCGCAGCCACCACACAGCGCCCTTCTTGACGGCGCACTCATCGCGTTGCATGCCCACGGTCTGGCTGATGACCCAGCCCAGCGTGGGCTGATGGCCGACCACCAGCACCGGTGAACGGCCCTCGGGCCAGTTCACCAGATCGAGCAGAGCGCCGGACGAGGCTTCCGGCAGGATGGTCGGGCTGGTGCGGTACTTGCGGCCCAGCGCCATCACGGTCTGTTCGCAGCGGGTCGCCGGGCTGCACCAGATCCGCGTGCCCTCGGGCAGCTGCCGGTCCAGCCAGGCTGCCATGCGCGCTGCCTGCTTCTCGCCGCGCGGCGTGAGGCGGCGGGCCAGATCGGCTTCGTCGCCCGGCTGCCCTTCCAGCAGGTCCGGATGCTCGTGCGCTTCGGCGTGCCGCCACAAGATCAGATCCATCGCCCGCTCCTGCCTCAGCCCTTGGTGCCGTAGAGCGCCATCAGGCTCGACTGGGCCGAATGCTGCACGGCGCGGCTGCGGCGGGTGCCGCCGGACTTGGCCGCCGGCATGTAGGTGCCGTCGGGCTGCAGCAGCCAGGCGTCGCGCGTGTCGTGCAGGTAGGCCAGCAGGCATTCGTCGACGATGCGGTTGCGCAGCACCGGGTCGGTCACCGGCCAGGCCAGCTCGATGCGCCGCAGCATGTTGCGGTTCATCCAGTCGGCGCTGGACAGCCACAGCTCCTCCACCCCGTCGATCCGGAACTGGAACACCCGCGAGTGCTCCAGCAGCCGCCCGATCACCGAGCGCACCCGGACGTTGTCGGTGAAACCCGGCACCTGGGCCGGGAGCACGCAGGCGCCACGCACGATCAGGTCGATCTTGACGCCCTGCTGCGAGGCGTGCGCCAGTGCACGGGCCATCGGCTCGTCGGTCAGCGCATTCATCTTCAGCACGATGCTGGCCGGCTTGCCGGCGGCGGCCGCCGCCCCGGCGGCCTCGACCTTGTCCAGCATGGCCTTGTGCAGGTGGAACGGCGCCATCAGCGCCTTGTTCATCTTCGGCAGCCGGTTCTGGCTGGCCAGGTGCAGGAAGATCTGGTCCAGGTCGGCGGTGAGAAGCGGGTCGGCGGTGAGGTAGCTCAGGTCGGTATAGAGCCGCGCGGTGCCCGGGTTGTAGTTGCCGGTGGAGATGTGGGCATAGCGGCGCAGGCCGCTTTCTTCGCGCCGGGTGACCAGCAGCATCTTGGCGTGCGTCTTGAGGCCCACCACGCCGTACACCACCTGCGCCCCGACCGATTCCAGCCGCTCGGCGTAGTTGATGTTGGCCTCCTCATCGAAGCGGGCCTTGAGCTCCACCACCGCCGTGACTTCCTTGCCCCGGCGCACCGCCTCGCGCAGCAGCTCCATCAGCTCGGACTTGGCGCCGGTGCGGTAGATGGTCTGCTTGATGGCCAGCACGTCCGGGTCCTGCACCGCCTCGCGCAGGAAAGCCAGCACCGCGTCGAAGCTCTCGTAGGGCTGGTGGATCAGCACATCGCCCTGCTGCAGCCGCTCGAAGTACGACTGGCCCGGGGTGAGCTGCACCGGCCAGCCGGCGTTGTAGGTCTCGAAGCGCAGCGCGGGCGCATCGACCTTGTCGATCAGCTGGTTCAGCCGCACCAGATTGACCGGGCCGGGCACGCGGTAGAGCGCCGCTGCCGGCAGGCCGAACTGTTCCAGCAGGAAGCTGGAGAGGAATTCCGAGCAGCCGGCCGACACCTCCAGGCGCAGGGCCTGGCCGTAGTGCCGCTGCTGCAGCCCTTTGCGCAACGCGGTGCGCAGGTTCTTGACCTCTTCCTCGTCCACCGCCAGATCCGAATGGCGGGTCACGCGGAACTGCGAGAACTCGGTGACCTGGCGGCCGGGGAACAGGTCGCCCAGGTGGGACCGGATCAGGCTGGAAATCGACACGAACAGGGCCTGCCGCGAACCCTTGGCCTGCGGCATGCGCACGAAGCGCGGCAGGATGCGCGGCACCTTGACGATCGCGATCTCGTTCTCGCGGCCGAAGGCATCCTTGCCGGTGAGCCGCACGATGAAGTTGAGCGACTTGTTGGCCACCTGCGGAAACGGGTGCGCCGGGTCGAGCCCGACCGGCATCAGCAGCGGCTGCACTTCACTGACGAAAAAGTCCTTCACCCAGCGGCGCTGCGAGGTGGTGCGCTCGCCGTGCGACACCAGCTTGATGCCCTTCTTCTCGAGCAGCGGCAGCAGTTCGTCGTTGTAGATGGCGTATTGCTGGGCCACCAGTTCGTGCACCTTGGCCGAGAGCTGGTCGTAGGTCTGTGCGGTGTAGAGGCCGCGTTGCTCGTTCGCCTTGGCGGCCGTGATGTGGGGCGCGACCCGTACCTCGAAGAACTCGTCGAGGTTGCTGGACACGATGCTCAGGTAACGCAGGCGCTCCAGCAACGGAACGTCAGGGCGGCGGGCCCAGTCCATCACCCGCTCGTTGAAGGCGAGGATGCTGTGATCGCGGTCGAGAAGGGAATGCCGGTTGCTGTGGGGAGGGGTGCTCATGGACCGTAGGGGTGACGGCGCCGGCCCGGTGGGCTGCGCCGGAGATTTCTCGTTCATTATTTCACCGCGGAAGCATGCTGTGCAGCGGGGTCGGCATGGGCCGGCTGCGACGGTTCACCGGAATGCTGGGCAGGCGCTGGACGAACTCGGCGGCAGCACGTGGCCAGGCAAACGCCAGCGCATGGGCATGCACCTGCCGGCGCGGCTGCCGCAGGGCAGCGTGCCAGGCCGCCAGCAGGTCGTCGTTCAGCGCACCGCCCTCCCCGGCCACCCGCTGCAGCGGGCCATCCACCGGGCGCGCGGCCACCGGCGTGCCGCAGGCCATGGCCTCCAGCACCACGCGGCCGGCGCCGTCCTGCCGGCCGGGATAAACCAGCACGTCGGCTGCCTGGTAGATGCGGACCAGCTCGTGGCGCGGCAGCACGCCGAGCCAGTGGACGTTGGGGTGGCGCTGCCGCAGGGCGCGCGCCTGGGGGCCATCGCCGCAGACCAGTTTGCTGCCGGGGACATCCAGTTCCAGAAACGCCTCGACCTCACGCTCGTGGGTGACAGGGCCGACATACAGGCTCACCGGCCGGGCCAGCGGCCCCAGTCCGCGGTCGGTCAGCGGCGGGTCGGCCAGCTTGAACAGACGCGTGTCGACGCCGGTGGACCAGTCGTGCAGGCTGGTCCAGCCCAGGTCCTGCAGGCGGCGCAGCAGGGCCGGGCTGCTCACCAGCACCGCGCTGCTGGGGCGGTGAAACTTGCGCATGAGTGCATCGGCCCAGCCCAGCGGCCAGCGGGCGCGCTCGTGCAGCCAGCCCGCCACATCGCTGTGGCAGGCACTCGAAAACGGCCAGCGGCGGCGCAGGCAATGGCGTCGGGCCGCCCAGCCCAGCGGCCCCTGCGTGGCAATGTGCACCGCGTCCGGCCGGGCTTCGTCCATCAGGCGGCGCAGGCGCTCGCCCGGCCAGGCCACCCAGCGCGGCGCACCGGCCCTCAGGGGCAGGCAGGCAAACGAGCCGGGCTGCACCACCGTCACCGAATGGCCGATCTGCTGCAGCTCGCGGGTGAGCTCCACCAGCAGGTGACCCACGCCGTGGTCGTGGGTCTGCCAGATGTCGGTGACGATGAGGATGCGCACCGGGTCAGGTTCCCAGGAAGTGCCGCCGGTAGCGCGACGGCAGATCGGCGATGCGCATGAACATGGGCAGGTCGGCGGCGTTGAAGTCCGGGTCCCAGGCCGGCGGGCCCAGCACCTTGGCGCCCAGCCGCAGGTAACCCTTGATCAGGGCCGGCGGCTCCACATCGAGGCTGTCGTCGAGCTGCTCCACCGGCAGCGGCAGGCGCGGCCGCACATGGAAATCGATCGGCGCCAGATGGGTGCGGCTCACCTGCCGCCAGATGCTGGCCGCTGCATGCCCGCCGCCCACGCGGCCGTGCGGGCCTTCGTGGTGCATGGGGATGCTGGCGCAGCCGATCATCATGTCCAGCCGGTTGTTCACCATGAAACCGGCCAGCGCACCCCACAGTGCCATGATGACGCCACCGTGGCGGTGGTCGGCGTGCACGCAGCTGCGGCCGAGCTCCACCATGCGCTCGCGCACGCCGCGCAGGCGGGTGAGGTCGAACTCGGTGTCGCTGTAGGTGCTGCCCACGCGGCGGGCCTGGGCCGGGGTGAGCACCCGGTAGGTGCCGACCACCGCCCGGGTGGCGGTGTCGCGCACCAGCAGGTGTTCGCAGTAATCGTCGAACAGGTCGATGTCGTGGCCCGGCACCGTGACCGGCAGGCGCGCGCCCATCTCCTGGGCGAACACCTGGTGCCTCAGGCGCTGCGCTTCACGAACTTCGTCCAGATGCCGCGCCCAGGCCACCTCGATGCCGGCCACCGGGCCCGCAGGCGTTGCCAGCGGGCGGGGATGAAGTGACCCCCGAGGCCAGGCGGCTGGCGACAGGTCGAGCGTGGGGGTGGGCAGTTCCTTCATGGCAGGCTCCTGGGCGTGGGTCGTTTTCTCAGGCATGCCAGGCAGTTTGTCCGCCAGCCGTGACCATCTCATGGCAGTCACATGACTTTCATGTGACGCCCGCCAGGGTGGCGTCGGCGCTGCTGCCAGAATGGCGGCCATGACGCCGCTCGACCTCACCTGCCACCCCGCCAGCCCTGCCCCGGTGCCGCTGGGCGTGCGGGTCGGGCTGGAGTGCAGCGGATCGCTGCTGACCTTGCTGTGGCGTGTCCAGGCCGATCCGGCGAGCATCGTCTGGCCGGCGCCGCAACCCGCCGGCCCGGCCGACGGCCTGTGGCAGCACACCTGTTTCGAGGCCTTCATCCGCCGCGACGACGGCTCGCCAAGCTATACCGAGTTCAACTTTTCGCCGTCGGGCCAGTGGGCCTGCTACCGGTTCGCGGCCGAGCGTGAACGCGACAGCGCTCCGGCCGCCGCCCGGCCCGATGCGCCGGTGCTGCGGTTCCAGCCCCTGATCGACGGCGCCCAGCTGGTGGCCCAGCTGACCCTGCCCGACCCGCCCGACGACGACCACCCCGGCTGGCGCATCGGCCTCACCGCCGTGGTCGAGACCGCCGGCGGCACGCTGTGCTGGTGGGCCCTGCACCACCCGGCACCCCGACCGGACTTCCACCACCCCGGCGGTCATGTGCTGCGCCTGCCGGCCGACCGCCCGCTCCGATCCTTTTGATCCCTCTGCCCTCCTCTCCCATGTCCACTGCTCCCCTGCGCTTCGGCATCGAACGGCTGATCGACGAACCCGAACTGCGCCGTCCGCTGCAAGGCCGGCGGGTCGCCCTGCTGGCGCACCCGGCGTCGGTCACCCGCGACCTCACCCACAGCCTGGATGCGCTGGCTGCCCTGCCCGACATCCACCTGAGCGCCGCCTTCGGACCGCAGCACGGGCTGCGCGGCGACAAGCAGGACAACATGGTCGAGTCGCCCGACTTCACCGATCCGCGCCTGGGCATACCGGTGTTCAGCCTGTATGGCGAGGTGCGCCGCCCCACCGACGCCATGATGGACAGCTTCGACGTGCTGCTGGTCGACCTGCAGGACCTCGGCTGCCGCATCTACACCTTCATCACCACGCTGCGGTATGTGCTGGAGGCGGCTGCCCGCCACGGCAAGGCGGTCTGGGTGCTGGACCGACCCAACCCCGCCGGCCGCCCGGTCGAGGGCACGCTGCTGCAGCCGGGCTGGGAAAGCTTCGTGGGTGCCGGCCCCATGCCCATGCGGCACGGCATGACCATGGGCGAGCTGGGCCACTGGTTCATCGCGGAGCTGGGGCTGGAGGTCGAGTACCAGGTCATCGCCATGACCGGCTGGCAGCCCGAAGCCGGCCCCGGTTTCGGCTGGCCGCAGGGCGAACGCAGCTGGGTCAATCCGAGTCCGAATGCGCCCAACCTGTCCATGGCGCGGGCCTACGCCGGCACCGTCATGCTCGAAGGCACCACACTCAGCGAGGGGCGCGGCACCACCCGCCCGCTGGAACTGTTCGGCGCCCCCGACATCGACACCACCCGGCTGCTGGCCGACATGCGCCGCATCGCTCCGCAGTGGCTGCAGGGCTGCGTGCTGCGCACCTGCTGGTTCGAGCCCACCTTCCACAAACACGCGGGTCGGCTGTGCGCCGGCGTGCAGATCCATGTCGAAGACCCGACCCACTACGACCACGCCGCCTTCCGGCCCTGGCGGCTGCAGGCGCTGGCGTTTCGCGCCATCCGGCTGCAGCGGCCGGACTACCCGCTGTGGCGCGACTTCCCCTACGAATACGAACACGACCGGCTGGCCATCGACCTCATCAACGGTGGCCCGGTGCTGCGGGAGTGGGTGGACGACCTGGCGGCCTCAGCCGACGCACTGGAAGCTGCCGCCGCGCGCGACGAGGCGGCCTGGGTGGCCAGCCGCCAGCGCTTCCTGCTCTATTGAGCGGGGCCGATCCATTTCTGCATGAACTCGGCCGTTCCCATGGCCGGGTCCAGCTGGTAACCCGCGTAGCCCAGACGCCGGTACAGCGCCAGCGCAGACGTGTTGCCGGACAGCACCTCCAGCGTCATCTTCACCGCGCCGCGCTGCAGCGCCACGGCTTCGGCCTCGAGCAGCATCAGCCGGGCCACACCGCGGCCACGGTGGCTGGCCAGCACGGCCACGTCGTGCACGTTCACCAGCGGCCGGCACTTGAAGGTCGAGAAACCTTCGATGCAGTTCACCAGCCCGACCGGCTGATCGCCATCGAAAGCCAGGATGCTGTAGGCCTGCGGACGGGCCGCCAGCTCGGCCACCAGATGGGTGCGGGCGTATTCGCCGAGCGCCTCGCCGCCGCCCGCCGGGTCGCGGGCATAGGCGTCGAGCAGATCGACCACGGCGCGGGCATCGGCGGGGCTGGCGTAGTCGGCCAGCCGCACGGTCAGCTCGGCCATGCTCAGCCCGCCTGCACCGCCGCCACCAGACGCTCCGCGCAGGCGCGGGCCTGGTGTGCGTCCCGGGCTTCCACCATCACCCGCAGCAACGGCTCGGTGCCGCTGGCGCGGATCAGCACCCGCCCGGCGTCGCCGAGCTCGGCTTCCACCGCGCGGGTTTCGTCCTGCAGCCGCTGGTTGGTCTTCCAGTCCTGCCCGGGCTGCAGCCGCACGTTGAGCAGGGTCTGGGGGAACAGGGTCACGTCGCTCAGCAACTCTGCCATGGTGCGGCCGCTGTCGACACAGGCGTGCAGCACCTGCAGGGCCGAGACCAGACCGTCGCCGGTGGTGTGGCGGTCGAGCACCAGCAGGTGGCCCGAACCTTCGCCGCCCAGAATCCAGCCCTGCCGCTCCAGCTCTTCGAGCACGTACCGGTCGCCCACCCTGGCCCGCACGAACTTCACGCCACGCGCCTTCAGGGCCACCTCGACTGCCATGTTGGTCATCAGCGTGCCGACCACGCCGGGCACGTCTTCATCGCGGGCAATGCGGTCGGCCGTCATCAGGTAGAGCAGCTCGTCGCCGTTGAACAGGCGGCCATGGCGGTCGACCATCTGCAGCCGGTCGGCGTCGCCATCGAGCGCCACGCCGTAGTCGGCCTGATGCTGGCGCACCGCCTCGACCATGGCCTCGGGATGGGTGGCGCCCACACCGGCGTTGATGTTGAGCCCGTCCGGGTGGCAGCCGATCTTCACCACCTCGGCGCCCAGCTCGTGGAACACCGCCGGGGCAATGTGGTACGCCGCGCCGTGGGCGCCGTCGACCACGATCTTCAGGCCCTTGAGGCTCAGGCTGTTGGGCACGGTGCTCTTGCAGAACTCGATGTAGCGCCCGGCGGCATCGTCCAGCCGGCGGGACTTGCCCAGCTCGGCGGCGGCCACCCACACCGGCGGTTCTTCCAGGGCGGCCTCCACCGCCAGTTCCCAGGCATCGGGCAGCTTGGTGCCCTGGGCGCTGAAGAACTTGATGCCGTTGTCGGCGAACGGGTTGTGGCTGGCGGAAATCACCACCCCCAGGCTCGCGCGCTGCGCGCGGGTGAGGTAGGCCACCGCCGGGGTCGGCACCGGGCCGAGCAGCACCACATCCACCCCCGCCGAGTTGAAGCCGGATTCCAGCGCGGCCTCCAGCATGTAGCCGGAAATGCGGGTGTCCTTGCCGATCAGCACCGTGGGGTGTTTTTCGGTGGGCCGCAGCACCCGCCCCACCGCATGGGCCAGGCGCAGGACGAAGTCGGGCGTGATCGGGGCTTGCCCCACGGTGCCCCGGATGCCGTCGGTGCCGAAATAGGTGCGGGCCATGTGCAGTCTCCTCCTTGTTGTCGGGTCAACCGCGCATTATCGCGGCCTGCCAGACCCGCAAGGCGTCCACCGTGGCACGCACGTCGTGCACCCGCACCACGCGGGCGCCGCGGTCCACCGCGAGCACCGCCGCCGCCACGCTGGCGGCCAGCCGGTCGGCCGGCACCTCCTGCCCGGTGACCGCACCCAGCGACGATTTCCGGGACCAGCCGGCCAGCACCGCAAAACCGGCATCGAGCAGCGGACGCTGGCCCTCGATCAGGCTGAAGTTCTGGTCCACCGTCTTGCCGAAGCCCACACCCGGGTCCAGCACGATGCGGTCGCGCTGCACGCCCGCCGCCATCAAGGCAGCGGCCCGCTGCACCAGGAAGTCGGCCACCGCGCCCACCACATCGCCCGCCATGGGCGCCACCTGCATGGTCTGCGGATCGCGGTGCATGTGCATCAAGCAGACCCCCGCACGCGGATGGGCTGCCAGCACCTGCAGGGCGTCGCCCCGGCGCAGCGCCCAGATGTCGTTGACGATGTCGGCGCCGGCATCCAGCACCGCTCGCATCACCTCGGGCTTGTAGGTGTCCACCGACACCGGCACACCCAGCGTCACCGCGCCCTGCACCACCGGCAACACCCGGGCGAGCTCTTCCTCCAGCGCCACCGCCGGGCTGCCCGGGCGGGTGGATTCACCGCCGATGTCCAGCAGGTCGGCCCCCTCGGCCAGCAACTGCTCGCAGTGGGCCAGCGCCGCTGCGGTGCCGGCATGCCGGCCGCCGTCGGAAAACGAGTCGGGCGTCACATTGACGATGCCCATCACGCGCGGGCGGCTGAGGTCGATGTCGAAACGGGCGGTCGTCCAGCGGTTCATGTTCTTGCGTGCCAAAAGAAAACGGGGCCGAAGCCCCGTCATGATGTGGTCGTCAATCCGCTCAGGCAGCGGTGGGCGAGGGATCGGTGGACACCGCCGGGGTGCCGCCGTCGCCACCACCCACCGAGGGGTTGCGCGGCGTCCAGTCCTTGGGCGGACGGGGCGGCTTGCCGGCCATGATGTCGTCGATCTGGTCGGCGTCGATGGTTTCCCATTCCAGCAGGGCCTTGGCCATGGCATGCATCTTGTCGGCATGCTCCTCGATCAGGTCGCGCGCCAGCTTGTACTGGGTGTCGATGATGCGACGCACCTCGGCGTCGACCTTCTGCATGGTCTGTTCGCTCATGTTGGTGGTCTTGGTGACCGAGCGGCCCAGGAACACTTCACCTTCGTTCTCGGCATACACCATCGGGCCCAGGGCATCGGTCATGCCGTAACGCATCACCATGTCGCGGGCGATGGTGGTGGCACGCTCGAAGTCGTTGCTGGCGCCGGTGGTCATCTGGTTCATGAACACCTCTTCCGCGATCCGGCCACCGAACAGCATGCTGATCTGGTTCAGCATGTATTCCTTGTCGTAGCTGTAACGGTCTTGAGAAGGTAGGCTCATGGTCACGCCCAGCGCGCGGCCGCGCGGGATGATGGTGACCTTGTGCACCGGGTCGCACTTGGGCAGCAGCTTGCCGATCAGCGCGTGGCCGGACTCGTGGTAGGCCGTGTTGCGACGCTCTTCCTCGGGCATGACCATGCTCTTGCGCTCGGGGCCCATGAAGATCTTGTCCTTGGCCTTCTCGAAGTCCTGCATCTCCACGACGCGGGCGTTGCGGCGGGCGGCCATCAGCGCGGCTTCGTTGCACAGGTTGGCCAGGTCGGCACCGCTCATGCCGGGCGTGCCCCGGGCAATGATGGAGGCGTTGACGTCGGTGCCCAGCGGAACCTTGCGCATGTGCACATTGAGGATCTGCTCGCGGCCACGGATGTCGGGCAGGGTCACATAGACCTGGCGGTCGAAACGGCCCGGGCGCAGCAGGGCAGCGTCCAGGATGTCCGGGCGGTTGGTGGCGGCCACCACGATCACGCCCAGGTTGGTCTCGAAGCCGTCCATCTCGACCAGCATCTGGTTGAGGGTCTGCTCGCGTTCGTCGTTGCCGCCGCCCAGTCCGGCGCCACGCTGGCGGCCGACCGCGTCGATCTCGTCGATGAAGATGATGCAGGGGGCGTTCTTCTTGGCGTTCTCGAACATGTCCCGCACGCGGGCAGCGCCCACGCCGACAAACATCTCCACGAAGTCGGAGCCCGAGATGCTGAAAAACGGCACCTTGGCTTCACCCGCAATGCCCTTGGCCAGCAGCGTCTTGCCGGTGCCCGGAGGGCCGACCAGCAGCAGACCGCGCGGAATGCGACCGCCCAGCTTCTGGAACTTCTGCGGGTCTTTCAGGAAGTCGACGACCTCCTTCACCTCTTCCTTGGCCTCGTCGCAACCCGCGACGTCGGCAAAGGTGACGGTGTTGTTGTTCTCGTCGAGCATGCGGGCCTTGCTCTTGCCGAAGCTGAAGGCCCCGCCCTTGCCGCCGCCCTGCATCTGGCGCATGAAGTAGATCCACACGCCAATCAGCAGCAGCATCGGGCCCCAGCTCACCAGCAGCGTCATGAGCAGCGAACCCTCTTCGCGGGGGCGCACATCGAACTTGACGTTGTTGTTGATCAGGTCGCCCACCAGACCGCGGTCCAGGTAGGTGGCTGTGGTGCGGACGCGACGGTCGTCCTGGGTGATGGCGACGATTTCGGTGCCGCCGGCACCTTCCTGGATGGTCGCGCTCTTGATGCGCTGGGCCTTCACCTCATCCAGAAATTCGGAATAGCCCATGTAGCCCGCGCCTGCGGTGCTTCGACTGTCGAACTGCTTGAAGACGGTGAAAAGCACCATGGCGATGACCATCCACACGGCGATTTTCGAAAACCACTGGTTGTTCAAAGGCAGCTCCTGTTGGACCTCACGGTCCGGGTATCACATTTGTGGCTCATTCTAGGTCTTTCAAGGCCGCGTGCTTGCCACCAGCCCTGAGCCTTTGTCAATCATGGGGTTAGCCTTTTTTGAAGGCGCTGCCTCACAGGGGCTTCAGACCGAGCCCCACCAGAAAGGTTTCCGACGATTTGTCGCGGCTGGCCTTGGGCTTGACCGGCTTGACCACCCGGAAGGTCTTCCGGAACAGGGCCACCGTGGGCTCGTAGGCCCCGCCATGGAACAGCTTGACCACCAGGGCGCCGTCCGGGCGCAGCCACTGGCGCGAAAAGTCGACCGCCAGATCGATGAGGTCGGCGATGCGCGCCGCGTCGGTATCGCCGATGCCCGACAGGTTGGGCGCCATGTCGGACACCACCAGATCGACCTTCTGAACGCCACGACGGCCCAGTTCGCCCTCCAGCGCCTGCAGCACCTCGGCCTCCCGGAAGTCGCCCTGGATGAAGTGCACACCCTCGATCGCTTCCATGGGCAGCAGGTCGAGCGCCAGGATGGTGCCCTGCAGCTCCCCCACCGCCGCCCCTTGCGGGCTGAGGCGGCGTCGCAGGTACTGGCTCCAGGCGCCGGGGGCGCTGCCCAGGTCCACCACCACCTGACCGGGCCGCACCAGACCCAGCAGCTCGTCGATCTCCTTGAGCTTGTAGGCCGCCCGGGCCCGGTAGCCGTCCTTGTGGGCCAGCTTCACGTACGGGTCGTTGACGTGCTGGTTCAGCCAGGCCTTGTTGACCTTCTTGCTCTGGGTTTTGACTTTGATGCCCATGGGGATCGCGCAGCGGCGTGGTAAACGATAATTGTCCCATGCCCCAGATCCAGCTCACCCCCGCGCAGCGCAAGGCCCACCGGTCCGACGCCCATCACCTCGACCCCGTGGTCCACATCGGCAACGACGGCCTCACCGCCGCCGTCCGCAAGGAAACCGATGCCGCCCTCAAGGCCCACGGCCTCATCAAGATCCGGGTGCTCAACGACGACCGCGTCGCCCGCGAGGCCATGCTGGCCACGCTGGCCGACGAGCTCGACGCAGCCCCCATCCAGCACATCGGCAAGCTGCTGGTGCTCTGGCGGCCGGTGGCCGAGAAGGTCAAGGCGGTGGCCGATGAAGACCGCATGCCCGGCCCGAAAGACGTGAAAGTGCTGAAATTCAGCAAACGCGGCGGCCAGCGGCCCGAGGTCAAGGTGGTGCGGGTGCTGGGCAACCAGCGCCTGACCCCCGGCGGCCAGATCAAGCGGGCCAAGGTCCGCAAGAAAAGCGTCAAGAAGACCCAGGGGTGACGACCCGGTGAGGTCGCTTGAACTTGACGCCCCCCAGCCCATCTGAGAGTCCATGAACGATCGCACCGCACACACCACCCGCAGCGCCGCCACCGGCAACCCGCTGCTCGACGGCACCGACCTGCCCCTGTTCGACGCCATCCGCCCCGAGCATGTGGCCCCCGCCATGGACGCCCTGCTCGCCCAGGCCGACGCCGCACTGGAGCAGGTCACCGCGCCCGACTTCCCGGCCGACTGGAAGGCCATTTCCGCCACGCTTGATGTGGCGACCGAGCGCCTCTACCGGGCCTGGGGCGCGGTGAGCCACCTCAACAGCGTGGCCGACACCCCGGCCCTGCGCGCCGCCTACAACGAGAGCCTGCCCAGGGTCACCGAATTCGGCACCCGCCTGGGTTCGGACGAACGCCTCTACGCCAAATACAAGGCCATGGACCCGAGCCGGCTCACGCCGGAACAGGCCCGAGCCCGCCACAACGCCCTGCAGGGCTTCGTGCTGGGCGGTGCCGAGCTGCAGGGCGAGGCCAAGGCCCGCTTTGCCGCCATCCAGGAACGTCAGGCCGAGCTGGCACAGAAGTTCAGCGAGAACGCCCTGGACGCCACCGACGCCTTTGCCGTCTACCTGCCCACCGGCGACCTCGACGGCCTGCCGGACGACGTGCTGCAGGCCACGGCCGCCGCTGCCCAGGCCGACGGCCAGGCGGGGCACAAGCTCACCCTCAAGATGCCGGTCTACCTGCCGGTGATGCAGTTCGCCCGCCGCAGCGAGGTGCGCGAACAGCTCTACCGCGCCTACGTCACCCGTGCCAGCGACCAGGCCCAGGGCGACGCTGCCCGCTTCGACAACAGCGCCGTCATGACCGAACTGCTGGCCCTGCGCCAGGAAGAAGCCCGCCTGCTGGGTCACCGCCACTTTGCCGATGTGTCGCTGGTACCCAAGATGGCCCGGTCGCCGGAGCAGGTGATCGATTTCCTGCGCGACCTGGCCCGACGCGCCCGCCCGCACGCCGAGCAGGACCTGGCCGACCTGCGCGCCTTCGCCCGCGAACAGCTCGGCATCGCCGACCCGCAGCCCTGGGACTGGCCCTACATCGGCGAGCGCCTGAAGGAAGCCCGCTATGCCTTCAGCGAGCAGGAGGTCAAGACCTACTTCACCGCACCCAAGGTGCTGGCCGGCCTGTTCCAGATCGTCGAGACGCTGTTCGAGGTGGCCATCCGCCCGGACACTGCGCCGGTCTGGCACCCGGGCGTGAACTTCTACCGCATCGAACGCCAGGGCCAGCTGGTCGGCCAGTTCTACCTGGATCCCGGCGCCCGCACCGGCAAGCGCGGCGGCGCCTGGATGGACGACGTGCGTGCCCGCTGGCTGCGCCCCGACACCGGCGCCCTGCAGACCCCGGTGGCCCACCTGGTCTGCAACTTCGCCGAAGGCGTCGGCGGCAAGCCGGCCCTGCTGACGCACGACGACGTCATCACGCTGTTCCACGAGTTCGGCCACGGCCTGCACCACATGCTCACCCAGGTGAACGAACGCGATGTCTCGGGCATCAGCGGCGTCGAGTGGGACGCGGTGGAGCTGCCCAGCCAGTTCATGGAGAACTTCTGCTGGGAATGGGATGTGCTCAAGCACATGACCGCGCATGTCGATACCGGGGCAACACTGCCCCGTGACCTGTTCGACAAGATGCTCGCAGCCAAGAACTACCAGAGCGGCCTGCAGACCCTGCGCCAGGTCGAATTCGCGCTGTTCGACATGCTGCTGCACAGCCAAAGCACCCCGCCGGCCAGCGGCGATGCGGTCATGGCGCTGCTGCACGAGGTGCGCGCCGAGGTGGCGGTGATGCAGGCGCCGGCCTACAGCCGCACGCCGCACACCTTCAGCCACATCTTTGCCGGCGGCTACTCGGCCGGCTACTACAGCTACAAGTGGGCCGAGGTGCTGTCCGCCGACGCCTATGCCGCGTTCGAGGAAGCCGCTGCGCGCAACGGCACCAGCACGGTCAACACCGAGACCGGGCGCCGCTACCGCGAAGCGGTGCTGGAAGCGGGTGGCAGCCGGCCCGCCATCGAATCGTTCAAGGCCTTCCGGGGCCGAGAGCCGCAGATCGACGCGCTGCTCAAGCACCAGGGCATGACCGCCTGAGCAAGCCGACGCACGACCGAAGAGACATCAGGGAGATCAGCATGACCCACTCAACCCACCTTCGCACCGGCGCTGCGCTGGCTGTCCTGACCCTGGGCAGCCTGCTGGGATCGGTGGCCCTGGCCCAGGGCGTCTACCGGATCGTCGGACCGGACGGTCGCGTCAGCTTCTCGGACCAACCCCCGCCGGCGGCACAGGCCCGGCCGGTGACCGGTACGGCGGGCAGCCCGGCCCCGGCTGCTGCCGGCAACGCGGCCCTGCCCTTCGAGCTGCGCCGGGTCGCCAGCCAGTTTCCGGTCACGCTGTACACCGGCAAGGACTGCTCGCCCTGCAACAGCGGTCGCAACCTGCTGAACTCGCGCGGCATTCCGTATGTGGAACGTACCGTGACCACCCCGGACGATGCCGCGGCGCTCACCCGCCTGGCCGGTGAACCCACGGTGCCGGTGCTGACCATCGGCAGCCAGCAGATCAAGGGCTATTCGGATGTGCAGTGGGCCCAGTACCTGGATGCGGCCGGGTATCCCAAACAGTCGCAGCTGCCGTCGAACTACCGTCGGCCGCAGCCCGAGCCGCTGGTGGCCGCCCAGCCCGCTGCACCGGCTGCGGCAGCCGCACCCGCCGGTCCGGCAACGCGAGCCGATGCGCAACCGGCAACGGCCAACCGCCCTGCCGAGATCCCGGTCCAGCCGCCGTCGGGCATCCGCTTCTGAGGCAGCCGGCCGCAGCGGCCGGCACCTCCGACCAGCATCTCAGAAATTCAGGGTGCGCACGCCCTGCGCCGTGCCCAGCAGGCAGACCGCAGCCTTCTGGTGGGCAAACACCCCCACCGTCACCACGCCGGGCCATTGGTTCACCTGGGTCTCGAAGCCGAGCGGATCGGGGATCTGCAGGCCGGTCACGTCCAGGATGTGCTGGCCGTTGTCGGTGATCAACGGCATGCCGTCCTTCAGACGCAGCCGCGCGGTGCCGCCCAGGGCCGCGAAGCGACGGCCGATGTGGGCGGCCGCCATGGGAATCACCTCCACCGGCAGCGGGAAGGCCCCCAGCGTCTTCACCAGCTTGGATTCGTCAGCAATGCACACGAAGCGGCGCGACTGGGCCGCCACGATCTTCTCGCGCGTCAGCGCTGCGCCGCCGCCCTTGACCATGTGGCCCTGGCCGTCGATCTCGTCGGCGCCGTCGATGTAGACCGACAGCTCGCCCGCGTCCTGCGCGGCAATCACGGGGATGCCCAGGGCCTGCAGGCGGGCGGTGGAGGCTTCCGAGCTGGACACGGCTCCGGGCACGCGGTCCTTGATGGTGGCCAGCGCCTCGATGAACTTGTTGACGGTGGAGCCGGTGCCCACGCCCACGATCTGGCCGGGTTCCACATACTGCAGCGCCGCCTGGCCCACCAGGGCTTTGAGTTCGTCTTGGGTCATTTGAGAGAATTCGGGGTTTGTCTGAACCGGCGGATTATCCGATGTCACTTCTCCCCTACGGCGCTGCGCGCCCCTTCCTGTTCGGCATGGACCCGGAGCAGGCCCACGACCTGACGCTGGGCGCCATCGCCCGGCTGCAGCACTCGCCGCTGACCTGCCTGTACAGCGAGCGCCGGGTCGACGACGCCATCACCGTGGCTGGCCTGAACTTCCCGAACCGGGTCGGTCTGGCCGCAGGTCTGGACAAGAACGCGCGCTGCATCGACGGTCTGGCCGCCATGGGCTTCGGCTTCGTGGAGGTGGGCACGGTCACGCCGCTGGGCCAGAGCGGCAACCCCAAGCCGCGCATGTTCCGCCTGCCGGCCAGGCAGGCGCTGATCAACCGGCTGGGGTTCAACAACGAGGGGCTGGAGGCTTTCCTGCGCAACGTGCAGCAGGCCCGCTTCCGCCGGCAGGGCCACCACGCGGGCGCGCCCATGCTGCTGGGTCTGAACATCGGCAAGAACGCGGCCACGCCCATCGAGCGCGCCACCGACGACTACCTCACCTGCCTCGATGGCGTCTATCCGCACGCCGACTATGTGACGGTGAACATCTCCAGCCCCAACACCCGGAACCTGCGCAGCCTGCAGTCCGACGAGGCGCTGGACGCGCTGATCGATGCGGTGATGGAACGCCGCGAGCAGCTGGCCGCACGGCACGGCCGGCGCATTCCGGTGTTCATCAAGATCGCGCCCGACCTGGACGACACCCAGATCGGCGTGATTGCCGCCACCCTGCGTCGCCACGGCTGCGACAGCGACGGCGTGCCCACCCAGGCGCTGGGCGTGATCGCCACCAACACCACGCTGGCCCGCGACGCAGTGGCCGGGCTGCCCCATGCCGAGGAAGCCGGCGGCCTCTCGGGCGCGCCGGTGCTGCAGGCCAGCAACCGGGTCATCCGGCAGCTGCGGGATGCCCTGGGTGCCGGCTTCCCCCTGATCGGGGTGGGCGGCGTCATGAGCGGGGCCGACGCGGTGAGCAAGGTGCAGGCCGGTGCCGACGTGGTGCAGATCTACACCGGCCTGATCTACAAGGGCCCGGCGCTGGTGCGGCAGGCCGCCGAAGCACTGGCGGCCCTGCGGCGCTGAGCCCGGCCGTCAGGCCAGCAGGTCGGCCACGGCCTGCCCGATGGCCAGGCTGCTGGTGAGCCCCGGCGACTCGATGCCGAACAGGTTCACCAGCCCGGGCACGCCGTGCACGGCCGGGCCCTGCAGCAGAAAGTCGGCCGCCGGCTCGCCGGGGCCGCTGATCTTGGGCCGCATGCCGGCGTAACCGGGCTGCAGGCTGCCGTCGGCCAGGCCCGGCCAGTAGCGGCGCACCTCGGCATAGAAGGCATCGCCCCGGGCGGGGTCGACCTGCAGGTCGTCGGCCCGCTCCACCCATTGCACATCGGGCCCGAACTTGGCCTGACCGCCCAGGTCGAGCGTGAGGTGCACGCCCAGCCCGGCCAGGTGCTTGTCCGGTTCCGGCGCCGGGTAGATCAGGTGCTGGAACGGCGCCCGGCCGGCCAGGGTGAAGTAGTTGCCCTTGGCGTAGTGGGGCGTGGGCACATGGCGCGGGTCCAGGCCGTCGATGCAACGGGCCAGATCGCAGGCGTGCAGGCCGGCGGCATTCACCAGCGTTCGGGCCAGCAGCCGGGTGCCGTCCAGGGTGGTGACCAGCAAGCCGTCGGCCTGAACCTTCACCCGGTCCACCCCGCTGTGGCAGGCCACCAGGCCACCGGCGTGCTCCAGATCGCCCTGCAGGGCCAGCATCAGGCCATGGCTGTCGACGATGCCGGTGGACGGTGAATGCACCGCGCCCAGGCACTCCAGTGCCGGCTCCAGCGCGCGGGCCTGATCGCGGTCGAGCAGCACCAGATCGTCCACCCCGTTGGCGCGGGCGCGTTCGATGATGGCCGGCAAGGCCGCCAGCTGGCTGGGCGTGCTGGCCACGATCAGCTTGCCGCAGCGCCGGAACGCCACGCCGCGTTCGGCGCAGTACGCGTACAGCATCGCCTTGCCCTGCACGCAGAGCCGGGCCTTGAGCGAGCCGGCCGGGTAGTAGATGCCGGCATGGATCACCTCGCTGTTGCGCGAGCTGGTGCCGGTGCCGATGCCGGCCTCGCGCTCCAGCACCATCACCTCGCGGCCCTGCAGCGCGAGCGCGCGGGCCACGGCCAGCCCCACCACGCCGGCACCGACCACCAGGGCATCACAACGGTCGGGCGGCGGCAGGTGGGCGGTGTTCATGGCGTCAGCGGCGGAATGGGTCGGAAGGCTAAAATTCTAGGTTGCCCGGCCGTGGCGGCCGCAGGCCCATCACATTCCATCCCAAGGACGCTTCATGTCTCTCTTCACCGCCGTTGAAATGGCCCCGCGCGACCCGATCCTGGGTCTGAACGAGCAGTTTGCCGCCGACACCAACCCCGCCAAGGTCAACCTGGGTGTGGGCGTGTATTTCGACGACAACGGCAAGCTGCCCCTGCTGCAGTGCGTGCAGGCCGCCGAGAAGGCGCTGATGGACAAGCCCACCGCGCGCGGCTACCTGCCCATCGACGGCATCGCTGCCTACGACGCAGCGGTCAAGGGCCTGGTGTTCGGTGCCGACAGCGAGCCGGTGAAAAGCGGCCGCGTGGCCACGGTGCAGGCCATCGGCGGCACCGGCGGCCTGAAGATCGGCGCCGACTTCCTCAAGCGCCTGAGCCCGAACGCCACCGTGCTGATCAGCGATCCGAGCTGGGAAAACCACCGCGCCCTGTTCACCAACGCCGGCTTCCAGGTCGGCACCTACGCCTACTACGACGCAGAGAAGCGCGGCGTTCATTTCGACGGCATGCTGGCCAGCCTGAACGCGGCGGCGCCCGGCACCATCGTCGTGCTGCACGCCTGCTGCCATAACCCCACCGGCTACGACATCACCCCGGCGCAGTGGGACCAGGTCATTGCGGCGGTCAAGGCCCGCCAGCTGACCCCGTTCCTGGACATGGCCTACCAGGGCTTCGGCCACGGCATCGCCGAAGACGGCGCGGTCATCGCCAAGTTCGTGGCCGCCGGCCTCGACTTCTTCGTCTCCACCTCCTTCTCCAAGAGCTTCAGCCTGTACGGCGAGCGCGTGGGTGCCCTGTCGGTGCTGTGCGCCAGCAAGGAAGAGGCCGACCGCGTGCTGAGCCAGCTCAAGATCGTCATCCGCACCAACTACTCCAACCCACCCACCCACGGTGGCGCGGTGGTGGCTGCCGTGCTGAACAACCCCGAACTGCGGGCCCAGTGGGAGCAGGAGCTGGGCGAGATGCGCGTGCGCATCAAGGCCATGCGCCAGAAGCTGGTCGACGGACTGAAGGCCGCCGGCGTGCAGCAGGACATGTCGTTCATCACCACCCAGATCGGCATGTTCAGCTATTCCGGCCTGAGCAAGGACCAGATGGTCCGCCTGCGCAGCGAGTTCGGCGTGTACGGCACCGACACCGGCCGCATGTGCGTGGCTGCGCTCAACAGCAAGAATATCGACTACGTCTGCCGCGCCATCGCTGCCGTGGTCTGAAGCCGGCCTGCCCGTGCCCGAACGCGGCCAGACTGGCGCCTGAGCGACAGTCTGGCCGCGTTTCTGCTGGTTTTTCCTCGCACTGCCAACGGTACATACTGTTATATTGCACTGCAACATAACGCGGAGTCTTGGCCCATGCTGTACCAGTTCTACGAAACCCAGCGCTCCATGATGGAGCCGTTTGCCGACCTGGCCGACGTCGCATCGCGCATGTTCACCAACCCGGCCCTGCCCCTGGCGCAGCTGCCGGGCGCCCAGCGCATTTCGGCCGGATACGACCTGCTGCACCGCCTGGGCAAGGACTATGAAAAGCCGACCTTCGGCATCCGCACGGTCGACGTGGACGGTGTGGAAGTGGCCATCCACGAACGGGTGGAGGTCGACAAGCCGTTCTGCGAACTGCGCCGCTTCAAGCGCTTCTCGGACGACACCGCCACGCTGGCCACCCTCAAGGGCCAGCCGGTGGTGCTGGTGGTCGCACCCCTTTCCGGCCACTACGCCACGCTGCTGCGCGACACGGTGCGCACCCTGCTCAAGGACCACAAGGTCTACATCACCGACTGGAAAAACGCCCGCCTCGTGCCGATGAGCGAGGGCGCGTTCCACCTCGACGACTATGTGAACTATGTGCAGGAGTTCATCCGCTACCTGCAGGGCCAGTACGGCAACTGCCATGTGATGAGCGTCTGCCAGCCCACGGTGCCGGTGCTGGCCGCCGTGTCGCTCATGGCCAGCCGGGGCGAGGCCACGCCGCTGTCCATGACCATGATGGGCGGCCCGATCGACGCCCGCCGCTCGCCCACCGCCGTGAACAACCTGGCCACCCAGCGCAGCCACGCCTGGTTCGAGAACAATGTCATCTACCGCGTGCCGGACAAATTCCCCGGTGCCGGCCGCCGCGTCTACCCCGGCTTCCTGCAGCACTCCGGCTTCGTGGCCATGAACCCGGACCGCCATGCCAGCAGCCACTACGACTACTTCCAGAACCTGGTGAAGGGCGACAACGAAAGCGCCGAGGCCCACCGCCAGTTCTACGACGAGTACAACGCCGTGCTCGACATGGACGCCGACTACTACCTCGAAACCATCGAGACCGTTTTCCAGGAGTTCAAGCTGGTCAACGGCACCTGGGACGTGAAGAACCCCGCCGGCAAAGCCGAGCGCGTGCGCCCGGCCGACATCCAGAGCACCGGGCTGCTCACGGTCGAAGGCGAGCTGGACGACATCTCCGGCTCCGGCCAGACCGCGGCCGCACACGACCTGTGCAGCGGCATCGACCAGAACCACCGGCGGCACTTTGAAGCCAAAGGTGCCGGGCACTACGGGATCTTCAGCGGCCGCCGCTGGCGCGAGATGGTGTACCCGGTGGTCAAGCAGTTCATCCTGTCGCACCAGGAAGGCATTTCCAGCGCCCGGGCCGCAGCGCCCGCCCAGCTGGCGGTGAAGCCAGCCGCCAAGACGGCCGCCCGCAAGCCGGCAGCCCGCACCCGCAAGACCACCGCCTGAGGCATGAACGAACTGGCGCGGCGCATCGATGCCGCCCTGCCCCAGACGCAGTGCCAGCGCTGCAGCTATGCCGACTGCGCGGCCTACGCGCAGGCCATTGCCTCGGGTGAGGCCGGCATACGCCAGTGCCCGCCCGGGGGAACCGAGGGCATCGAGCGCCTGGCCGCCATCACCGGGCTGCCGGCCGGACCGCTGGACACCGACTACGGCATCGAAGGCCCGGTGACGGTGGCCATCATCGACGAGGACTGGTGCATCGGCTGCACGCTGTGCATCAAGGCCTGTCCCACCGACGCCATCGTCGGCATCCACAAACGCATGCACACCGTGGTGGAGCCGCACTGCACCGGCTGCGAGCTGTGCATTCCGGTGTGTCCGGTGGACTGCATCTCGCTGGAGCCGGTCAGCGGCCAGCGCACCGGCTGGCAGGCCTGGACGCCGGAACAGGCGCAGGCCGCCAAAGATCGTTACGAGGCCCGCAAGGCCCGACTGGCCCGCGAGAAGCAGGCCCACGACGCCCGCCAGGCCGCCAGGGCCGAGGCCAAGCTGGCCGACCTGGCCACCCACTCGGCCATCACCGACCCGACCGAACTGGAGCGCAAGCGCGCCGTGGTGGAAGCCGCGCTGGCCCGTGCCCGGGCACGCCGCCAGGGCGGCTGACGCGGGTCAGGCCGCGGCCCGGGCCGCCACGGTCTTGTAGACGCCGCAGCCCAGGTACAGGTCGTCGACCTTCACCACATAAGACATCTTGGCCTGCACCGCGCCGGTGACCGGGTTGACGATGTCGTATTCCACCCAGCCCGGCCCGTGTTCGGCCTGCTCGATGATCGAGGACAGCAGCGCGTTGCCGTCGATGCCGGCGATGTCCTGCACCCGGCTGCCGACTTTTTCGGGCTTGCCGCCGAACGCCCGGTACACGCCCGATGCATCGAGCGCAAAGATGTACATGTCGCGGTCGTGGAAACCGCGCGAGGGCTCGGTGAGTTCGCGCACGAAGGCCTCGCGCCCGACCTGCTGACGGAAACCGACCGCGCGCTCCACCAGGTGAAGTGCCTCCTCGGCCGTGCCCTGCTGCAGCATGAAGGTGGCCACCGCACGGGCCAGATGGGCCGCACGCTGTTCGAGCCGGTTGGCCTGTTCCACCGCCAGATCGACCATCTGGGCGTTGCTCTGGGTGATCTGGTCGAGCTGGCCCACGGCCGAGGCGATCTCGCTCAGCGCGCCGCTCTGCTCGGCGCTGGACGCGGAGATGAGCGACATGTTGGCCGCCACCCCGCGCACCCCGGCCACGATCTCGGCCATGTTGGTGCCGGCGCTGCGGATCAGGCCGACGCTGGACTCCACCTGGTTGCGGGAAGACTGGATCAGCTCGCGGATCTCGCGGGCCGAGGCGGCGGAGCGCTGGGCCAGCGAACGCACCTCGCTGGCCACCACCGCAAAGCCCCGGCCCTGCTCGCCGGCACGCGCTGCTTCCACCGCGGCATTGAGCGCCAGGATGTTGGTCTGGAAGGCCAGGCTGTCGATCACGCCGATGATCTCGTTCATCTGCTGCGCGCTCTTCTGGATGCCCTCGACCGACTCCACCGCCCGCACCATGGACTGCGAGCCGGTCTCGGCCATGTCGCGCACGCGGGCGGCCTGGGCATCGGACTGCCCTGCCGTGCTGGCGTTCTGCGCCACCGTGCTGGTGAGTTCCTGCACGCTGGCGGCGGTCTGCTCCAGGTTGGCGGCCTGCTGCTCGGTGCGGTCGGCCAGGTCGCGGTTGCCCGAAGCCAGGCTCTGGCCGGCATGGGCCACCAGCGCCGAGTTGCTGCGCACCTCGGCCACCATGGCCGAGAGGCTGCCGGTCATGCGGTCGAGCAGGCGGGTGAGGTCGGCCAGTTCATCGCGCCCGTGCACGCGCAAGCTGGCGCGCAGGTTGCCGGAGGTGGTCTGCTCCATGACGTCGATGATCTGGCGCAGGTCGGTCCGCAGGCTGGCGTCCAGCCCCCACAGCAGCCAGACCATGAGCACGGCCGCCACTGGCGCCACCATCAGCGACAGCTCCGGCATCAGCCACAGCAGCGGCAGGGGCCACAGCGCGGCGGTCGCCACCAGGGCCAGCTTGGAGCGAAGCCTCAGCCGGCGCATGAGCGCCGCCACCGGACGCACCAGAAAATTGTGTTGCATCTCGCGACCCCTCCGGACTCAATGAAGGCGGCCGAACACCGAAGGATCGGCCTCGAACTGGCGCACCAGCTCCAGGGCCATCAGCACCAGCAGCGGGTCGTCGATGGCGTGCGCATGGGCGGCCTGCTGCCGCGCATAGGTGGGGTCGCCCAGCATCATGCGGCGGCTCACCGACATGCCGTGGCGGGCCATCCGCAGGCTGAACGCCTCGATGAGGTCGGTCGCCCCGCCCAGGAGCGCCGTGGCGGGCTCCTGCGGCTCATGGGGAGGGAAGCTGAACCCCGAGTCGGGAACCGGTGTCATGGAAGATCCTCCTGGCGTCAACGCCCCTCAAGGGGCCTGAAAACTGTAGATCGGCCGCCTTGCACCCGATGGCGGGAAGAAAGGCAGGTTTCAGGTTCAGATCGGCACATGCGGGGGATTTCTGAAGCGGTGTTTGCGAGAATCGGGCGCCATGAACACCTCCGCCACCCTGATCAAGCTGACCGCCCACCCGGTCGACACCCCGGAGATCGACCACCCGAAACCCGAGCGCCGGGTGCAGGGCAACCCGCTGCGCGAAACCTGGAACCGGATCGATGAAGCCCTGGCGGCCGGGCGGGTGTACTGCGGTGTCTGGCGCTGCGAACCGGGGCGCTGGCGCATTGCGCTGGGCGCGACCGAGCGCGAACTGTTCACCGTGCTGAGCGGCCGCTGCCGGGTACACGATGCCCGGGGCGGCTACCAGGAAGCCGGGCCGGGGGAGGCGCTGTACCTGCCACCCGGATTTGCCGGCGAGTTCGAGGTGCTGGAGCACCTCACCAAGACTTACATGATCGCCGAGTAGGCCGCCACCACCTCCGGCGGCGCCTGCACCAGCTCCACCAGCACGCCCTCGCCGGCGATCGGGAATTCGTCGCTGGACTTCGGGTGCAGGAAGGTGATGTCGTAGCCCGCCGCCCCCTTGCGGATGCCGCCCGGTGCAAACCGCACACCCTGTGCGGTCAGCCACTCCACCGCACGCGGCAGGTCGTCGATCCACAGGCCGATGTGGTTGAGCGGCGTGGTGTGCACCGCCGGCTTCTTGTCCAGGTCCAGCGGCTGCATCAGGTCGACCTCGACCTTGAACGGGCCACTGCCGATGGCGCAGATGTCCTCGTCGACGTTCTCGCGCTCGCTCCGGAAGGTGCCGGTGACCTCCAGGCCGAGCATCTCGACCCAGAGTTTCTGCAGGCGCTGCTTGTCGGGGCCGCCGATGGCGATCTGCTGGATGCCCAGCACCTTGAAGGGTCGGCCGGTCATTGCTCGAACTCCACGATGGGCTGGTCGACGACCAGCGATTCGCCCTGGCTGGCCAGCACCTTGGCCACCACGCCGTCGGCGGCCGCGAACAGCACGTTCTCCATCTTCATGGCCTCGATGACGGCCACCCGTTCGCCGGCCTGCACCTTCTGGCCCGGCTGCACCGCCACCTGCACCAGCAGGCCGGGCATGGGCGACAGCACGAAGCGGCTCATGTCGGCCGGCGCCTTGAACGGCATCAGCGCGTGCAGCTCGGCCATGCGCGGCGACACCACCATGGCCTCGATGCGGGTGCCGTTGTGCTGCACCACCAGGGCCAGCGGGTTGCGGGCCGTGCCGCGCTCGATCTGGGCGGTGAAGGGCCGGTCGTTGCAGCTGCCGCTGATGCAGATGTCGTTCAGGCGGGACGGGCTCTGGATGGCGTAGCGCTTCTCGCCCACCGTCACCACCGCCGCACCGATCTGGCCCACCACCTCGTCCACATGCACCGGCGAATAGCGGTGCTCGCCGCCCTGGCCGTCCAGGGTGATGACGCGGTAGTCGTGCCCCACCTTCACGCCGTAACCGGGCAGCTGGCCGCTGATGCCGGCGGCTCGCTCGCGGCTCTTGCGGCGCACGAAGGCGGCGAGTGCCACCAGAAAATCGGGGTCGTCGTGCGGCACGTCTTCGGCCCGGAAGCCGTGGCCGTAGTGCTCGGCGATGAAGCCGGTGTTGAACTCGCCGGTGACGAACTTCGGGTGCGCCAGCAGCGCCGCCTGGAACGGGATATTGCTCTGCACGCCCCGGATGACGAAGCCGTTGAGGGCCTCGCGCATCTTGGCAATGGCATCGTTCCGGTCCTTGCCGTGCACGATCAGCTTGGCGATCATCGAGTCGTAGAACATCGGGATCTCGCCGCCATCCAGCACGCCGGTGTCCACCCGCACGCCGAAGCGGTTGCCGGTGTCGGCTTGCCACATGCTCTGGGCCGGCGGCGCAAACCGCACCAGCCGCCCGGTGCTGGGAAGGAAGTTGCGGAACGGGTCTTCGGCGTTGATGCGGCACTCAATCGCCCAGCCCTCGCGCTTCACGTCGGCCTGCGCCAGCGGCAGCGGCTCGCCGGCGGCCACGCGGATCATGAGTTCGACCAGGTCCAGCCCGGTGATGCACTCGGTCACCGGGTGCTCCACCTGCAGGCGGGTGTTCATTTCCAGGAAGTAGAAGTCCTGGTCCTTGCCGACCACGAACTCCACCGTGCCCGCGCTCTGGTACTTCACTGCCTTGGCCAGCGCCACCGCCTGCTCGCCCATGGCCTTGCGGGTGGCCTCGGAAATGAAGGGCGACGGCGCCTCCTCGATCACCTTCTGGTGGCGGCGCTGGATGGAGCATTCGCGCTCGTTCAGGTAGATCACGTTGCCGTGCGAATCGCCCAGCACCTGGATCTCGATGTGGCGCGGCTCCTGGACGAACTTCTCCATGAACACGCGGTCGTCGCCGAAGCTGTTGCGCGCTTCGTTGCGGCAGCTGGTGAAGCCCTCGAAACATTCCTTGTCGTTGAAGGCCACGCGCAGGCCCTTGCCACCACCGCCGGCGCTCGCCTTGATCATGACCGGGTAGCCGATCTTCTGCGCGATGCCCACCGCCTCGTCGGGCGACTGGATCGGTTCGTTGTAGCCCGGGATGGTGCTGACCTTGGCCTCGTTGGCCAGCTTCTTGGAGGCGATCTTGTCGCCCATGGCCGCGATGCTGTAGTGCTTGGGGCCGATGAACACCAGCCCGGCTTCCTCGACCTTGCGGGCAAAGTCCTCGTTCTCGGACAGGAAGCCGTAGCCAGGGTGGATGGCCTGGGCGCCGGTGGCCTGGGCAGCGGCAATGATGGCGTCGCCCAGCAGGTAACTCTCACGCGAGGGCGGCGGACCAAGGCGCACGGCTTCGTCGGCCAGCTGCACATGGCGGGCTTCCTTGTCGGCGTCGGAATACACCGCCACGGTGGCAATGCCCATCTTCTTGGCGGTGGCGATCACGCGGCAGGCGATCTCGCCACGGTTGGCAATCAGGATCTTGTTGAACATCACGGTCTCCTCAGTGGGGAGTGAATGGGGTCTGTGGGCGCTTGGTGTTGGCTGTGCTCGCAAGGAGCTGGGCGGGTGTGCCTCCGCTCATGTCCCCCGCCGGCCGGTGGCCGGCTCCTCCTTTACTTCGCTGCGGCACACCCGCCCAGCTCCTTGCTGCGAAGGGGGTGACGTGAAAGCCCAGCGAACACAGACCCCTGAGGATCGGGGTGCTCGGGCGTTTTGCGCAGGTAAAGGAGGAGCGCGAAGCGCGGGGGACACGGAGCAAAACGTCCGGGCACCCCGAGCCGCCCCGGCGCGAGAAGACAACGGAGAAGCCCATCACAGCGGAATGTTCCCGTGCTTGCGCCACGGGTTCTCCAGCTTCTTGTCCTTGAGCATCACCAGCGAACGGCAGATGCGCTTGCGGGTCTCGTGCGGCAGGATCACATCGTCGATGAAACCCCGCGCACCCGCCACGAACGGATTCGCGAAGCGGGCCTTGTACTCCGCCTCGCGCTCGGCCAGCTTGGCCGGGTCCTTCTTCTCCTCGCGGAAGATGATCTCCACCGCGCCCTTCGCGCCCATCACCGCAATCTCGGCATTGGGCCAGGCAAAGTTCACGTCGCCGCGCAGGTGCTTCGACGCCATCACGTCGTAGGCACCGCCATAGGCCTTGCGGGTGATCACCGTGATCTTCGGCACCGTGCACTCGGCGTACGCATACAGCAGCTTGGCGCCGTGCTTGATGATGCCGCCGTACTCCTGGCTGGTGCCGGGCATGAAGCCGGGCACGTCCACAAAGGTCACCACCGGGATGTTGAAGCAGTCGCAGAAACGCACGAAGCGCGCCGCCTTGATGCTGCTCTTGATGTCCAGACAACCCGCCAGCACCAGCGGCTGGTTGGCCACGATGCCCACCGTCTGACCATCCATGCGGGCAAAGCCGATCAGGATGTTCTTGGCGTACTCGGGCTGCAGCTCGAAGAAGTCGCCGTCGTCCACGATCTTGAGGATCAGCTCCTTCATGTCGTAGGGCTTGTTCGGGTTCTCCGGCACCAGCGTGTCCAGGCTCAGCTCCATGCGGTCGATCGGGTCGCCGCTGGGGCGCGCCGGGGCCTTCTCGCGGTTGTTCAGCGGCAGGTAGTTGTAGAGCCGGCGCAGCATGAGCAGCGCCTCCACATCGTTCTCGAAGGCCAGGTCGGCCACGCCGCTGCGGGTGGTGTGGGTGATGGCGCCGCCCAGCTCCTCGGCGGTCACTTCCTCGTGCGTCACCGTCTTCACCACCTCGGGGCCGGTCACGAACATGTAGGAGCTGTCCTTGACCATGAAGATGAAGTCGGTCATGGCCGGCGAATACACCGCGCCGCCGGCCGAGGGGCCCATGATCATGCTGATCTGCGGCACCACGCCGCTGGCCAGCACGTTGCGCTGGAACACGTCGGCATAACCGCCCAGCGAGGCCACGCCTTCCTGGATGCGGGCGCCGCCCGAATCGTTCAGGCCGATCACCGGGGCGCCGACCTTCATGGCCTGGTCCATCACCTTGCAGATCTTCTCGGCGTGGGCTTCGGAGAGTGCGCCGCCGAACACGGTGAAGTCCTGGCTGAAGACGAACACCAGGCGGCCATTGATCATGCCGTAGCCGGTGACCACACCGTCGCCCGGCACCTTGTTGTCCTGCATGCCGAAGTCGGTGCAGCGGTGCTCGACGAACATGTCCCACTCTTCAAAGGTGCCCTCGTCCAGCAGCACCTCCAGCCGCTCGCGCGCGGTCAGCTTGCCCTTGGCGTGCTGGGCGGCAATGCGCTTCTCGCCACCGCCCAGACGGGCCGCCGCGCGTTTTTCTTCGAGTTGTCGAAGGATGTCCTGCATGTGTCTTCTCCAGAAAAATCAGTCGAACAGGGCCAGCAGCTGGCGCGCGGCCGTGCTGGCGGGCAGCGTGCCGTCCAGCACGCGGCGGTTGGTGTCGTCCAGCGCCGCCTGCACGGCGGGATGGGTGCGGAAACGCTGCTTCAGGCCAGCCTCGATGCGCTCCCACATCCAGGCCCGGGCCTGCTGTTGGCGGCGCTGCGCCAGCTGGCCGTTGGCGGTCTGCAGATCGCGGAAGCGGCTCACCGCCTCCCAGAAGCTGTCCACGCCCTGGCCCAAAAGTGCGCTGAGCTGTATGGCCTGCGGGTGCCAGATCGATTCATCGTGGTGCGCGTGTTCGGGCCGGCCCTGCTGGCCCAGCAGCCGCAGCGACGAGGTGATCTGCCCCCGCGCGCGGGTGGCGGCGTCGGGGTCGATGTCGGCCTTGTTGATGACCACCAGGTCGGCCAGCTCCATCACGCCCTTCTTGATGGCCTGCAGGTCGTCGCCGGCATTGGGCAGCTGCAGCAGGCAGAACATGTCGGTCATGCCGGCCACGGCGGTCTCGCTCTGGCCCACACCCACGGTTTCCACGATGACCACATCGAACCCGGCGGCCTCGCACACCAGCATGGCCTCGCGGGTCTTTTCGGCCACGCCACCCAGCGTGCCGCTGCTCGGGCTGGGGCGGATGTAGGCCCGGTCGTGCACCGACAGCCGCTCCATGCGCGTCTTGTCGCCCAGGATGGAGCCGCCCGACACCGTGCTGGACGGGTCGATGGTCAGCACCGCCACCCGGTGGCCACGGTCGATCAGGAACAGGCCCAGGGCCTCGATGAAGGTGCTCTTGCCCACGCCCGGCACACCGCTGATGCCCAGCCGGAAGGCCCGGCCGGTGTGCGGCAGCAGCTCGGTCAGCAGCGCGTCGGCCTGGGTGCGGTGGTCGGCCCGGGTGGACTCCAGCAACGTGATGGCCTTGGCCATGGCGCGGCGCTGGGCCATGCCCTGGCCGCCCACGATGCCGTCGAAGAACGCTTGTGGCGTCACGTCGCGCCTTCAGGCCACGGCTTTGCGGATCTGTTCCAGCACGTCCTTGGCGCTGGCGGGAATCGGGGTGCCCGGGCCATAGATGCCCTTCACACCGGCCTCGTACAGGAACTCGTAGTCCTGGCGCGGAATGACGCCACCCACGAACACGATGATGTCGTCGGCGCCCTGCTTCTTCAGCTCGGCAATGATGGCCGGCACCAACGTCTTGTGGCCGGCGGCCAGCGTGCTGACGCCGACCGCGTGCACATCGTTCTCGATCGCCTGGCGGGCGCACTCTTCCGGGGTCTGGAACAGCGGGCCCATGTCGACGTCGAAGCCCAGGTCGGCGAAGGCGGTGGCCACCACCTTGGCGCCCCGGTCGTGGCCGTCCTGGCCGAGCTTGCTGATCATCACGCGCGGGCGGCGGCCGTGTTCGTCGCCGAAGGCGGCAATCTCCTGCTGCAGCTGGGCCCAGCCCTCGGCGCTGTCGTAGGCGGCGGCGTACACGCCGGTCACTTTCTGGGTGTCGGCGCGGTGGCGGCCGAACACCTTCTCCAGCGCGTCGCTCACCTCGCCCACGGTGGCGCGCAGCCGGATGGCCTTGATGGACAGGTCCAGCAGGTTGCCCTGGCCGCTCTCGGCCGCGGCGGTGAGTGCGTCGAGCGCGGCCTGCACCGCAGCGGCGTCGCGGGTGGCGCGGATCTGCTGCAGGCGGGCGATCTGGCCGTCGCGCACGGCCATGTTGTCGATGTCGCGGGCCTCCACCGGCGGCTCGTCCTTCAGGCGGTACTTGTTGACGCCGACGATGACGTCCTTGCCCGAGTCGATGCGGGCCTGCTTCTCGGCGGCGGCGGCCTCGATCTTGAGCTTGGCCCAGCCACTGTCCACCGCGCGGGTCATGCCGCCCATGGCGTCGACCTCTTCAATGATGGCCCAGGCGGCATCGGCCATGTCCTGGGTGAGCTTCTCCATCATGTAGCTGCCGGCCCAGGGGTCGATGACGTTGGTGATGTGCGTCTCTTCCTGAATGATGAGCTGGGTGTTGCGCGCGATGCGGGCGCTGAATTCGGTGGGGAGCGCAATGGCTTCGTCGAAGCTGTTGGTGTGCAGGCTCTGGGTGCCGCCGAACACCGCCGCCATGGCCTCGATGGTGGTGCGCACGATGTTGTTGTACGGATCCTGCTCGGTCAGGCTCCAGCCCGAGGTCTGGCAGTGGGTGCGCAGCATCAGGCTCTTGGGGTTCTTCGCGCCGAAGCCTTTCATGATGCGCGTCCACAGCAGGCGGGCTGCGCGCATCTTGGCGATCTCCAGGTAGAAGTTCATGCCGATGGCCCAGAAGAAGCTCAGGCGCCCGGCAAAGTCGTCCACATCCATGCCCTTGGCCATGGCGGTCTTCACATACTCCTTGCCGTCGGCCAGGGTGAAGGCCAGCTCCAGCGCCTGGTTGGCCCCGGCTTCCTGCATGTGGTAGCCGGAGATGCTGATCGAGTTGAACTTCGGCATGTGCTGGGCCGTGTACTCGATGATGTCGCCGATGATCTTCATCGACGGCTCCGGCGGGTAGATGTAGGTGTTGCGGACCATGAACTCCTTGAGGATGTCGTTCTGGATGGTCCCGGCCAGCAGCTCCTGCGCCACGCCCTGCTCCTCGGCGGCCACCACATAGCCGGCCAGCACCGGCAGCACCGCGCCGTTCATGGTCATGGAGACGCTGACCTTGTCCAGCGGAATGCCGTCGAACAGGATCTTCATGTCCTCCACGCTGTCGATGGCCACGCCGGCCTTGCCCACGTCGCCGGTGACACGCGGGTGGTCGCTGTCGTAGCCCCGGTGGGTGGCGAGGTCGAACGCCACCGACACGCCCTGCCCGCCCGCCGCCAGTGCACGGCGGTAGAAGGCGTTGGACTCCTCGGCGGTGGAGAAACCGGCGTACTGCCGGATGGTCCAGGGCCGCACCGCGTACATGGTGGCCTGCGGGCCGCGAATGAACGGCTCCAGGCCCGGCAGCGTCTGGGTGTAAGGCAGGTGGGCGACGTCGGCCGCGGTGTACAGCGGCTTGACCACAATGCCGTCCGGCGTGGTCCAGTTGAGCGCTTCCAGCTGGCCGCCGGGGGCCGATTTCTGGGCGGCCTTGAGCCAGGCTTCATACGACGGGGGGGCGAATTCGGGGTGCGAAGAGCTCATGGTGCGGGGCGTGGAACGGGGTGATCCGAAGCGCGGGAGTTTACATCATTCATAATTATTGATGCAGAATACCGACTCCTTCCTGACATCCCGATTCATGTCCGACACCGCCCTCGCCCCCCGCGCCCTGTACGAAGAAGTCGCCGAACGGCTTCGGCAGCGCATTTTCCAGCGCGAGCTCGAACCCGGCAGCTGGATCGACGAACTCAAGATCGCCGAAGAGCTGGGCATCAGCCGCACGCCCCTGCGCGAGGCGCTCAAGGTGCTGGCCGCCGAAGGTCTGGTGACCATGAAGGTGCGGCGCGGCGCCTACGTGACCGAGGTCTCCGAAAAAGACCTGGCCGATGTCTACCACCTGCTGGCGCTGCTCGAATCGGACGCCGCCGGCGTGGTGGCCCAGCGCGCCACCGACGCCGAGCTGCAAGGCCTGCAGAGCCTGCACGCCGAGCTGGAAGCCGCCACCACCGACCGGGACCGCTTCTTCGCCATCAACGAGCAGTTCCACATGCGGCTGCTGGAGATCGCCGACAACCGCTGGCGCGACCAGATGGTGGCCGACCTGCGCAAGGTCATGAAGCTGAACCGCCACCACTCGCTGTTCAAGACCGGCCGCATCAGCGAATCATTGGCGGAACACCGCGCCATCGTGCAGGCGCTGGCGCAGCGCGACGCCCCGCTGGCCGCCCAGCGCATGCGGGAACACTTCCGCAGCGGCCTGGAAGCGGCCGTCTGAGCAGGGGCGGTCAGCCGCGCCAGAAGGCGTCCAGCCGCTGCGCGAACCCGGGCAGGTCTTCGAAGTACGGGAGCGCACCACCCGGCACCGCCTCGAAGCGCCAGTTCGGCCGGTCGTCCACCGTGCTGCGGCCCTGGTAGTCGGTGAAGTCGCCGCGCGTGGCCATGCTGACCCACACCGGGCACTGCACCGCTTCGTACAGCGTGTTGATGTCGGCACTGAACAGCCCCGCCGACACGAAGCACAGCGGCGCATGCCGTGCACCCGGCTGACGCGTGGTGCTGACCGCGAAGGCCCACAGCGCCTCGTCGATCTGCGGTCGGCCGAAGGTGCGCTTGAGGAAGTAGCGGATGACGCCCGGCTTCGTGAGCCAGCCAAAGATGCGCTCGCCCCAGCCCGGCCGGGTGAGCAGGCGGTAGAGCCAGGGCAGCATCAAGGTGGAGCCCGGCGGGCCATGGCGGCGCTTGGTGCGCGAGAAGCCGGTGGGGCTGACCAGCGCCATGCGGCGGAGGGTGGCGGGCTGCTCCTGCTGCGCCCGCACCACGAACTCGCAGCCCAGCGACACGCCCAGGGCATCCACCGACGCGGCGCCGGTCTGCTGCAAGGCCCATGCGATGGCGGAGTGCACCGCATCGGTCATGAGGCGGGGGGTGTAGGGCCGGTCGCTGCGGTCGCTGTGGCCGTAGCCGGGCAGGTCCAGCGCCACCACCGTGCGGTGGCTGCGGGCCTGCTCGAACAGCGGCGCCACCTCGGCGGCGGAAGCGGCGGCGTTCACGCTGTGCACCAGCAGCAGCGGCGGCATTTCGGAGGGCTGGGCCGGGTGCGCGATATAGACCGCCACCGGCCCGGCCGGCGTGTCAATCACCTGCGGCGCCACCGACAGGGGGGACGGCAAGCCGGTCATGCGGTGGCTCCCTGCACCAGGTTGTCCGCCGCCACAAAGCCGGCGTCCACCTCGTCGCTCACATGCGCCTGCGCCAGCGCCCACACCTCGCGCGGAGGCAGGGGTTTGAGGCGGTGGTCGCTCCACACCTGCCGCCACTTGCGCGCACCCCGCAGGCCGTGGCGCAGGCCCAGCATGTGGCGGGCAATGGCGTACCAGGGGCAGCCGTCCTCGGCATGGGCGCGCTCCATGTAACGCACCATCTGCTCTTCCACTTCGTTGCGGTCCGGCACCGGCGTGGCCTGGCCGAAAAAGGTGTTGTCCCAGCTGGTCAGCAGCCAGGGGTGGTGGTAGGCCTCGCGCCCCACCATCACGCCATCCACCTGCTGCAGGTGCTCGGCGATCTGGGCGTTGGTGGTGATGCCGCCATTGACCGCAATGGTCAGCTGCGGGAAGTCGTGTTTGAGGCGGTGCGCCAGTTCGTAGCGCAGCGGCGGGATCTCGCGGTTTTCCTTCGGGCTCAGGCCCTGCAGCCAGGCGTTGCGGGCATGGACGATGAATACCCCGCAGCCCGCCTCGGCCACCGTGCCCACGAAATCGCGCACGAAGTCGTAGCTCTCGGTGCGGTCGATGCCGATGCGGTGCTTCACCGTCACCGGGATGTCCACCGCATCCCGCATGGCCTTCACCCCGTCGGCCACCGTCTGCGGCTCGGCCATCAGGCACGCGCCGAAGGCGCCGCGCTGCACCCGCTCGCTGGGACAGCCGCAGTTCAGGTTGATCTCGTCATAGCCCCACTCCTGCCCCATGCGCGCCGCGCGCGCCAGCTCGTCCGGCTCGCTGCCGCCGAGCTGCAGCGCCACAGGATGCTCCTCGACGTTGAAGCGCAGGTGCCGCTGCACGCTGCCATGCATCAGCGCCCCGGTGGTCACCATCTCGGTGTAGAGCAGCGTGTGCCGGCTCAGCAGGCGGTGCAGGTAACGGCAGTGGCGGTCGGTCCAGTCCATCATCGGCGCCACCGAAAGACGCCACGGGCTAAGCTGTTGATTCAATTGGTATTTTTCCATCGGCAGATTCGCCGGTTTTGGATGTGTGCAGCAATCTGTGCACACGAGGTGCACACAAGGTGGCTCAAACGTGTACGATAAATACACGATTGGACGCACAGAGAGTGCACACGAATGCCCACATTGTCCCAGCTACCCAGTGGAAAGTGGCGTGCCCAGGTCAGGCGCGCCGGCATGTACCGTGCCGCCACGTTCGCCACGAAGCGCGAGGCCAAGGACTGGGCCATGGCGGTGGAATCGCAGCTCGGGCATGTGGCCGCCTCCGGGTTCGCTCCGGTGCCGAAGACCGCGACCCTGGGCGACCTGATCGACAAGTACCGCGACACCCAGGCGCGGGAGCCAGGCCGCACCAAGGCCATGACCCTGGAGATGCTCAAGCGCGAGCTCGGAAGCGTCAAGCTGGCCAGCCTCAACTCCATCGTCCTTCGCGACTTCATCGACTCGAGGCTCCAGGCTGGCGCCGGCGGCGTGACCGTAGCCGCTGACCTCAGTTTCCTGTCGGCCGTCCTCAAGTGGGGAAGGCATGCCCGAAAGCTGGACCTCCCCGAGAACCTGGCAACCGAGGCCCGCGAGAGCCTCAAGCACCGGGGTCTGAGCACGCGCAGCCGTGAACGGGACAGGGAGCCCACCGACGAGGAGCTGCAGCGCCTGTTCGACCACTGGGCGGCGCGCCCTCGCCAGCGGATCGACATGGTGATGCTGGTCCGATTCGCCTTGGCCACTGGTATGCGTCAGGGGGAGATCTGCAGGCTGCAGGTCGAAGACATCAACCGGGAGCGCCGCACGGTGGTGATCCGGGATCGCAAGGACCCGCGCCAGAAGGCCGGCAACGACCAGACCGCCCCCCTCCTCCCGGATGCCTGGGCCATCGTCGAGCCCCTGATTGCCGACCGCACGGAGGGCAGCTTGTTCGGCGTGCTGGCCGCGTCGGTGTCGACGGCCTTCACGCGGGCCTGCCAGGACCTGGAGCCCCCCATCGAGGACCTGACCTTCCACGACCTGCGACACCGCGCCACGGCCCAGTTCTTCCGGCTCGGCCTGCAGATCCCACAGGTCGCCCTCCTCACCGGGCACAAGACCTGGGCCATGCTGCGCAGGTACACGGCGGTGAAGCCGGAGGACGTACTGGCTGCGATCGAGAGAACGGCAAGCCCTGCGCCGTCGAGCAGGGCATGAAAGCGGGGCCGGAAGGTGCAGCAACACCGACCGACCCCTGACCACAACTGATCGCGAAAGGATCAACCATGGCTGCAGCATTTTTGCATCAACTGGAGGCCAAGTCGGCCGCGACTGGGGACAACGCCTCGCACGAGCCGTTTGGCAGCCCGCGTGCCGTTGTCGTTCGGCACGAGCGACCTGGCCCTGGATTCCCGCTCGACGCGCTGTCTATCTCGCAAGCGGAGGATGGCCCGACCTACATCCACGTGGGCCGGCTGTGTTCTGACGCCTACCTTCAGCGCCTTTGGGAAGGCCGGACCAGGTTCCGCCAGCTCACCCTGGAGCAGCTCAAGGCCGTCAGGGACGGTCGCATCGAGCGCTGTGAGGTGGCATCGTGAGCACGCCGATCAGATCCATCCCGACCCCGGCTCCCGCCTCGGCCAGCGCTGCCACTGCGATTGCACAGATCAAGCGTGACCGCGAATCCGCTGCCAGCCTGCTCAGCCTGCTGCAGGACGAGCTGGTCAGCCTGGACAGTGACCCGGACAACGCGGCCGACATGAGCCGGGCACTCGCCCTGTGCGAGGTGATCCTGCGGCGCGCCCAGGACCACCGCGAGCTGGATGCGAACCTTGAAGCCATCCAGGTGGCAGAGCTGGCGTGGCTGGAGTCCCTGAACCCGTGAGCGGTACAGGCGAGATGAAACCCAGGCGCGGCCGCCCGCCCAACTCGTTGCGGCGCGCGACCCGCGAGGCAGACGCCGCAATAGGCCGCTCGGTCTGGCAGCTGCTCGCCTGGGGGTATCCGCTGCGCCGGCCGGGCGGGGTCGCCGAGACGATCGGGCGACTGGCACTGGGCGAGCTGGGCCGGGCTGGCCACGGAAATCGTGAGCTGGGGCCGGATCAGGTCGAGAAGATCTTCAAGGCTTGGGTGGCAAACAGCGCCGTGCGAACAGGTTGGGTTCGCGATGGGCGGCCCGTGGAGGTGCCAGCAGGGCGCCCCTGGCAGATGATCCAAGTGCACTCGCTCGAGGCCCGCAGGCCAAGGAACCAGCCGCTGTATGTGCTCGCCACGGTGTTGCTGCGCAACGGCGGTCAGTGGCCGCATGCAGACCTGCTGCCACGCTACCCAGGTGACCAGCAGTTCACACCCAAGATCGCGGCCGCTGGATCCCGACCCACACCTGATGCCGAAAAACGGGGTAATTAAATAGACCCTGCGCCCTCCCATCGCAACCATTGAACCACCTGCCAACACCGGCAGTAGTTTGATGAAAGGAACGCGATGGAAGCGCTGGAAACCCAAGCAGCACCCAGGCTGGTCGAGCTGGCCACGCGGGTGGACTGCTTCACCGAGTCGGACCTCTGTCTGCTCACGGATGCCTCGCCGGCCACGATCGAGACGTGGCGTAAGCGGCGCGAAGGCCCGGCCTACTTCATGGCCGGAAACCGTGTCCTGTACCCCCGTGCAGCCGTCACCGAGTGGCTGCAGACCCGGCTGCGTGAGCGCCGTACCACCGAAGCGCGGGGTGTGCTGTGAACGCTCCCGATCCGATGAACCGCTACGGCACCGAGAGCCGCCTGCTGGCCCGCTTCGAGAACGGTGCCCGGCCCGCGGACTTCACCCCGGCCGAACGTGTCGTGCTGCGTGAGGCCCTGATCCGCAGCGAGCACTATCGCAACCCGCGCAGCCCGCACCACGAGAAGCTCAGCGCCGATGTACGTGACCTGTTCCGGCTGGACGCTGGCGCAGATCTGCCCGACGCTGGCCTCGGCACGACGGTCACCCCCTCGGGCGCGGGCCAGGCGCAGAACCCTGGGCAGGCTGACAGCCTGTTTTCCTCATGAGTGCGGCCGTGGTGGACGTGGCAGCCGACGTGTTGCCCGAGAAGCACGAGGCCACCCTGACGGCAGCCCTGGCGCTGCGTGGCCATGCCGTGCACAAGTTGGCCAGCGGTGGCTTCCTGGTGTGTTGGCAGGGCCATTCCCGGCACTGCGGCGACCTGGAGTCGCTCCAGGCGTTCGCCCGTCAGGTGGGGGCTGTCCGGTGAGCGTGCGCGTCATGGCCCGAGTATGGGATCAATCGAGGAACAGTGGGCCAGCGCTGCTCATGGAGTTGGGCATCGCAGACTTTTCGGACGATGATCGTGGCCAGCGAGTGGATCGACCGAGCGGCCCCTCTCTTGCAGCAGCACTGGGAGGAAATCGCGCTGAACAAGCAGCTGATGGTGCTGAAGCCGGACGCAGAGACCTACCGCCGGCTGGAGCAGCAGGACAAGCTGGTCAGCGTCGGCGCGTTCGATGGAGACGAGCTGGTCGGCTACTCGGTCAACCTGCTGCAGAACCACCTGCACTACGCCGACCTGGTGGTGGCGATGAACGACGTGCTGTACCTGGCGCCTGAGTACCGCCAGGGCTCGGCCGGCCGCCGGCTGCTCGATGCCACCGAGAAGGCGGTGCGAACCCGCGGCGCCCGGATGCTGTGCTGGCACGCGAAACCCGAGACGGCCCTGAACGCGATCCTGCCCCGGCTGGGCTACGGGGTTCAGGACGTGATTTTCTCGAAGGAGATCTGACCATGGCATTCACCACAGCCATCGTGGCCGGCGTGGGAGCTTTGAACAGCATCCAGACGGCCAGCCAGCAGAAGAAGGCCGCGCGAGCGCTGGAGGCGCAGGCAGCGAACGCAGAGGCCGAGCGCAGGGCCGCCCAGACGAAGGCGACCCAGGATGCCTATGCGGCGAGCGCATTCACTAAGCGGTCGCTCCGAGAAAACTCACTGTTCACCGGGGGCGGCAGCACGCTCGGCGGGGTCAGTGGCCAACGAACCCTGGGGGTGTGACATGAGCTTCGGAACCAGTGCATTCACATCGGCCATTGGTGGCGCGGGCACGGTCATGGCCGTCGGCGGTCAGATCCTGGGCGGCATGGCCCAGAAAGCGCAGGGCAGCGCCCAGGCATCTCTGGCGCGGGCCGAGGCCATGCAGGAGCGGGATACCGCTGCCCAGGAGGCCCTGATCATCATGCGCGCCGCGCGACGCCAGCAGAGCGCGGCCAGGGCTGCCACAGCGGCCAGCGGCGTTCGCCTCGATGAGTTCTCGATGGGGGTCGAGGACGAGATCGGCCAGCTGGCCAGCCAGGACGCCGCCATGACGATCCTCTCTGGCAACCGCCGGGCGCAGGGTCTGGAGTTCCGGGCTGACACAGCGCGGCGCGCGGGGCGCAGCCAGGCCGCCGCATCCCTGTTCTCCGCTGCGGCCACTGGCTACAGCGGTTGGAAGGGATCGAAGGGACCGGTCAACAAGACCGCGCCGTTCTACGACGGCACCACTGGCGACTTCGCGTTCGGAGGGTGACGATGCTGGACGACGCATTTCAAGCCGAGACTGACGCGACGCTGGCCGACATAGCGCTCAGACCGCTGCCGCCCAAGGTTCGCCGAGGGTCTCGGATCGAGCCGCTGCCGGAGAAGCCTTCAACCGGTCCCAGTGTTTGGCAGCAGGCCGCCGAGGTGCTGAAGTCGCCCTTCAAGGGCGCCGGCCAGGCCGGCCTGCAAACCGCACGTGTCGCCAATACGGTGGCCCCGATCTCGGCTGGCAATCCGCTCGCGATGACGGCAGCGGAGCAGGAAGAGCTGCTGCAGGCCGGCGGTCTGACCCGTGATTCGATCGATCGAGGCCTGCGCCAGGGGATCGAGTCCCTGCAGCCGGATCCGGTGACATCCACATTCGCCAGCCAGTTCCTGCAGAGCGGCGCACGCGTGCTGACCAAAGCAGCGGCCTATGGCGTCGTCGCAGGCCCGGCCGGCGCGGTGGTGGGCACAGGCGTGGACGAAGGCGTCACCGGTGCTCTGGAGATGCAGGACAGGGGCGTGGACGCCACGACTGCTGCAAAGGTGGGCGCCATCCGAGGCGTCACCATGGGCGCCAGCATCGCTCTGCCCGTTGTGGGGCAAACCGCGCTACGCACGGCAGGCCTGGTTGTTGCAGGTGGGCCGGCCATGTTTGTCGCCGAGCAGGCAGCCACCCGTGAAGTGCTGAACCGCGCCAACTACGGCGAGGTGGCCAAAGGCTACGACCCGTTCGACCCGATGGGGCTGGCCCTGTCGGCGTTCGTCCCTGGAGTGGTCGGCATCGCTGTCCACCGCGGCCGGGCTCGGCGGGCAAAGGACGCAGCCGCCCAAGCGCAGCCCGTTGTGGCGGATGACGTGCCGCCGCGCGTTGCGGATGTCGATCCGGACCTGGTGGACGCCGCGCTGGTGGCGCATCGGTCGGAGAACGTGCGCAACGCCATGTTGGCCGACGCCACCAACATGAAGGCCAGCCAGACCCATTACCGGGCGGTCGATGACGCTGCTCGCGCTCTGGAAGAAGGTGCGCCAGTACGGATCGCTGATGCCATGGTGGACCCGCCGGTGGCCGCCCGGGCCATGGCCGACCTCGATGCCAGGCTGGCCCCCCTCCGGGCAGAGATCGCCGCACCGGCCACAGATCTGGACCTCACCCCGCCCGCCCTGCTGGGCGACTCCGTGCAGCCAGCCACTTCACCGGTACCGCCCGAGGTGTCCTCCGGGATGGTGGAGGCCATCGCTGAACGGGTGCGCGAGACGATGGGCTCGGTGGCAAGGCCGCCCCAGCGGAGCGAACTGCAGGCAGCTGGAACCGCACCCGAACGGCCCATGACGCCGGAAGTGCAGCGTGCCAGGGAGCTGGCAGACCGCATGCCGGATATGCCGGTGCGGATGGACGACGACGGAAGCGCGCCGATGCGCGCCAGTGACCTTCTCGAGCAAACCCGCCAGGACGCCCAGCGCGAAAGCGTCGAGGTGAGAAAGGCCTTCGAGGCCGCCGTGACCTGTTTTCTGGAGACTGGAACATGAGACCCGAGTGCATCAACGCCGTATCGCAGGCCATCGGCCGATCCCTCACCCAGGCCGAGGCACGGGGCATCGAGGACAAGCTGGTCGAGACCATGCGCCGGCTGGCCAGCAAAGACCCGGGCGCCTGGATGCGCATGCCCAAGGCTGAGCGCCTGCGCCAGGCAGCCGACATGGCTGCGAAGGACCTGGAGCACGCTGCCGAGCTGAAGGAGCGCCGCGCCGCGCTCACGGTGCAGGCTCACGCCAAGCATGTGCCGGAGGTCGAGCGTGCGGGCCAGAACGGCTTCAACGTCATCCAGAAGAAGCTCGACCAGGCCGACGCCTACGTGAAGGGTGTGCACCGGCAGTACCTCACCCAGGTGCTCGATGCAATCGACTACGCCACCCGGCAGGACACCGGATCGCTGGCGACGAGGGGTGTGCGCTGGATCGCCAACCTAGAGAACCCCGAGCGGTCGCTGGCGTTCGTGCGGGAGATCTTCGGGAAGGACACGGGGGACGCTGGCGCCAAGGCGGCGGCCAAGGCCTGGCTGGAGAGCGTGGAGGCCATGCGCGAGCGCTTCAACGCTGCCGGCGGTGACGTGCGCAAGCTCAGCTACGGCTACCTGCCGCAGCCTCACGACGGCGGGCGCATCCGCGAAGCCGGCATCGAGGCCTGGGTGCGGGACGTGCTGCCCATGGTGGACCGCAGCCGGTACACGAACCCGGACGGCCGCCCTATGAGCGATGCCGACCTGGGCCGGGCACTGGAAGAAGCCTGGCGCACCATCGCCTCGGACGGCTGGACCAAGATCGAGCCGGGTGTGTTTCGCGGGCAGAGCGCCCTGGCCAACGCCGGCAGCCAGGCCCGGGTGATCCACTTCGCCACGCCCGAGGCCTACGTCGAGTACCTGGGCAAGTACGGCGCCGGCACGGTGTTCGATGCCCTGAGCGGGCACCTGGGCTGGATGGCCAAGAACATCGGCCTGACCGAGGAGTTCGGGCCGAACCCGGCCGCGCTGTTCCGCACCATGCACGACACCGCCCAGCAGGTCGGCGGCCCGGACCGGGTGGCGCTGCTGATGAACACCGAGGACATGTGGAAGACCCTGACCGGGGAGATCAACAACCCGCAGAGCCAGACCGCTGCGCGCATCGGCCAGGGCCTGCGGAACGTGGAGGTGTTCGGCAAGCTGCAGGGCGCGCTGCTGTCCTCTGTGACCGATGTGCCGACCTACTACACCACCCTGGGCTACAACCGCCTGGGCTTCTGGCAGGGCACGGTGAACCTGTTGCGGGCCTTCGGCGGCGACTCGCGAGAGTTCGCCGACATGGCCGGCCTGATCGCCGACTCCAAGATCTCGGACATGAACCGGTGGGCCGAGGGCAACATCGGCCAGGGCTGGACCGCCAGACTGGCGAACGCCACGATGAAGGCCAGCCTGATGAACGCCTGGACCGACGCACTGCGCCGCGGCTTCAGCGTGACCATGATGGGCGGCATGGCCCGCATCTCACGGACGCCCTGGGAGCAGCTGGAGGCAGGCGACCGGGCCCGGCTGGAGCGCAAGGGCTGGAGCGGCGAGGAATGGGCCGTGCTGCAGCAGGTGCAGCCCGAGACCTGGCGGAACACGCCGATGCTGACGCCGGCGGCGATCCAGAAGGCCGAAGGTGTCGATGCCGCGCTGCGGGACCGGGCCGTCTCCAGGCTGCTCGGCACCATCACCGACGAGGCTGAGTACGCCTCCCTCGCTCCAGATCTGGCGACCCGCACCCTGCAGACCGGCGGCCTGCAGAAGGGGACGGGCAAGGGTGAGCTGTGGCGCTCGCTGATGCTGTTCAAGTCCTTCCCAGTGGCCATGATGACCCGGCACTGGAACCGGACGCTGAACGGCGACATGACCCCGGCCGGCAAGCTCACCTACGGCGCGGCGCTGGGATTCGGCATGACGCTGTTCGGCGCCCTGGCCCTGCAGCTCAAGGACATGGCCGCCGGCCGAGACCCCAGGGACATGACCGGCGACCAGGGCGACGATCCTGCCCAGCTGGTCAAGTTCTGGGGCGCGGCATTCGCGCAAGGCGGCGGCGCTGGCTTCCTGGGTGACATGCTGCTGAGTGGCGAAGGCAGGGGTGGCCAGAGCGGCGCCAGTGCTGCCATCAGCGGCATCGTGGGCCCGGTGGTGGGCAGCGCCTTCGAGCTCGGCTACGACGTGATCCTGGAGAACGTGCGCGAGGCCGCCCAGGGGAAGGAAACCTACGCCGGCGCCGAGGCCTGGCGGTGGGCCCGTGGCCACCTGCCGGCGATCAATCTCTGGTACGCCCGCCTGGCCATCGACCAAGCCATGCTGAACCAGATGCAGGAGGCGCTCAGCCCGGGATACCTGGCTAAGGTCCGGGCGCGAGCACAGCGTGACTGGGACGCATCGTACTGGTGGGAGCCGAGCGACACCGGCGTCGTGACTGGCGACATGACAGCGCCCGACCGCGCGCCTGACCTGTCCGAAGCCTTCGGGGGTGGCCAATGATCGCGATCAGCTGGAACCCCGCGAAGCTGCACGATGCCGAGTTCGTCGGCCAGTGCATGCGCGACCAGGAGCGCCCGCGGCTGGAGCGCTTCACCGGCAACCCGGCCCGACAGGCGTACGTGGAGATGCACAGAGGGGCGCTGAGCAGCGCGGTCCTGCGGGTGGGCGGCCAGCCCATCGGCATGTTCTCCGGCCACCCGTGCAGCACGCTCGGCCTGCGGGTCGGGCTCCTGGCCCTGACGCCCCATGCAGAGCGGGTGCATGACCTCGACCCAGCGGCGCTGCAGGCGGTCCGCCAGCACGCCCAAGGCGATGCCCGGGGCATGGTGGCCAGCACCGAGCTGGGAGACGCCACGCAGGCCCGCTGGCTGCAGGCCCTGGGCTTTCGCAGGGCACCAGCGGCTTGGACCGAGGGCATGACCGCCGACATGTTCTACGCGGTGCAGCCTGGCGACGAGCTGGTGGCGCGTGCGTTCTACCTGGACAGCCTGGGCGGCGTGTTCGACGCTCCTGCATCCCACCACTGAGGGGAAAGCACTGGATGACCGATCAGTCCGGAAGCCTTGTCGATGCTGACACTGTCGAAGAGGGTACCCCCCGTGGCAGCAGAGTCCGCCTGTCCACCGTGGACGACGTGCGCGTCGAGCTGGCCCGGGTCTACCGCGACATGCGGGGCCGTCGCATATCGATGGCCGACGGGACGAAGCTGGCCTATGTCCTGGCGATGCTGGCCAAGGTGACGGACCAGTCGGTGCTCGAAGCCCGGCTGCTGGAGATGGAGCAGGAGATGCGCCGAATGAAAGGGATCACCCATGCTGAATAGCAGCAAACGCAGCCGGCTCGCTCGGGTCGGCGAGTTCATCAACGAGCGCAGCGGCGGTGCGCGCGTGGAGACCGAGGCCTCCAACAAGGTGAAGATGCTGCGCGACCTGGTGGAGGCCCAGCAAGCGGCCATCGCCTACCTGGAGCAGATGCGCGCGGAGCCGCTGGCGAAACGACTGGCTCACTGCAGCCCGCCTGAGTCGGCTCACAGGATCTTCGGCGACATGGCCCTGGACCTGCAGCTGATTGAGGAGCGCCGCAGGCTCCAGGAGTGGCAGGACGAGCTGCGAGAGGCGCGGAGCCAGCAGCGTGGGCGGCAGTTGCGGCGCGCACCTGGCCGCTGATAATCCGCCCATGACAGCCCACCACGCCAAGATCGCGGCCGCCGGCCTGCTGCTCCTGCTCGGCGGCATGCTCCTGCGGTGCACGCTCTTCACCAGCGGACCGGCCATGTGCATGCGCACCGGGCTGTTCGACATGGGCGTCTGGCTGCTCTACTGGGGCGCTCTGGGCTATGGGATCTGGCTCGGCCTTGAGGCCGGGCGCTGGAGCCAGCGGCGCTGGGTAGGCTGGGTAGTCGGCCTGCTGGTGTTCGCCCTGCTCACCGCTGGCCTGTTCTGGGCTGACATCCCATTGCCGGCAGGCGAGATCGACGACGGCGGGGACAACTCCTACCGCCGGTGAGCCCCAACAGGCCCTCCGTACGTGATTATTAGAGTAATCGCGTGACCGGCCCGCCCTACGCCACTGAGCTCTGCGAGACCCCACAGCACGCCATGATGGCGGCTTGCAGGCTGTGGGATCAGCCTATAGCGTCGGGGCGTCCTTTGCCCATGAGGGCACCTTACCCTGGAGCATTGGGCTACGCCACACGCGCCCCGTTGCATCCTGTACCTCGGCGCGGAGCAACCACCAATTGCGCGCGTACTGCTCAAGGTCATCTTGCTCGACTTCGAGTATCAATGGGCGACTACCCTCCTCCATCCTGATGCCTTCCAAGCTGTTTCGAAGCAGCAGATGGACCCTTCCGCCTGTGGATATGGACACGTTCGTGACAAAGAGTGGCCTCCGACCTACGTGACGAACTACTACAACGCCCACGCGGCGATCTGGTACGCCAGGGTAGCCTGCGATCACTCCCATGTCCCACTGAAGAGAAACGCTCAATGCGGCGCGGTCCCTGACAAAGCTCATGACCCCAAGCACTGATCCAATGACGCCAAAGACCAAACCTGCTATGGCTGTGAGATCAGTGGCGTTCATCTTTGCTCCAGTGCACACAGGCTGCACACAACCTAATCGAAAACCGCGCCGCTGTTGACTTCTCGCAACGATCCATCATCGGGGCGACGGACAGGCGCCACGGGCTGAACGGATGGGGGGCAGTGGGGGTAGTCATGGCAGGGGAGCTTGGGTAAGGCGGTATTGTCCCCTCTGCCGCTGAAGTCGTTGATCAACCCGGGAACATGACGGGGCCACCGGCTTGGGCGATGGAGCCGGTTGCGGCCACAGTTGCGTGTGGCGGCCCATCCATCACAAACAGACCGTGCGCCACACCGCCCTCAGCATCGAAGTAGGGCTGAACCAGGTCAAACAGCTCGTTGTCCCCTGCCGAGAACTTGCGGTAGGTGGCGAACGACACCAGATCGGCCAACTGGATCATTCGACTCGCGCGCGAGTCCAGAAACATCGGCACGTCTGCTTAGTTCTTCGTGCCCAGCGGGCCGCCCTTGAACTCCCGCGCCAGGCTTTGTATGCGGGGCTCGGTGGAAGCCTTGTCGAAGATGATGAGACCCCGCTGCTTGTCCTTGTTTTTCAGGTACCGACGGCGCAGGAACAGATCGAACTGGGACGACAGCTTTTCAAACGCGAACTCCACCGGGTCCACCCCGCTCAGGGCGCTCTTCCTGATGACCACCGCGAACAGGGTGCAGGCCGGTCGACCTGCTCCGTCAACTCCCAGGCGCAGGGCATCCTTGATCGCCTCCAGGCGATGGGCGAACGGGTAAGACCGCCACATGTCCCGACCCCCGCGCATGGGCGAGCCATGCAGCTCGACAGACTGAGGCACGTCCGGGTTGAACCGGGCGGCTATCTGATCGAGGTCACGCTGAATCCAGTGCGTGGCCCTCTCGAAAACAGCCACTCCGGCCAAGACGAAATACGGTTGGCTGGGATCGGCGACCGCACCGGACTCGTCTGCGTACAGCAGATACATGAATGGATTCTCCTGCGATGGGCAAAAAAAAACCGCTCAGAGATCTGAGCGGTTTTCGTGAACGGCTGGCTGTGCCAGTCTGTATGTATGTATGTATGGAAGCCGAGTGAAGCTAGTGCTTCGACGCCCTGCTGGAGGCAGCGCTCTCGACTAAGCCGCCATTCTATTCCGGGCCTGCGGCCCGAAAGCAGCCGATCGGCTGCAGCTCGTCGCCTGAGTCGGGCCAGTCATCTGCCGCACGCCGTCAGGCAGAGCAGCTAGCCGCCCCACCACCCGAGCGGTGGGGAACGTCTTTGTCCATCACCACCCCATCATCCAGCCCCGACATCACCGCCCCCGCCAGGTCACCCAACCGGCGCGCCACGCCGCGCACCTGCAACGGCAGGGCGTCGTCGTCGCGCAGGGCCAGGTCGGGCAGCAGGCGGGCCAGGGCTTCCATTTCCCATGCGGCTTCCAGGCAGGCGCGGTGGCGGGCTGGGCTGAGGCTGACGGCGCCGGATGCATGGCGCACCAGACCGACCGTGTCGGGGTGGTTGGAGAAGGTGATGGGGTGAACGGGAAGAGCGGTATGGCTCATGGGGAGGCTCCTGATCGAGACTGGAAACCACCCGAAACGTTTTCAAGCGCAGGGGGTGGGCAAGATGTTGAAAACACGGGATCAGCCGTGCGGCCAGCCTCACGGTGTGGCCCATCTTGCCCGCAACCGATCGCGACAAGGCTGAACCTCGCCGCACGAATGGGGACATGACGAAACCCCGCTTGAAGGTGGGGGCTGCAACCTCTGATCTCTGGTGTTTTCACGCACCGGGCCTTTTGGCCTGACGCGATTATGCGGCTGTGCTGCTCTCGATAATCACCGCTCCACACCCACAGGCTCCCCTTCATGAAACCACGCTGGCCCATCGGCGCCGGGCTGCTGCTCTCTACCGTGCTGGCGCTGGCCCTCCTCTGGACGCCCGACCGCGATCCGGCCTGGCTGGCCGAACGCCATCTGCGGTCGCCCGCCGACCTTGTCGAGGTGGACGGCGTGCGGCTGCATGTGCGGGTGGACGGCCCGGCGGATGCGCCGGCGGTGCTGTTCCTGCATGGCTTCGGGGCCAGCCTGCACACCTGGGAGCCGTGGGCGCAGGCGCTGTCGGCCGACTTCCGGGTGGTGCGGCTGGACCTGCCCGGCTCCGGCCTGAGCCCGCCCGACCCGGCGCGCGACTACACCGACGCGCGCAGCCAGGCCCTGATCGAAGCGCTGCTGGACCGGCTGGGCATTGCCAGCACGCACGTGGTGGGCCACTCCATGGGCGGGCGGCTGGCCTGGCAGCTGGCGGCAGCGCGGCCCGCGCGGGTGAAACGGCTGGTGCTGCTGGCACCCGACGGCTTTGCCAGCCCGGGCTTTGAGTACGACCGCGCACCCGATGTGCCGGCCTCGTTGCAGCTGATGCGCTTTGCGCTGCCGCGCTGGGTGTTGAAGATGGGTCTCGAGCCGGCGTATGCCGATGCCTCGGTCATGACCGGCCCCCTGCTCGATCGTTATCACGACCTGCTGCTGGCGCCCGGTGCGCGGCAGGCCATGCTGGACCGCATGGCCCAGGCGGTGCTGACCGACCCGGTGCCGCGCCTGCGCCGCATCACGGTGCCGACCTTGCTGCTGTGGGGCGAGCAGGACGCCATGATCCCGGTGGCCAACGCGGCCGACTACCTGCAGGCCATCGGCGGCAGCCGGCTGGTGACGATGCCCGGCGTGGGCCACATTCCCCAAGAAGAAAGTCCCGCAGCAGCCTTGGGGCCGGTGCGGGACTTTTTGACGCGCTGAGCGGGGCAAGGCCCCTGGGGGGTCAGCCCATGTGCAGGCCGCCGTTGACCGAGAAGTCGGCCCCGGTGGCATAGCCGCCTTCGTCGCTGGCCAGCCAGGCAATGATGGAAGCGATTTCGCTCGGCTCACCCAGGCGCTTGACCGGCACGGTGGCCACGATCTTCTCCAGCACGTCGGGGCGGATGGCCTTGACCATGTCGGTGCCGATGTAGCCCGGGCTCACCGTGTTGACGGTGACGCCCTTGGTCGCCAGTTCCTGCGCCAGCGCCATGGAGAAACCGTGCATGCCGGCCTTGGCGGCCGAGTAGTTGGTCTGCCCGGCCTGACCCTTCTCGCCGTTGACCGAGCTGATGTTGATGATGCGGCCCCAGCCCTTCTCGACCATGTCGCCCACCACCTGCTTGGTGACGTTGAACATGGAGTCCAGGTTGGTGTTCATCACGGCCTGCCAGTCCTCGCGGCTCATCTTGAGGAACATGCGGTCGCGGGTGATGCCGGCGTTGTTCACCAGCACGTCGATGGAGCCGTGTTCGGCCTTGGTCTTGCTGAAAGCCTCGACCGTGGAATCCCAGTCGCCCACGTTGCCCACCGAGGCGTGGAACGTGTAGCCCAGGGCCTTCTGTTCGTCCAGCCATTTCTGGTAGTCGCGGGTGGGGCCGCAGCCGGCGATGACCTTGAAGCCTTCCTTGTGCAGGCGCTGGCAGATGGCCGTGCCGATGCCACCCATGCCGCCGGTGACGTACGCAACTTTCTGACTCATGTGTACCTTTCGTTGTATCTCGGTTGTGACGATCGATCGTATCGACCGGCTCAGCGTTCGACAGCGAGGGAAACCCCCATGCCGCCGCCGATGCACAACGCCGCCAGACCCTTCTTGGCGCCGCGCTTCTGCATCTCGTGCAGCAGGGTCACCAGCACGCGGCAGCCCGAGGCACCGATGGGGTGGCCGATGGCAATGGCGCCGCCGTTCACGTTGACACGGGCCGGGTCGATGTCGAGCGCCTTGTTGACCGCGCAGGCCTGGGCCGCAAAGGCTTCGTTCAGCTCGAACAGGTCGACGTCGGACGCCTTCCAGCCGGCGCGGGCCAGGGCCTTCTGCGAGGCCGGAACCGGGCCCATGCCCATGGTGGCCGGGTCCAGGCCGCTGGTGCCGAAGGAGGCGATGCGGGCCAGCGGCGTGAGGCCCAGGGCAGCGGCCTTCTTCGCGGTCATGACCATCACGGCGGCCGCGCCGTCGTTGATGCCCGAGGCGTTGCCGGCGGTGACCGAGCCGGCCTTGTCGAACGCCGGACGCAGGCCCGCCAGGGCTTCGGCATGGGTCTTCTTGTTGATGAATTCGTCGGTGTCGAACACCAGCGGATCGCCCTTCTTCTGCGGGATGTGCACGCCAACGATCTCGTCCTTGAAGCGGCCGGCGTCCTGCGCGGCAGCGGCCTTCTGCTGGCTGGCCAGGGCGAGGGCGTCCTGCATGTCGCGGGTGATGCCATGGGCCTTGGCCACGTTCTCGGCGGTGATGCCCATGTGGTACTGGTTGTACACATCCCACAGCCCGTCGACGATCATGGTGTCGACCATCTTCCAGTCGCCCATGCGCTGGCCGTCGCGGCTGCCGTTGAGCACATGCGGGCTGGCGCTCATGTTCTCCTGGCCACCGGCGATGACGATCTCGCTGTCGCCCCAGGCCACGGCCTGCGCAGCCAGCATGACGGCCTTGAGGCCGGAGCCGCACACCGCGTTGATGGTGAGCGCCGGGGTTTCCTTGGCCACGCCGGCTTTCATCATGGCCTGGCGGGCCGGGTTCTGACCTGCGCCGGCGGCCAGCACCTGGCCCATGATCACCTCGCCCACCGCGTCAGCGGGCAGGCCGGTGCGCTCCAGCAGCGCCTTGATGACGATGCTGCCCAGCTCGGTGGCCGGGGTCCTGGCGAGGGTGCCGCCAAACTTGCCGACGGCGGTGCGTGCGGCGGAAACGATGACGATGTCGTCCATGGGTGACTCCAGATGAAAAGGGAGGAAATCGGATGCCCGGCTTTACGCCTTCGCCTTGACGTAGCGGCCCGGTGCGGGCTCGATGGCGGCGTAGGTCTTGCCCCGGCCATAGGCCTTGGGCGCGGCGATCTGCTTGCCGGCCAGCGGCTTGAGCCAGGCGGCCCAGTCGGTCCACCAGCTGCCGGGGTGTTCGGTGGCTCCGGCGATCCAGTCTTCGGCCTTCTCGGGGAAGCGGTTGGCCGGGCCGATCCAGTGGCTGCGCTTGCCCTTGCTGGCCGGGTTGATCACGCCGGCAATGTGGCCGGAAGCCCCCATGACGAAACGCTTCTTGCCCGGCAGCAGCTGGGTGCTGGCATAGGCCCCGCCGATGGGCACGATGTGGTCCTCCCGCGAGCCGTAGATGTAGACCGGCAGCTTGACCTTGCGGAAGTCGATCGACTGGCCGCAGACGGTGGTGGCACCGGGGCGGGTGTAGCGGTTCTCCAGGTACAGGTGGCGCAGGTACCAGGCGTAGTACGGGCCGGGCAGGTTGGTGCTGTCGGAGTTCCAGTACAGCAGGTCGAACGGCGGCGGGGTTTCGCCCTTGAGGTAGTTGCCCACCACGTAGTTCCAGACCAGGTCGTTGGGGCGCAGGAAGCTGAAGGTGGTGGCCAGGTCGCGCCCGGGCATCAGGCCGCCGTCGGCGAACTGCATCTCGCGGAACTGGACGAAGGGCTCGTCGATGAAGAGGTCGAGGATGCCGGTGTCGCGGAAGTCCAGCAGCGTGGTCAGGAAGGTGGCGCTGTGCACCGGCTCTTCACCGCGGCCGGCCAGCACCGCCAGCGCGGTGCCGAGCATGGTGCCGCCGACGCAGAAGCCCAGGGCGTTGATCTGCTCGGCGCCGGTGATGTCCTGCGTGACGTTGATGGCGCGGATGACCGCGTCCTCGATGTAGTTGTCCCAGGTCTTCTTGGCCAGCGACTCGTCCGGGTTGCGCCAGCTCACCACGAAGGTGCGGTGGCCCTGCTCCACGCAGTAGCGGATAAAGGAGTTCTCCGGCTGCAGGTCCAGGATGTAGAACTTGTTGATGCACGGCGGCACCAGCAGGAACGGTCGCTCGAACACCTTGGCCGTCAGCGGCTTGTATTCGATGAGCTGGAAAAGCTCGTTCTCGAACACCACGGCGCCTTCGGTGGTGGCCACGTTCTTGCCGACCTCGAACACGCTCTCGTCGGTCATGGACACGTGGCCCTGCTTCATGTCGTGCAGCAGGTTGGCCACGCCCTTGGCGATGCTCTCGCCCTGGGTCTCGATGGCCTTTTTCTGGGCTTCGGCGTTGAAGGCCAGGAAGTTGCTGGGCGCGCTGGCGTCGATCCACTGCTGCACCGCGAAGCGGACCCGGGTGCGGGTCTTGTCGTCGCCGTCGACCGCGTCGGCCATGGCCATGAGGGTGCGGGCATTGAGCAGGTACACAGCGGCCGTGAAGCCGGCCACCGGGTTGCTGGCCCAGGCTTCGCCGGCAAAGCGGCGGTCACCCTGCGGGCGGGCGGTGGCGCCCTGGTTCCACAGGGCCATGGCGTCCTGCAGGTAGGTTTTCTGGATCTCGATGAGCCGGGCCGGGTCCAGCCGCACGGCCGGGCCGCTGGCCTGGCTGAACAGCTGTTCGATGCCCGGCATGCCGAAGGGAGAGGCGCCCATGAGGTTCTGCTGGAACGTCTGCATGTACTGCGTGGCCTGCTGCCACGGGTCGTTCGGCCCGCTGCCGGCCGCCGATTTGCCCGATGCCATGTGTGTCTCCTCTGGAATTGGCCTGCGCCTATTATGGGAGGCTCTGGGGCAGTTATACCCGGCCCTGCACCAGTATCGGCCGCGTGCCTTCCGCGCGGCTGACGCCATTCCGCCCCCGATGCCGGCCCCTGGAAGCAGCTGTGTACCTGGTCGTCATTGCGTGGATGTATGTGGTGCTGATGATGGCGGTGGCCGAGGCCACCAACACCACCGGATCGGTGCTCGGGGCCATCATCACCTTCTTCCTGTACGGCGTGCTGCCCATGACCATCGTGGTCTATGTGATGCGCACGCCCACGCGCCGCAAGGAGCGCCAGGCCCGGGAAGCCGCCGAGCTGGCAGCGGCGCAGGCTTCAGCCGAACCAGATGCAGGCGGCCATGCGGCCGGTGCTGCCGAGGCGGGCAGCGTCGCGCCGGTGCGAGAAAAAGACTGATGCCTGGGTGACGGTGCACCAACCGGGTGTGCCGTCGTTGCCATGCAGGTCGGCCACGCCGGCCCGCTGCAGGCGGATGCGGGCCAGCGCCGGCAGATCGGCCAGCCACTTGCCGGGGCCGTGCGGCTGGAAGCACGCGCGCACGGCCTCATCAGGCCCGAAGGCCTCGCGCACCTCGTCGCCCACCTCGAAGGCCGCAGGGCCGATGCAGGGGCCCAGCCAGGCGCGGATGGCGCCCGGCCCGGCGGCCTGCTGCAGCGCCTGCACCGTGGCCTCCAGCACCCCGCCCGCCAGACCGCGCCAGCCCGCATGGGCGGCTGCCACCGCGCGGCCCGAAGCATGGGCGAACAGCACCGGCAGGCAGTCGGCCACCATGATGGTGCAGGCCACGCCGGGTTCGGTCGTGAGGCAGGCGTCGGCCTGGGCGCCCTGGCTGGCCGCGATGTGCGCGGCACCGGCCTGCAACCGCAGCACCCGGGTGCCGTGCACCTGCTGCAGGAACACCGGCTGGGCCGGCGCGGTGAGGCCGGCCAGGCGGCGCCGGTTGGCGGCCACCTGCGCCGGGTCGTCGCGCACATGGTCGCCCAGGTTGAAGCTGTCGAAGGGTGGCGCCGAGACGCCGCCCGCCCGGGTGGTGCACAGGGCGCGGACGCCCGCAGGCAGCGGCCAGTCGGGTGTCAGCAGACCCGGCATCGGCAGCCCGGCCATCAGGCCTCGAAGTCGGGGCAGGCCTTGGGCTCGGCGGCCTGGAAGGCCGGGTGCGCCATGCAGTGGTCGAACACGCGCATGGTGTGGGTCAGGCCGTCGAAGCTGACGTTGAAACGCTGGCCGTTGAAGATCTGCGGCACCAGCAGGCAGTCGGCCAGGGTGGGGGTGTCGCCATGGCAGTAACGGCCGGTGTGCCCGGCGGCCAGCTGCTTCTCGAAGGCCTCCAGCCCGGTGCGCACCCAGTGGCGGTACCAGGTGTTCTTGGGCTCTTCCTCCACCTTCAGTTCGCGCACCAGGTACTTGAGCACCCGCAGGTTGTTGATGGGGTGGATCTCGCAGGCCACGATCTGCGACAGGGCCCGCACCCGCGCCCGGCCCAGCGCATCGGCCGGCAGCAGCGGCGGCTCAGGATGGGTCTCGTCGAGGTATTCGATGATGGCCATCGACTGGGTCAGGCGGGTGCCGTCGTCCAGCTCCAGCACCGGCACCAGGCCCTCGGCCGCCATGTCGGCAAAGGCCGGCAGCTTGTGGTCGCCACGGGCCAGGTGCACCGGCAGGTAGTCGTAGGGCAGGCCCTTGAGCGCCAGCGCGATGCGGACCCGGAACGAGGCGGAGGAGCGGAAGTAGTTGTAGAGCTTCATGCGTCAGGGCGTGTTCGGTGAAGTTCGGTGAAAAACGCCCTGGAGTATGCCTTCAGCCCAGCGTGGGGTAGTCGGTGTAGCCCTGGGCGCCGCCGCCGTAGAAGGTGTTGCGGTCCGGTTCGTTGAACGGGCCGCCGACGCGCAGGCGCTGCACCAGGTCGGGGTTGCTGATGAAGGGGCGGCCGAAGGCCACCACATCGGCACCATCGGCCACGGCCTGGTTAGCCAGGGCGAGGTCGTAGCCGTTGTTCACCATCCAGGCGGCCTGGCCGCCGGCTCCGCGGTAGGCGGCCTTGAGGGCGGCGTAGTCGAACGGGCGGTCGGCCAGTTCGCGCGGGCCACCGGTGGCACCTTCGATGACGTGCACATAGGCCAGGCCGTGCGGGGCCAGCTGCTGCACCACATGGGTGAACAGCGGCTGCGGGTCGGCATCGACGATGTCGTTGGCCGGGGTTACCGGCGAGAGGCGGATGCCGGTGCGGCCGCCGCCGATGGCGTCCACCACCGTCTTGACCACTTCCATGAGCAGGCGGGCACGGTTCTCGATGCTGCCGCCGTAGGCGTCGGTGCGCTGGTTGCTGCCGGTCTTGAGGAACTGGTCGAGCAGGTAACCGTTGGCGGCGTGGATCTCCACGCCGTCGAAGCCGGCCTCGATGGCGGCCAGCGCAGCGCGGCGGTAGTCGGCCACGATACCGGGCAGTTCGGCCAGGTCGAGCGCACGCGGCTCGGAGGTGTCGACGAACACCGGAGCGCCGTCCTTGAGCAGCACGGTCTTGGTGTTGGCGCGGATGGCCGAGGGCGCCACCGGGGCACCGTGGCCCGGCTGCAGTTCGGTGTGCGAGATGCGGCCCACATGCCACAGCTGGGTGACGATGCGGCCACCGGCCTGGTGCACCGAGGCGGTGACACCCTTCCAGCCGTCGATCTGCTCGGGCGCGTACAGGCCGGGCACGTCGGCATAACCCTGGCCCTGGTGGCTGATGGCGGTGGCCTCGGTGATCAGCAGGCCGGCGGTGGCGCGCTGGGTGTAGTAGGTGGCCATGAGCGGCGTGGGCACGGCGTTCGGGGCGCGGTTGCGGGTCAGCGGCGCCATGGCGATGCGGTTGGACAAGGCGATGTCGCCGAGGGTGATCGGGTCGAACAGGGTGGTCATGCGGTATTCCTTCGGTTCAAAAGCAAAGGCGACCCACGGGTCGCCAGCGAGGTGCATTGTGGGCAGCGCCCCGCGCCGGTGCTGCCGCCGGGGTGAAAGCCCTGTTTCCCCCAAGGACGAAAACTGCGGCGGTTGACGCCACAATGCCGAGGCTTCCCACCCTGCCCCACCGACATCGACACCGGCCGCCCATGATCCGACTCCTGCTGCACAGCTTCGACGGCACGCCCCACCCGCTGCAGGGGCTGGAGGGCCAGAGCGTGCTGGACCTGGCGGTGCAGGCCGGCGTGGCCGGCATCGACGGCGACTGCGGTGGCCAGCTCACCTGCGCCACCTGCCATGTGATCGTCGATCCCGAGTGGCGCGACCGCCTGCCGCCCCCGGTGCCCGACGAGACCGACATACTCGATTTCGCGGCCAGCCCGGCCGGCCCGGGCAGCCGGCTGGCCTGCCAGCTGCGACTGTCGATGGCGCTCGACGGCCTCTCGCTGCGGCTTCCACGTAGCCAGTACTGACCACCCGCCATGGCAAACTGACCCGGCCTTCAACCACAACCGACGCCCGACATGAGCGAGACAAGCACCTCCCCCGCCTTCACCTTCCAACCGCCCGCCGTGGTCAGCGTGCCCGTCGTGGGCAGCGCCGCCCGCTTCCCGGTCCACCGCGTCTATTGCGTGGGCCGCAACTACGAAGACCATGCCAAGGAAATGGGCCACAGCGGCCGCGAGCCGCCGTTCTTCTTCCTGAAGCCGGCCGACACCGTGGTGGTGGCCGAAGCCGGCCAGACCGCCACCATTCCCTACCCCGACCTGACCAGCAACTTCCACCACGAGATCGAGCTGGTGGTGGCCATCGGCACCGGGGGCCGCAACATTGCAGCGGCCGACGCGCACAAGCACATCTTCGGTTACGCCACCGGCCTGGACATGACCCGGCGCGACCTGCAGTCCGACATGAAGAAGACCGGCAAGCCCTGGTGCATCGGCAAGGCCTTCGACCATGCCTCGCCCATCGGCCCCATCACCCCGGCGGCGCAGGCCGGCGACATCACCCGGGCCGCCATCTGGCTGCAGGTCAATGGCGCCGACCGCCAGCGCAGCAGCGTGGCCAAGCTGATCTGGAACATTGCCGAGACCATCGAGCAGCTGAGCAAGGGCTGGGCATTGCAGCCCGGCGACCTGATCTACACCGGCACCCCCGAAGGCGTGAACGCGGTGGTGCGCGGCGATGTGCTGCATGGCCATGTGGACGGCCTGACCGACATCCGCTTCCAGGTGGTCTGAACACCCCCTTGCTGCTCCAGCCCGCGTCCTTCACAACCCCAACGGAGACAACACCATGATCCAGCGCCGAACCCTGTTGCAATCAACCGCGGCCACGACCGCCGCAGCGGCCCTGGGCGCACCCGCCTTGGGTGCCCTGGCCCAGTCCAGCGTGACGCTGAAGTTCCACACCTTCATGGCGCCGCAGTCGAATGTGTGGCTCAACATGCACAAGGCCTGGATGGACAAGGTGGAGAAGGAGTCGGGCGGGCGCATCCGCTTCGAGGGCTACCCGGCCATGCAGCTCGGTGGCTCGCCGGCCCAGCTGTTCGACCAGGCGCGCGACGGCGTGGTCGACATCGTCTGGACGCTGCCGGGCAACACGCCGGGCCGTTTCCCGCGCACCGAGGTGTTCGAGCTGCCGTTCATGATGAACAACGCCGAAGCCACCTCGAAGGCGTTCTGGGAATACATCACCACCCTGGCGCCGGACGAATACAAGGACGTGCACCCGCTGGCCCTGCAGGTGCACGGGCCGGGCATGTTCCACATGCGCAACAAGCAGATCTTCCGGGCCGACGACCTGCGCGGCTCCAAGGTGCGCGGCCCGACCCGCCAGATCACCAAGATGCTGGGCTACCTGGGCGCCACCCCGGTGGGCATGCCGCTGCCGCAGATTCCGGACGCGCTGTCCAAGGGCGTGATCGACGGCTGCGCCATTCCCTGGGAAGTGGTGCCGGCCGTCAAGGTGCATGAGCTGACCAAGTTCCACAGCGAGTTCGAGCCAGCCGGCGGCGCGCTCTACACCACCACCTTCGTGATGGCCATGAACAAGGCGAAGTACGCCAGCCTGCCGCCCGACCTGAAGGCCGTGATCGACCGCAACACCGGCATGGAAACCTCGGCCTGGCTGGGCAAGGTGCAGCAGGCCGGCGACGTGCCCGGCCGCGAGGCCGCCGTGCGCCAGGGCAACAGCATCCACACCATTCCGGCGGCCGAGGCGCAGGAGTTCAAGCGCAAGGCCCGGCTGGTCGAGGTGGAGTGGGTGCAGGACATGGACAAGCGCGGCTACAACGGCCGCCAGCTGCTGGAAACCGCCCGCGCCCTGATCGCCAAGCACGGCCGCAAGGCCTGAGGACCCCCGCCGCCATGCTGCGCTCCCCTGCCCGCTTCTGCCGCGACTGCGGCACCCCCGTCCAGCTGCGACTGCCCGACGACGGCGACACCCGCCAGCGCGCGGTGTGCCCGGCCTGCGGCCTGGTGCACTACGACAACCCGCTCAATGTGGTGGGCACGGTGCCGGTGTGGGGCGACAGCGGGCAATACGTGCTGCTGTGCAAGCGCAACATCGAACCCCGGCGCGGCAAATGGACCCTGCCGGCCGGCTTCATGGAGCTGGGCGAGACCACGGCCGAGGGCGCGGCCCGCGAGACCGACGAGGAAGCCGGCGCCCAGATCGAGATGGGCAGCCTGTTCACCCTCATGAACGTGCCGCGCGTGGGCCAGGTGCACCTCTACTACCACGCCCGCCTGCTGAGCGACCGGTTCAACCCGGGCCACGAGACCCAGGAGGCCCGGCTGTTCACCGAGGCCGAGATTCCGTGGGACGAGATCGCCTTCCGCACCGTCAAGGAAACGCTGGAGCACTACTTTGCCGACCGCCGTGCCGGGCGCTTCGGCATCCACACGCTGGACATCACCTGAGCCGGGTCAGCCCGGCCCGGCCGGCCCCAGCAGTTCGGCCAGGCGGGTGATGACCCAGCCGGCCTCGCTCTCGTTCACCACGGCGGGCTCCACCCGCAGACCCTGCCCCACACGAACCAGCACGTCGTCCTGGGTGATGCCCAGGCTGAATTCCAGGGTGCGGGCGGTGTCGACCAGCATCTGGGCCATGTCTTCGCACAGCTCGTAGCGGGCGCTGAGTTCGGCACGCGCCAGGGTGGGCTTGATGCGCCCCGGCGGCACATACAGGGCCACGAAGGACGGGGGGATCTCGATCTGGGATTCGTCGGACATCGTCCGACTGTATTGCAGGCCCATGCCGGCTACGGCAGCATGGGCCATTCCTTGAGGAGCGGTGCACATGGCGATCTGGTTCGAGCTGGGCATTTTTCTGGTGGTGCTGGCCTTCGGCCTGTGGCAGATCCACGATGTGAAGAAGGCCCGCCAGGCGACGCAAAGCCGGCGCGAGGCCGAGGCCCGGCTGGCCGCGTTGCGCGACAAGACCGAAACGGCACCGAACGACGCGCCCCCGATACCGCCGGCCTGAATCCAGCGCATCAGCGGAAGTCGCGGCTGCTCACCGCCAGCGACCCGAGCAGCGGTGTGAGGTCTTCCAGGTGGCCGGCGATCAGGCTGCAGACCTCGCCCTCGCGCTGCCACACCCCATGCACCGCCAGCAGGCGCGACTGCATCAAGGCGCGCCGGTAACGCTCGCGCAGGCTGCGCCAGACAATGGCCTGCACCACGCCGGTCTCGTCCTCCAGGGTCACGAACATCACGCCGCCAGCGGTCTCGGGCTGCTGGCGCAGCGTGACCAGGCCGGCGTGGCGCACCAGGCGCCGATCCGGCGCATGGGCCAGCTCGGCGGCGGTGGACAGGCGCCGGGCCTGCAGCTGCGGGCGCAACAGGGCCAGCGGGTGGCGGCGCAGGCTCAGGCCGGTGGAGCGGTGGTCCCAGACGATGGCTTCGCCCTCGGGGGCCGGGGGCAGTTCCACCGCCGGCTCGGCAATCGGTGCTTCCTGCAGCAGGGCCGGCGGGGTGTGGCGGGCCACCGCGTCCCACATCTGCTGGCGGCGGTGGCCGCTCAGGCTGCTCAGGGCGTCGGCGGCGGCCAGCAGGGTGAGTTCGTGCGAACCCAGACCGGCGCGGTGCCCGAGGTCGGCCACGTCGCGCCAGGGGCCCCGGGCGCGGGCCTGCACCAGCCGCCGGGCCGCGATCGGGCCCAGGCCGTTGACCAGCCGCAGGCCCAGGCGCACGGCCGGTGGTGCACCCGGCGTGGCACCGGGCGTGGCACCGTGCAGGTCGTGCAGGGTGCAGTCCCAGTCGCTGTGGCTCACGTCCACCGGCAGCACCGTCACGCCGTGGCGCTGCGCGTCGGCCACCAGCTGGCGCGGGGTGTAGAAGCCCAGCGGCTGGCTGTTGATCATGGCCGCCAGGAACTCGGCCGGGTGGTGGCACTTGATCCAGCAGCTGGCGTACACCAGCAGGGCAAAGCTGGCGGCATGGCTTTCCGGGAAGCCGTAGCTGGAGAAGCCCTTGACCTGCTCGACCACGGCGTCGGCAAAGGCGGGTGTGTAGCCGTTGGCCAGCAGGCCATCGACCAGCCGCTGGCCGTAGTGGCCCAGGCCGCCGCGCCGCTTCCAGGCGCCCATGGCGCGGCGCAGGCCGTCGGCCTCGCCGGGGGTGAAGCCGGCGGCCAGGATGGCGATCTGCATGCACTGCTCCTGGAACACCGGCACGCCCAGGGTGCGGCCCAGGGCCTGTTCGAGCGCCGGGCTGGGGTAGCTCACCGGGGCCTTGCCCTGGCGCCGGTCGAGGTAGGGGTGCACCGCCCCGCCCTGGATCGGGCCGGGGCGCACGAGTGCGATCTCGATCACCAGGTCGTAGAAGCAGCGCGGCCGCAGGCGCGGCAGCATGGCCATCTGGGCGCGGCTCTCGATCTGGAACACGCCCACGGTGTCGGCGGCGCAGACCATGTCGTAGGTGGCGTCGTCTTCGGCCGGTATGTCGTGCAGGGCCAGCGGCCGGCCGCGCCGCTGGCCGATGAGGTCGAGCGACTTGCGCAGCGCGGTCAGCATGCCCAGCGCCAGCACGTCGACCTTGAGCAGGCCCATGGCGTCCAGATCGTCCTTGTCCCATTCGATGACGGTGCGCCCGGCCATGCGGGCGTTCTGCACCGGCACCAGATCGGTCAACGGCCCGCGGGTGAGCATGAAACCGCCGGTGTGCTGCGACAGGTGGCGCGGCAGGCCCACCAGCTGCCCGGCCAGCTCCAGCAGCAGGGTGACCTGGTGGTCGTTCGGGTCGAGCCCGGCTTCCTGCAGCCGCTCGGGCGGCACCCGGGCGCCGTCCCACCAGCCCAGGCTGCGGGTCAGCCGGGCCAGCGCCTCGGCCTCGATGCCCAGGGCCTGCCCGACGTCGCGCAGGGCGCTGCGCGGCCGGTAGCAGATGACGGCCGCCGTGAGCGCGGCCCGCTCGCGCCCGTAGCGCCGGTAGAGGTACTGGATGACCTCTTCGCGCCGCTCGTGTTCAAAGTCCACATCGATGTCGGGCGGCTCGTTGCGTTCTTTCGAGATGAAGCGTTCGAACAGCACCGACAGGCGCGCCGGGTCGACCTCGGTGATGCCCAGGCAGAAGCAGACCACGCTGTTGGCCGCCGACCCGCGCCCCTGGCACAGGATGCCCTGGCCGCGCGCGAAGGCCACGATGTCGTGCACCGTCAGGAAGTAGTGCTCGTAGCGCAGCTCGCCGATCAGGCCCAGCTCGTGGTCGATCTGCCGCTGCACCGCCGGCGGCGTGCCCTGCGGCCAGCGCCAGCGCGCGCCCTGCGCCACCAGCTGCTGCAGCCAGCTGGCCGGGGTGTGGCCGGCGGGCACCACCTCGTCGGGGTACTGGTAGCGCAGCTCGTCGAGCGAGAAGCTGCAGCGCGCGGCCACGTCCAGCGTGGCGGCCAGCAGGTCGGGCGGGAAGCAGCGGCCCAGCACCAGGCGCGAGCGCAGGTGCCGCTCGGCGTTGGGCTGCAGCGCCAGCCCGCAATCGCGCAGCGGCCGGCCCAGGCGGGTGGCGGTCATGACGTCGTGCAGCGGCTTGCGCGAGCGCACATGCATCTGCACATCGCCCACCGCCACCAGCGGCACCGCGGTCAGCGCGCTGCTCTGGCGCAGGCGGTGCAGCCAGAGCTCGTCGTCCAGCGCGCGGCGCTGCTCCACACCGAGCCAGCAGCGGCCCACGAAGCGCTGCAGCAGCCAGCCGGCCAGCGCATCGAGCTGCGGCTGGGTGCTCTCGCGCGCCGGCACCGCCACCACCACGCAGCCGTCGAGCGCGCCCTGGCGCACGGCGGCGTCGAGCTGCGCGGCATCGAGCCGGTAGCTGCCCTTGGGGGCGCTGCGCCGCAGGCCGGTGATGAGGCGGCACAGCTGGCTGTAGCCGGCGGCATGGCAGGCCAGCACCACCAGGGTGAAGCCGGCCGCGCCGTCATCGACCCGGAACTGGCTGCCCACCAGCAGCTTCAGGCCGCATTCGCGGGCCGCCACATGGGCCCGCACGATGCCGGCCAGCGAACATTCGTCGGTCAGGGCCAGGGCGCTGTAGCCCAGGGCATGGGCGCGGCGCACCAGCTCGTCCGGCGGGCTGGCGCCGCGCAGGAAGCTGAAGGCACTCAGGCACAGGAGCTCGGCATAGGCCGGCAAGGGAGCGTTCATGCCCGGCCCTCACGCGAAATGGCCGTGCAGGTACCAGGCCGGTTCCTGCTGCTGCGCCACCGGCCGGGTGCAGAACACCCACAGCAGGCCGGCGCGCGGCGAATGGGCGACCCAGTAGTCGCGGGACAGGGGGGGCGGATCGGCAGCGGCAGCGCGGGCTTCGCCGTCCCACCAGCCGCCCTCGACCCGCTGCGGCCCCACCAGCAGCTGCAGCTCGCCCTGGTAGTGCGGCCGGTGGCCACGCACCGCCAGGCGCAGCGGCTGCGGGCGCAGAAAGCCGGGCTGCGGCCCCACGGCGGGCTGCGATCCCACGGCCGGTGCCAACCGGCGCGGGCGGCTGCGCTGCGCCGCCGGCGCGGTGGCCTGGGCAAGCTCGACGGCTTCGGGGACTTCGGTGACCTCGGTGGTCGGACACCAGCGCACCATGGCCTCGGGCCGGTGGTCCTGGCACAGCACCGGGCGCAGCACCCGCTGCGGCCCCAGCCGGGCCGCCAGGCGTTCGAGCACCGGCTGCAGGGCCTCGGCCTCGGCGCGGGCCGGGTCGGCCCACCAGTCGGCGGCCTGGGGTTGCAGCGGCTGCACCTCCACCGCTTCGAGCACCAGCTCGCCCACCGGGGCCTGCAGGGTGACCTGGGCCAGGTGCTCGGACAGCAGGCGCTGCAGGTGGTCGATGTCGCGCGTGGGCGTGGCGGTGCGCCACAGCAGTTCGCCGCCCGGCCCGGCATCGCGCGGGCGCAGGCCGTCGTGCAGCCAGCGCAGCCGGCAGGCCCGAACCCCGGCCTGGCGCGCGGTCAGCCAGCCCTGCAGCGGCAGCAGCAGGCGCCGGGCACCGTCCACCAGCGCTTCGGCTTGCTCCACGCGCCAGGGCAGTTCCAGCCGGGCCTCGAAGCGGTCGGGCACGGTCACCCAGGCGTGCACCGAGGGGCGAAGGCCATGGGCCTGATCCAGCGCCTCCAGCAGCGCCGCCCCGAAGCGGCGGGCCAGGGCACCGCGCGGGCGGCGGCGCAGATCACCCAGCGTGTGGCAGCCGGTCTGGGCCAGCAGCGCGGCATGGGGCACGGCAGCGTCCAGCACGGTCAGCGGCAGCGGGTCGATGTCGGCCGGCCCGGCATCGGGCGTGCCGGGCAAGCCGGCCCGGGCCAGCGCCAGCGCCGCCAGCGCCTGGGGCGCCCAGGCCGGCGGGGCCAGGCCCAGCTCGCGGCCCTGCACCTCGACCCGGGCGCGCAGCGCCGGCCAGCCACCGAACAGGCGCAGGCTGGCCTGCACCTCCATCAGCACCGCATCGCCCTGGCAGGTCACCCGGGGCGTGAAGCTCAGTGCCCAGTGGGTGAGGGCCTGCGGCCAGGGCTGGGGCCGCGCATCAGGCGGCGGGAGCCAGGCGGCCCAGAGCATGGTGCACCTCGTTGGCGGCCGGCTGCTCCGGCAGCGCCATCGGCAATGGCAGCGGCATGGCCTCCACAGGGTGGAGCAACCCGTCCGGCAGGGCCTGGCCCAGCCGCTGCTGGCGCGGCGAGAGCACGGCCGCCAGGCCACCCGGCACCGACGGCAGGGTCAGCGACCGCAGCAGCGGTGGCCCGCGCCGCTTGAGCACGTCCACCTGCAGGCTCCAGCCGCTGCCCGACGCCAGCCGCAGGCGCAGCGGCGCCGGCGACGACGCCCCGGCGGCCGACCACGGCCGGCACAGGAACACCGGCCGCCCGGCACCGGCCGCCAGCACCTGCAGCCGGCGCAGGGCGCCCGGGGGCGCGGCGTCCAGCCACAGCAGCACGGCGGCGGCACGGCCGCGCACCAGCTGTTCGGCGGCCCACAGCCGTTCGCGCACCGCATCGGCCTGCACCCAGACCAGCCGCGCCGGTGCCAGCCCGCCCGACCACCAGCCGGGCGGGTGCGGTGGCTGGGGTGGGCCGACCAGCGCCACCGGCGTACCGCAGCCGGCCAGACCGGGCATCAGCAGCCGCGCCTCCAGCGCGCCGGGGCATTCGCACAGCAGCTCGGTCAGGCCCTCGGCCGGCCAGCCGCCACCGGGCAGTTCGGCGTCCAGCGCCGGCCAGCCGGTGGGCCAGACGGGGGTGGCCGGGCGCTCCAGGCGGTCGGCCCGCCAGACCGTGGCACCGCCCTCCAAAACGAAGGAATTCATGATCAAACCATCACCAAATACTGTTTATATATACAGTACACGAGTGTGATTTCCCTGTCCAGAAACCCCGCCATACCCCCCGCTCTACCATCGGGCATGACCCGTCCCCAGCCCACCGACCGCATCACCCCCGCCGAACTGCCGGCCCGCATCTGGCAGGAACTCCAGCGCGCCACGGTGGACCGCCACCACGAATGGCGCACCCCGGTGCTGGCCAGCGTGGACGCCGACGGCCTGCCCCGGGCCCGCACCGTGGTGCTGCGCCGGGCCGAGGCCGACAGCGCCACCCTCACCTGCTTCACCGATGCGCGCAGCCCCAAATGCGCCGAGCTGCAGGCCCGCCCGCAGGCCGCCCTGGTGTTCTGGAGCCAGCGGCTGGGCTGGCAGCTGCGCATCACCGCGCGGGCCGAGGTCGACACCGGCGGCCCGGCGGTGCAGGCGGCCTGGGAACGGGTGCGGCAGTCGGCCGCGGCCAGCGACTACCTCATGCCCCGGGCACCGGGCGCGCCGCTGGACGGGGCCGCTTCGGCGCCCGCCAGCGACCAGCACCACCTGGCCATCGTGCGGCTGCAGGTGAGCGGGATCGACTGGCTGGAACTGCACCGCGACGGCCACCGCCGGGGGCGCTGGGATGGCAGCAGCACCGACCGGCAGGCGCCGGCGGGCTGGGTGTGGCTGACGCCCTGACGCTCAGACCGCCCGGTTCAGGTTCACCCGGCTGGCCAGTTCCGCGGCCGACTCCTTGCGCTCGCTGTAGCGGTCGACCAGATAGGGCGACACATCGCGGGTCAGCCAGGTGAACTTGACCAGCTCTTCCATGACGTCGACCAGGCGGTCGTGGTAGCTCGACGGCTTCATGCGGTCGTCCGGGCCGAACTCCTGAAAGGCTTTGGCCACCGAGGACTGGTTGGGGATGGTGATCATGCGCATCCAGCGCCCGAGCACCCGCATCTGGTTGACGGCATTGAACGACTGGCTGCCGCCGCACACCTGCATGACGGCCAGGGTCTTGCCCTGCGTCGGGCGGACCGCGCCGGTCGACAGGGGTATCCAGTCGATCTGGGCCTTCATGACACCGGTCATGGCGCCATGGCGCTCGGGCGAGCTCCAGACCATGCCTTCGCACCATTGCGCCAGGCTGCGCAACTCCTGCACCTTGGGGTGGGTGTCCGGCGCGCCGTCGGGCAACGGCAGGCCGGCGGGGTCGAAGAAGCGGGTCTCGGCGCCCATGGCCTGCAGCAGACGCGCCGCCTCTTCGGCCAGCAGGCGGCTGAACGAACGCTCCCGCAGCGACCCGTAAAGCAGCAGGATGCGGGGCGGATGGGTCGAGCGCGCGGCGCTCGGCAGCCGGGCGGGGTCCGGCACCTGAAAGTGCTCGGGTGCGACGGCGGGAAGATGGTCGAGAGTATTCATGGTGATGGGTCAGCCGCGGAAGGTGCAGGCCGCCAGGCATTGACCAGGGCCACCAGCGACAGCATCACCGGCACCTCGACCAGCACGCCGACCACCGTGGCCAGCGCCGCGCCGGAGTTCAGCCCGAACAGCGAAATGGCCACCGCCACCGCGAGTTCGAAGAAGTTGGAGGTGCCTATCAGGCAGGCCGGTCCGGCCACCTCGTGCGGCAGCTTCAGCCAGCGGGCACCCCACCAGCCGATGAAGAAGATGCCGTAGGACTGCAGCACCAGCGGCACCGCAATCAGCGCGATCACGCCCGGCTGCTCCACGATGGTCCGCGCCTGAAAGCCGAACAGCAGCACCACCGTGGCGATCAGCCCGACGACCGACCACGGCTTGAGCGCGGCCACATAGGCGGCCAGTGCGGCAGCCGAGCGCTTGAGCAGCAGATGCCGCGTGACCAGACCGGCCAGCAAGGGCAGCACCACATAGAGCACCGTGGCCAGCAGCAAGGTTTCCCAGGGCACGGTGACGTCGGTCACGCCGAGCAGGAAGGCGGCGATGGGCGCAAAGGCCACCACCATGATCAGGTCGTTCACCGAGACCTGGACCAGCGTGTAGTTCGCATCGCCTTTGACCAGCTGGGACCACACGAACACCATGGCGGTGCAAGGGGCCACACCGAGCAGGATCATGCCGGCGATGTATTCGCTGGCCGACTGCGGGTCGACCCAGGGCGCAAACAGGTACTGGAAGAACAGCACGCCCAGACCGGCCATGGTGAAGGGCTTGATCAGCCAGTTCACCACCAGCGTCAGCACCAGGCCCTGGGGCCGCTGGCCGACACGGCGGATGGCGCTCCAGTCGACCTGGATCATCATCGGGTAGATCATCACCCAGATGAACACCGCGACCACCAGGTTGACCTGCGCGAACTCCATGGCCGCAATGGCCTGAAAGCCCGCCGGCAGCCACAGCCCGAGCACCACACCGGCGCCGATGCCCAGCGCCACCCAGAGGGTCAGAAAGCGTTCGAACAGGCCCATCGGGTCAGGCCGGCTGCCGGGCGATGCTGTTCAGTTCGGACTGCAGCGAGAGCCGGTCGAGCTTGTCGATGGGCAGGTTCACCAGCAGGCCGACCCGGGTGCGCAGGGTCATGAAGGCATCGGTGAAGGCCTTCTGCTGCTGGTCTTCGGAACCTTGCGCCTGCGCTGGATCGGCTACACCCCAGTGCGCCGACATCGGCTGGCCGGGCCAGACCGGGCACACCTCGCCGGCGGCCTTGTCGCAGACGGTGAGCACGAAGTCCATGACCGGGGCCTCCGGTGCCGCAAATTCATCCCAGTTCTTGCTGCGCAGGCCTTCCACCCGGAAGCGGTTGCGTTCCAGCAGTTCCAGGGTGCGCGGGTGGACGGCACCGGCCGGGTGGCTGCCGGCGCTGTAGCCGCGGAAACGGCCGACGCCGATCTGGTTGAGGATGGCCTCGGCCATGATGCTGCGGGCCGAATTGCCGGTGCACAGGAAAAGTACGTTGTAGACGCGTGAGCTCATGTCGACTCCTGGGTTGCAAGGGTGGCTGGAAGCTTGAAACGAGGGCAGGCAGGACTGGCCCTGACAGCACTCGGCACTGAGGAAGGTCAACAGGCCGTCCATGGCGGCGAACTCGGCCCGGTAAATGATGTGGCGGCCATCACGCTCGGTGCTCACCAGGCCGGCGTGGCTCAGTTCCTTGAGGTGGAACGACAGGGCGGTGGGCGAAACCGCCAGCCGCTCGGCCATGTGCCCCGGGGTCAGCCCGCCCTGCCCGGCCACCACCAGCAGCCGGAACAGCTTCAGACGCGTTTCCTGCGCCAGCGCGCCCAGCGCCCGCACCACATCGGGTTCGTTCATGCGGCCTCCTCGGGCAGGTACAGCGTGACCACCCAGCACACCAGCAGCATGGCGGCCGAGCCCAGCAGGGCATACAGCAGGCCGCCCCACTGGTACAGCAGGCCGGACATCAGCGTGCCGAAGAAGCGGCCCAGCGCGTTGGCGGCGTAGTAGAAGCCCACGTCCTCGGCCGCCTTCTCGCTGCCGGCATAGGCCAGCACCAGGTAGGAATGCACCGAGGAGTTCACGGCAAAGGCCACGCCGAACAGGCTCAGCCCGACCACCACCACCCACTCCAGATGGGGAACCTCCAGCACCACGGCCACGGCCAGCGCCACCGGCACCACCGCCAGCAGCGCCGACCACAGGCGGGCCGCCGGCACCTCGGTGCTCAGGCCGTCGGCGCTGCGCCGCACGATCTGCGGCGCCAGCGCCTGCACCAGTCCGTAGCCGATGGTCCAGGCCGCCAGAAAGCCGCCCACCATGGTGAAGGTCCAGCCCTGCGAATACAGGAACACCGGCACGCCCACCACGAACCACACATCGCGCGCGCCGAACAGCGCCACGCGTGCTGCGGCCAGGCCGTTGATGCCCGCGTTCTTGGCGAACAGTTCCTTGGCGGACTTCGAGGCCTTGCTCTTGCCCATGAGCGTGGGCAGCGAGGTGACCACACCCAGCAGCACCAGCGCCAGCAGGCCGGCCATCAGCCACAACGACCCCTGAAAACCCAGCGTCTGCAACAGCAGCCCGCCCAGAAAGAAGCCCACGCCCTTCATGGCGTTCTTGCTGCCGGTGAACCAGGCCACCCATTTGAAGAGCTGGCCGTTGTCCTGCTCTTTCGCGGCCGCCTGCGTCACCTTGATGGCCGACTTGCTGGCGGTCTTGGTCAGGTCCTTGGCCACGCCGCACACGCCCTGCGACAACACCACCCAGGCCACCGACAGCGTGGCGGTCCAGGCCGGGTCCAGCATCGACAACAACCCGAAGCCCACGATCTGCGTGCTCAACCCCACGGTCAGCATGCGGGTGATGCCGTAACGCGTGGCCAGCCAGCCCCCGATCAGGTTGGCCAGCACGCCGGCCGCCTCGTACAGCAGGAACAGGAAGGCCAGCGTGAACGGCGAATAACCGAGCTGGTAGAAGTGCAGCAGCACCAGCATGCGCAGCGCACCGTCGGTGAGGGTGAAGCCCCAGTACGCGGCGGTGACGATGGCGTAATTGCGGGCGGCGTTCTGCATGGTCACAGGCCGGTGGCTTTCAGGGCTTCCATATGGCAGATATGGCAGGCCAGGTCGACCATGCGGCAGGCGTAACCCATCTCGTTGTCGTACCAGGCATAGACCTTCAGCAGCGTGCCGTCGGTGACCAGGGTCGAGAGCGCATCGACGATGGAGCTGCGGGTGTCGCGGGCGTAATCGGCGCTCACCAGCGGGCGCTCCTCGTAGCCCAGGATGCCGGCGAGGTAGGTCTCTGAGGCGGCCTTGAACAGCGCATTCACCTCCTCGGCCGTGGTCTCGCGCTGCAGTTCGAACACGCAGTCGGTCAGCGAGGCATTGAGCACCGGCGCCCGCACCGCATGGCCGTTGAGCTTGCCCTTGAGCTCGGGGTAGATCAGCGCAATGGCGGTGGCGCTGCCAGTGGTCGTGGGGGCCAGGCTCATCATGGCGCTGCGGGCGCGGCGCAGGTCCTTGTGGGGTGCGTCCACCACCAGGTTGGTGTTGGTCGGGTCGTGGATGGTGGTGATCTGGCCGTGGCGGATGCCGATCTGCTCGTGCACCACCTTCACCACCGGGGCCAGGCAGTTGGTGGTGCAGCTCGCCGCCGTGACGATGCGGTGCTGCGCCGGGTCGTACAGCGTGTGGTTGATGCCCACCACGATGTTGAGCACCCCGCCCACCTTCACCGGGGCCGCCACGATCACCCGCTTCGCGCCGCGATCCAGATGACCCTGGATCGTCTCCGGCGTGAGGAACTTGCCGGTGCACTCCAGCACCAGGTCCACGCCCAGGTCGCCCCAGGGAATGTCGGCCGGGCGGGCATGCTCGCTGAAGGCGATGCGGCGGTCATCGATGCGGATGGCATCGGCACCCTCGGCCGCGATGTCGGCCCGCCATTTGCCCTGCACCGAATCGAACGCCAGCAGGTGCGCCGTGGCGGCCGCTCCGCCCTTGATCTCGTTCAGCGCCACCACCTCCAGCCGATTGCCAGCCCGCGGATCGTCCAGCGGCCGCTCCGCCGCCCCCATCGCCGCCCGCAGCGCCAGCCGCCCGATCCGCCCCATGCCGTTGATGCCGATGCGTGTCATGAATGCTCCAATACTTCAATGAATGCTGAATTATTGTCGATGAGCGTGACATCGGCGTGACGGCTGGGCGAGGTGTCTGGGGCCGCAGGCGGGATAAGCTGCGCGAATACAAGCGGTTGACCCGCAGCAATGTCGTTCAGGGAGGAATCAGACATGGCGAGACGCAGGAATACCAGCACGGCCGAGGATCTGCTGGAACTGGTAGCAATGCTGCCTTGGTGGGCCGGCGTGCTGCTGGCGGTGGTGAGCTACTGGGTGCTCCACAACATCGCGTCCCAACCGCTGGTGGCGCCCGCCCAACCGGGTCAGCTGAGCACAGTGATCAACCCATCGATCTGGAAATCTCTGGCCGCTGCTGGCCAGTACGTGATTCCACTCCTCTGCGTGCTGGGAGCCATCACGTCTGCATGGCGGCGAAACAAGCGGAAGAACCTGGTGGCGGGAGTGACCAAGAGCGAGGCGGCCGACGCGCTGGATGGCATGAGCTGGCGCGAATTCGAAATGCTCGTGGGCGAAGGGTTCAGGCTGCAGGGCTATCAGGTGCAGGAAACCGGGGGTGGCGGCGCCGACGGCGGCGTGGACCTGGTACTCACCCGTCAGGGCAGGAACAGCGATGAGAAGTTTTTCGTGCAGTGCAAGCAGTGGCGTGCCTACAAGGTCGGCGTGGACGTGGTGCGAGAGCTCTATGGGGTGATGGCAGCCAAGGGTGCCGCCGGTGGCTTTGTGGTGACCTCGGGCCGCTTCACCGACGAGGCGATCAACTTTGCCCGCGGCCGCAACGTGACGCTGGTGGATGGGCAGAAGCTGCACGGCTTGTTGCGGCAAGCGCGGGCAGGTGCCGATCGGTCACCGGCCGCAAAGGCTGCCACTTCGCTTGCGAATACCTCCGCTCCAACCACCCAGACCCCGAGTTGCCCACTGTGCACCCAACCCATGGTCAAGCGCATAGCCAAACGTGGAGGTAACGCCGGGAACGTGTTCTGGGGTTGCGCAGGCTATCCGGCTTGTCGGGGCACGCGGACGATCGACTGAATCCGGCCGACATTGAATGGCGGACGGATCGGCCAAAAAATGCCCGCCAATCTTGTGAACAGCGGGCTTCTGACCAAGTGACCCGGCACGATTCCAAAGAACATTCCAACACTTTGTTTCCACACAGATCGTGCAGTCGCTCTTTGATGCCAGCGTTCGACTCCAACAAGACATCTTTGCCGTGGAGGACGAAATCGAAGCCCGGCGCGACGCGCTCATGGCCGCCTTGCAGAAACACCTGCACCGCGCCAGCCGCAACCCAAGCCTGTTTGTGGTGCGTTGGAGGGTGGCTTAATGTTATTGAAATTGATTTTCGACGACATGTTTGGGCATTCATGTCGTCAAGAACGACACGAACTCAGAACGTGTCGCCATTTCATTGAAACAGGAACATGTTTCGTTGACGTGTCGTCGGTGGCGACATAAGCTGTCCACTTGTCGCCAAAACCAGCTTTTTGCATCATGACTGACGCCGCCCTTGCCTGGCACCCCGAGCAACCGCACAACCAGCTGCCTGCGCTACCCCCGGCGCACGAGCTGGAAACCCGGGCCGTGCTCAAGGCTTGTATAGAAGCCCGCGCCGCACTGGCCGAGCTCAAGCAGGCCGCCGAGCTGATACCCAACCAGGCGATGCTGATCAACACCATCCCGCTGCTGGAAGCCAAAGACAGCTCGGAAATCGAAAACATCGTCACCACCACCGACCAGCTGTTCCAGTACGCACAAGGCCACGACAACGCCGACCCGGCCACCAAAGAAGCCCTGCGCTACCGCACCGCGCTGCACCAAGGCTTTCAGTCGCTCAAGGCCCGGCCGCTGTGCACCGCCACCGCCGTGGACGTGTGCCGCACCCTCAAAGGGGTGGACATGGACATCCGCCGCACCCCGGGCACCCAGCTCACCAACGACCGCACCGGCGAGGTGGTCTACACCCCGCCCGAGGGCGAAGCCCGCCTGCGCGACATGCTGGCCAACTGGGAGCGCTTTCTGCACAACCAGACCGAGCTGGACCCCTTGATCCGCATGGCCGTGGGCCACTACCAGTTCGAAGCCATCCACCCGTTCACCGACGGTAACGGCCGCACCGGCCGCGTGCTCAACATCCTCTATCTGATACAGGAAGAGCTGTTGAACCTGCCCATCCTGTACCTCAGCCGCCATGTGATCGCCCACAAGGCCGACTACTACCGCCTGCTGCTCAGTGTCACGCGCGACGGCGCTTGGGAACCCTGGCTGATCTTCATGCTGCAGGCCGTGGCCGACACCTCCAAATGGACCACCGGCAAGATCGCCGCCATCCGCACGCTGGCCGAACACACCACCGAACACGTGCGCACCCGCCTGCCCAAGATCTATACCCGTGAGCTGGTGGACGTGATCTTTGAGCAGCCCTATTGCCGCATCGGCAACCTGGTGGACAAAGGCATTGCCCAGCGCCAGGCCGCCTCGCGCTACCTGCACGACCTTGCAGCCCTGGGCGTGCTGCGCGAAATGCCGTTTGGCAAAGAGAAGCTCTTCATTCACCCCAAGCTGATGCAACTGCTCAGCCGGGACAACAACCCATTCCAGCCTTACGCCTGAAAGCGACAGCCGTTGGCACCACCAACGACAACAAGCACCAGCAGCTCATCGGCAAGCTCAGGCTGGGCTTCCCCCAGTCCTGGCCCCAGGTTCACGCTCAAGTTCATCTGAGCGCAGTGCTCATCTGCGGTCATACACAACCGGAGCGGCTCCCCGACAGGCAGCGACAACAGCGCGTCGCGCAGCTCAGCACCCAGCAAAGGCGAGACCAAGCGCAGTTGAACTTCTCCAAGTTCAAAGCCAGCCACGAGCGCCGGGCAGAGGTCAGATTCCGTCAGCCTTGCAATGCTGCGCTGCCACTTGCCCCGATTCATCCGTTGCAGGAATCCGGCTGGCACCAGGCTCTGCAAGACCAGAGGCCCAGCCTTGGGGTTGTCTGGGCCTGCAAAGCCGTCATCGGTGTCCCGTAGCAATGTTGCTACCGCAAACTGCAGGCGCATGACGTGTAGCGACCCAGGCTCGACAGCCGCCCCTAAAACGCAGCCTGCTCACCCCTGGGCTTGGCATGCGAAAACAAAAGTTGTCGCACAGTTGTCCCATGGACGGGACCAATCCACACAACAGAACACGTTTTCTGGTTCTGTGAACAACCAGGAGGATGACAGCCTCCAGCCTCTGTCATTCTTTGATTTACTTGGATTTTTGAGCTTTATCGAGGGGAAAAGCAAAAAAGCCTGAGGTCGTGAAACCTCAGGCTTTTTGAATAAATGGTCGGCGTGGCGGGATTCGAACTCGCAGCCCACCCTAGACTTCATGCGGTCTGCAGACCGATTTTGCCGATTTGTCGCGTACTTGTCGCACACAAAAAACAACGGGATTCTTGCGGGATCCGGGCTCGCCAGACCCAGTCAGAACTCGGTGCCATTAACTGGTCCAACGCCTGTGCATGGCAGAGCAGCCACCGGCCGAAGAAACATGCCACCAGCGATCAACCGTCCAATCGGTAGGCACACCGCTCCAGGAATGAAGACGATCCGAAACTTCATACCCGAGCCGCAATAGTCACTCGGGCAGCTCTAGGCCAGGTAACGGACCATTGCAGCCCTAACACCGGCCAGCTCGTCGCGAAGCAGCGGAAGCGCACGGCCGAAGAGCCCCCACTCGTTAGCGCGCTGAGCCATATCAAGGCCCTTGGCAATCCGGATGGCCCGGTCAGCCTGCATGAACTGCAGAGAGCCGATCAGCAGATGAATCTGGCGACCTGCGGACTTCCCGTCGCGTTCCTGACCTGCCTGAAGAAGGAGGCGGATACGGTCATCAAGGTCTGTCACGAGGCCCTCGGCCAGCTCGCGCATTTCCTCTTCGCTCAGGCCAAGTTTTGTGTGCATTGCCACCACCGGACTGGGCTCACGGTCAGCAACCAGCGGGTGGTTTGCGTCCGGCCCTGATGGAGCCACTGCAACGGCTTTGGTGTCCGGGGCGACGCCACGAGCAGGTTGGAGCGCACGCCTCATCACGTGAACGAGCTGGGTTACCTGAACAGGTTTGGCTACGTAGCCTTCCATGTCAGCGCTCAGACACGCCTCACGGTCCCCCAGCATCGCGTTCGCGGTCAAGGCAATGATGGGTACAGGTGGTTTGGATTCGCGCCGTTCGATCTCACGAATTCTGGCAGTGGCGGTGAAGCCGTTGATGCCGGGCATCTGCACATCCATCAGGATCAGGTCAGGCCGGTGCTTTTGCCATTCGCTGATGGCTGACTCGCCATCCTGCGCCGCCGAGACGACACAACCCATTCGCTGCAGCAGCTTCTGCATGAATAATAGATTCGTGGAGTTGTCTTCGACCAGGAGCACAGAGAGGCCGGGAAAAACGCCCTCCCACGACTCATCGTCTGCTGCGGATGTGGACCGCACACCCTGTGCTGACTGGTTGGCGGATCCGACAGGAATACGCACAGGCAGACAGACTTCAAAGCAGCTGCCACGCCCTGGCTCGCTGGTGACCGCGATGGATCCACCCATCATCTTGACCAGCCGGGCGCAAATAGCCAAGCCCAGCCCACTGCCCCCGAAGCGGCGCGCGGTGGAAGCGTCAGCCTGCACAAAGGCCTCGAAGATGGATGCCTGCTTGTCTCGTTCGATACCGACCCCAGAGTCCGTCACCCGGATACGGACAAACGCTTGGCCCTGTTCCTCCGCCGTATCGACGAACAAACCAACCTGTCCGCCGGCATCGGTGAACTTCTGTGCGTTGGACAGCAGGTTGTTCAGGATTTGACGCAGGCGTAGGGGGTCGACCAGCAGCCAATCCGGCACAGCAGGATTCAGGGAGAGCTGCCACTGCAGGCGTTTCTTGTCGGTCTGCCCGGCATATGTATTGAAGACGCTACGTAAAAGCGCCTTCAGATCGACAGCCACGGGGTCGAGAGACAGCTTGCCAGCCTCAATCCGGGACAGATCGAGCACGTCGTTCAGGATGGCCAACAGGGCATCGGCTGACTCGCTCACCAGACCCAGCCAGTGCCGCTGCTCATCGTCGATCCGGCTGTCCAGCAACAGGCGGTTGAGTCCCATGATGGCGTTGAGCGGTGTCCTGACTTCATGGCTCATGTTGGCCAGAAACTCACTCTTGGCACGGCTGCTCTGCTCGGCCAGAAGCTTGGCCTCCTGGGCCCGGGCCTCTACGGCTGCGCGTTCCGTCACGTCTGCATGCGTACCCATGAGGCGGGTTGCACGGCCATCAATGGCCCGTTCGGTTACCCGACCATGGGTCTCCAGCCAGATCCAGTGACCGTCCCGCACACGAAAGCGATAACGCACCGAGCCGCGCTCCACCTCGCCCTTGAGTACACGTCTCAACTCAGCGCGGACCCGAGCAAGATCCTCAGGATGGACTCTGGACGCCACCATCCGGATGTCCCAGTACCCCTCCATTGCGATATCGCCCAGCAGTTCGCCCCATCTGGCGGTGAGGTAGACGTCCCTGAAGGGCTCCCGGAAGTCCCAAAGCGCAAGACCAGCGGCGTCTACCGCCAGCTGCAGGCGCTCGCGGGTCTCATCCAGCTCCTCCTCCGCCTGCAGACGGATATTCGATTCGCGGGTGACCGAGCCCCGAACACGGTCCAGTTCTTCCTGTAACCGTTCAAGTTCCGACAACAGCACGCGAGAACGGTCCTGCTCCACACGCAAGGCCTGCTGGCTGCGCTGCAGATCGAGAGCCAAACGCTGAGCAGGCAACGCGGAAGGAGATCCACTAGAAGTCATCGGATGAAGGCACCGATACAAGTGCAAAAGACAAAAACAAGAAAACCCCAGGCCCTGGATGGGGGCTGGGGTCGCCAGGGAGAGGCTGATCAATCAGACAGGCAGGACGGCATACGACTTGAACACCTCAATGTGGGTATCGATGAACGTTGCCATCTCAGCGATTTCCGCAACGCCATCGTTCCAGCGGGTCAGAACCACATCTTCGCCACTCTGGGAGAAGACGTAGCCATCGAAGCCCTCTGCAACCACATCGTTACCGCAGAGAACCGAAACAAGCTCGCCTGCCTGAAGTTCCAGCGTCGAATACTCGTCGAAACCAACCACCACATCGCTGCCGTTGCCAGCCTGGTCGGCCTCGAATTGCACCGTGTGACCCTCACCCGACAACACAATGAGATCATCACCGGAACCGCCGCGGACCGCGTCCCCCAAGTAGGTGTCATTCAGTTCGTGACTGTGGGCAAAGATGAGGTCATTGCCAGCACCACCGCGAAGGGTTTCGACCTGCTCAACCGCACCTGCGATCAGGTCGTTGCACTCGGTGCCCTCAGCCGATTTGCTGACGCGATACACGCCATGCTCCTGCTCCAGGAAAGGGTACTCGGCGCCATCACCGGTGCAGACCGGTACATACAGGTCGTCGGCGACGCCCGACTGGCCCAAGTCGTAGCGAGCAAAGGTCGATCCCTGGTCAAAGTGGACATACACGAAGCCATCGGTGCCGGTCCATTCGGGGTAACCGGTCAGGATCACTTCGGAAAGGTAGCCCTCAAGAAGCGAAGTCTCAACATTGATCGACTCCACCAAGTGGGCCCAGCCCATGGTCAGACCCGTCTGGTCGCGGAAGGCCTCGAAACCCAGCATCGATGCCTGGGCCAGGCTTTCCTCGGACCAGGCGGCGGTGGACAGGCCGGCGTAGATCAGCTGGCTGCCACTGTGGCGGTTTGCAAGTGGCTCCCGGACGGTAACCGTCTCACTCTGCACATAGACGCTGTCCATGTACCGGCCATCGAATTCGGAGCCGACGTGCTCTTCGACTTCATGCTTTAGGTCTTCCACCAAATACGACAGGGCCGAGCCATCGTCTTCGGGGACAAAGTAGTTCGTTGCGTCGTCAAGGCTTAGAACGCCGCTAGCGTCCACGTCGAACGCCCACTCGACAGTGATGCTGCCTGGTGCACTTTGGTCGATCCCGTCAAAGGCCACCACTGTCAGGGTTGCCTGGTCGCACATCAGAGCCTCGTTGGCACCCTGAGCGTAGTTGAACGAGATCTGACCCGTGACAGGATGAATAGAGAACTCACCCAGCAGAACAGCATCCTGACCCTCAGCCACTTCTGAGTAGGCCTTCACAGAAGACACTCGCAGGCCGTCTTCCAGGAAAAAGTACGACAGCTGCTGCGCGTCGACGTCTGTGGCACGAGCGTTGGCGCACAGCACATCGCCGGTTCCATTGATCGCGAGTCGGGCTTCCGCAGGCAACGTCAGAACGGGACGGGTGTTGACGAACGTACCGCCGCCGCCTCCACCCAAGGCCATGGCGGGGGCAAAAGCCAGAGGGCTCACACCTGCGACACCTGCCGCAGCACCGGCCGCGCCGGCGGCACCACCCGCTCCAGCGGCACCGGCAGCGCCACCGGCTTCGGCGGCACCGGCAGCACCACCTGCGGCACCACCGACGCTGCCCCCTGCACCGGTCACCTCAGCCTGGGCCATCTGCCATTCCTGAGCGTCTGCGAGCACCTCTTCGCGGGCAGCCACGATCTCGTCTTCCCAAGGCAACTTGCGGCCAGCCACCTTGTTGGCGGCACCACGGGATTTGGGAAGGGCCTGGTTGAATTTCTCCAGGGCCTGGGGATCGGCGCCCTGCACGTCAGTGGACAGTCCCACGCGAGCGGGACTGTTGACGACGGCATTGGGGAGCTGTGTGGCGGTGCGCAGGATGGCGGAGGGAATGGGCTTCATGTCAGGCTTCGCAGGGCAAGGGAGGGTTTAACAGGATCAGCGGCACCGCTTCAGGAACGGTTGGCGGGCACGCAGTAGTAGCCGCCACCAGCGAACGGCTGACCTTCGAGGTTAAGGGCTCGGGAGTGATAGCCACGGGCTTCATGCCTGGTCTTGTCGGTGTCGAGGGTGCCGCACACCTTGGCGCCAGCCTCTTTCAGGCGATCAGGCACTGGACCAAAAGCGCCAGGGTTGTCCCAAGTGCGGACGTCGTTGCGTACGACGATACGGGGCGGCGTTTCACCTTCGCTGGTACCGACAGCCGGATACACCGCACAGCCGGACAGCAGCACCAAGACGCCGGCAAGGACCAGGGTGAGGGCAAAGACAAGGGAACGCATGGTCATAGTTGACTCCTTTGATATGTTATTTTTATTAGTTTACTTGATTTAAATGATAAATCAAGAGGCAATCTATCGTTCGCCGAGGGACTCACTCATGGTTTTCACCACAGGCTTGAGGATGTAGCTCAACACGGTGTTCTGACCGGTCTTGACCTCGGCGGTGGCGGTCATGCCGGGTTGGAGCGCCAGGTTCTCGCCCGGGCGCCGGTCGAACTGCAGGGACGTGGTCTTGACCTGTATGCGGTAGAAGACCTCGTCGCGCTTGGTCTCGTCACTCATGGTGTCGGCGCTGATGAATGTCAGCTTTCCGGGCAGACTGCCGTAGATCGTGTAGTCGTAGGCGTCGATCTTCACCGTCACATCCAGTCCGGGCTTGAGGAACGCCACATCCGCCGGTTTCACCTTGGCTTCAACGATCAGGGCGTCTTCCACCGGGACGATCTGCATCAGCTCGTCACCCGCCCTCAGCACTCCACCCAGAGTGGTGACCCGCACGTTCTTCACTGTCCCGTTCACAGGGGCGGTCAGCACGGTGTTGGACAGCTGGTCCTTGCGCTGGATCATGATCTCGCGCGCCGCCGACAGCTCCTCCTCGGCCTTGTTGAGTTCGGCCTGCGCGTCCTGCAGGTACTTGTTGCGGCGATTGGTGATCTGACCATCCAGATCGGCCACTTGCCGCTGAAGCCGCAGCACATCGGCCATGCTGACGTCGCCTGTTGCCTGCAGGGGCTCGGTCATGGCGAGCTCCTTCTGGGACAAAGCGCGCATTCGCTCCAGGGCCTCGATCTCCTGCCGTAGCGACTCCCGGCGCTTGCGAAGGAGATCGGCCTGGTTTTGCCGGAACTCGGTGAAGGACAGGGTCTCCGGCTCCCACCGGGGCTGACCACCGAACACCTCGGCACGCAGTCGGCTGACCGTGGCGCTGAGCGCTGCAGCCTTCGACTCGGCCTCACGGAAGGCCGATTCGACCTTGGTTTTCTCCAGCCTTGCCAGCACATCTCCCCGCTGCACCTCCGCCCCCTCTCGCACCAACAGGGCTTCAAGCACTCCCCCATCTGGGGCCTGGATGATCTGCGTGCGGGAGCTGGAAATGATCTGGCCCTGGCCGCGGGTGATCTGGTCGATCTCGGCGTGGTAGGCCCAGGTGGTGAACAGGGCGATCACCGCCAGCGTGGCCCAGAGGCTCCAGCGGCTGGTTCGTCCCTCGGTGCGGTCGGGTGTAAAGGCCATGTCTGAGGAAGGTCGCTGGCGGTTCATGGAGCGGCTACCCGCGTTTCCACGCGGTTCGTCGTGACGGGTCGCGCCGGTGGCGTGGCGCCGGGTGCAGCCGGGGCAGTCGATGCGGCGGCACCGTCGCGCAGCCGACGCAGCACCTCGTCGCGAGGGCCGTCAGCGACGATCCGGCCCTTGTCGACCACCACAATTCGGTTGAAATGGCGCAGCATTCCGAGCTTGTGCGTCACCACCACAAGGGTGGTGTCGGCGGGCCTGGCACCGAACACCCGTGCAGCGATGAGCTCCTCGAGCTGGGGATCCATCGAGGCAGTGGGTTCGTCCAGCAGCATCACCCGGGGTCGCGCCAAAACCAGTCGCGTCAGACCAACAAGCTGGCGCTGTCCGCCTGACAGACCTCGCCCCCCTTCGCTGATCTCGATACCGAGCCCTTTGGGGTGGCCAGCGATGACCCGGTCAAGTCCAGTCTGGCGTGCAGCAGCAAAGATCTGGTCATCGCTGGGCGACGGAAGACCCAGCGAAAGGTTATCGCGCAAGGTACCCTGGAACAGGCGGACATCCTGCGGCAGGTAGCCAACGTGCTCACGCACGAAGTCCGGAGCCAGATGGGCCATGTCCACGCCATCAAGCATCACCCGTCCCTTGGACGGCCGATACAGACCCGAAAGCACCTTGATCAAAGTGGATTTGCCCGATCCGACGGCACCCAGTACCGCCACGCGATCACCCGGCGCAAAACTCAGGGCCTCGATCTGCAGGGACACCAGGTCGGGGCCGTAGGCATGCGTGACCGCATCCGCTCGCAGCACACCCTGACAGCCATCGGGCACCACGCGCCGTTCTCCCGGGGCCACGTCGGCCGGCAGCGCCATGATCCCGTCGAGTCCACGCAGGGCTACACGTGCCTGCTGCCACTGCACGAACAAGCTGACAACCTGTGCGATCGGCGACAGAGCTCGACCGCTGATGATGGTGCAGGCAATCAGACCGCCTACAGTCAGATCACCTGATCCAATGGCGAATGCTCCCGCCGCTACCAATCCGACGTAACAGAGCTGTTGTAAGGTCTGAGTGAGGTTCGAAGACAGGCTAGTGAGATCGCGGATGGCCATCTCGTCCTGCGCCAGCATCCGGGTCAGGTGGCGCCAACGGTCCAGCATTTTCCAATCAGCGCCAGCAGCCTTGATCGACTCGATGCCGTCAATGGCCTCGATCAGAAGACCGTTCTTGCGGTTGGACTCTTCCATGTGGATTTCGGTCAGCCGCGCGAGACGCCGCTTGAAGATCACCCCGACCAGGATGGCCAGCGGGATGAAAGCCAGTGGCACGATGGCCACCGGTCCGGCGATGAAGGCGATCACGGCCACGAACAGCAGAGCAAAGGGCGCATCGGCGAACACGAACAGCGTGGTCGACGTCATGAAGTTGCGCACCATCTCGAAATGCCGGATCTGGGCTGCAAACGTGCCCACCGTCCGGGGGCGCTTGTCCATTCGGATCGCCAACGCATGCCCGAAAAACACAGAAGACAGCTCTTCGTCGATCGCCTTGCAGGCCCTGTCCACCATGCGCCCGCGCACCTGGCGCATCAGCAGCTCCACAACGATGGCGATCGCAACACCGATGGTCAGCACCGACAGCGTCGAATAGCCCCCCGTAGGCACCACGCGGTCGTAGACTTGCATGCTGTAAAACGAGGTGGTGAGCGCCACGACGTTCAGCGTCATGGTGGCTACTGCACCTTCCACGAATACGCTCCAGCGCTTACGGATTGCGTGCCGGAACCAGCTCGACGCTGAGCGCCCGGCGGACGCCGATTCGCTCCGAAGGCTATCGGCCGCCGGTTCCATCGCCGTGTCGGCCCGCAGGCTTACCAGCCTGCCGCGCGCGGCCACAGTGACAGGCAAGTCAACCACCGTACCGTCAACGTCGAGGCAACTGAGCGCGCCCACGGACAGCACGCCCCTGGCGATCAACAGTCCACCGCCCGGAGCGGCGGGATCGGGGGACACCCACAATGCCGGACCGGCCCCTTGGGGTAGCTGACTGCCGTGCTCGGCGACGCTGCCGGAAGGGAATCGGGTACGCCACCACTCAACGGCCAGATCCATGGCGTCGAGGTGCTCAAGCGTGGCCCCTCCGCTGGCCTGCGATGCCATGGCAAAACGGTGCCAGGGCACAGCATGACCCTGCAGGGCTGCCATACGGGAGAGCAATCGTGCCAGGCGGTCGCGCCAGCCCTCCTCCGGGCTGCCGCTGGCCGGATGCTGCTGTTCTTGCATGACCGCTTACCAGCCGGTGCGCGCCGGCGCCTGGAGTACGGGTACGACCGCCGGTTCGCTGATGGGTGCGGGTGCGGGTGCTGTCACTGCCACCGCGTCAGCAGGTGGCGTGGCCACCGGCTCCGCCAGTACGAGCGAGCGGGTCTGGTCCCGCGACTGCACGAGCAGCATGTTGTCCGGCGACACCATACCCGTGACGATCTGAAGACGCACAGCGGCACGAAACTGTCCCCAGACCGCATCGGCCAGCTGGTAGCGGGCCTGTGCCACCTCCCGCTGGGCGTTGAGTACATCGGTCCACCCCTTGCGACCCACGGCGTACTGCCGGACGAAGGAGTCGAACACCGAGGTGGTGCTCTCGACCTGCTTCTCGAGGTCGCGTACCTGCACGGCGAACGACCGGTAGTCTGCCCAGTCGGCGCTGACCGAGTCGGTCAAGTCACGGCGAGCGGCTTCTGCCTGCAAAGCGGCAGCATCTACTCGGGCTTCTGCCTCCCGCACCGCGGCGTAAGCCGAAAGACCGGCACCGGTCTGGTACTCGAGCGCGACGTAGGCCTGGGTGTTCGGAAAAGCCCCACCCACGGTACGGTCCACCCGTAGCTTGACCTGAGGCAGCGCCACGCTTTTCTTCACCTCGACGTCGGCGCGCGCTGCATCCAGCTCGGCAGCCAACTGCTGCAGCGACGGCGCGTAGTCCAAAGCTGTCTTCACCAGAACTTCCAAGCTGTACTGGCCCATGTTGCGCTGCTCTGGAAGAGCGATCGAGACAACTGGGCGACCCAGCGCCTGCCCAAGAGTGGAGCGGGAACGGATAGCCAGTGCCTCGAGCTGATTCAGTTCGGCCTTGGCCTGCGAGAAACGTGCACTGGCCAAAACACCATCGCTGGCGGGGCTGATATTGCTGTCCACCCGACGCTCAATCATCTGGGCCAGACGCAGGTGCTCGTCGACGTTGGAGCGAGCGGCTTGCTGACGCGCCTGCACCCTAGCCAGCTCGGTGAACGCATTGAGCACCTTGAGCATGATGTCGTTCTGGGCAGCAGCCACTACGTGGTCAGCCCGGCGGATGCCAGCCTGCGCGGAGGAAATCTCGCCATCGATACGCCCACCAGTCCATAGCGCTTGTTCGATCCGAAACGTGGCGGTGCGGTTACCCAAGCCATCGACGCCGGATTGACCAACCAACGCAGGCAGCTTCTGCCGGTTGGCCACATCAAGTCGAGCCTCTGCAGCTCCACGCTCTTTGATCCGTGCCGCAACGCTCGGGTGCTCGAAAGCTGCAGTCTTGAGCGCGTCCGACAATGACAAAGGCCCACCCTGAGCTTGCACACTGGATGCGTAGCCCAGCACTACGGACAACACCAAAGTCAAACGAGAAAGGTGCAACTGACCAAAACTACGACGCGGGGCTAGCCTCTTGGCTGCGGGGGATGACGGACTCATCGAAAGCTTCCTTCTGAACAGACGGCAGGCACGCGTCCCATCACGACACCCCGTCCTCGGAAGCATATCATGTCAAAATACTTAAACCTATATTTGTCGTTTTAAATGACAACAATATCACACAAAAGTTGATTGGGCTTCCCGCCGCTGAGCTACCCACAAGACTTCTGGAGTCCGCAGCGAGTAACCGATACACAGGTTCCCTAGCCGCGACAAGGTAACCACACCAGTGGTGTCAAGCCTGCCCCCACTGAGCAAGAAGAGCGCCTGCGCCAACTCCCCGCCCGGGAGGCATTCATCGACGCGGAACTCCAGCCCCCCGCAACTGGCCCATTCGCCAGCAGGCAACGCCGGCAGGCTGCGCGGGACGAACTGCAATCCCGACAAGCGGATCGGCCGCACCCTTGGTCCTCCTCGGACCAACCATGGATCGAGGTCAAGCATGACAGTCGAGGCAATGAAGACGCCTGATCGCCTGGTCGTATCGGCAGGCTTGCCTTGGCGGGATGCAAGTCATTGTTATTTTTAACGTTTAGATCAGTTTGAATATACATAATCATCGAAGGCTTGTCGGGCTGTTGTTCCATTCTTGTGATAAGTGAGGATTGCGGTCGGCATTGTGATAAAACCTCGATAGTTATCCAAAGGTAAACATATGAATGCAGCCACCCAAGAGGAGTACTGCGGCACTTTTTACGCCGCCAAAGTGCTGGGTATGTCGGTCGGAACAGTCCAGGCGCTTGTCCAGAGGGGTGAGCTGAAAGCTTGGCGGACCCAAGGGGGTCACAGGCGCATCTCGCTGGAATCCATCCGGGATTACCAGCGCGCCCAGGGTGTCCCCGAGCTGCCGCAGCGCTCAGCCCATCTGCGTGTGCTGGTGGTGGAAGACGACCCGGCCTCGCTGGAGATGTTCCGGAACGCCATCGCGAGCTGGAGTCTGCCCGTGGACTGCACCTCCATGACTTCCGCAATGGAGGCGCTGATCGATATTGGCAACATCAAGCCTGATGTGCTCGTCACCGATCTGCTCATGCCTGGCGTGGATGGTTTCGAGTTGCTGCGAGCGCTGCATGCAAACCCAAGCTTCTCCTCGATGGTGCTCGTTGCCATGACCGGCCTGGCAGAAGACGAAATTCGTGCGAAAGGCGGCCTTCCCGGGAGCACGGTAACCATGCCCAAGCCCATTGACCTTGAATGGCTGCGCGGATTCCTGACGGCGCTGTGCGTGGTTCGACAACTCACCAACGATAACGCTCACCGGCCCTGAGACCACACGGCGGTCGCACCGCCTTAGCCTATGAGATAAAAATTACAATAGTGATTTTTATGACAGAGGCTTGACATATCGTGCAGCCCGTTTGCCTAAGTACGAGGCACCTGATCAACCGGGAGATACAGCAATCTGACCATGCCCCGCGAGTTCGGCTGGCACCTATATTGACGACCTGGTGGATCTTGTGGGTGGCATTCCTGTTGGGGCTACCACTTCATGCCAGCGCACTGTCGCTAGACAGCGGAAGCCCCACCAGGATTGATCTGGTGCGGGAAATCGAGATCCTGGAGGACCCTAGCGCCATGCTGGGCTTCGACGAGGTGACCCGGCCTGAGCTAGCGGCGCGGTTTGTCCGGCCCCGGCACTCGTCCGGTGAGTTGAACCTGGGGTTTTCCACCTCTGCATTCTGGATGCGAGTACCGCTGCAACGCACCGCAGACTCGATGGATTACTGGCTCCTGGTCGTTCCCAACTCGCTGCTGGACGAGATCGACCTCTACATACCCGGCCAGCCACCCATCTACACCGGCGCATCCCGGCCGATCAGCCAACGGCCTGTGTTCAGCAGACACTTTTTATTCCCGGTTCGGGTTTCAAACGAAGAGCAGATGCTCTACATGCGGATCCGCTCTTCGGGTGCGTTGGTGGTCCCGCTGAACTTGTGGCGACCTGTTCCGTTCGGACAGCACAACATCATTTCAACCATGGTGCAGGGGCTCTATCAGGGGGGGCTCATCACCATCCTGATTTACAACTTCCTGGTGTATCTGACGCTGAGGGACAGGCGCTACCTCCTCTACTCCGCTTACTGCCTTTCGATGTGCGCCGCCATGATTGCGGCCAATGGATACGGTCGCCTGTTCTTGTGGCCTGAATGGGCTGTATTCGACCGGATTTCCCAGAATGTGTTTTTCAGCTTGGCCGGAGCGTCGGGGGTCGCATTTTCGGCTGCGTTCCTGATTCTGGAAAGCCGCTCACCGCCGTTGTACCGGATCTTGCGCGTGCTGAGCCTGATGCAGCTCGCATTCGCACTGCTGTTCGTGGTGGCCGGCAGCCTGACCTGGGGGATCTCGCCCATCATCCGGGCGCATCTGATTGCTTCAGTGATCACGGTGGGAGTGATCGTCTATGCTGGCCTCAGGCTGATGCGACTGAGAATAGCGGACATCCGGTTCTTCCTTCTGTCGTGGGGAGTGTTGGCGGCAGGCGTGGTGGTGGCAGTGCTTCACGCCTTCGGCCTGCTGCCATCGAATCCTCTGACAGCCAACTCCATTCAGATCGCATCAGCAGCCGAGATGATGCTGCTGGCGCTGGCACTGGCCGATCAGATTCGCGGCGAACGGGAGCGAGGCGCCGCCCAGCAACGGCTTTCGATCGAGAAGCTGCGCCAGGCAGAGACACGGCTTGAGGCAACAGTTCAAAAGCGAACACAGGAGCTCGAGGTCGCGCTGGCGCAAGAGAAGCAGCTGCGCGAGCAACAGGTCCGGTTCGCCGCCATGATCTCGCATGAGTTTCGAAATCCGCTGGCCATCATCGACAGCCAACTGACTCTGCTGACCAAAGAACAGGAGCGAGGCATCAACCGCCTCGACAAGCGGGCCATCATCATCGAGGGTGCAGTACGGCGACTCACCATGCTGTTCGATAGGTGGCTCGAAAGCACACGACTAAACCGCTCGCCCAAGGACGTCGATCTGCGCCCTCTGGACTTGGTGCCTTGGCTGCAACGGCAGATGCAGGTGAATGCGAGCCTGTCAGAAACTTTGTGTGTGAGGCATAGCATGTCAACAAGGAGCATGAATGCCACGCAAGACGAAGACAACCGCTGCAGCGGACAAGGCGGCGCAGCCGCAATTCTCAGCCGAGCTGTTGGAGCAACTCATCCCCGGGCCGGTAACGCCGGCCGAGCTCGAAGGCATCTTCCAACAGTTCAAGAAGTTGGTTCTTGAGCGCGCCCTGGGCGCCGAGATGAGCCATCATCTGGGCTACACGCCCGGCCAGGCCAAGCCCGAAGGGGCTGGCGCCAATCACCGCAACGGCAAGAGCGCCAAGACGGTGCTGACCGATGCGGGCGCTCTGCGCATCGACGTTCCCCGCGACCGCGAGGGCACTTTCGAGCCACAACTCATCGGCAAGCACGAGCGGCGCTTCACCGGCTTTGACGACAAGATCGTCGCCATGTATGCCCGGGGCATGACGGTGCGCGAGATCCAGGGCTTCCTGGCCGAGATGTACTCGGTGGACGTCTCGCCCGACCTCATCAGCAGTGTCACCGACGCCGTGATGGGCGAGGTCACGGCCTGGCAGACGCGCCCGCTGGAGGCGATGTACCCGGTGGTGTTCTTCGACGCGCTGCGGGTCAAGATCCGCGAGGATGGCGTGGTGCGCTCCAAGGCCGTGTACCTGGCGCTGGGTGTGCTACCCGATGGCAGCCGCGACATCCTGGGCATCTGGATCGAGAACACCGAGGGTGCCAAGTTCTGGATGAAAGTCTTCAACGATCTGAAGACGCGCGGTGTCCATGACATCCTGATCGCCGTCACCGACGGGCTCAAGGGTATGCCAGAGGCGCTGGGCACAGTGTTCCCGGCCACGACGCTGCAGACCTGCATCGTGCACCTGATCCGCAACAGCCTGGACTTCGCCAGTTGGAAGGACCGTAAAGCGCTGGCCGCGGCCATCAAGCCGATCTACACCGCAGTGAGTGCCGAGGCTGCTGAGGGCAAGCTGAACGCATTTGAGGCCGGATCATGGGGCCAGAAGTTCCCCACTGTCGTGAGCGCCTGGCGCAGGGCCTGGGACAAGGTCATCCCGTTCTTCGCCTTCCCGCCCGAGGTGCGACGCGTGATCTACACGACCAATGCGATTGAAAGCGTGAATGCGCGGCTGCGCAAGATCATCAAGACCAGAGGACACTTCCCCAGCGGCGATGCGGCCACCAAGCTGATCTGGCTGGCCCTGCGCAACATCACCGAGGACTGGGGGCGAGCAGCCAACCATTGGAAATCAGCGATGAACCAGTTTGCAATCCTCTACGAAGAACGATTCATGAAACCGAGCACGTAAGATATCCAACCAGCTTCACGAAATCGGTGAAGGTTCAATGAGCCTCACACACGGAAATTCGGACACGCCCGTGAATGCCTTTCGGCTATCTGCGCACCGAACCATACTCACGATTGATCACGACCACTTGCCCGTACTGGCCGACGAGTACCTCCTGGATATTGCGTTAGGTAACCTTTTGGACAATGCCGCCAAGTACTCAAGCGCCGGTAGCGAGATTCGTATCGCGACACGCCAGAGCGAAGGCAGGGTCGGCATAGCAGTGACCGACCAAGGGCCCGGCATCGCCGAACACCTCCGTGAAGCTGTCTTCAAGGAGTACCTGCGCATCGCTCCGGAAGGTCCGGTGCGAGGCCTCGGCCTGGGACTGTCGATCGCCAAGGACATCATCGAAGCCAATGGCGGACAGCTCGAACTTACGAGCCGTATCGGAGAAGGCTCGTCGTTCTGCTGCTGGCTACCGAGATTCAACTCATCCCAAGACGCCCTCGCTCCATGAACCCAACGCCCCCCCCCGCCGCACGAATACTGATCGTTGAAGATGAAGGCGATCTGCGCGACAGCATGATCGACTATCTGGAGCTGGAAGGCTTCCGGGTTGACGGCGCCAGCACCCTGGTAGCCGCTACCACCCGAATACAGACGCAACGTTACGACATTGTGATTCTCGACCTCGGTCTGCCAGATGGCGACGGTCTGCAATGGCTGAGAGACAGCGGATCCCTTCAGGGAGCTGGCGTCATCATCACCACAGCAAGAGGCGCACTGGAAGAGCGGGTTCGAGGTGTGGAGACTGGTGCGGACGTCTACTTGGTCAAACCGGTGCCGTTGGCAGAGCTGGCCGCCCTCACCCGCCGCATGGCAACCCGTCTGGTGCAACCGGCCGCACACGAATCGGCTCGTCCTTGGCAGCTGCACGCCATCAACTGGACCCTGGTCGCACCCAGCGGTGCAGCGCTGCGACTCACCCACTCGGAGCGGATCGTGGTTTCTCAGCTGGCTGCCGTGCCCGGTAAGACGATCAGCCGCATAGCCTTGTCCGTAGCCCTTGGACATGAGGCATCCTCACCCTCCGATCTACGCCGGCTTGAGATCCTGGTTCACCGTCTCCGGTCTAAGGTCAAGGCGCAAACCGGCGAATCGCTTCCCCTTGAGACAGCCCACGGGCACGGTTACGCCTTCATCGAAGAGATTGTGGTGGTATCGCGCGCAAGCCAGAGTGGAGCGGTCTGAGACAGTCAGACACCGTCACAAAAAAGCCCCACGGATGACCGTGGGGCTTTTGCTGGGGCTGGCGAGCGGGTCGTTCCGCCCGCAGCATCCGTGAGATCAGGCAATCACACGGAATTCCTGGTTGGTCATGTTCAGACCGGTCGACAGCTGTGCGAACTGCACCGCCGCCGCACCACCAGTACCGTCAGCATCCCACGACAGAGCGCCAGTGAGGTTGTTGTAGATGATGCGGTCGCTGGCATCAGCGGCCTGAACTCCCACCACAAACGCCGCTGTGGAAAGCGTGGTGTTGGCATTGCCGATATTGGTGAACACGGCACGGCTGAGCCAGATGGTGTCGTTGGCCACGTTGTAATCGGTGATGGTGTCAACGTTGCCCACGTCCGGGGACGTGGTGAACGAGAACACATCTCTACCGGTACCACCGGTCAGAGTGTCGTTGCCCAGCCCACCATTAAGGGTGTCGTTACCACCCAGACCGTTGATGGTGTCGGCCAGCGAGGTGCCCGTCAGTGTATTGCGGCCCCCGGTGCCATTGAGGGTCTGACCGCCCGTCGGGTTCTGCGGCTGGTTGCCGCCACCGCTCGTCACACCGATGAAGTCGCTGGCCTGCAGCCCTGCGGCATCGGTCATGGGGGTGATGGCGATGCTGAACTCTGCCGTAGCATTGTTGCCGTCGGTGTTGCCCTCGACGATCACCTGGTTGTTGCCCAGGTCCACCCGATAACGCAGCTGGCCCCGTGCCGTGAAGGTGGCTGCGTCGGCGATCCATGCGAAGCTCTGGTTGCCGCCCTGGTTCGGGTTGGCGTCGATCTGGCTCAGGTCGATCTTGTCGGTACCGGCCACGAAGTCCAGGATGACATCGCGCGTGGCGTTGGTGATGCCGCTGTCGGCCGCCGAGGTCAGAACGAAGCGGTCTGCACCCGCGCCACCGCGCAAGCGATCGGCACCCGCATCGCCGACCAGGATGTCGGTACCGTCGCCACCGTTCAGATCGTCGTTACCCGCGCCGCCCAGAAGGCTATCGTTGCCGGCGTCCCCGTTGAGGAGGTCGTTACCGTCACCACCGTTCAGGGTGTCGTTGCCAGCTCCACCGTGCAGGGTGTCCAGACCAGCCAGACCGCTGAGGCTGTCGTTTCCGATGTTGCCGGTCAGCATGTTGTCCAGACCGTTGCCGCTGCCGGTGAAGTCGCTTGTTCCGGTGTAAGTCAGGTCTTCCAGGAAAGCACGCAGAGCCGGTGCATTCAGGCTGTAGCTGGTCAGCGCTGTTTCCACTCGGTCAGCGCCGTCTTGGGTGAGCAGCGGCACGTTCTGACCAGTCAGCACATCGATGATTGGCAGCCCAGATGCCGGGTCCAGGGTCCAGCCTTCATAGATCACGTCGGAGACGTTATCCACCACGTAGACGTCGTCACCAATACCACCGGCCAGAGTGTCGATGCCAGCACCACCAATGAGGGTGTCATTGCCATCACCACCGCGCACGATATCGTTGCCGGCGCCACCGTCGATGTTGAAGTCAATCGCCACCAACACCGGGTTGCCCAGTGCATCGGCACCGATCAGCGGAGCACCGAACACGTCGGCGATCTGGAAGCCGGCGCTGGCGCCAGTGCTGGCCAGCAGATCGAGCTGCAACAGGCCGTCAGGACCCGGGACAGGCAAGCCGGTCAGGGGATCGGTAATGTAGATGTTGACGATGATCGCCCCGCCCACCAGGGTGTCGTTCAGACGGGTGCCGATAAGGCCCTCGACATCGGCGAATGTGTCGAATGGAACGGCGACCACGGCCGGGTTCGGCACGCTCATGTTGATGTTGATGCCAGTGCGCGGACCACCCACCACCGGCACCATGCCGTTGCTGGCGGAGTAGTCGGCCACGTCGTAACCCAGACCGCCGTCCATGGCGTTGCCTGTACCGTCGTTGCTGGCCTCCATCACAAAGCGGTCGTTGCCCAGTCCGCCAGCCATCAGATTCAGGCCGGTGCCGCCGTGGATCACGTCGTCGCCATCGCCGCCGTCGATACCGTCATCACCACCACCGCCATACAGGGTGTCGTTGCCGTCGCCACCGGCAATGAGGTCGGCGTCGCCGATAGCGTCCAGCACACCATTGACACTGACCACGCCGTTGTCGCCGTAGATGAGGTCGTCGCCGGTGCCGCCTTCCAGCACGTCGGCGCCTGCGCCACCGTAAAGACTGTCGTTGCCTGAACCACCGAACACCTGATCCAGGCCCTGGCCAGCGTTGATCAGATCGTTGCCACTGTCGCCCCAGATGAGGTCGTCGCCGTCGGCGTCAGTGATCACATCGTCGCCGTCTTCACCGTGCAGATAGTCGTTGCCCAAGCCACCGTCGATGGTGTCGTTGCCGGCCTTGCCCCAGATGGTGTCGTTACCGCCCTGGCCGTTGATACGGTCATTGCGGGCAGTGCCACCGATGATCTCGCTGGCATTGCCCTTGCCGTTGGGGTTGAGTACGCCACGGGCGTCCAGATAGTCACCAGGATTCCCGTAGAAGGTGTAGCCGGTCTGTGCCGAGCCGACCCAACCGGCTGTGCTTACCTGCACGGTGTCTCCGTGCACATCAGTCACGTCAACCTGGTTGGCTGCTGCCCCCAGCTGAGACAGCGACAAGAAAACCCGGTTCGTGGCGGTGCCGAGGTCCACGCTGCTGTCCGGCACCGAGAAGATGTCGGTGTAGAGGTTGGCGGTACCGGTGCTGCGCATCACCAGGTCAGAGAACAGCTGGGCCTCGATTTCAGCCAGGATGTTGGTACCGGCCAGGCGGTTGAGGTAATAGAAGCGGTCGGCGTTTTGCAGCTCGATCATCTGCTTGGCGAAGATGAAGTCGAAGGTGCTGCCGAGCATGCCGCCGGTGACCGGGCGCTCGGCCAGGCCGCCCACCCACAGGTCGATGGCGTTGAAGCCCTGGTCGTAGAGCATGAAGCTCGGGTCGGCAATGGCCGCCCGGGCGGCATTGCGCAGGGCGGTGGCATAGATCTCGGCGTCGGCCTGCTTGGTGACAAGGTCGGACGAGTTCTGCAGGGCCGTCCACTGCTCCAGGGTCTTGGAGGGAGCGAACTGGGTCAGGATGGCGTCGCGGGAGTACGCCATGATGAAGTTTTCAAGTGCCTCCGGATGGGTCAGGCCGGCACCGAAATCTTCCCAGCTGCCGTACGCCTTGAGGTGCAGTACGCCCTGGTTGTACAGGTCGGCACGCACCTGGTTGAGCGTCATCAGGCCGGCGTCACGGCCACGCACGATGTTCAGCGTCGCCAGGTCCAGCGGCAGACCCACCAGGTTATTGCGCAGGGCGTCGGTCACCCAGATGTCGATGCCGTTGCCCACCGCCTGCGAGCCGCCGATGGCGAATTCGCCGGCGGTGGTCTTGCTGTAGGCCAGGGGGTTCAGGAAGGCCTCAATCAGCCCCATGGACTTGTCACCGACCTGGCCGGCAATGGCCACACCGTTGGCGTCGAACGCCCGCAGGTCGACCTGGTCGGTCAGCATGGAGTGGCCAAAGCGGTAGACCGCGTGGGCGAACTCGGCCGTCACGGCGGGGTCGATGGTGGCATCGTAGGCCGCAAAAGCATTGATGTTCGGGCTGAGCTTGCGCACGAACTCGCCGAACACGATGTGCTGATACTCCATTTCGGTGACCAGCTTGGCCGCCTGGAAATACATCTCGCCGGTCCACTGACCGGCCATGTCAGCACGGGGGGCATGGGTAACTCCGTGGCTGTCGACGCCGCCGTCGATCATGGCCTTGAGGTCCACCAGCACTCGGTTGTGCTCAGCATGAAAGACGTCATGGATGGCGGTCAGGCCGACGTTCTCGTTGCTGCGGCCATCGCCGGCCACCAGGTGGGCATCAAGCAGCTCGTTGTCGTACTGGCCTTGGGCCACCCTGCCGCCGGCCACTTCGTCGATGTCAGCGCTGATACCTGTGCCGGGTACAGCGCCATGGGCGATGTCATCCAGGAAGGCGGCGCCGATGGTGATCAGATGCAGCTTCGCCTTGATAGCCGGGTCGTTGACCAGCTGCTCTTCAGCATCACGCACCAGGCCGGTCCCGGTCACGTTGCTGTTCTGCACGTAGTAGACCTCACCGGTCTCGACGTGGCGCGCCACCAGCCAGGCGCTGCCGTTGATCATCTTGGGCGTGCCATCGGCATCAAGCAGAACCTCGGGGATGTCGTGCACATCGACGTCGTTAAGGGTGATGCCGATTTTCAGTGCATTCGCCTTGAGGTCCTTCCAGGTGGCCATACCGCCATCCGTGCCGCTGAGCAGCGCGCCGGTGATCGTGCCGCCAGCGCCGTACTCGCGCACGAATACCGTATGACTGGCCTGCGATCCATAGGACTGACTCAGGTCGATGAAGGGCGAGGTGGTGTTGACACTCTCGTTTACCGGTGCAGTCAGGACCAGCTTGTTGAGGTCATCACCGGTGCCGATGGAAGCGGTCACCCGAGTGACGTTGGACTGCGCGTTGATGGCGTCGACCACCCCCTGAAGCGTGGTGTTGTTGGCGATGTCAATGGCCACATTGTTGAGCATCAACACGCCACCGTTGGCGCCGATGTTGGTGGTGACGGTGGCACTACCGGTCACCGAACCCGGTGTACGTGCCTCGGCGATGCCAAGCCGGGTAAGCAAGGCGTCGGTGGAGGTGACGTCCACGTCCACCTGGATGGTGTTGGTGCGCGAGGCCACGATGGCGTTGCCGGTACGGGAATTCAGCGCGTACAGCGGGTCGGTCGGTGCCAAGGGAACGGTGATGGTGCCGTTGGCGCCCTTGTGCACGAAGTCCAGGCCGTGGTCGAAGAACTGGCCGAACATGGTGGTGAACGTGCTGTACGGCAGCGGGTTCACGTTACCGGTGAAGGGGTTCAGACGGCCACCGGGGGTGAGCGAGGGGTCGTCCAGCACCGCCAGCTTCTGCTGGCCGGTGGTGGTGTAGCCCAGCTGTTCGAGCGCAGCCGCACTTTGGTCGGCCACTAGGTTGCTGACCACGCGGGCGTTGGCGTCGGTGATCGGACCATTGCCCGGTGCATAGCTGATGCCGGTGCGGGTCGTGATGGAACCCGGCGGGGTCAGCGTGGGAGCCGAAAAGCCGCCCAGGAGGTTGGGGGTGGAGGCGTTGGGGTCCACCGGTGCGGCGGGTGCCGGCGTGAGGTCGGGCACCTGGCCTGGTACGGATGCATTACCCGTCACCCGAGGGAACGGCATGCCGGTACTCCCCCAAGTGGGGTTGAGCACGTTGTTACCCACGCCGGACACATCGCGGAGACCGGTGGGGTCGTTCACCGTTCCGAGCGGAGCGTTACGCGGATCGTTACCCGGCAGCGTCAGCTGGGCGAACAGAAAGTCAATGTCGGTCTGGTTCAGTTGCATGGCAGTGTCTATGAGGACGGTTGACGGCTGGTCCGTTGCGCCCATCCCCTTGACCAAGCGCATCGACCCATTTACGGCTTCATTTTCCTACGGTAATATTATTTTTATCAGTTTTAACTGTCAATAAGTTTTTCGACAAATTTATCTGACATCGCACCATGTCACGTACCCCGTTGTGGGGACGCGACTGCCAGGGGCTCAGATGACCACGAACTGCGCCGCACCGAGGCTTCCAGAGAGACCTGAGATCGTGGCGAACTGCACAGCTGCGGCTGTACCGGAGCCATCGGCGTCGTACCAGAGGTGACCGGTAGCGGGGTCGTGCAAGATACGGTCGTCCGGGTCGGCGGCCCGGCTGCCGGTGTTGAACCCACCCGTACCCAGCGCACCGGTGGTCCGCAGCGCAGCAAAGATGGTGTTGTTCTCGAGGTGGATAAGGTCTTCACCCACGACGAACCCCTCGATCAGATCAATGTTGGACGGCCCGAGCGCGGCATTGAAGACAAATACGTCACGGCCAGCGCCACCGACCAGTGTGTCAGCCCCACCCCCGCCGACCAGGGTGTCGTTGCCAGCAGCGCCCTGGATGCGGTTGGCAGCTGCGTCGCCGGTAAGGCGGTCGGAACCGCTGCCGCCTTCGAGGTTCTCCACCCCATGGCCTGAAAGGATGCGGTCGGAGCCAGCGCCACGGGTGTTCTGAGCGGAGGTCGACGCGAGGCTGAACGTGACCGCGCCGGTCGTGCCGACATAGCTGATGGTGTCGAGGCCCGCGCCGCCCACGAAGGTGTCGTTACCCGCCCCGCCGATGAGCGTGTCGTCACCGTCGCCACCCACCAGCGAGTCGTTGCCGGTCAGGCCCAGCAGGCGCTCCGAAGCGGCGGTGCCGGTTAGCCGGTCGGCACCTGCCGTACCAGTGATGTCGGTGTCCCCACCCGGCGGTGGCGGTGGCGGTGGCGGTGGCGGTGGCGGTGGCGGTGGCGGTGGCGGTGGCGCCACGGTACCGGTAAGGTCCACGGTCTGGTCGGAGAAGCGTGCGAACTCGACCCCCACGAGCGTGTCAGTGCCGTCGGTCCCTGTGAGGACCCAGGCCGCTCCGTTGAGTACGAAGGTGTAGGCCGACCGGTTGCCGCTGAACACCGCGGTGTCGCTGTCCTCCCCGCCCACCAGGGTATCGTTGCCGGCGCCGCCCGTCAGCGTGTCGTTGCCCGCACCTCCGTCGATGCGGTTGGCCCCCGCATCACCGCCCAGGGTGTCCGCACCCAAGCCGCCCAGCAGGTTTTCCACCCCATGCCTTGTCCGCACGCGGTCGGTCCCGGCGCCGCCGGTGTTCTGGGAAGCGGTGACCGCCAGGCTGAAGCTGACGGGGGAGCTGATGTCCTCGAAGCTGATGGTGTCGAAGCCCGCCCCGCCAACATAGGTGTCATTGCCGGCGCCGCCCAACAGGGTGTCGTCGCCATCACCGCCCACCAGCGAGTCATTGCCGGCCAGGCCCAGCAAGCGCTCGGCCGTAGCGGTACCGGTGAGGGTTTCGTTGCCAGCCGTGCCCCGTAACTCAGCCACTGGCTGCGGGGGCAGCGGGGGCAGCGGAGGTGGCGGAGGTGGCGGAGGTGAAACCACAGAGTTCTCAATGGTCTGGTCATCGAACTGCAGGCGCTCGATGCCACGCAGGATGTCGGTGCCGTCGGCCCCGGTGACCACCACCTCACCCCCCATCCGCTGCACGGTGTAAGCGGCGGCGCTACCTGCGAAGACCGCCACATCCAGCCCGGTACCCCCATCGAGCGTGTCGTCGCCGGCACCTCCCGACAGGGTGTCATCACCTCGCATCCCCAACAGGTGGTTGTCCAGAGCATTGCCAACCAGCCTGTCCTGACCGTCGCCCGCCACTGCGTGCTCGATGACAGCATCCGCTGCCAGCGTGGTGAACACCTGCCCGTTGAGCGTGCTGCGCCGTCCACTGCCCAGGTCGATGATCAGATCGCCATACATGGCAGCCGCGTTGATCCAGTCGACCCCTCCGTTACGGTCGACCAGAGTGGTCCGCAACGATTGCCCAGGCTCGGCGGCAGCTGCGAACACCTCGTCGGTGTAGTGGTAAACATCGTCGGCGCTGACGTCCGCGCCAAACGCGGTGAGGGTCAGGCCTGAGATCACGCCAGCGCCACCGGCCAACGTGTCGCGCAGCTCCACCGTCCATTCCCCGAGAGCGGTCTCGCAACGGAAACCCTCCACGCCCAAAGTGTGAGTCAGGCCGAAGGCGGCCGTCGAGGGCGTCGCCGATGATCCATCGAAGACGCAGTAGCTGGTACCCAGTGGAGACTTCAGCCAGATCTCGACCTGCCGGAGGTCGTCGTGCGTGAGGCTCACGCTCAAGGCCACATGCTCGACCACCAGATCCTGGCTCAGGTTGACCCGGAAGATCGTGGTGCCGAAGTCGACGGTGACCAGATTGAGCCCTGTCAGCGTCGCCTGCGACTGCCGTTCGTTGGCGCTGGTTGCTGCCTGCGGATAGAGCAAGCTCCAGACCTCGGCCATGCGCACAGCGTTGTAGGCGTTGAGCATGCCGTATCCGTAGTCCTGGCTGTAAAACAGACCGCCGCCGTTCCAGTCGTTGTCGCGGTTGGACTGCCAGGCATGGCTTTCACTGAAGCTGGTCGCACCACCGTACAGGCTCCCTGCCCCTACGGCCGAATGGACCAGGATGCTCTGTACGTCGCGCCAGCCCAGTTGGGCGTTGGCCTGAAGCATGAGTGCAATAACACCCGTAGTGATGGGTGCGGACGCCGAGGTGCCACCGAAACCGGCGGTGTAGTCGCCGGTCAGCAGCCCGTCGTAACCGGTACCGACGCCCAGCAGGTCGGTGGTCACCGCACCGGCAGGTGCGCTGATCAGTATGTGGGTGCCGTAGGCCGAGTACGAGGCCGAATAGCCTGTGATGTCGGTCGCTGCTACGCTGATGGTGTGCCGAGAGGCATCGAGCGCATCGCCATTGCCGTCCACGCCATGATTGCCAGCGGACTTGACGGTGATGGTGCCGAGCCCGCCGCGACCAAGGCGGGCGGCGTCGGCAAAAAGCGCCACGTCTTCCTGCGCTGCAAAACTGGGATATGCACCGTAGCTGTGGTTGGTGATGTCGAAACGCGTGAGCGAAGTCAGCGTGAGCAGATAGCGGGCCCACTGCAGGTTGATGTCGTCCGCGCCACCAAAAATCCGCACGCCAGTCACCGAGGCATCAAAAGCAACGCCGACGCCGCCCCGGGTGTTGTTGTCCGCCACTATCAGGCCGCCCACGGCGGTACCGTGGCCGCTGGTGCTGGTCAGCGGCAGACCGTTGTTGGCTTGCCCGAGCACGGTGATGTTCAACCCGGCGTAGTAGTTCGGTGACAGATCCCAGTGGGTGGTCTGCACCCCGTCGTCCCAGACGCCGATACGCGTCCCCGCCCCGGTGTACTGGGACCAGACGCGCTCGATACCCGTGCGATCCGGGCCGAACATCCCCAGCGAGCCGACCTGCGCCAGATGCCATTGCTGGGTGTAGAGGGGGTCGGTCGGTCGGTAGGACGTGATCATGCGGATGGCATCAGGGATGGGCCATGACGAGGAACACCTCCCGGGTTTCCCGACAAGGCGAATTCGTCACATACCGGCCTTGCAGCCGCACCTGACGGCCGGCGGAGGACTGGGCCGGCAGTACGCCAAGGACAGCAACAGGCTCGCCGTCAAGCCGCCGCACCCGGCCGCACGACACACCCCGGCCATCCCACACACCCTCCAGCCAGACCTCAGCCGCGGCAGGCGTAGCCGCCACACGCACAGCCGGAACAGCGTCCGATGCCCGGGCCGACAAGGGACCGACGGCCAACGGCGCCACCCCCAAGAACAACACGCAACACACGGTAGCCCTTCGGGTGAATTTGGTCACATCTCTCAATCAAGTACCCGTCAAATTTTTACAATAACACCAATACTGACAGACATTATGAGAATACTGTTCATTCATCAAAATTTCCCTGGGCAATTCCGGCATCTGGCACTCGCATTACGGGCGGCAGGCCACGAGGTTCGTGCCCTGGCCATGCAAGGCGCCGGGCTTCCGGGTGTCTCTACGGTTCGGCATCAGCCCAAGCCACCAGACGCGCATTCCCCAGCTGCGTGGCAACGTGAGTACGACAGCAAAGTCCGGCGGGGGGCTTCAGCTTTGGGTGCGATGCTGGGGATGGACCAAGAAGGCTGGAAGCCGGACTTGGTGGTGGCACACCCTTCCTGGGGCGAAGCCCTTTTCGTCAGGGATCTGTGGCCGCGGGCAAAGCTGCTTTGCTACCTGGAGTTCTATTACGCAGCCGAAGGCCGTGACGTCGGATTCGATCTTGAATTCGGCCAACCGGACTTGGGCATGCGAAGCCAGCTGCGCCTGAAAAACACAACGCATCTGCATGCACTGGCCACGATGGACCGCGGACTGTCACCGACCCGCTGGCAGCGGGACTCCTTCCCGGAACACCACCACCGCAACATCGACGTGGTGTTCGACGGCATCGATACGCAACGGGTGCGACCGGACCAATCGGCCAGTGCGGTACTGCGCGCGGCGAGCGGCCGTGAACACCGGGTGCAGGCGGGCGACGAGGTGGTGACATTTGTGTCTCGCCACCTCGAACCCTACCGGGGCTACCACCGGTTCATGCGCGCGTTACCAGGCGTCCTTGCCGCACGTCCGCAGGCGGTGGCCATTCTGGTCGGGGGTAACGGTGTGAGCTACGGCCCCCCGGCACCGGACGGCAAGAGCTGGCGAGACATCTTCCTGCACGAAGTGCGGGACCACATCGACGCCGACCGTGTGTTCTTCGTTGGCACTCTGGACTACGAGCGCTACCTTCGGTTGCTGCAGATCTCGGCGTGCCACGTGTACTTGACCTACCCGTTCGTGCTGTCCTGGAGCTGTGTCGAAGCGCTCTCGGCGGGTTGCCTGGTAATCGGGTCGGATACACCGCCGGTGGCCGAATTCATCGACCACGGGGATAACGGCCTGCTGGTGGACTTCTTCGATACCGCTGGACTGACCAAGCGGGTGGTCGACGCCCTAGCCCACCCCTACCGCTACACAACACTGCGGGAGAGGGCCCGGGCCCGGGTAAAGGCACAACACGACCTGAACCGACACAGCCTGCCCGCGCAGCAGGCACTGATCGAGCAACTCATGGGCAGCTGACGCCGCACGTGCAGTGCATCACGCCGCCCACGGAAAAGTGCACACAAGGCGACCACAAAGGAATCAGTTTTGTCACAATAGTATTTATAAATATCAAATAACCAGATCTATGAAAGAAAACGAGACCAAGGTCGTCACCCCCTTCGCCCCTGCGCATGCTTCTGCTCAGGAGGCCAGGAGCAAAGCAGGGCCGAACGCCGTACGAGCCGTGGCACCTGTGGGCAGCCAGGACATCCACGTTGGCCCGAGCACTCGGCTCAGCGGCGGGTTCAACACGCTGGGAATGATGATCGTGGACGGCAAAGTGGATGATGGCGACATAGTCGCCGATCGTCTCGTGGTCAGCCACGTAGGCGAGCTCCAAGGCCATGCCACGGTGCACCGCGCCGAGATCAGCGGCGTTTTTGACGGAGAGCTGGTGGCTGCAGACGAAGTGATCGTCCGGCCCACCGCACGGCTGGCGGGCCAGGTACGGTGCCAACGCCTCGTGATCCATCGCGGTGCGCGCATTGAGTGCAGCTTTTCTTGCGATGCGGTTGACACCGAAACATCGGCAGCGGGCGAGCGGCCGACACTTGCCCGCTCGGGTCGCAAGCTGAACAAGGAGCGCAGAGCGTATCTCGCCGGCGTGGCCAGCGTCTTTGCTTTGGTCGGTGCGACGTCCATGTTGACCAGCCTGAAGACACTGCTGCTCGGCTGACCCGGCTTTTTGCACAAGACGACGGTCAAACGTGAGGTTGGCTTGCGTTGCTTCGGTAACGCTTGCACGCCCTGCGAATCTAGATTACAAACCGGCTGTCATTTTTGATATTTTTGGCGTTTAAGGTGATGGCAACATGACGGCCTCGCCGTTGCCGAACCACCCTATCCGATCAACTCCATGAACGACAGCACCAGCGACCATAAAGGCAACATCATCATCGGCGACGGCGTCACCGTGAACGGTTCGTTCACCGTACCAGGAAAAGCGATGATCAATGGGTCCCTGCAGGGCGAGTTGGTGGCTGACGAGCTGACCATCGGTCCCCAGGGGAAGGTTCTGGGTAAAGTGAAGGTACGTAAGGCTGACGTGCACGGGGAGTCACACGACAGCATCACGGCATCGGAATACCTGATCATCCGCAGCAGCGGCCAGATTCACGGCACCGCCAGTTACGGCAAGATCGAGATCGAGCGGGGCGGCCTGATCACCGGATCCGTTTCGCCCTGCGGTGACAGTAGTGCAGCCAAGGCTGTTCAGGACAAGTCGGTCCGCACTGACGCTTGAGAACCGGCATGCGCGTATTGGCCGTGATGCGACCCTGGAGCTTCTGGCCCACCGATGCGGTCCGGTCGCTGGTCGCTCTTTGGCATAGGCCATTCCACGATGTGCGCATCATCGTGGAGCAGCAGGGTGAGCTGCACTACTTCTCCATCACCCGGGGCTTCCAGCGCGCCCTGGTCCGTAGTCTCATGGTGGTGAGTTCTATTGCTGTGGCCACCCTCATATCGCTCACGGCCCTGGCCATCCACCTGCACCTGCAGAAATCGCGGCTTGAACAGTCGCACCACGACATCTTTCTGGCTCTGCTCGGTTCTGCCGATGGTGCAGGCGGAATGGACCGTGACGACGTGCAGGCAGAGATGCTGTCTCTGGCCCAGACCATCCGCGAGCGAGACATGGAGATCCGGCGCTACGTGGACACCGCGACCGCCGACATACAGGCTCAGAACAGCTCGCTGCAGGCACGTCTGGAATCCTCAGGCCTGACCGAAAAGGCTATCAAGGTCATTCACGGCAGCTCTCCCATCGGAGGGTTTGCGCCAAGCCGGGACCAGGAGATCGCTCCTTTGCTGCAAAAGGAATTCGCTGAGCACAGTGCGGCGAACAGGGAATTGCGTGACGTACTTTCGGCCCTGCCCACCCAGCTGCCCTTGAGAGACCACACCCTGACCTCGTCCTTCGGCATCCGTAAGCACCCGATCCACGGTGTACCTCGCCTCCATGCAGGCGTAGACCTGATCTCAGAAGCCAGCGACAACGTATACCCGGCCAAGGCGGGCAAGGTCATGCTGGCACGCCCCTACAACGAATACGGCAACACCGTCATCATCAGCCACGGCCGCGGCGTTGAAACTCTCTACGCACATTTGGCCGCCATCAAGGTGCGCGAAGGCCAAGACGTTGACCTCGACACTCTGATCGGCCTGGTCGGCAATACCGGCAGTTCAACCGGCAAACACCTGCACTTCGAGGTTTCGGTGGGCGGCTATCCGGTCGATCCGCTGAAGGTCATCAACACTGCCCAATATGTTCAACAAGCGAAAAAATAACGACAACTCCCTGGTAGGGGCGATCGAGGTTCCTGGTCTGCCTTCGGCCGTGGCTCCGTCAGGCGAAGCTGCTGCCACTGCTGGTGCACCATCCGTTGCGCCCACGTCACCCTCGCAGCCTGTGGCGCGTCCGATCTCCGACAACCGTCGAGCACCGGCCATCGCTCCGCTGCAGGCTGCCGACCGGCCCGCAATCATCAGTGAGGGCTTCTCTGTAGTGGGTGAGCTCCGCTCGCCCCAGGGGGTACTGCACGTGGAAGGCCGGGTCAACGGCACCCTGGTCGCCCACAGTGTTCATATCAGCGGCACCGGCGAGGTGCAGGGCGAGGTAAGCTGCGCCAGCCTGAACATCAAGGGCCGGTTCACGGGCTCGGCCATTTGCGATGAACTGGTAGTGGCCAGTTCCGCCGTGATCAACGGGAAGGTCAGCTACCGCTTTCTGACCGTAGGCGCAGGTGCCACCATCGACGGCGAACTTACTCACATCGCCTGAGGACAGCACATGCCCTCAGGGCTGGTGCACCTGCACCGACCAGCGCATCTGCTCGAACGGCCGGGACGGTTGACCTACCACCGGCGCCAGCCACACGGAGGCGTGATTGGGTTGATCATGTCGCACGTACAGGCCACCCTCGGCCTCCTGCACGACCCCCTGCGCGGTCCGCATCAGCAGCCTCTGACTCGCAGCGTAGTAAATACCGTCCCGATCGGCGAACCGGGCGCGATAGGGCGCACGGGGAAGCAAAAGGCTCATGCCGGGCCCCACGTCGGCATCCGGCGCTGACAAGAGATCCAGCCAAGTCCCCATGGCCCGGGGAGGCAGGGGCTCGGCCGGCGGATGCAGTGCAACGCAACCGGCCGTCGTCAGCACGAGCATCACTAAGGTCACGGCCATGGCCGCACGGTGGATAAGTCGGTGGCAGGGTTGCACGCCCGTTAGGTCTGCATGTTTCATGGTTGGATCTTCTGTCAGTAGCCCACCGGCAAGAAGCGCTGGGAGGCGTTGCCCGCCACCAGGGTGCCGCCGGCCGGATTGGCTGGCCGAGGCAGCAAAGTGATGGTGGTGATGCGCAGACCGCCGAAGGTAGCCCGAACCACGGCCGTGGGCGCACTCAGGCTACCGATCTGCACGTTGCCGGTAGCGCCAGTGGCATGCACCGACGCCGCGCTCAGGCTGGTGCCGATCAGTGAATAACTGGCGTTCGCACCCACGGTGAACGGGCTGGCCGCCGTCAGCTCGATGCCGCCCGAGGCCCGCAGCGCACCGAAGGACAAGCCACCGGCGGTACTGGTGGCCGACAGGTTACCGGCCGAGGCAGTCAGGTTGCCCAGGCTGGCGCTGCCCACGCTGGTGAGCGTCTGATTGCCGGTGGTGGTGCCACTGGTCAGCGTCAGGCCAGGCGCACCTGCACTCAGCATGGCTCCGCCAGCAGTGACCGCGTACGACGTCAGCCTCAAGCCCTGTCCGGCCGTGGCTACCAGACCGGTGCGCGATGCCACCGTGGTGCCGGTGAAGCCGCCGTCCGTGGCCAGCACCGAGATGTTGCCGGCAGTGGCCGACAGCGCCCCGGTGCTGATGCCACCGGCCGCCGTGCTCAGGTCGATGGTGTAAGGCGCGCCCGGCAGCGCCGTGGTGCCGCGGGCCGTGATCGCTCCGCCACTGATGGTGGTGACAGCGGTGCTGCCTGCGGTCCGCTGCGCAGCCATGTTCACGCGGCCCGATGCCGTGGCGCTGGTGTAGGCCACGCTGCCGTTACGAGCGATCAGCTGCACATCGCCCAGCGTGGCGCTCAGCGCACCGCTGCTCAGACCAGCCCCGCTGTCCAGGCTCATGGCCCGGGCCGTCACGTTACCGGTGGTCAGCGGGCCGGCCGTGCTCTCCACGACCACGCGTCCCGAGGTGGCCGTCAGCGCACCCAGCGACACCTGGCCCTGCGCAGCGGTCACGCGGATCGCATCGAGCGGATCCACCTCGGTGCTGGTGATTGCACCACCTTGCACGCCCGTGGTCGGCGTGGTGGCGGCCAACAAGCCGCCGCTGCCGAGGGCGACACCCCGCGCCGTGAGCGTGCCGTAGCGCAGACCCCCCGCGCTGGATGTGGCCGACAGGTTACCGGCCGAGGCAGTCAGGTTGCCCAGGCTGGCGCTGCCCACGCTGGTGAGCGTCTGATTGCCGGTGGTGGTGCCACTGGTCAGCGTCAGGCCAGGCGCACCTGCACTCAGCA
>Ga0208243_1000062_pt1 | contig 116250 bp, 111 predicted proteins | sample Subbio2Aug_QV12A_FD_184826 | JGI IMG/M metagenome (GOLD analysis project Ga0208243, IMG submission 184826) | Serpentinite rock and fluid subsurface biosphere microbial communities from McLaughlin Reserve, California, USA - CR12Aug_QV12A (SPAdes) | ecosystem: Environmental > Terrestrial > Deep... | reverse complement strand
ATAGGATTTAGCACTAGAATCCTATCTAAAATTACAGCAATAACCTTGATTCAACATCTAAATAAATTCGTATTTAATCGACCAATTAATCAATTAAAAGTAAATTTGGTGTAAATGCACAACGGGTTAAACTATATATTTTCATAGATGGTAGTATTGAAAGTTGGAATAAAAATAATAATTTAACCCTTTCAAAATCAATTTTAAGCAAGATGTTTAAAAATATATGCTTCCTATGGCTTGCTTTTTTAGTTTGCTTGCATGCTCAAAACACAGAGGTTGCCCAATTAAATCAACAATTAGGTAGTTTTCAGCTCAAGTTTCAACATTTAATGCATACACGAGGTACCCATTGGTACCAATCTAAAAAAATAGATGTACAAATGTTGAGTACTGCCATTAATGAATACGACAAATCTAAAAACACAGCATTACTATTTTATTTTTTTGAAGCAAGCCAATTGCATCATTGGGTGGTGGACCATACCGGTATTGTAGTGCATACTACTACCCCATTGAATGAACAAAAATTGCAGAAATACACAAATAGCATCCGAAACTACTACCAGCAACAAAATCATCGAGGAGCAAAGGTAAAAAGTGGTACAAAAAATAATAAACCACCAAAAGAATTGGGTATTTTAACCAAAGAACTTTTTCCAAGCACAACTATTACAGCATTAGAAAAATACTTTCATTGGATGGTGGTTCCTGCCTCTGAAATTGCAGCAATTCCTATTTATACTTTACAGCCATTTGAGGATCAAAATATTTTTGTGGTAGACAAACACGTGGTAAATATTGCCCATTCCATGGATGAGTTTTTAAACCAAGTGGTTTATCAAAATGAGGAGTCAGGCATAAAGTGGCAAAGAAAAGTTACTTTACCTCTAAAAAATCCGTTACTTATTGGAAATCCAGATTTTTCAGGATGCGAAAATCAATTTAGCTCTTTGTTAGGTGCAGAAAAAGAAGTTGCATTAATTGGAGATTTATTGCAAACCAAAACGTGGATTGGTAAAGAAGCCACCAAAAATGTATTGATGGAAAAAAGTAAAAATTCTAATTTAATTTACTTGGCAACCCACGGAATTTCTGACAGTTCCGATCCTATGCATGCAAGCTACTTGGTCATGTCCACCAATCAAGATGGCAATTGTGAAAAAGTTACTGCTATGGAAGCCCAGAATTTAAAACTATTACCAGAAACTTTGGTAGTGTTGAGTGCATGTCAAACAGGACTCGGACAAACCTTAGATGCTGGTATTATTGGTGTTGGGAGAGCTTTTATTAAAGCAGGAGCTAGTAATGTAGTGATGAGTTTGTGGGATGTTAACGACCAAGCAACCCTAGAATTGATGCAAGTGTATGCAGAACAATTACTCAAATCACAAAGTTACTTTCCTTCTAACTCTTTGCGAAATTCCATGCTGCAATACAAACAAAAAAATCCCAATCCGAGTGCATGGGGTGCATTTATTTCGATGGGAACACCAATTGTGATAGAAAGTAACTTTACGTTGCAGAGATAAAACCTCTCAACAAAAAAATAATTCCACTAATACATGCGATAAGAATACTACCTATAAAATTAATTTTTAGCCGATAATCCGAAACTTCTAATCGTTTTTGTTGGTATGATTGATACTTTGACGTTAACCATCTTTGGTAGAACATCCAAAGGATCATTGCAAATAAAAAGCAAAAAAAAGCATATAAGTAGTCATTCATTTTTTATGAAATTTCTCTAATGATATTGAGGATATCGATAATTATTAAAACAATTCCTCCCAAATATCCTTTCAAATGCATCACATAAGAAGTAGTAAGTTCTCTTTTTCTTACTTTTCCATCTTTTGAAGTTAGCACTACGAAAAAAATCCCCAATCCTAAAAATAAAATACCTTGTAACATTTTGTAAATTTACCAAAAACAAATCTATGCGAAGTTTCATTTATTTATTACTTGGCTTGTCTGTTATTCAGTGTAAATCACCAAAACCAACAGAATATGCCGATTTTTTGGTTGGGCAAAGTGTTGATTTGCTCGATCAGCCCGATATAAAAGCAAAAATTACCAACGATACCACTTTTGTAAATTATGCCGACTTTGCGAAGGACTTTGATTTGAATATCAAATATGCTACTTCTGACAACTTTTTAAAAACCAAAGTATATGATTGTCCGGAATGTTATTTGCGATTTAAAGTGGTAAAACGTTTGCAAGCTGCTCAAAAAGATTTTCAACGATTAGGTTATCGCATCCAGTTATTAGATTGTTACCGACCCCATTCGGTGCAAAAAAAGATGTGGGAAATTTATCCGAATGCCAAATACGTAGCCGACCCTAGTAAAGGCTCTATGCACAACCGTGGAATTGCTGTTGACTTAACTTTATTAGATAAAAACGGAGTCCCTTTAGATATGGGAACGGCATTTGACCATTTTGGAGAAGAATCAGCCCATGCTTACACCAATTTATCAGAAACTGTTTTAAAAAACCGAACTACTTTAAAAAGTATCATGGAAAAACATGGTTTTCAAAGTTTGGCATCAGAATGGTGGCATTACCAGCTTCCGGTAACTGCTGAAGATAAAATTGCAAATTTTACCTGGGATTGTACCCCTTAATTTTCAACACAATGCAAGTAATCTCTAAAAAACTTGGTTGGCTGACCGCTTTGTTTGGTAATTTCAGAAATTAGTAAATCCTTTACATAAAAATCTTTGGTACCGGTAGAACTTTTGATGCGAATAAACACCAAATCATGTTCCTTTAACATTTGAAAAGACTCTTTTGGAAACAAAAAATATCCGGAAAGTAAACGCGTATTTTTCCCATTGGCATCTCCTTGTATCAACTGACTACAACTTTCTTCATCTGCATAAAACAACGGAATAATTTTTTGGTTGGATAACTGTAAAAATAGTTTAGAAGATGGATCAAAACAATCAGCTTTGATAAACTCGCTATCTTTTTGGATAAAATTGACACTTAAAAATGGAGTTTTGTTGTCGTTGAGTAAAGAGAAATAGATGAATTGCTCTGCGTTACCAAACACTTTTTCGTACATCAACACATCTTTAGTTTGCTTTAGTGTCCCTAAACTATCTGAAACATCTGTGGATAAATCGCATGGTTTTTGTGCATGGATTTGAAGGAAAAAAAGTAAGGTAAAAAAGGAAAATAAAGATTTCATGAGTTGATTTTTTTGCAAATTAAAACTATTTTTTGGTCGTTGTGCAAGGTGGTAAAGAAAACAAATTGCTGGTGACTTTCTTTTATCTTCCATTTTTTTCGCAACTCTTCTACTTTTTCAGGAAAGTTTCTCACCGTAATGGCTGCTTCTTTTCCTTGCAATTGTTGTTTCATCCAAGCCTTATCGTATGCATGATATGCAAGTACTTCAAAAACTCTGCCATGAAAATTTTCTAAACAAACTTCGGATGTATATAAATGCGAATGTGGAGCTAATTTACTCAACCCTAATTGATTTGCATATACATCCATTTTGCCGGATTTCATCCAACCTGCATGAGGTTCGTACAAGTATTTTTGCGGAACTTGATAACCTATGGATACGGTTTCATGCCAAGGAAAACCATCACTAAAGATTTGATTTTTATGAAGATGTACCACTTCTAAATCAATCTGAGTAGTGTTGTTTTGCAACAACCACAAAAGTTCTTTTACTTCATTATCTAAAGTAATAATCCAAATTTTAGCTACTTTTTGCAATTGCTCTATCCCCAAAGAAATATCTAACATGGGAGAGGTTTTTAATAAAACTTGTTTGGCTTTTTGAAGCCAAAAATCCAATTCCTCCAACACATTTGGTTCGCAATCTTCTAATAAAAAAACTTTGTTTTTTTGCACATCTCTTCTTGCTGGATCTGCATAAATCACATCTATTGGCTCAGTAAACCGCTCCAAAAAATCACGGCTATTTTGAGCCATGCATAGGATGTTGTCTTGCTCAAAAACCTCACAATTGTGTTTCACCACAGCACTCAATGCCTCTTGCTGTTCCACATGGTATACTTTACAAAAACTCTTTGTAAAGAAAAAAGCATCTATTCCAAAACCACCGGTTACATCTACCAATATATTTCCTTGTATTAAGTTGGCTTTAAATGAGGCAGTAATTTCAGAGGAAGTTTGCTCAACAGAAATTCCTTTCGGAAATAAAACACCTGGTTTTTGGAACCATGTAGGTAATTTCAATTTTGCTTTTTGCTTGCTTTGTAATTGCTCTAATATATCTGTCATCCATTCTTTTGGAAAAGGCGAAGCTTTTAAAGCCAAATTAGCAACGTTTTGATGCAGATTTTGATTGATCCATTCTTGGACCTCAGGAAGTAGTAAGAAATGCTTATCCAAGAGACTAAATTTTTCTGGTCAGGATTTTAACCACCATATTTTCTGGGAAAAATTCTTTGGCAAAAACTTTTAAAATGGTGTACACCGGAACAGCTATAATCATTCCTACAATGCCAAATAAATATCCAAAAATCAATATCACAAAAAATATTTCTAATGGGTGAGACTTTACGCTCTTTGAAAAAATGAGAGGTTGGTTCACAAAATTATCTACCAATTGTACCAAAATATACCCAATGACTACATACAAAGTAGTTGGCAACATGTCCGTGGCAAAGTCGGTTCCAATTTTACTAATTAAAGTTAAAGTTGCGGCTAAAGTAGTTCCCATTAATGGCCCTATGTATGGAATTACGTTAAGTAAAGCACATAAAAATGCTATTACCAAAGCATTGTCAACACCAAAAATGCTTAACACCAAAAAGTCTAAACTGAAAATAATAATCAATTGCAACAACAACCCCAACAAATACCTGCTAAGTAAATAGGAAACTTTTTCTAATGAATTTAAAATCCCTTCTTTTTGCTTGGTTGGAAGTATTTTTTGAAATACAAATGAAAATAAATGTTGGTCTTTTAACAGAAAAAATGTAATGAACAAAACTGACAAAGCTCCAATAAAAAAAGAACCAATAGTCCCAAATGCATAATTGATACTTTCAGGAATCAAACTGTAATCTAGATATTGTGTAATATCAATTTCTGAAATAAGCTTATCCACATTCCATTGGTTGGCAGAAGCCCAGTTTTTAAAATCTTCGTAAATAAATTGCACTTTTTGTTCAATGGCATAATTGTTTAACAACGAAAGCTTTTTACTTTGAGCCACCAATAAAGGTATAAATAGCATGATAAAGCCTACAAAAGCACCAATGTGTATGGTTATGACACTAATTACAGCTAAAAATCTTTTGAACTTTAATTTTCTTTCTAACCATAATACCAATGGCATACTTATCAATGAGAGTATCAAAGCAATGGTAAAATACAAGAACAAAGTGCTGATTTTACTTAAAAACCATAATAATAACCATGCTCCTAATAAAACAGCAATAGCTTTTAAAATTCCTTTGGCTATTTGTGAGGAAAGATTTGTTTGCATATAAATAAAAAAACTCGCTACAAAGTAACGAGTTTTTATGTAAAAAGCTAATTTATTTTTAAGGCTGTGCAAAAGCATTTCTTGGTGCACCAGCTGCAAAAGTTGCCAACATACGTGATTTTTGACCTGCTGTAAACATATACATACATGCATCGTTGGTGTAATCCATATAGTTCATGGTCATTTCAATTGGAGTACCACTACAAGTAGAATAATGAGGGAATGTAGGACAACCTCCATTGGATGCATTGTGTACTGGAGTATCTGCCACAAAGTCGTTACCACAAGTAGCATCTCCCCAAATGTGACGTAAATTTAACCAGTGTCCAACTTCGTGTGTAGCAGTTCTACCTTTGTTAAATGCAGTAAACAAAGAGTAATTTCCTCTACCAAAAGCATTGGTATGAATTACCACACCATCCGTGGCACAAGCACCACCAGGAAATTGTGCATAACCCAAAATGTTGTTGGCCAATACACAAACCCAAATATTCATTTTTCCAGCACAATTGGTAGCATCTATCCCTCCTCTACTTGAACGTTTCATATCATCATTGGTTCTCCAATTTTTCTTTGTGGTTGATTTTCTTGTGGTTCCTGTACTTGGATCCCAAACAAATCTTACAGTTACATCTCCTGATGCAACACCTTGAAATACACTTGGAATAGAACTGTAATCAGAATTTGTAGAAGAAAAATCTTCATTCAACACATCAATTTGTGATTGTATTTGTGCATTTGAAACATTTTGAGCTGCTGTATTGTACAATACGTTTACATGTACCGGAATTTCGATAATTCCATTTACCAAACGAGCTTGGTTATTTTCGATAAACTTTCTTGTCAATTCCTCCAAGCCTTCTTGTTTAGCAGCCATGTCAGGATTCTCTAACATTTGTTGTTTAAATAGTTCAGCCGACATACACTCTCGTTTTGCTAAACCAAAATCAACCGGCTTTGCAGATTCTTCTAATGTAGATTCTTCTTTTGCACAACTCCAAAGGAGCAAAACACCTAAAAAGGATAATGTGATTTTTTTCATAATTAAAATAAGTTTGTTTAGTTAGTTTGTTAAAAACATAACAATATTAATGATTTTAACGAAACTGTAACATAAACAATTGAAAAATTTTCAACAAACTGAAAAAAAATCTCTACTTATTAAAAATATAATATAAAATATTTGCCCCCATTCGCAAGGCTTTCAAGCGAACTTCCTCTGGATTATTGTGTACTTCTTGGTCTTCCCAGCCGTCTCCCAAATCGGTTTCAAAAGTGTATAAGAGAACTATTCTTCCTTCATGAAAAATAGCAAAAGCTTGGGGACGTTGTTGATTGTGTTCATGAATTTTAGGAAGTCCGTTTGGAAAATTATATGGCTTTTGAAAAATGTCGTGATTGCTTGGCAATTCAACCATAGTTTTATCCGGAAATATTTTTTGAATCATCGGTCGTACATAGGTATCCATACCATAATTATCATCGACGTGTAAAAAACCACCAGACAGCATGTATAATCTTAAATTTTGAACTTCTTGTTCATTAAATACCACATTTCCATGCCCGGTCATATGTACAAAAGGATAAGAAAAAATATCTGAACTAGCCGGTTCTACCGTTGCTGGCTTGGGTTTGATTTTGGTTTGGATATTTTGATTGCTAAACTTGATTAAGTTAGGTAAGGAAGTAGGATTGGCATACCAATCCCCTCCCCCTTTGTATTTTAACAAAGCTATTTCTTGGGCTTGCGTATAAGTAACTAATAAAAATAAAATAATAAAAAGAAATCTCATGATTCAAGTTTTCACAAAGAAACAATTTTCTTTAGAAAAAAAAGCCAACGAAAACGCAAACTATTCCAATTTAAAATCCAAATTAATTAGCACCTTTTTAGATACTTTATTGCTTACAATTTTTGGAATTACAATTCCAAAATCATCGGTATTTAACTCAAAATCGCTTGTTAAAGTATACTTTCCATTAATTACGGAAATCATCACTTCAATATCAATTTCTTTTGATTTTCCGTGCATTTCCATTTTACCTTTCAACAAAAACTTTGTTGGTTTGGCTGTAAGTTTTGTTTTGTCCCAAGCATCCACTTTACCTCTAAAAATCGCTTTTGGAAACAAATGACTCTCCATATAATTTTCATTAAAATGCTCTTCCATCAAAGCTATTTTAAAACGAAAACTTTTGATTAATATCAATGAAGCTATTTCACCATTTTCCAAATTCAATACACACGAGGCAGTATTGGTAACAGCTTTTACTTCTTCAAAAGAAGGTACAGATGCTTCCAACTTAGCTGTACCATTTTTAGTTTGTACTTTTTGAGCAAAAACTGCTACAAAAAATAAACTTAAAATGTAAACGGATTTATTCTTCCAAATAGCCATCATTTTTCCACTGATTTACAAGGTTAATTAAATTTTGATTTAGTCTGCCCGTTTGTGGCATCAACAAAGGGTCTCCATTATTTCTGGAAATTCTGTCAATAACTCCTCTATTCATCACTGCATTTCTTACCTGGGTAAAATTGGTTAAAGGTAAACCTGCATTAGGACTTACATTTCCATGACAAGAAACACAATGGGTATCCATTATAGGTTTCACCTGTTGGTAAGTGACTTTTTCTAAGGTGTTGTTGTCCAACAAGTCCGATTCAGAGTCGTTGGTACACGACACCAGAAACAAAAACGAAAAAATTAAAAAACTTCTTTTCATAGCAAAAAAATAAAACCATTATTTGAATAGTTACGTAAATAATTACAAAATTGGATTTGATAAAAACATCCATTGTAAAATTACTTAATTTTATATAAATTTGATAAAAATTTAAGCTATTGAAAAAGAAAATATTACTCATTGCAATATTGCTTTGCATTTTTTTATTTGTTGCATACAAATATATCTATGCTGACCATCGAAATATTTCTGATGAACAACCAACCTATAGTCTTTTAGCAACTGAATTGATAGAAGCATACACTACAAATGCAGAAGATGCTGAAACTAAATATTTAGACAAAGTGGTAGAAATAACTGGACAAGCTAGTCAGATCAACATAAAAGAAAGCAATATTGCTTTGAATGAAATGATTTTTGCTTACATAACATCCACCAATCAATTAGATGGTATACAAGTGAACCAGTTGGTAAAAATCAAAGGTAGAATTATAGGTTATGACGAAATTATGAACGAAATAAAAATGGACCAATGCGAAATACTACCTTAATTATTTTAGTCTTCTTGTTTCAGTCGATTTGCTATTCTCAAAATGAAAAGTCCATATTTGACATTTCCCGATTTGGTACCGTAGAAGAATTGATGAATGCTTACCAAAAAGACCCAAATGTACTAACTCAAACTGATAGCAATGGATTTTCTGCTTTAATTTTAGCTACTTACCGAAATAACCAACCAATCGCATTGAAATTAATAGAGTTGGATATGGAGTTAAACTACAACTCGTCCATGGGAACTGCATTGATGGCAAGTGTGTATAAAAACAATCAAGTAGTTTTTGATGCACTCCTAAAAAAGCAAGTGGATCTTAATGCAGTTGACAACCAATCAAACACTGCTTTAATTTTGGCTGTGATTACCCAAAATGAGTACATGGTAGAAAAATTATTGGAAAAAGGAGCAAGTAAATCCACCACGAACAAAGACCAAAAAAATGCATTTATGTTGGCATTAGAGACCAATAACAAGAAAATAATTGAATTATTTGATCGATTTTAAATTAATAAAACTAAAAAAAATGCTTATGAAAAAAATTACTTTACTTTTAGTTAGTCTATTGGGTATGCTTGTTCAAGCCCAACAATTTGACTCCGGTGTGGTTACTTTAAGTAACACCTCAGGATTGGCAATAACTGCAAGAGTTCAAACCAATGCAAGTACCGTAACTTTAACTGCAACTGGTCCGTCTGACCGTTGGTTTGCCATTGGTTTTGGTACACAAAACATGAATAGCGGAGACTGTTTAATTTTTAGTAGTGCTGGAATTAGTGACCGGAATTTTATCGGATTTACAACTCCTTCAACGGACATAAACGACTGGACGGTATCTTCTAATACAGTAGCAGGAAGTATCAGAACTATTGTTGGTACAAGGGCTTTGACTTCGCCAAATCCAACTGGAGATTATGCGTTTAGTAACAGTGCTACTGCAATTCCAGTTGTTTGGGCAAGAAGCGAAACGGCAACCAATACGCTTGCTTACCATGGAGGCAGTAATAGAGGAAGTGCAACGGTAAACACAACTTTGAATAGCGAACTTTTTTCGATGCAGGAAATAATACTTTTTCCGAACCCAGCTAACGAACAATTAAACATACAATTGCCTTCAGTTCTTTCAAATATTGATTACCAAATATTTGATTTAAGCGGAAAGAGAATAATTTCTGGAACATTACAAAACTTAGAAAATTCTATTGATGTGAATTCGTTTAATCAAGGTACCTATTTGCTATACTTGAGTCACCCAGAAATGGGAAGCCTCACCAAATTATGGGTTAAAAATTAAACCAAGCATAACCATCAAAAACATCAACTATCAAATTACATTAATGGATGAAGCATTTTTGGTTGGAATTTTTAAAATCATTTAAATAAAAACTGATGAGAAAAATATTTTGGATTTTACTGGCATTGCCTATTTGGGTAACTGCTCAGGACGATTTATTAAAAGACATAGATACTTCTACTGATAATTCTGAAGTTACTTATGCATTCAAATCTTTAAAAATAATCAATTTAGAATCTACTAAAGTTGCTGCCAAAGGTGATTTTTACTTTATTGTTGCTCATAGATTTGGTTATTTGAATCGAGGTTTTGAAGATTTTTTTGGTTTAGACAATGCTTTTACACAAATTAAGTTCACTTACGGACTAACCGAAGGTATCACTTTACATGTGGCAAGAAGTACCTACCAAAAAACATGGGATATTGCTGGGAAATATGTGATTGCTAAACAAAAAAATGAAGGTTTTCCGTTTGCAATTACAGGTTTCAGTAGCGTTGCAGTAAATACCGCTTTAAAAAAAGAAGATTTTCCGAAATTGACCTTTCAAAACAGACTAAGTTATGTGCAACAGTTACTGATTTCTAGAAAGTTTTCTGAAAAATTTTCATTTCAATTAGCTCCAAGTGTTTTCCATTTTAATACATTGCCTGATACAATCTCAGAAAATGGAGATGTAATTTTACCTAACCCACAAGAAAATACGCAGTTTGCAATAGGTTTGGGAGCAAGATACAAACTTACCAATCGACTAGCTTTAAACTTTGATTACGCTTTGCATGCAAACAGAGCAAAAGAGAGTGCATTCAAAAACCCATTGGCTATTGGTTTGGATATTGAAACAGGTGGACACGTTTTTCAATTGCATTTTACCAATGCAAGAGCAATGCATGAAGCTGGATTTTTAGGACAAACTATCGGAGACTTTTTCAAAGGAGATATTGCTTTTGGCTTTAACTTGGTAAGAGTTTTTTAGCAAGATGCTATGTATAAAAAAAGAGGCAACTGCCTCTTTTTTTATGCCTCTTTAAAATACTTCCATGGCACTACCAACATTCCAAAGCATTCGCCATGTTCTTTTCCAAGATGTTTGTGATGCATTTTATGGGCTCTTCTTATAGCTCGAGCATATTTGTTGTTTGCGTTTCTAAATAATTTAAAGCGTTGATGAATAAATATGTCATGCACTAAAAAGTAGGTTAATCCGTAAGCAAAAATTCCTAAGCCAACTGCCAATCCAAAGGAAAAATACCCGTGATCCCAAGCCATGACAAACCCCATACTTATTACTGCATAAAAAATAAAGAATGCATCGTTTCGTTCAAACCACGAATCGTGGTCTTTGCGATGATGGTCTTGGTGCAACACCCACAAAAAGCCATGCATAATGTATTTATGACTAAACCATGCCATAAATTCCATGATAAAAAAAGTAACAAAAAAGAATAAAATCTGTAATCCCATCTTTTAAATAATATTTAAACGGTAATTCACATAGCACTTGGCTAACAAACCTATCTTCTCGTAATCAGGAACCCTGATTCTTGTATTTTTTATTTCGGTAGAAGGTGTATTTTTAAGTTTGGTCAATAATTTTTTGTAATAAACATAAGCTGTGTAAACTCCAAATTTAGCTTCTACCGGTAATTTTTGAATTCCAATAAAACCTGCTTCAAAATCGTCTTCAATTTCACGGATAATTCTGATTTTATCTGATTCATTCAATTGTTTTAAATTGGTATTTGGAAAATAAGTACGAGATAAATCTTCAAAATCAGCTTTTAAATCGCGTAAAAAGTTCACTTTTTGAAAAGCAGAACCTAATCGCATGGCAGAATTTCTTAACTCTAAATATTTTTTCTCATTGCCATTTACAAAGACCTTTAAACACATCAAACCAACCACATCTGCAGAGCCATAAATGTATTGATGGTATTCTTGCTCTGTGTGATATTCTGTTTTATACAAATCTTGACGCATGCTTTTCATAAAAGCTTCTACCAATTGCACCGGAATTTCGTATTTGTGAATGGTATGCTGAAAAGCATTCAATACAGGGTTCAAACTTATCTTTCTTTCTAAGGCACGATACATTTCTGTTTCAAACTCTTCAAACAAAGTAGCCTTGTCAAACTCATGAAAAGTATCTACAATTTCATCCGCAAAACGTACAAAACCGTAAATATTGTAAATATCTTGACGAATGTTAGGTGCCAGCATTTTTACAGCACTCGAAAATGAAGTACTGTAGGCATTGGTAACCTTTTGGCTACAAATGTTAGAAACTTGATCAAAGATAGACTTCATATAGTAGAATGTTTTATTACGTTTTAATTACGAATGGTACTTTTCAATCAATTCAGCAACCAATTTTCCGGATATTAATGAAGGAGGTACTCCTGGTCCAGGAACGGTTAGTTGCCCAGTGAAATATAAATTTGGTAATTTTTTACTCTTTAACTTAGGTCGTAAAAAAGCAGTTTGTAATAAAGTATTTGCCATGCCATAAGCATTTCCTTTACACGAATTGTAAGCCTCTTTAAAATCATTCACACAAAATGATTCTTTAAAGATAACATGATTTTTTAAACTTTGTTCTGTAAGTTGCTCTAATCTTGTTAAAATAGTTTCAAAATATTTTTCACGAATCTCGGGAGTATCTTCCAAGTTGGTTGCTAAAGGAATTAAAAAAATGGCTGCTTCTTTTCCTGCTGGTGCAACTTCATCTGTTTTTGATGGGAAACTTGCATAAAATAAGGGCTCAGAAGGCCATTGCGGACGATCGTAAATCTCTTCGGCATGCTTTGAAAAAGGCACATCAAAAAATAAACTATGGTGTTCTACTCTTTCTATTTCTTTATCAAAACCAACATAAAATAATAAGGAGGATGGGGCAAATGTTTTTTTGTCCCAATACTTTTCAGAATACTGACGAAATTTAGGTTCTAATAAAGTTTCTGAATGTGCATAATCAGCTCCACTCAATACCAAATCGGCAGCAACAAATCCTGATTGGGTTTCTAAACCAATCGCTTTTTGGTTTTCTACCACAATTTTTTGGATGTTTTGGTTCACATGAAATTCAACACCAAGTTCTTCAGCCAATTGATGCATGGCTTTTACTACCGAATACATGCCACCTTTAGGGTGCCAGGTACCCAATCCGAAATCGGCAAAATTCATAAAGCTGTAAAAAGCCGGAGTATCGGATGGTTTTGCTCCTAAAAACAAAACCGGAAACTCTAATATTTGAACCAATTTAGGATTCTTAAAACGCTTTCTAATTTCTTTGCTGATGTTAGAAAAGAAAGTCCCCACTTTTAACATGGTTTGAGGGGTAACCAACTCTAACGGACTTTCTCCAGGACGATATACCAATTTTTTGATTGCGATATTGTAGTTGTCCTGAGCTTCTGCCATAAATTTTTCTAAGACTTTCCCGCTCCCTGGCTCAATACTTTCAAAAGTTTGCACAATATCCGGCAAATTGTCTGCAATATTCACAAAATCTTTAATACCAAAATACACTTGATAGGCTGGACTCAACTTGATTAATTGGTAATAATCGGTAGTTTTTTTGCCAAAATCAGCAAAAAAACGTTCAAACACATCTGGCATCCAATACCAAGTGGGACCAATATCGAAGGTAAAACCATCTTTGTGCAATTGTCGGGCTCTTCCTCCAACGGTGCTGTTTTTTTCAAAAACTTGAACTTGGTGTCCGGCTTTGGCCAAGTAACAAGATGCTGCTAGAGCGGAAAATCCGGAACCAATAATGGCTATCTTCATATAGGATGGTTTGTAAAGTTGGGCAATAATAGTTTATAAATAACGTGAAAATTCTTTGATGCTTTGGAATGTTTTTAATTTTGGATGGTGAGTTGGTTTAATAAACTCCACCTGTCTGCCTAAAACCCAAATTTCTGTGTCATCTTCTTCAGTAATCAATAAATCTGTTAGATTTTTTAAATATGGATTAATTTCATCTTTGTCAGGTTCCACAGTAATATAGGTAACAAAAACTAAGTTGTTGTAATATTTTTTTAAGGCAGGTAAATTGTCTGCAGGAACACTCTCCCCTAAATAAATTGCTTTGAATCCTTTGTCTAAAATTTCAAAATTTAAATACATCAATCCAAGTTCGTGGATTTCATTCACCGGAAGATACAATACAAATGTTTTCTCTAAATTTTCTGGTTCTTTTACTTGCACTTTTTCCGTTTGAATCAGTAATTTTTGCTTGATTAAAAACGTGATAAAATGCTCGTGTGCAGGAGTAATGGTATCGGTTTGCCATAAAAATCCAAGCTCTTCCATCAAAGGGATAAATACTTCAAAGAAAACCTCTCGAAACGACTTTTCTCCAAGCAACTGGTTGTATGTATTTAAAAACAAGGCTTGGTCAAAATTCATCATCGCCATTTTAAAGGCATTCAACGCATGATTTTTGGCACTTTTTTCGGTGATGATTCCACGAATCATTTTGTTTAATTCCGAATCTTCTAATTTAGAAATCTTTGAAATTTTGTAGCCATAATTGTGCAAAAGCGTGATGTTTAACAGCTTTTGTAAGGCAGCCAAATCGTAGTATCTGATGTTGGAATCCGTACGCATGGGCTGCAAAACATCGTATCTTTTCTCCCAAATGCGAATGGTATGAGCTTTAATACCAGACAAATTTTCTAAGTCCTTGATACTAAAAATGCTCTTTACTTGGTCCATAGTATTTTTATTTTGTTCAACAAATATAACAATTAATTAAACAAAATAAAATTGTTAGGTTTTTTTTAACCTATTAGGGGTAATTACTATTTAATTTTGTTGTGGATATGAAAGATGCAAATGTATTTTGACAACCATTAAAAAAACATTAATTATTGCTTATGCAAACTTTAAAAGCTTAAAATGATTTACACAGCTTTATACCCCTTAAAATTTACTCCGTTGCCCAAATATCGAATTTGGGGAGGAAATAAGCTGAATACCGTTTTACAAAAAGGTTTTACAGAAGAAAACATTGGAGAATCCTGGGAAATTTCTGGAGTTCCGGGTGACGAAACTTTGGTTTCAGGAGGCATTTTAGCCGGAAAATCTTTGCAACAATTGATCCAAGAATACCAAGACAAATTGGTAGGAAAACATGTTTACGATACGTTTCAAGACCAATTTCCGCTATTAATCAAATTTATTGATGCCAAAACTCCGCTTTCTGTTCAAGTGCATCCACATGATGCCATTGCTAAAGAAAGACACCAATCTTTCGGGAAAAATGAAATGTGGTATATAATGGATGCTGAGGAAGATGCTGAAATTATTGTTGGATTTCAAACAGAATTAACCAAGGAAAAGTATACCGAGTTTTTGAACAACGACCAGATTCTTAACGTTTTAAATACCGTTAAAACCAAAGCTGGAGATGCTTTTTACATTCCAACCGGAAGAGTTCATGCCATAGGTGCTGGTGTTTTATTGGCTGAAATTCAACAAACTTCGGATATCACTTACCGAATTTATGATTACAATCGTGTGGATAAAGCTACTGGAAAAACAAGAGAACTACACAACGATTTGGCTTTAGATGTCATTGATTTTAAAGTGCATGACAACTATAAAACTTCGTATGAATTAACAGAAAACCAAAGCAATCTATTGATTCATTCTCCTTATTTTAAATCTAATATTCTCCATTTAAATCAATCTATTGTTAAGGATTATACTACAATAGATTCGTTTGTAATTTATATCTGTACCAATGGGAGTTTTGATTTGGTAGCTGATCAAAATACTTATTTTGTGCAAAAGGGAGAAAGCATTTTAATTCCGGCTAGTTTAAATAATATAACATTAAAACCGAAAAATCAGGCAGAAATATTAGAAGTCTACTATTAAAACAAAATCAATTTGCCCCAAATTATATAAATATGTCACAATTCCTTCTTTTTGTTTTCATTGGTTGTTTTTTAACCGGTTGTGCAAGCAAAAAGGAATTGGTGGTAACAAACAGTAACCCGCATGTGGTTTATCAAGGAAGGATTCACCATACAACGGAGAAGGGAGTTGAATTATATTGGCCTGGTTCTTCGGTTGAAATAGAATTTGTTGGAACCGAAATACATGCTACCCTACAAGATGAAAAAGGGGATAACTATTTTCAAATATTATTAGATGGTAAACCAATAGGAATTTTACAACCAGCTTCAAGTTCTTTTGTGCAGTGGCATCGGCTTTTTTCATCACTTCAACGGCCTGATAAGCCAATTGGAGTTGGTTAAAAGCCTTATCAATTTCCCACTGCAAGTATTCTTTCGTCCGTTGCGATTGCAATTCATAGGCATCCATTTTGGCTCTGGCTGCCTTGCGTTCCTTCCAGCCATCAATATTGATGATGGGTTGTAACACTTCGATTCGGGTAGCATAATTCTGCACCTGATTCGGGTTATTCAGCAATTCGGGATTAAAATCAGCCATGGTGATGATCTGCTGATTGAGTTTTGAACCAAATGCCATCAAAGGATTGGTTGTAGTGATGGCCGTGTGCGATGCACTCACCGAAGGTAAAAACAAGGCATTCGACTGTCGGTAATCCGATCGTGCCGAAGCTACTTGCTTTTGTTTGACCTGCAACTGTAGGTTTTGATTCTTCCATTTTTCGGCCAATTGTGATCGCGATAAGGATAAGGTATCCTGGGCCAAAACGCCCCCGGATAGTAGTCCGGTTATCCATAAAACGGGTATGATGATGTGTCTGGTCATAATAGATGATTAAAATGATGGAGCAAAACTACACCCGTATAATTGAGCGTACAGTAACATAGGTTACTGTGTAACTTGTGTTACAAAAGTGACAATTATCATATTTTGATAAAGCAGGCCTCGTTATATTTGAACAACTTTTAGGACTCTCGCATGCAAATTGATGAAAACATTCTCTTCACCTGGGGTGCAGTTACCAAACGCTATAATAAAGGTGAGGTCATATTTTATGAAGATGACCCGGCAACTTGTTATTTCCAAATTATTTCCGGATCGGTAAAAATGTATAATACCAATGAAGATGGAAAAGAATTTATTCAAGGTTTTTTTGGAATCGGACAAAGTTTTGGTGAGCCTCCATTGTTTATTGACGAAACATATCCCGCTCAGGCGGAAGCATTGGAGGATAGTGTAATTTTGAAAATAAACAAAGAAAAGTTATTGAAAATCTTAGAGGAGTATCCATCCATACATCAGCATTTTTTGAAAAGTATGGCACAACGCATTCATAATAAAGCCATTCAGTCCAGACAAATCATCAATCAAAAACCCGATCACCGAATAAAAGCTTTTCTATCCTCCTATAAAAAGCAAAACAATATTCCGAATGAGGATAAAGTTCAAATTCCATTAACTAGGCAACAAATAGCAGATGTTACCGGGCTCCGGGTTGAAACGGTGATACGCACACTATCTATGATGAATAAAAAAGGAATTGTTGAAATTAATCAACACAAATTATTTTACTGATGAAATCATTTCATGTCAATTTCTGGATTCGACTTTCTTTACTTAGCTTATTACTGGTCGCTCTTCTTGGGTTTTTAATGCGTTATAAAATAAGTTTTGAATTTTCATTATTACTTCAGAAAAACGTGCAACATGCTCATTCCCATTTTGCCTTTGCAGGATGGGTTACGCAAACCTTAATGGTTTTATTAATTTATATTTTGCAACGTTCAACCGAATCTTTTAATCTTCAAAAATACAAGTATGTATTAGCATCCAATCTTGCACTTGCCTATGCCATGCTTATCAGCTTTACCCTGCAAGGATATGGGTTATTCTCTATAACTTTTTCAACACTTTCCCTTTTGGTTTCATTTTGGTTTAGTTGGATTTTTTGGAAAGACCTCGCTCAACTTAAGGGAAAGACTCTTGCTGTTCCGTGGTTTAAAACATCACTGTTTTTCTTAGTGCTATCCTCGTTAGGTACATTTTCATTAGCCTATATGATGGCAACAAAGCATGTTCCTCAAGATTGGTATTTGTCATCTGTTTACTTTTATTTACACTTTCAATATAACGGCTGGTTTTGGTTTGCCTTATTTGGACTCTGGATGGCAGATATTCCGATGACTTTGCAAAACGAAAAGATTAATAGAAATGCTTTCAATCTCTTTTTATACAGTTGTATCCCTGCGTTTTTACTTTCTGTACTTTGGTTAAAAATTCCCATTTGGGTGTATGGAATTATTCTTCTAGCGGCCCTGGCTCAACTCTGGGGATGGTATCTCATGTTCAAGAATTTTGGAAAATATGCTCTGGAAAATTTGGAACCTTTCTATCGATTCCTTTTAAAATGTGTGGCACTCTGCATCACTATTAAACTACTTCTTCAATTACTTTCATTGGTTCCTGAACTTGGTAAACTTGCCTTTGGCTTTAGGTCTATTGTTTTGGCTTATTTGCATTTAGTTTTATTGGCCATTATCACTACTTCCATTTTGGTTTATATCCGCAAACTGAATATATTGTATTATAGAAAACACTTTTCACTATTCTTTGCCTTTTTTGCTTTGGGTATATTTTTAAATGAAATAGTGCTCACTACTCAGGGAATTGCTGCCGTTTTCTACACAATTATTCCTAAAATAAATGAACTATTATTCGGGATCTCTATTTTACTACTATTGGGGATTAGCGGCATGTTTTTTTCTTTAAAAAAATCAAATTAAGGTCGGTTTTATGATTTGACTCATAAAAAATGGGGTGAAATAGCTTGAAATTTGCTTTATAAATCTAAAACAACCTGATTATGAAACAAATTTTGTCATTTTTCGCAATTGCGGGACTTTTAATGACCTCATGTCAATCCGGCTCTAAAAATGAAGCAAATACTACCGGTGATGCCCAAACTACAGAACATGTGGGACAGTCTGGGGTAATTGATGAAACTTCTGCTCCAAACATAGTGCAAGTAGCTGTCGGTAGTCCTGACCATACTACTTTAGTAACTGCAGTAAAAGCAGCCGGTTTAGTAGATGCTTTGAGCAACGCTGGCCCTTTTACTGTCTTTGCTCCCACGAATGCTGCTTTTGATAAGCTTCCTCCCGGAACAGTAGAAGGATTACTAAAACCCGAGAAAAAAGATGACCTAGAAAACATACTGGGATATCATACCTATGTGGGTGTTCTAAAACCCGAATGGATGAATGATGGTCAACAATTTGATATGGTTTTTGGTGGAAAAGTAACCATTACCAAAAACGGTGATAAAATCCTTGTGAATGGCTCTGAAATCGTTGCCAGTATCCCTACTTCTAATGGTATGATCCATGTCATAGGTGATGTTTTACTACCAAAGTAAAAGAATATTTTGTTCGTAGTGTTAATTGTTAATTCCAAAAAAGCGTGAAAGTTGTCATTCACGCTTTTTTACTTTAATCCACCATAGCGAAACATCGTTCCAAATAGTAACATACACACCCCTAAAAATGTCACTGTCCAAATTAAAATCGACAAGACCTTAAATGAAGGTGTTTTTCCTTTTCTAAACCAAAAGATTTGCACACTAAATGCCATGGCCATGGTGCAAATTAGTAATATTAATTTCAAGGAAACCACCCGCTCTAGTGGTGTACTAAAATGTAACCAACTATCTAGTGTTATGCCAAAATTAAAAGACATCCAAATTCCTGTAATTAACAATATAATCAAAGCGGGCATACCAACTATAATTCATAACGCTTTCGAAACTGATCAATTAAATTGATATCTTTTGTAGTTCTGGCTTTGAACCAAAATCCAAAAAGTAAAATTAAATGGCCACCTACCCAAACGGTGGCTGCCAACAAATGAATTACCAATAAAAAATGATGTGTATTCATAAAAAAACCGAACCCTTTAAGAGTTCGGCTAACAAAGTTAAAAAATCTAGTTTAGGAAAAAACCAATTTCTGCATCATTATTGCTTTTGGAAATAAGATGTTGTTTTCCAAATGTATATGTCGATGTAAATCTTGCTCAAATTCTTTAAGCATTTGAAATGTTACTCTATAGGTCGTACAAGCATCCTCCGGAGGGGTAAAACCATCCGTTAGTGTCGCTATGGTTGCAAAACGTTCCCCTTCTGTAGTATGCTCATCTTTCATCATTTCTATGGGGTTTTCAACACTACCGAAGTTTGGCATATCAATATTAACATTGTACTTTTCTGCCAAAACCATTTTATTGATAAAAGGAAAAAGTATCAATTCTTCTTTTTTCATATGTTGGGTCAAATCTCCTGCTGAAAAACGGAACAAATCATATATATCAAACAGCTCCGGATGTCGACCACCATGTACCTTACATAATTTTTCTAAAAACTGCAAAAGCACCGGGATTTGTTGTTCTACGTACCTGTGATGGGTCTTTTCGATATAAGACGTTAGTAAATCTAATGGCCAAGATTTAAAATCAATCGAATTATCAGAAGGGTCTCGAAGGATTTCATTCAGTTCTCGTTCTATTTCCTCCGTAGAAAATCCTTTGCGTTCACAAGCCTCAGCAAGAGTTCTGTGTCCTTTGCAACAAAAATCTATACCATGTTTTCCAAAAACAGAAGCAGCTCTGTAATCTTGGGCTACCATTTCTCCAATGGTCATTTCGGGTGATAAAGTCATCATAATTATATCATTTTAATATGATACAATAGTACGACGTATTCCAAACTCAGGGTATGACCTGAATCATACAGTCAAAATTTTAAGAAATATTTAGTGTAAGGCCTGTTTTTCCTGTGATGAAAGCTTTCTATAATTCACTACAGCTCCCAAAGTAATCAATAAAAGGATGATAACAACATAATACACCCAAGTTGGAACCGGAACCGGATCTCCTTTGGCATAAGAATGCAATCCGGTTAAATAATAGTTTACCCCAAAAGAAGTCATCACAATAGTTGAAAAGCCCCACAATGACACTATATTAAATATCAAAGCGTTTCGTAAGGCAGGAATTAGCCTGAAATGAAGTATGATTGCATACACTAAAATCGAAATCAAAGCCCAGGTTTCTTTGGGATCCCATGCCCAATAGCGTCCCCAACTCTCATTGGCCCATACCCCACCCAAAAATGTTCCTACGGTCAGTAAAAACAAGCCAATCATCATTGACATCTCATTGACCAATACCAGTTCTTTGATTCCCTTGAACCAATTTTGAGGAGCACTTTTAGGTTTAAAGACAAGTAACAGCAAACTCATCAACCCCAGTACGGCTGATAAAGCCAAAGGTGCATAACCACTAACTATAACAGCCACGTGAATTTTTAGCCAGTAAGAATGTAATACCGGCATCAGATTCGTTATTTCTGGATTGAGCCAATCGAGGAAACTTACAAACAACAAGGTTCCGGAGAACAACAACCCCATGGGTAAGGTAAACTTGGATTTATTGGCAAAGAGAATTCCAAAAAGCAACACACCCCAAGCTACAAAAACCAGCATTTCAAAGCCGTCACTCCAGGGAGGATGTTTGGCAATATACCAACGGAGCAGCAGATGAAACGTAAATACCAAAATCCCAATCCAGGAAAGAACGACACCTATCTTCCATGATATTTCTAGTATGGATGATGTTTTAAATAAAGTAATTAACGCTATCGCTAAGAGTAAGGTGCCTAACAACCAAAACCATCCAAAAAGACGATTTCCTAATTGTAGTTTATTATAGAGCAGTTCCGCTTTAATAAGATTTGAAGCGGGATATACCTCAGCACCGGCTTTTTCTTGATACAAATGCAAATATTCCAACGCTTGTTCAGCTTCTGAAAAATCTTGATTTTCTAAACCATTTTCTATGGCTGTTAAAAACATGGGGGTAATACTCTGCACAAATAAGGCATCTTCTTCGTCAAAACCTTGCTGACTCTGATGCATCGTAAACCAGGTATTATTGGCATCATTTCGATTGGGAAATATGCGAAGAAAATCTCCCGATATTAAACCATAAAAAATATTAAAACGTTCGTCAAGCTTCAGAATTTCATTATGACTGTCATTGCGTTCTGAGGGTTTAAGTCGATTGGCTTCTTCTACCAAAGATTGGATTAAATAAACCCCCTTATGATCTATCAAATCCTGAAAAGCCATATAGGGTGCAGGTTTTTTGGAAATAATTTCATAAACCTGCAACAACTTTTTATAATCATTTTTAATGATGGGCAACATCATAAACCCTTGTGGATCGAGTTGCAATGCCAACAAAAACTGTTCGGCACTCAACCGCAATGATTGGTGTTCACCAGGCAACTGTAGCACTGTTTTCCCGTGAATTTTTCGGGTTATCTCATTGGCAAGTGAATTGAGAGGTTTCATCCTACCGTCTATATCCTGAACGATTAGAGTACCGTAGTTTTGTGCCAAATGTTCCGGAACAATCACTACCTCTCTGGAAGGAACTTGGCCAAAAAGCACATTTGAACATGTAAGCAAAACCAAAACTACAGTAGTTTTTTGCAATGACTGTAATTGACGATTTAATTGACGAAATCTGCCGCTTTTGCTGAAAAATGCCAAAAACATTCCCAATGTCAGAAAGAAATATCCCAAATAGGTCAATATAGTTCCCGGTCGATCTTGATTTACCGATAAAACGGAACCTTTTTCGTCGGTATCATAAGAGGACTGATAAAAACGATAACCCCGATGATCCAAAACATTATTCATAAAAATTCGATAAGGGAAATTATTATCACCGTCTAATACTTGTACCTGACTAGCATAACTCGACGGACTTTGACTACCCGGATAGCGATCTAATTCAAATTTTTTAAGTTGTAAAGCAAAGGGTAAGACAACAGGTTTGGGACCAAAAGTTACTTTATACTTTTTACCCTTGTAATCAAAATATTTCCATTCTGATTGAAAACTAACCATTTTTACAAAATGCTCTGCCAGTTCTTCTCCTTGACTGTTTTGTATACTAAAGTGTACGATATCCGGCAAATCGTCTCGTTCTTCCTCAGAGCTGCGGTATTGCAATTGAATTTGTTCGTGAATTTGCTTCACTACAATAGCACCACCGTCCCATTGATATAACGTTCTTTGAAATAAATCTTGTTCTTCATTTGCATGTAAAAAGCTCATTTTTTGGGTAGCCATTTCCATCATTTGCAAGGGCAGTTTGGACTGAATTTTCCAAACGGAGTCCCTTTTGAAGATATGAATATCACCTTCCCTATCTTTATCTAAGCTTAGGGTAATTTGTTTGAGTGCAACCGCTTCGCCAACCTCTACCATAAAATCCTCTCGTCCGTCTTGATCTAAAGCTACTGCTATTTCAAAATAATCTTTCTGACCGGGTTTAGGATCTAAAACTGCTTTGGGATAAAAACCTTTAAATTGAACTTTCCACTCTTCATCCGGCAAGGAAATGTTTTTTTCAAAAGGTTTGAATCCCTGAGCGATAAGCGTAAAGGGTTTATGATAAAAAAAGGATTCATCATCTGCCCGTTGTATTTGCAAATACTTTTCTTGTGTGTAAAATGTATTATTGGTTTGTCCTTCTCTTAAATGCATCATACCTTCGGTGCTAAAATAACGTGTAACCCCGGCACCGATTAAAATGAGTATGAATGCTAGATGAAACATCCCGATGGGCCAACTGAATTTATTCAACAACTGATACTGCATCAAATGCAGTAAAAAGTTTATAGAAAGCCATAGAAGTATTATTTCAAACCACCAGGCATCATAAAACCAGGCACGAGCCGTAGGGGTTCCATAATCATTTTCAACAAAGGTGGCAACCGCCATAGCAGCGGCCAGAATAAATAACAATACCAAAGCAGTTTTGGTCGAAAACACAAACGAAAGAGCTTTTAACATAGTAAAGGGGTATTCCCCAAATTTAAAATAAAATTCCGATAAATTTTTGTGACATATTGGGTCTGAAAATCAACATTACATAAGCCCAGTTTTGGGTCGGATTCAAATTTCCTCCTTTGACAAATTCATACGTATCTGTTTGAAACAAGTGGCTATAACCACCCTGAATCGAAAACGCGGGACTGACAATATACCCAAAACTCAAATCTATTTCTGAGCCCAATCCTGAACTTAGGTTTTCTATTCCATTATTCACACGGGCATTGGCTTGAAAATAATGATAATCTAGCTGGGTAAAGAATTTTTTGGAAAACTCATATCTGCCTTTTAGATAATAATCGTTCAAACCTACATTATTCAGGTGTCGATTGGCTACATAAAACACATCCATGTATCCGTTAAATAAATGATTGGTTCCGTAAAGTGGATTAAATGAGAAGTTCTTCTCGGTTTCGTTGGTATCTGTTCCACTTATTAGTTCAAATCCCGCAATCATTCGAAAACGCTTTCCGGCTGTTTCATCATGAAAAAATGTACGCTGATATTGTGCACTTACGTCATAACCCGATAATGACTTACCTACAAAATCTTTCCCCGTTTGATAATATGCAAAACCCGAGAGTTGGTTTTTGCCAAAAGTATATTGCAAGGTAGGCAAACCGAGTGTGAGATTATCAAAATGAGGATTCCCTTCTAATTGGGCATTTTGACGAGATTCATTCCATGCTAAAAAGGAATAATGCCAGTTTTCACCCTTGTTTTCATAGCGAAGCATTTGAGCACTTTTGTACTGATTGGGAACTACAAATGGAGCCTCGGCTACAGGTAAATTGCCACCATTTTGATTATACCCTCCACCGATATGTAATTTTCTATTGCCTTTTTCATATCGAATCATTGCAAAATCATGAGCCCGAGCTTGCATAAACCAATCGAGATTCCCCAAAAAACGAGCATTGTCATAGTTTAACTCTTGACGTCCTACCTTAATTGACCAGGCATCATCCATTTTATAATGAGCCCATGCCTCATGTATTGAAAAATTACTGTCATCTCGTTTCACTTGCGGACTATCCCCCCAGGTACGAATGTCTTGAACAGACATAAACAGGGTTAAATTTTCATGAGAATAGAGGGCCTGCAATCTTGCTCTGTGCGTAATAAATTTAGCTGCTTCTTGGTCGTCCCGAAGTGGCTCTATATGTCCGTGTCGATATTCTGCACGTTGTAATATTTGACCATCAATCACAAATTTTCCTTTCTCAGGCTCTTGAGCCAAAGCCATAACAGGGATAAGGCAGGATAACCACATCCCCCTCCAGACAGTATTCATAAAAATAGTTTTTAAAATTAATTAACCTTCGTAATTGGTTTTTTTGATTCACGGGCTTTACCGTCACGAATCCATTGCGGAACCACTTGAGACAGAAAAACTTGTTTCTCAGCTTTTTCTTTTGGAATATCCAAGCCTATATACTTTTGTAAGGCATCTTTGCTCGTAAAATCTGGCATAGGCACTGGTTGGTTGAAATTTTTGGAAGCCAATAACCGAGCTAATTTTAGTCGTGCTTCCTGAATTTTATCTGTGGCTGAAGTTATCATTCGACTTGTTTCTAAAGGAGCATGAAAGGCTGCACCATGTGATGCCACCGAAAAATCCCATCGCCATTGTGCGTGTCTAATTAGAGTCAACACGTCTTTCATTTCTGCTTCAGTAGCACCCAGCTCCCAAGCTTTTGCTGCTTCAATATGAGCCATGGCAATCAACTTTTGTAGCTTTGAAGAGCCCTCCTTGATTTTTTGTTGACGTTCATACACATCTGAAATCAAACTTTCTTTTTTCTCCCGATGACATACAAAACATGAGTTTTCAACATTGGCCAATGGGGAACCAATATGGTGATCGGTAAATTTTTGTCCTCCTTCTGACTTATAGGGCATATGACAATCAGCACAAGACACCCCTCTTTTGGCATGAACCCCCATCATATACAACTCATAATCGGGATGTTGGGCTTTAAGCATTTTGGCTTTACTAATCGGATGTACCCAATCTGCAAAATCGATATTATCATAATAGCGTTCCATATCCTCCACAGTTAAGCCATCTTTCCATGGAAAAACCAAATAGGATGCCCCTTCTTTTCCGGGGATATTTTTATTGAAATAATATTCCACATGGCATTGAGCACATACCAGCGAACGCATTTCCTGATGTGAAGCCTTGTTAATGTCTTTTCCCATGGCTTGAAACGCTTCTATCAAGGCAGGACGTGTGATGGTTAAATTCATGGTCTTTGAGTCATGACAATCTGCACAGCCAATAGGATTAATTACCTCAGAACCAAAATCAGATAATTTTTTACTGTAGTATTCTGTCACTCCCACTTCACTCATTAATCGGGGTACATCGGTACTTTTACATGTCCAACAAGTGGAGGGCATAACTCCATCACCCGGATTCATAGGAGATCCAATTCTCAAAGTGCGATGCACATCTGTAACCGCATGAGAATGTCCACGAGGCTGATTATAATCCTTACTGAAAGCATAACCTGCCCAAAGAATCACCAATTCGGGCTGATCTTTTAATGCATCCTTAAAACCACTAGTAGAAACATAACCTCTAAACGTGGTATCGGCTGTTTTCATATACGATTGATACTGTCGGGGATAATTAAGCCCCCATACCGAATCACGAGGCTCAATACCGTCTAGAACAACTTTAGGCTGATAAGCAAATCGAGCCTCCGTTTTTCTATCCATAATAGAATAGGATAGCATGCCTAATAAAAAAACGACTATCGCTGTGATGATAAAAAGTACCCAGTTTTTCATGATATAATAGTTATTCTGTTGATGATTTTGCTTTACCTTGATTCTTTTTCATTTCTTCTTGTAACCAAGCCGGAATGATTTGCTGATCTGATGGTGTATGTGCCTTGATGGGCTCTATTTGATGTCTGACTGCAGAAAGACTTTTAACTTTTCCATGAGGAACTTCTTTGTGACAATCCCAACATAAACGGTCTGTTCGATGTTCTTGGTGGTTATCAACAAAGGCTGCCATCTTAGCATCGGTAACTTGATCTTGGTGACAACGCAGACAATTACTCTGAATGACTTTTATGGATGGTTCTAAAGCTCTAATCACCTCTGGTTCGGCTCTCAAAGTAAAAATAGAAGCGTGATACAAACCGTCTTTGGCCTTAAAATAATATTTATTAAACACATTGTCGTGAGGCACATGGCAATCATTGCAATGGGCTACCTCACGATGCGAAGAGTGGGTCCAAGTGAGATATTGCGGTGTCATGATATGGCAGTTTACACATGCCTGTGGATCATCCGATAAATATGAAACCGCATTGCTTAAACGGATTAAATACAATCCCAAACCTACAATACATGCCATTAAAAAAGTGGCGGGCATTCTCCATTTTTTGGTAGGAACCAAACTATACTTGAATAAAAAACGCTTTACTTTCTGGAAAAATGCCATTGAGTTTATTTAACAATTTTTAAACAATTGTAAAGATACGAAAACAAAGTAAAGTGTAAATATGATAAATTTCATTCTTCATTATGTTTAAAAAAATTTCTGACTCTAAACACATGGAAAAGTGCCGGAAAAACAGCATCAATTGACTCTGAAACGCCATTTGTTGATCCCGGAAGAGCTATTATCAAAGTCTCATTTTTAAAGCCGGCCACACTCCTAGAGAGCATAGAATAAGGAGTTCTTTGTTGACCATAGCTACGAATAGCTTCCACAATTCCTGGGATTTCTTTGTCTAAAAGTGGTAAAACAGCTTCGGGAGTAAGGTCTTTAGGAGAAAGTCCCGTACCTCCTGTAATGAGTATTAATTGACACCCTTTAGCTTCCATAAGATTGATTGTGGTTCTAATGGCTTCTATTTCATCTGGAATTATAGTGTAATCTGTTACATTGGCTTCAAAAGCTTTCATTTTTTCCATGATTATTTTGCCAGAGCGATCTGTTTTTTCGCCTGCTGAAATACTGTCTGAACAAACGATAACACCTACATTAACATGAGAGGCTATTTTTTGATAATCTGTTTTGCCTCCTTTCTTCTCTATTAACTTGGTGTTTACAATTTCTATGGATTTATCCACAGGTTTCAGCATATCATACATGGTGATGGCTACCACAGACGATGCATACATGGCTTCTACCTCAACACCGGTTTTGTAAATGGTATGAATTTCTGTATTTATAATTATATCTAAATCCTCAATTTCAAACGTAATTTTAGTAAATTCAATCGGCAGTGGATGACAATCAGGAATCACATCACTTGTTTTTTTGGCAGCAAACAAGCCTGCCGTTTTAGCCATTTCAAAAACATCTCCCTTCGGTATTTGCTTGTTTACAATTCTATCAATAGTTTCTTGACTACTTACCCTTACCACAGATTGTGCTATGGCCGTTCTTAGAGTATTAGTTTTGTGTGTGATATTTACCATAACTTCTATTGATTAGTTTTCCATTGATGTTCGTTGTCAGAAAAAAGCTCTTTTCCCCAAATAGGCACTTCTTTTTTAATTCGCTCTACGATGTATTCGCAGGCATCAATGGCATTTTTTCGATGCTTGGATGACGTAAAAACAAACAGACAAATTTCACCTGCTTTCACTTCTCCTAAACTGTGATAAATGTGCATACAAGTTAAATCAAATTTCTCAAAAGTTTCTTCTCTGATTTCGTGAAGTTTGTTCTCAGCCATGTCTTGATGTGTTGTGTAAAAAATGGCTTGAACCTCTTTATCCTCTATTTCATCGGCTCTTACCTGACCCAAAAAAATGGAATGTGCTCCAATATTGGTTTTAACGCTGTGGTGAACAATGGAATTTGATATAAATTCAGGAGTGATTGCTCCTTCTAAAAATACGTTCTTTTTTTTATGCATGATGATATTTATTTAAAAATTCTTCAATTGATTTGCTGTAATAATTTAAATGTTTTAAAGGCAACAATGACTTGCATAATTCATAAGCCACTTTACTTCTTTTACCTGATTGACAAACAAATAAAATCTTCTTTGATTTTAATTCATCTATTCTCGTTGGTAGCTCTTGCAATGGAATTTCTAAACACGGCATAGGTAATCTTGGTAATTCATTAGTTTGTCTAACATCAATTATTGTGACCTCTTCATCCAATGGAAAAATTAAATCTGAATCTTGCATGTAATCTAAAGATTTATACCCACAATAAAAACTATAATCAAAATTGAGAATTTCATTTGCAGTATTTGGAAAACTTGAATTTTTTGAAAGTGGTTTAATCTTTAAACTGTGCTGACTGTTTTTTAAAAAATGATAGTAAAAAAGGGTGTTAGGCTGAAGTTCATTAGGATAAATTAATATTTTTATCAATTCATTAGCCATAAAAAAACCAACCAGCAGTGGCACAGTGGCATAAATACCTTGGCTATTACAGTCTGGCATTAAACCCGTCTTTGGAGGAAATGGAAATAGGTCTCTGTAGGTCGTCTTTTCATTTTCATTAGAAAAATTAAAAACCGACCATTGTCCTTCCCATTGTGAAACGGCTCCATAAATCCATGATTTTTGGAGTAAAACACAAACATCGTTAATCAAATATCGGGCATCAAATCGGTCGGTGGCATCGATGATGATATCATATTTTGGAAAAAGTTCAAGTGCTTTTTCTGCGTTTAGAAAAAATGGATATATATTAAAATTTACCTCCGAATTCAATATCTTGAGCTTTTGATAAGCCACATCCACCTTCATTTTATCAACATCTTGTTCATCATACAACAACTGACGAGGTAAATTTGATTGAGCTACTTTATCACCATCCATTAAACCAATAGTTCCAAAACCACTTGCAGTTAGTTGCTGCATAATAGGCACTCCCAAACCACCTGCTCCAATAATTAAAATGGATGTGTTTTTTAAGGTGTTTTGGCCATTAAATCCAAACCCTTCTATGGCTATATGTCGTTGGTATCGTTCCATGTCATCCTCCTGAAAATGGGGGCATTAATACTAATTCATCATTCTCATTCAGTTTATAATCTAAAGACACCATTTGTTGATTAACCGCAAATTGAATTGGAATGTTTTGAATAATTGGAAATTGATTTCGTAGAAACAACTCCAATTCTCCAACCGTTTTGAATGTTTCCCAAGGCACTTGCTCTTTACTTATGTATTCTGATAATATGCCAAATAATAAAATGTTCATGAGGAATGTTTTTAATAGATGATGATTTTTTTAAAATCAGTCATAATCAGAAAATTGATCTTTATACAGTTTTTTTAGTTTCTCCAGATCTTCCTGATTGTTGCAATTTAATAGAATTTCATCCTGTATCCAAGGCGAAATATCAATAATTTGTGTCTCGTTAGCATTCAACAAATCCATCATTTTAAAATTTTGAATTTGAATTTGATGTTCAATGACCTGTATTAACTTTTTATGATAAATAGCAATAAGCGGATAATTTTTACCTTGATAAGAAGACACTATGCATAGTGACCCTTTTGTCTGTTGAATTAATGCTGACAAAACTTGTTTTGGTAATAAAGGAATGTCGCAAGACAAATAACAAACATAATCAGTTTTAGCATCCGTTAAAGCTTGATAAAGTCCGCCTAAAGGCCCAATTTGAGGTGTATAATCCAAAATAACTCTCAAATTAGATAGATAATTTTCCACGCTTTTTGACACTATATTTGGTAAAAACCCTAATTCAACTATAGTTGCCACCAATCGATCCAAAAAAGTTTGGTTACCCAATATCATACGAGCTTTATCAACTCCCATACGAGAGCTATTTCCGGCTACGGTAATGTAAAAACTTATGTCCATATCAATTTTAATACCGCTATACTTAACACACCTGCTAATATTCTTTTTAAATAGATGTCATTAAATCGGTTAGCACCCAAATATGACCCCAAGAGTCCTCCAAGCACTGTTGCTACAAAAATAGCCCAAAAACTGTCGGGTATAAAAATTTGATTTTTCCAAAAACCAATCAAACCCGACACAGAATTAACCACAATAAATAAAGCACTAATTACAGCGGCTTGAGTAACTGATGTCCACGAAAACCACAACAATAATGGCGTTAACAAAATTCCCCCTCCTATTCCTATCAATCCTGATACAAAGCCGATAATAGCACCTGTAACTAATAATATTGCAAAAGAGGTTTGTTTTAACTGATCTTCTTGATTTCGTTTAGGTTTTATAAATCGTATAATGGGAACCAATAAAACGGCTGCCAAAATCCATTTAAACTGCAAATTAGGTAGCTCTTTAACTCCTCCTATATAAGCCATAGGTATCGAACCTAAAAACAATGGAAAGATAAGCTTCAATTGAGGTGTAACGACTTTATAGAAATTAAAAAAGGCTATTGAAGCCACTATTATATTCAGCATTAAAGCATTGGCTCTAATATCGTTGGGGTTCAAAGCCATTAGAGTCATAAGAGCAATATACCCACTTGCTCCGCCATGCCCAATACTCGCATACAAAAACGAAACCAATAGAAATAGAAAATACCAATAAAATTCCATCGTTAGATATATAAAAAATCAAGAGTAGTTCCTCCCTCAACAAATTCTATTTCACTTGGCAGACAAACCAAAGCATTTGCCTGAGCAAAAGCATCCATTTTATAGCTTTCTTGTCCGCTTAAAAAGTGAATCTTTTGGTCTTTTACAATAGCCTTTACCCAATGAGTAAGCCCAGATTTTTTTCTATAAGACTCAGCTGCAATGGCTTGGCTAAATTTTAAAAAAGATTTTTGGGGTTGCATCCATTTTGCAACTATGGGTTTCACATAAGCATGAAAACAACTAAAAACAGCCGCAGGATTTCCGGGTAAAGCAAAAACAAATTGATTGTTTTTTTTACCGAAATACATGGGTTTCCCGGGTTTTTGTTGAAGCTTATAAAATAATTTTTCTACGCTAAGTGCCTCAAGAGCCGATTGAACAAAATCAAAATCACCAACGGAAATTCCACCTGTTACAAGTACTATATCGGAATAAGTTAAAGCCTGATCTATGCAATTTTTTGTAGCGTTAAAATCATCCTTTGGAAAAAGTATCATTTCTACTTTAATGCCTAAATCACCTAATAAAGAAGTTAATGTAATCCCATTAGATTCATAGATTTGTCCAAATTGTAAAGGTTCTCCCTGAGGAACTAATTCATCTCCGGAAATAACTAAACTTATCTTTGGCTTTTGATAAACTTCTACATGAGTGATACCGAAAGTTGATAAAAAAGAAATCACACCACTATTGATTTGGGTATCTCTTGTTAATATAAGTTGTCCTTTCTCGGTTTGCGAACCTTTTAATCGGATATGATCCCCTTTTTTGATGGGTTTTTCTAAAAACCGTAAGGTCTCTTCATTCTCTATAATCCATTCTTTCATTACAACGGTGTCAGCTCCTTGAGGGATAGGGGCACCAGTAAAAATTTTTAAGGCTTCTTGATCAGAAAGAAGGTAGTTTTTCGTATCACCTGCTTTTATAAAACCTGCGTTTTTAATTGATTTATTTTCATTCCAGTCGTTCCATTTAATGGCAAACCCATCCATGGCAGCATTATCAAAAGTTGGCACATCAATTGGTGCTAATATATCGGTTGCTAAAAAACTTCCCTTAGCTTCCAACAATGGCAATACAATTTTTGTTGGTTTTGGGATTTGACTTTCAATAATTTCAAATGCTTGTTTTACTGTAATAAAATCCATTATCCTCCAATTTTAATCATACTTCTGTTTTCGAGAAGTTCGGGTTTGAGACGTGTAAAATCTTCTGACAATTGTCCTCCTAATGCCTTTTGTTTCAGTAATAATGATTCTCGGATGATGGGTTCAATGGGTTCATTAATTCTCAATGCTTTTAGAATATCCAATTCATCTTTACCAAAAAGACAATTTTTCATTTTGCCATCTGCTGTTAATCGCATCCGATTACAATCACTGCAAAAGGGTTGTGACATGGTAGTGATGAAAGCAAAAGTACCGGAATAGCCAATAACTTTAAATTTCTTTGCCGTATCGTGTCTTTTGTCTTTAAGTTTAACAACGTCAAATTCTGAGGAAATTTGCTGCAACATGGTATCAAAAGAAACCACCTTTTCTGCATTCCATTGATTTTTATCAAAGGGCATAAACTCAATAAATCGGACATGTAACGGAAGATTTTTGGTTAATTCTATAAATGATATCAGTTCATCGTCATTGATTCCATTCATTACCACCACATTTAATTTTACAGAAAATTGATGTTCAAGAAGCAAATTGATATTATTCCAGACCTTATCAAAAACGTCTCTTTTGGTTAGTTGTAAAAATTTTTCAGCAGACAAAGTATCCAAGCTTACATTTAAAGACTTGATTCCGCTTTGCTTAAAAACTTCGATAAATTGGTCAACCAAAACACCATTGGTTGTTAAGGTTAATTCAACAGGAAGTTGAGCAAGTTCTTGAATAATCATTGCTGCATCCTTCCTCACTAAAGGTTCACCACCCGTTAAGCGAATTTTTGTAACTCCTAATTCAATAAAAGTTTTTGCAATAGCCACGACTTCGTCTTTTTGCATCAAATGACGTTGAGGCATAAACGACATATTTTCGTTGGGCATACAGTACAAACATCTAAAATTGCAACTGTCTGTTAACGAAATTCTGAGGTAATCGTGTTTTCTATCCCATTTATCGTATAGCACTTCGTTTGGGGGTTTTAATTTTCTTCCCCATTGGGATATAATATAAAAGACCAAGACAAATGAAGAAGATGACTAAAGATGCCCAAAATGCAATGGTGGCCACATGTTGATCATTGTCTAAGGTATAATTGAGAGCAGTATATAACAACCATATTTGCAAGCCAACGTTCATGACTAAAATTACGATAACCGTAGATAAAATCACGTTGAGTTTATTGGTGTTTGCATTATTTTGATTGGTTCTGAAGGTACTCATAATCTAAAAATTAAACGTTATTTAGTACTTCGGGAGCAGACACATAAATTTCATTTTCTCGGACAGTAACCTGCAGGTGAGGCAACTTTCTTGGTGGTGGACCTGCTAATACAGAACCATCTTTGGCATCAAAATAACCGTTGTGACACGGACAAATAATCTGACCCGAACCGGGCTGATAATAGACCGAGCAAGATAAATGGGTGCATTTTTGTTCATAGGCCTTAAAAGAACCGTCTTCCAAATGAATTAAAATATATGGAATTGTACTTCCCTCTATTACAAAAGACTTAGTCCCTCCTACGGGAATATCTTCTATAGTGCAGATAAAGTGCTCTCCTTCTACAGGGCTTTTAGGAAAAAAATTAGCTTTTGCCGCAACTAAACCACTTCCGAAAGCAAGACCACCGGAAACAAGTGTTAGCATTTTCGCAAATTCTCTTCTACCCACCAAGGCAGCATTTTGTTTATGGTATGGAAAATCTTGTTTCCAGTTTTCCTCTTCTTGATTATTATTCTGATTCATAATAGTATACTAATAAATTCGTAATTCGTTACTGCCTTTAGGCATCATAATATTTACCTTGGTATTGACCACCTCTTCACCAAAAACAAATGTGTTAACTGGCGTGCTGTTGGGTCTCATTTCTGCAATTTCTTCACGAGTACCAAAGTACAACGCACCACTTGGGCATACAGTAGCACACATAGGTTTTTTACCAATGCTAGTGCGGTCATAGCACATGGTGCACTTCATCATCAAATCATATTCTTCAACCTTCTTCGGCACACCAAACGGACAGGCTTGCACACAATTGGAACATCCGATACAACGTTCTGTATTGGCGGTATGAACGATGCCAAATTCATCTTTTGAAATTGCATCAGCCGGGCAAACATTGGCACAAACGGGGTCATCGCAATGCATACAAACTTGCACAGTGGTTTGAATGGTTGTTGCTCTATCAACATAATTGACGTGTATCATGGATTCATGACCATTGGTCTCACATTCAGCACAGGCCATCTCACAGGCTTTACAACCAATGCATCGCTGCATGTCTACAAAAAATTCCAAGTTTGGATTGTACATATTTTCTACATTCATGTCTAGAGTTTTTTAAGAACTTTTATAGGCTTTAACAACTTCGGGAGCTGGAGAAAATTCTCCAAGTGGCTCCAATTTACAAGCGGAAACTTTAAACTCCGGGATTTTTGAAATGGGGTCTAAGGTACCGGGTGTTAACTGATTGGCTGATTTTTTTCCGGGCCAGTGATACGGAATAAATACCGTGTCTTTTCTAATAGTATCCACAATATTTGCCGGAAAAATGCCATCACCTCTACGAGTAGATACTTTTATCAACTCGCGTTGTTTAATACCAAATCGTGCAGCCATTTCAGGATGAATTTCAAGTAATGGTTCTGGATATTGATTAACAAGCTTTCCGATTCTTCTGGTTTGTGTACCGCTTAAATACTGTGAAACTACTCGTCCGGTAGTTAAAATTACAGGATATTCTTCATCAGTAATCTCACCGGGTAACTTATATGGCACAGCATTAAAATGAGCTTTCCCATCAGGTGTTCTAAATTTTCTATCTTCCCATAAGCGAGGTGTGCCGGGATGGTCTTCACTCGGACAAGGCCAAAAAACTCCCATTTCATCAACTATTCGTTTATAAGTTATGCCATAATAATCAGCTGTTCCACCTTTAGATGCAACTCTAAGTTCGTTAAATATTGCCTCACTGTTTTCATAAGTAAATTTATTTTTGAACCCTAAACGTTCTGCTATTTCAAGAATAATAGAGGTATCTGTTCTAGCATTTCCCGGGGGATTTACCGCTTTATTGATTTTGATTACACGACCTTCAGCAGAGGTAGTGGTACCTTCTTCCTCCTCTTGTAGTGAACCTGGAAGAATAATATTGGCATGACGAGCGGTTTCGTTCAAAAAAAAGTCGATGCACACATAATATTCTAATTTTTCTAAAGCTTCTCGTACATAGTTGCTATTTGGTAAAGAAACTAAAGGATTGAAACAAATAGAAATAAGTCCTTTTATTTCGCCTCTGTGTATGGCTTCAATAATTTCATAAGCAGATAATCCTTTGCCTGGTAAATCCTCTTCTTTAATCCCCCAAACATCTGCAATGTATTTTCTATGTTCAGGATTCTCAATATCTCTATTTCCTGGTAGCTGATCACATTTATGACCGTGTTCTCTTCCGCCTTGTCCATTGCCTTGTCCAGTAATAGTAGCATAACCACAATAGGGTTTTCCAATTCTGCCGGTAGCTAACACCAAATTAATACACCCTAAAACATTGTCTACTCCTTTTGAGTGATGTTCAATACCGCGTGCATGTAATAGAAAACTAGTGTTGGCTTTGCCCCACCACTCTGCTGCTAACTTAATTTTTTCTTTATCAATGCCTGTAATTTCTTCAGCCCATTCTAAAGAATAATCTTTTACAGATTCAATGGTTTTATCAAATCCCGTAGTGTGATTATCTATAAAATCATGGTCTAATAAATCATGTTGCACCAAGTAATTTAGCATGGCACCATATAATGCAGAATCCGTTCCGGGCCTAACATCCAAATGCAAGTCGGCTGTTCTTGCCAAAGGGATCACCCTTGGATCAATCACAATTAATTTTGCTCCTCTGTCTCTTGCTTTCCAAATCCAATGCGTCAACGTTGGAAAAGTTTCACTAATATTAGCTCCTGCTACTATGATGACTTCTGCTTTTTCTAAGTCAGAATAATTATTAGAACCTCTATCCAAGCCAAAGGCCTTTTTATTTCCGGCTCCGGCACTCACCATACATAATCTGCCGTTGTAGTCTAAGTTTTTAGTTTTTAGAGCCACACGAGCAAACTTACCAACCAAATAACTTTTTTCGTTAGTTAAAGAAACGCCCGAAAGCATAGCAAAAGAGTCATTGCCGTAGGTACTCTGAATTCTTTTTATTTCAGATATGGTTTCTGACATGGCATTTTCCCATGAAATTGGGGTAAATCCTTTTCCTGGAACACTTTTTAAGGGTTCCATCAAGCGGTCTGGGTGGTTGTTTTGTAAATACCTCTGCACCCCTTTGGGACAAAGTCTTCCCTCGTTAAAGGGAAATTCCATCCATGGATCAAAGCCCACCACTTTATCGTCTTTAACCAAAAGCTTGATGCCACATTGCATACCACAAAAGCAACAATGGGTTTTTACCACTTCATCCGGTTCATCTCTACCCGGAAAACCCTCTTTGGGTGGGTAATTAAGTGATGGACCAAACTGATCAATGATTTTTTCAATTTCAACAGGTAATTTTGCCATAATATTGTAATTTAACCAAATAAATTTCCGCCCTTTAACCTAGCATCCAAGTGGGCTTTTGCTAATAATGATCTTTTTCCTTCGGGACTAAGATCTAAATGGGAAGTACCGTCAGGTTTTTCAAAATTAAATCCTAATTCTTTGGTAACTTCTTTTAAATCGTTTACGTGCATTTGCGTATCAAATTCCTGTCCGGTATGAGGGCAAACCGCCATCCCTTGTCTAACTCCCTCCTCTTTATAAATATGTGCTCCAATTTGTGCCGGTCTTTGAATGATATGAAAAAATTTTCCAAAAGGAATCCATATTAAAAAAACAATGACAGAAATGGCATGAAGTACAGCTAGAAAATCAAAGGCAAATCCTTTCATAAACTGATAGGAATAAGTTAAACCTAATCCGGTAACCGATATAATTATCAATAAAATTAAAGGCAATAAATCACTTTCAAAATTTTGAGTGGCAATCAGACCAGGCTGGGTTAATCGCTTACGTAAGAAATATAACGACCCAAAAATAACCATGTAAGAAGACCAATTTAGAGCATGAAAAGTCATAAATGCAATAAAAGATCCCAACTTAAATTCAAAAACATGAAATCCAAAAAAATGGGCTTCATATACATCAATACCACCGGGTGCTAGAGTGAAGTGTATCCAGCCAAATGTTAAGGGTAATGTAATGGCAAAAGCCATCATACATCCAAAAGCAATTAAAAAGTGGGCAAGCCAACGATATTTTCCTCTTGGATATACAAACTTTTGTAGTCCGATATTTAGAACCGCTTTTTTAACAAAAAAACCAAAGTGATAAAAAATTCTTCCTTTAAAAAATAACTGAAAACCTCGTTTAAAATACATCCATGTGGGAGGTCGTTGAATCCAAACGGTATAGCGATAAGTAACACCAAATAAGGCGAAAATAGTACCAAATAAATAGGTAATCAATGCTGCATCAAAGTTTTGCAAATCACGGGAACCATAAAAAATAAGGGCAAGCAGTAAAGCCGTAGCAAGTGTTGCCACCAGAAGTGCTTTGATATTTAGATTCTTTACAAGGGTTAACATATTTTTTTCTTTAAAGATATATAAAATTATTTTTAACTTGGTCTCTCACAACCTTTACGAGTATAATAATACCAATTAATCCAAGTTGCCCAAATAGAAATCAATCCAATAACAACAAAAAATGGTATAGCTGTTCCAGATATTTCGATAGATTGACCTATAAAAACATTATAAATAAAAGGTCCAAAAGCTGCTATTGCTGCTGTCCAACCAATCACTCCAGCAGCTTTTCTTGGTGAATCTGAAAATATAATTGGATATTGTCTGAAAGTTGCCGCATTTCCTACTCCTGTAAAAAAGAAGATAACCATCACTATTCCAACAAACCAAGGGAATTGCTCCATTGAAGTAGGCGTTAATGCCCCCATAAGTATGAGTAATGCAATACAAATTACAATGGCTATACCCGTAATGTGCGTCAAAATAGCACCACCCATTTTGTCAGAAATTTTTCCAAATATCACACGAACAGCAGAACCTATCAAGGGACCGTAGAAGGCATATTTTAAAGGATCTGGTGCATCTGGAAAATCACCATATAAAATTCTAATCAACAAAGGAAAGGCAGCAGACATCCCTGCAAAGGTGCCAAAAGTCATGAAATAGGTCAATGTGCAATACCAGGTGTGTTTAGAACCAAAAATATCTAACTGTTCCTTAAAAGAAGCCACTACAGGTACACTTCTTAATTTAATCCAAGAAATTACCCCCATAATCAACAAAGGAATAATATAAATGAACGCGATATTTTGTAGATAAATCGTTTGACCAGAAGCTGCAACCGGCTGACCGTCTCCCCAAAGAGCTACGATACTCACTCCAAGTAATATAGGTGAAACTAATTGAACCAAACTAACCCCAAAGTTGCCAATACCTGCCTGAATACCAAGAGCTGTTCCAATTAAACGCTTAGGGAAAAAAGTACTGGTACTTGGCATAAATGAAGAAAAATCTCCACCCCCCATACCAAGTAAAAAAGCAATTAACATGAAATAACCAAAAGTAGAGTTAGAATCACCTACGGCAAACCCAAGCATTAATAACGGAACAATTTTTACCAGAGTAGAAACCGTAACAACCAAACGCGTTCCAAACATGGGAATTAAAAAAGTGTGTAAAATACGAAATAAACCTCCTGCCAGTCCGGGCATGGCTGCCAGCCAAAACAATTGCATTTTGGAAAAATCAAAACCGATTCCTGGAAGTTTTACCACCACCACACTGAATAAAAACCAAGTAGCAAAAGACATCACCAAACTAATGGTGGTAATCGTAAGGGTATTCCACGCTATTTTCTTTCCTGTGGATTCCCAAAACTTTTCGTCTTCCGGATTCCAATTCTGTAGCCAACTACTCATATATTTAAAAATTAAAGTTCAACATAAAATTATTCATGTGCAAAAGACCCTTTGGGTTCTTTCAGAAAAATCAAACAGAACAAAAAACTAATTACTGCTCCTGCTGCAATAATGTGGAAAAAGGTTTGTGCGTCAACCATAGAATAAATCACCAAATACACCACAGCACCAACATTACCATAAGCACCTGCCATCCCCGAAATTTGGCCGGTCATTTTCTTATTTATAAATGGAATTACAGCAAATGTAGCTCCTTCTGCACCTTGAACGAATAAAGAACAAATAATAGTAACCGCAACAGCCAAAGCTAAAGACCAGCTAGCATTGATGAATGAAATGGCAAAAAAGCCAAGAGCAATTCCAATCATATAAATCAACATGGTGCGTTTGCGATTGCCGAGTTTATCAGACAACCAACCTCCGAGCGGCCTAGCAAATAAATTTACAAAAGCAAAAGAACCCGCTACCATACCAGCCAATGTAGGTGAAATGGTAAACGTATCCTGAAAGAAAAAAGGCAGCATGGACACCACTGCTAACTCTGCTCCAAAGTTGGCAAAATAGGTGGTATTTAAAGCTGCAACACTACTAAATGAATACCTGTCTTCTTTGGCAATTCCTTTTTTTAACATGGGAATGTTTACCTTGAGCGTCTTAATAATGTGCATGATAAAGAAAAGTGCTAAAATTGCCCAGATACCATATAACCATTCATCTGATAAAAATTTTTCACTATTTCCATTGGAAATCTCAACATTACTCAATCTCCAGGCTAAGAGCCCGAGTGCCCCCATTAAAGGGAAAGACCATATAATTAATTGCAACAAGTCGCCCCATGATGTAGCTGTGAGCGGTTGCGTATTTTTTACTCCTTCAAATTTTTTCCCCTCAGGAGTATCTTTTACAGAAAAATAAAAAATAATACCGTAAGTAAAGGAAACTATAGCGTTTAAAGCTAAGGCATATCGCCATCCACTTTCGTATTGCCCAAAAACCTCTAGGGCAATCCATGGCAAAGTCATGGCAGCAAATGCAGAACCAAAGTTACCCCAACCGGCATATAAGCCTTCTGCTCTTCCCACCATATTTGGAGGAAACCAATCGGCTACCAATCTGATACCTATTACAAATCCGGCACCTATTGAACTTAAAAGCAATCTGGCAACAAGTAATTGCATGAAACTAGTTCCAAAAGCAAAAAACAGTATAGGAACAGTCATCACAATTAATAGGGAACTAAAAACCCTTCTAGGCCCATATTTATCAATCAATGAGCCAATGATAATTCGAGCCGGAATCGTTAAGGCTACGTTTGCAATGGCTAAAATTTTAATATGATCAGGAGTTAGCCAATTTAATTTTCTTAACATGGTACTCGCTAAAGGAGCCATGTTGAACCAAATGTAAAAAGTGATAAAAAATGCTATCCATGTATAATGCAATAGTTTGATTCTCGGTTGCGAGAAATCGAGGAATTCTGGTTTGCCCATATTTTAAATCCTAAAAGTTAATGCAAAGAAACACATTAGTTTTATAAGTAAAACTGACAATTGTCATGTGATTTTATTTATCCCGCTAAAGTTTTGATTTGCATCACCGAAGAAATATGCATGGCACGTTCTTTAATTTCTTCGGCTTTGGGTCCTTGAAATAACTCATCAACCGTTTCGTTAAACAACTTATTCCAATGATGAAAGTGTTGGATGGTCAGAGGATGTTTGTGATGTAGTTTTTTGTGTTTTTGCATCGGGTTTCCTTCAAAATTACCGGTATAAAAAAGGATATTTTCCCAGAAATCATACATCCTGGGTAAGTGTGACTCCCAATTGACATGAGCCACATCAGTGAATAAAAACCCAATGACCGGATCTGTTTTTATCTTATCATAAAAAGTATCTACCAAAAGAATGATATCTGTTCTATTTTGTATATCCGATCGCATAAACTTTGGTTTAAAAATGTTTATAAATCTTTACGGATAAATCGTTTTAGTGAAATCCAAAAAGGAATAATTATCCATAAAGCGAGTAGTAACAGTGAAATTAGCAAGCCTTGAACATTGCCAAAAAATTCTTTAAAAACAGCTCCGGTATAGCCCATCATGGCAGAGACGTCTAAATGCAACAGCATTTGAATACGGGCCAAATCAATCGGGCTCAATGCAGTGATACCTATCATTATTTTTTCGATAGGATAATCTGAAAATTGAAACAATAAAAACAAAACAATTCCATCAAATAAAAGAGCAAAAAACAACCAAATCATGATAGCCAATCCTATACCTCTGGCTTTATCTCGCGTAAGTATCGTTGATAGAAATGCCAAGGCAACAAATACTAAAGTAATTAACGACCCCACCAAAAGCATCATCAATCCCATAGCCCCTGGGGCATGTATTAATAATGGGATTCCAGAACCGATTAAGAATGCTCCCAACAGAGATAAACTTACCCCGGCAAAAAGACTTTTCCATATTTTACTTCGTTGAATGGGTTGGCTTAGTAATAATTCAATAAACTCGGAACTATTATATAGATATATCGTGGTAAATAATATAGAAACCAAAGGAACCGTAAACAATATCACATTTAAAATCGTGAGCATACCTTTGGCGGCATTATCTTCTAAGGCAAACGAGCTCCAGGACAAGAGAGCCAAAATGAGCATAAAAGCCAATACAATCTTGTTCTTGAAAATGTCGATTAATACCAATTTTACAATGCGGTTCATTTGTTCTGTTCTTTTAAAATTTTGGCAATGGCTTTTGATATTTTTAATTCACCAGTGCGTTGCTTTAATTCACTGACTCTTTCGTGAAATCGAACTTCACCCTCTTGCATAAATACAATTTCGGTGATTAAATCATCGAGTTCGCTTAACAAGTGCGATGTAATTAAAATCAACTTTCCTTTCTCTTTTTCTTTGATAATTTTCTCCTTGAGAAGTTCTGAAGCCAGAGGATCCAAACCTGCGGTGGGTTCATCTAAAATAAGTACATCAGGCTGAAACATAAAGGCCAAAGTAGCACTCACCTTTTGGGTTGTTCCTCCGGAAAGGGTTCCCATCTTTTTATTTTCTAATGATTTTATTTGAAAGGCTTCATATAATTCTTCATCTGCTGGTTGGTTCTCTCCTCTTATTTCCTGAATCATTTCAATGGTTTTCCCAATAGTCATATTGTCAGGATACCGACCAATTTGAGGCATATAACCAATAGACTCGCGGTAGGCATGTTGATTTTTGATAGGCAAACCGTTAAATAAAATATGTCCTTGATCGGGTAATACCATTCCCAATATCGACTTTATTAAAGTCGTTTTTCCGCAACCGTTGGGACCAATCAAAGCGACACATTCTCCGCGTTTGAGTTGAAGATTGACCTGTTGCAATACCGGCAATTTCCCAAAAGATTTCTGAAGGTTTTGTATGGTAATCATAAGGGTAAGGGTTTCATTAAAGGGGTTTTATCCACAAAATTATCCGGAGTAATGCTAGGGAGAACTTTCTCAGATTTGTCAAGTAACGTAATCATAAAGCTCCTAAACAATAGGATGGCAGATGGGTTTCTTTCTACTAAAACTGAAAACAAACTCAGTGGATGATACGGCACATCACCGTTACCATCTTTATCAAGGTCATATCCTTCATATTTATCCCAATAGTTCCTGTCAAAGGTATTTAGCACCAAACTTCCATTAGTACCCATATCAAAGGAATTGCCCTTAAAATTGTTCATTGTTATTTCATTATCCATACAACTGGCTTGTATTTTCATGGCCCAACCATTGGACTCAAATACATTTTTTTCAGCTTTGATCCTATTGGTTCCTTCCATATAAATACCCACCGTGTTTTTTAAAAAACGATTTCCGGATAAGTAACTATCTGATATTTCTTTTAAAAGCAAGCCATAAGCAGAGGGGCCCCAGTTTTCTTCAAAAGTGTTATTCATCATGGTCACATTTTTGGAAAACATGACTGCTACTCCTGCCCCATTATTTCTGAACACATTGGTAAAATAAGCATTTTGATGTGAGAACATAAAGTGCAGACCATATCGTATATTGTTGTATGCCAAATTTCTCCAAACTACCGTGTCATAAACAAACTCCAGATAAATTCCGTCACGATGTCCGATTATGGTATTTCCGATAAACTGAAGGTCATTGCATCTCCAGGCATGTATCCCATTTCCAATAAGTTGTTCCTCCTTGCCATAGGCTGTGATTTTGTTATTTCTAACCACACAATTTCGACCATTTTGAATATAGATTCCGAAGAAATTATCGTCTAAAATATTGTTTTCAATAACAACATAACTCTTGTTATACACCTTGATTCCGCAGGGATCTTCCAACGAAGCATAACCAGATTTGATGACCTTAAAGCCGGCCATATAAACACTATCTGCCTTGATGGAAACGACTTCAACTTTTTTTTCTCCATCCAATACTGGAAAGTTTTTTCCAATAAAATGAATGCGTTTATCAATGACCAAATTTCCCTCTTTATAATGTCCGCCAAAAACCATAACCGTATCTCCGGGTTTTGCTTTTTTCAAAGCTTCGGTTATGGTTTTAAAACGTTTTGAGCTTCCCACCTCATGGGTTTGTGCATCCACAATAGCAGAAAATAAAACACTTATAATGAGGATTATCTTGAACATCTTATTTATGATTACGTAATATTTCTTCCCAGGTAATGGGATTGGCATTTAATTTTATTGCAAATTCATCGCGATCTTGAGCCGATGAAAATGCGGCTATATTTCCCCGCATGGGACTATTGATTTCACCTCCAATCAAATAAAAAGCAGTCTCAGCCGGGATTAATTGATTTTCTCGAGTATAGTCGTGTATATAATGTAGTTTGACCTCTTTATCCGGATTTTCATGGCCATAATAGGCCATACATTGAATATCGTCAAACATATAGACCCTTCCTTTTTTGGTAATGAGCTCTGCTCCAAACTTTCCATCTGAAACTGACATTTTACAATATTCACATTGATCGATGTGAAGTTTGATGGGTTGCGGTCCGTCGGGGCCACAACCTAAAAGCATAAATCCTAATAGAGCCAATGCTGTTGTATTTTTTTTCAAAAATCGTTTATACCATTGGGTATCATATGTAATACTAACCAATAATAAAACAGCAGCTGAAATGAGCATCCATCCCCCTGTATTCGGAATGGAATAAGCTCCAAAATTTAATAATTGTTTGTAGCCTAACACAGGTGGCTGATAAGCCATTCCGGGCACTTTAATGGCAGCATTTGGATCGAGATTGTGTCCATATTCATAGTTCCAACGATAAAAATCTAAGCCGGCCACTAGGGCAAAAATTACAACCGCTAAAAATGCTATTACAACACCTCTTTGTCTTCCCCAAAGCAACATGAGTAAGATCAAACCGGCAAATCCGTAGATAATGTAGGGTAAAATTTTAAACTCAATAAAATCCTCTGTATGTAAGGTTTTCATCCCGATATAGTGATTGAGTCCGTTGATGATTTCTACATCTCCACCAATCTTATCGGCATAAAGTAACAGCTCCAACCCTTCGGGGTATTGTGGAGCATCGAGTTCTATTTTCCACATCGGGAATTGTAAAGACCCAATGAACAATCCGGCTACAATCAAGAGGATAACCTTTGAGAGTAACGATATCTTATTTGATTTCATTCTTGATGTTTTTTAAGTTGTATCTGAAAGACACAACATACTCTTTATGACAGAGAAAAATAATATTAAAAAGGATGCCTGAAATAGATATTGAACAGGCAATGACTCAAAATGTAAAAGAATTCCAGACATCCTTTATGAAAACATTACTTATTTTGCCGATGGCAAATTGGTTCCTAAACTATAGTGTAATGGAACGTTAGATCCTTTAGATGATACCCTGATATACCCTTGCATTTCCTGGTGCAAAGCACTACAAAAGTCGGTACAATAGAATGGGAAAATACCCACTCGGTCAGGAACCCATTTCAAGGTGGTTGTTTCACCCGGCATAATTAAAAGCTCTCCGTTGTTTGCACCTTTTACAGCAAATCCGTGAGGGACATCCCAATCTTGTTCCAGATTAGTGACATGGAAATAGACTTCATCACCCAAGAATACCCCTTCAATATTATCAGGATTCAAATTAGAGCGAATAGCAGTCATATAGACATGTACTTTATTTCCATCTCTGACAACTTTTGCTTCATTAGGACCTTTGGCCACATAAGGATGCTTGTTTTCATTGATATTGTAAATTTTCAACTGCCCATTATTTCTAATCAAATCAGCTGGAGCAGCCTGTGCATAGTGAGGTTCACCGATAGTTGGGAAGTCTAAAATAAGTTGCATTTTATCACCACTGATATCATAAATCTGAGCACTCTGACATAATTCCGGACCGGTTGGCAAATATCTGTCTTTGGTAATTTTATTATACGCAACCAAATATTTCCCAAATGGCTTTTTGGTGTTACCTCCCGGAATGCACAAGTGACCCACAGAGTAATATGTGGGTACTCTATCCACTACCTGAAGCGTTTCAATGTTCCATTTTACTACTTCTGATGAAACGAAGAAGGTAGTATATCCAAATCCTTTTCCATCAAACTCTGTATGAAGAGGCCCTAAACCTGGTTTTTGAACTTCACCATGAAGAGCGGCTTCATATTTTACAACGGGTAATCCACTGTAATCCCCTTCATAATTTTTTTCCTTAATTGCTTTTTGAAGTTTATCAAAACTAAACACAGGAATCAAAGCGGCTAATTTTCCTGAACCTACAATATATTCTCCGGTAGGATCCACGTCACAACCATGGGGTGATTTTGGACAAGGAATCATGTAACAAATATCATCAAATTCAGAAGCATCTAAAACCAATACTTCTTCTTTAATAACCGAAGATGAGGTATGGGTATGTTCGTCCCACACATTATGAGCATATCGCACTTTTTGTTTTTTTGCTTTACCGGCTTTCACATACTCTTCTGCTTTTTTCCAGTTCACTGCCATAATAAAGTCTTTATCTTTCTGAGATGCATTTACTTCTAACAGCGTATTGGCTTGTTCGGTATTATAACAAGAAAAGAAGAACCAACCATGAGACTTACCTTTTCCAGCACGAGCCAAATCGAAATTTATTCCTGGGGTTTTAATTTGAAAAGCGATGTCCATGCCTCCGGATTCTTTATCAACACTAATGAAACTAATGTGTCCTTTGAAGTTTTCTTTGTAGGTGCTAATAGGCACATCTCCATCTTTGTAATCAGCAGGAACACTAAAACGAGTACCCGCAACTATATATTCGGTATTCTCAGTTGCAAAAGGCGAAGAATGGTTACCAGCACTGTTTGGAATTTCAATGATTTCAGCAGTTCTAAACGTTTTTAGGTCTATTCTTGCTACTCGTGGTGTATTGTTAGCGTTTCCAAACATCCAGCGACCATCCACTTCACCATTGGTTTGAGATGACTCAACGTGATGTAAGTCATCCCAGGGCACAAAACCATGAGACGTATTTAACATAGGTTTGGTTTCTTCACTATATCCCCATCCTTTTTCAGGGTCAACAGAAAAAACAGGTATTACGCGAAATAATCTTCCGCTGGGCAGACCGTAAACACTTAATTGTCCGCTAAAACCCCCAGAAACAAAATTGTAAAATTCATCATACTGTCCTGGTGGAACATAGGCTTTTTGAGCAGCATCACCACTTACAGCATCTGTAGTGTTTTTAGGTTTACAAGAACCTAAAACCAAAACAGAGGCAACCAGTAACGTGCTTAGGGTTAAAAAATTGGTTTTCATATACTCTCGAATTGATTAATAAATAAGTTACATTTTTACTTTACGCCATCGTTCTTTCTCATGTATTCCAGAATTTCACGGGCTTCCTGATCGCCAATAGATTGATTGGGCATTCTCACCAAACACAATTCTAATTGAGCCTGAAGTTCAGGGTCTTTGTCAATCATTGGGTCAGGATTGGTTACAAAATTCATCAGCCACTCAGGTGTTCTTCTAAGGGTAACACCTTTCCAACCCGGTCCAACCAAACGTTCCTCTGTCAATTTATGACAGGATAAGCACTTTACCCCAGATACTTTTTCTCCGGCATTTGCCAAAGCATGATCAAGGTTAGGTGAAAGGTCAATTTTATCAAATTTCCCCTCTCCCCGATTCGGATCATAAGATGATGGATCACTGGCTGAAGTTTCTCCGGCAGCTGGCTTAGAAAAGTCATCTCCCTTTTTGTCTTTTCCGCAAGAAGCGAACAAAACAAAACTCAGTAGGATTAAAATTAATTTGTTCATAATAATTAAGGTTTTAATTTATGTTACAAAGGTCAGATAGAACCACCGCTTCATTTTATGACCCTAATCATAACAAAACTGTTTTTTTGGAGATTCTTTAAGAAGTAATGTCCATTTGTCCTCTAAAAATGAGGTTGATTATGATTTAAGTCATACTTACTGAGAATATGGCTGCTTTATCTTTGTACCAAAATCTAAATCAATGTATAAGTGTTTCGTTTATAGTATGGTTCTTTTGCTCTTCAGCAAGCCACTGCTCCCATTAGCGGAATACTATGGAACTATGATTATATCGTAAAAGAATTGTGCCAGGAGAAAGAGAAAGACACTTCTGACTGCAAAGGAAGTTGTTATTTGAAAAATCTGCTGGCCTCAGCATCAGAACAACAACTGCCCTTAACCGAATCGAAGATTACAGTTTTTAATGAAATATTATTTTGTGAATTACTGCCAAGTTTTCAATTTCAAATACATGAAATTGAATTAAACGCATTAGAAGATACCTACTCCAGTCTATACTTTCTATGGAATAGCACCTCCGTATTCCATCCTCCCATTATTGCTTAATCAGGCATTTTAATTCGACTCATTGCAATTACTGAAAAACTCAGACCGGGATTCTATTGCCCGGATTTAAAAAAACAAAATCAAGCTTTTGGTCAAATGTGCTAGAAGTAAAAAATAATATCATAAAAGAAACATCATGAAAAATAGTATCAAATTAATCGTTTTATTACTGATTTCTATCGGAACTACATCATGCTCCAATGACTCAGAAAACACCCTCGTTAATGAATTAGGGAACCTGAAAAAAATTCAGGAATTTACCAATGCCACCCATTCCGTTGAACTTTATGGCACGAAAACAACCTTGATTCAAGGACATAATGAGGTGTTTCTGAGAATTAAAGATCTGACCACTCAACAATATATTCAAAATGCAAATATGAGCTGGTTACCTCTCATGCATATGACCATGCACACCCATAGCTGTCCTTACAGCCCCATCACCAAAGTCGCAAATAAGCAAACCCTATATAAAGGAGATATCGTCTTTCAAATGGCTCAAAATGAAACAGAGTACTGGGATTTAAAAATTGATTATCAAATCAATGGTGAAGAGTACAGTATGACACAAGTGATTGATGTTCCAGCATCCCCTAAAAGAAATGTTACTTCCTTCATGGGAACTGATAATAAACGATATATCATAGCACTTTTAGAACCAACCCATCCAAGAGTTGCTTTAAATGATATGATTGTTGGAGTATATAAAATGGAAAACATGATGTCTTTTCCTGTGCAAGATGGCTATACCGTTAAAATTGATCCACGCATGCCCGGAATGGGAAATCATGGGTCTCCCAATAATGTTCATTTATCTCAATCTCAGACAGGTGATCTTTACAAGGGTAAACTATCATTAACGATGACCGGATATTGGAAAATCAATTTACAATTGGCTAATGCATCTGGAGATATTCTTAAAGGAGAAGAAGTTACAGAAGAAAATGAAGCCAGCAGTATCTTCTTTGAAATAGAATTCTAAGTCAAAAACGGGTCGGAAAAGTTTTCCAACCCACAATTTTAATATCATGAAAAAGTATATTCTTCTCACATTTTTCTTGGGGGGATTTGGATGGCTATGGGCACAAGAAAAGGATAACGACAGCATTTTGCCGGTACGATTAAACGAAATTGTAGTTATCGGCAGGGGCAATCAGCTCCATGAAAAACTGGATAAACCCTTGGCAACTTTAGATGAGTATTTACAAAGGTCCGGAACCGTTGATCTCATTAAACGAGGTAGTTATGCCTGGGAACCCCTGATTAATAGCATGTCCACCGAACGCACTGTGATCAGTATTGATGGCATGCGAATTTTTGGTGCATGTACCGATAAAATGGACCCGGTTACCTCGTATGTTGAAATTTCTAATCTTTCAGAAGCTCAAATTCAATCTGGACAACAAGGAAGTTGTCATGGTCCTACCTTAGGTGGTGCTATTGATTTGAAAAGACACTCCGGTGAAAAAGCTTCAATGGGTTTTTCTGGTGGGATACTCACTGGCTATGAATCCAATGCCAAACAACGAATTTTAGGAGGAAGTGTAAAATATCGAGATAGCAGTTTTTATGTTTTATCCAATATCACTTATCGAAAAGCAGAGAACTACCAAGCAGGTGGTCAACGTGAAATAAAATATTCTCAGTTTGAAAAAATCAATAGCTCTATTACCGTAGGATATGAATTTCTACAAAACCAGCTTTTAGAAGCTTCCTTTATTTTCGATGAAGCACAAGATGTGGGATATCCTGCCTTACCCATGGATGTTTCGCTGGCCAAAGCATGGATTGGTTCGGTCAAATATGCTTGGGCTCCAAAAAAGCATTGGGTAAAGCATTGGGAAACCAAGTTATATGCCAACAGTATTACCCATTTTATGGACGATTCTAAACGGCCGGATGTACCCATTCGAATGGATATGCCCGGATGGAGTGATACCTATGGTTATTATTCAAAAATCAGAGGCAATAAAGATGCCCATGCCTGGACAGTTAATTTTAACGGATTTTACAATCGCTCTTTGGCAGAAATGACCATGTTTTCAAACAACCCAAACGAACCTGATATGTTTATGTACACTTGGCCTGATATCAGAACCCTTTATAATGGCGTGTTTGTTGAAGATGTGATTACCTTAAACTGCCATCAAACCCTGCATTGGAATCTGGGCATGGGAGTACATCAAAACAGGGTAAACAATGATTTTGGTTTGGCAAGTTTACAGATATTTTACCCGGATATGCCATCAGTCAATACGCGATTTTTAAAAAGTGTGGGGACTCAATTTAACCATCATTGGAATGATTTTAAATTGTTGTTGGGGGCAGGTTATGGCGAACGAGCCCCGTCGGTTTCCGAAGGGTATGCTTTCTATATTTTCAATAGTTACGATTTGTTTGATTATATCGGTAATCCAAATCTAAAAAATGAAAAATCGTTGGAAACTTCTGTTGGGTTAGAATACCAAAAATCTTCACTGAAAATGCAATTCAAATCTTCTTATTTCCGCCTATTGGATTATATCATTGGTATTCCCCAAAACGAATGGCTACCCATGACCATTGGAGCTCAAGGCATCAAACAATATCAACAATTGAGTTATGCCAATTTATGGCACAATCAATTCTCCTGGGAATTTAAAGTGCTACCCAATTTACGCTGGAACGGCCAGCTGGTGTACAGCTTAGGCACCGATTCAGAAAACAGAAATTTGCCATTTCTGAGTCCGTTGCAATACCGTAATGAATTGCAATTCAAAAAGGATGACTGGGTGGCTACTGCTTCTGTTTTAGGAAATGCAACCCAAACACAATACAGTCCGTTTTATGGAGAAAACAGAACTCCTGCCTATGCTATTGTAAACCTGTCAGCCGGATACCAACTTCGATGGGAAAAGCAAAAATTACAGATTCAAACCGGTGTAGAAAATGTATTGGATACTTTTTATGCCACTTTTGCCGACTGGAATAATATTCCTAGAATGGGACGAAATATATTTATCAACCTAAATTTTTCCTTTGGAGAATAATATCAAATTAAAATATCATGCAAAAAATAATGACCTCTTTTGTATTTATGTTAGTACTATTACTTTCGGTAAACTGTACAAAAAAACAGGAAGTACTGGCTCAAACCGATGAAACGATAACTTTTGACATGGAACCCCTTGAATTAAATATGGGTCAAAAATGGGTTGTCACATTTGAAATGAAACCTTATTTACTGGAATCAGAATCATTAGTTGATGAGTTTATCATCAATCAATCTACCGATTACAAAGAATTGGTTAGTCAACTCCGGGAGAGAAAATCTGATTTGGTATCCAACTGCAATATGCAATGTCGTGGTCATGATGAATTACACAAATGGCTTGTACCGTATATTTATTTAATGGAAGAATTGGCCGATTCAGAAGATCCGAAAAAATCAAAACAAATTGTTTCGGAATTAAAACGAGCGTTTGAAATCTATCATCTACACTTTCAGTAATATCAAAATTCACCTTTGGCGTTCAACCTTAAATTTTCCTATTTACGAAAAGATTTAAATAGAAGATAACCCAAAAGCAGAGCCATGGTGATAAACAAAACAGTACCCGAAGCAATAAATCCATAAATATAGGGTTGAAGCGAATCTTGAAGCTTAGAAAAAGTAAGCTCAGAGGGGGTGATTTGCCATTTCCCTTTTATAATTCCCATGGTTATTAGAAAACTCAACATGAGTAACAGTGAAGCTTGAACACCCCAAAATAGGGTATTTAGTATTTGACTTGAGAGCTTTGACATTTTGGGGACTATTAAATAAAATGCTCCCGCCAGAATAATCATGGAATTGATTCCAATCGTTGTCCCCATGGCATGTGCTACCGTAATATGCGTGCCATGGGTAAATAGATTGATAATAGGAATCGACATCAAAAGAGCTAAAAACAAGTTTAGCATAACCCAATAATCAGCAGCCATTAAAAACCGATACGGAAACAGAGCATAAAATGTTTTTTGCTCTTTAAGTTGTCTTTTAAAAAGATAGAAAATCCGAATTAAAATGATCCATTCAGACATACTGACTACATAGGAAATATGATGAATAGATCGATCTGTGGGCACCAGATATATGTGATGACCCCAATTAAACATTAAGTTAAACAAGCCCAAAAAGAATAAAGCAAATACGATAGGTTTTCGGGCAAACGCATCGTCTCCGCTGATCTTAACCATCAAATACATGGCAACTCCATAGATAATTTGATTTACAGCACCAACTATCGAACCATTCACTTTCCATTGAATGGTTATATCTGTTACTAAGTCTTGTTGAAAAAATGGAAACAACCACAGGTAATTTTCTAAAAAAACAAAAAGGAAAAATACCAAACCACTCAGCCACATCCAATAATAAACCGGCCAGGATTTTACAGGAGTAAGATTTCGAATGTAAATCCAAAGTAACAACACATAAGATAAAATAATCGGAATAGACCAAATTGGTGGAAATTCCCAATATTCTCTACCCCCAAAATTCCCTGAAAAATAGCTGATAAAAACTCCGGTTAAGGCGATAATCCATAAAAACAAATGCACTTTTAACCATGAAAGATGTTGTTTCAAAAGGTGTTCACGGTAAAGTCCCCAAAGCATCAAAGCCAATCCGCTGATGATAATACCAAAATACACACTACTAACATGCAGTGGCCGTAATACGGAAAAAGGGAGAATCCCTGAAGCGGCTTCTTTCATCCGATAAGATTCTGAAGCCAAATGCCCCCAGAGAAGTCCCATTAACAATAAAAACAATGCTATTCGCAATAACCAATATATTGATTTCATGAATTTACTTTTTTATGGAATAAACACCCCAACCGTCGTGTTGATAATCGGAAGGTTGGGCTGAACCTGTCTCATCTAACGCCCTCAAAAAATAGAGTAAATCATCCATTTCTGATTCGGAAAGAGTAAAACCGGGCATTTGCTTTACACCTGATTGAATAATTCCTTTGAGATAAGCTTCGGAATACCCCGGTCGAGAAACAACATTGGTCAAATCAGGCCCCAAATAACCTCCTAAACCATAAATTTGATGGCAGGTGTGGCAATTGTGTTGTTGCCAAATCATTTTACCTCTAGCCCATTTATCAGCGTCGGTAAGTTGAATAGGAATTACTTTTCGAATGGGACGCATATATACATAGCTGCTAAACATAACAAATAGAATGCAAAGCACCAGATATAAGTACTTTCGTTGCGGGAATTCGAATACATTCCTAAGCATACTGATTTAGGTTATGTGGGTTTGCTTTTTCTTGAAAAAGAGCATGTTGCAAAATAACCATAGCTGTTAATATCATATTTTCCAATTCATAACTATGCTTACAGGGTAGATAATATTCCATACACTCCAGCAAATCCTGATGAAGCTTCATGAGTGTGTCTACTACTGTTTGTTGTTCTTGCAGATTTCCGTTAAGAAGTTTATAGTTCATTAATCGTTTTATTTCATTTTTAAAATGCCCCAATACTACCGGACAAATAACTGTTGAATTGAAATATATCTTCTTAGCAGATTTTTTTAATATAACCGAAGCTTGATGGATTTTTTGTTGTGAAATAACCTCTGCAATTTGATGAGCATAAACCAATGCCTCCAATAGCGAATTGGAAGCCAAACGATTGGATCCATGTAAGCCGGTTTGGGCACATTCCCCCAAGGCATATAAGTTTTGTAAAGAACTGCGACCGTATAGGTCAACTTTAATGCCCCCACATTGATAATGAGCGGCAGGAACAATAGGAATCAAGTCTTTCTGAGGCTGATACCCTGCCCGGTGCAATGTATTGCAAATGGTAGGAAAGTGATCTTGAAAGTCTTGAAAATCCAAATGTCTGAGATCCAGATAAACATGACCGCTAATCGTCTGAAGTATTTCTGAAAAAATGGCTTGTGATACGATATCCCTTGGAGCTAATTCTCCACGGATGTCATGCTGAAACAAAAATCGTACTTGTTGTTCGTTTACCACATGAGCTCCATAACCTCTCAAAGCCTCAGAAATTAAAAAAAGATTACTCTTATTGGGTTCGAATAAAGCGGTTGGGTGAAATTGAATATAATGCATATCCTTTAGATCAACACCTGCTTTCAAAGCCAGAGCAATACCGTCACCTGTGGCAGCCACAGGATTTGAAGTATGAGTAAACACCTGACCACAACCTCCGGTGGCCAAAACTATATGTGATGCATACCTTTGATGCAACTGATGACTGTTATCAATAAATGATAATCCGATAGCTTGTTCGTCCTCTTGATAGGATTTCAAAATCGATGTAACCAAAACATGGTCGATGATCTCAATTTGAGGAGATTGCTGAATACGCTCCCATAAAACGTCTTGAATGTGTTTTCCCGTTTTATCTTTGGCATGAACAATTCTCGGTTGGCTATGCCCTCCCTCCAAACCCAAGGCGATTGTCCCTTCACTTTGGGTATCAAATGTCACTCCCCATTTGATTAATTCCTGTATTCTGGCTGGAGCCTGACGAACCACCATATTTACGACATCTACATTGTTTAAATAATGTCCGGCCACCAGAGTGTCTTGTATGTGTTGTTCAAAACTATCTTGCAGTCGATCTATCACAGCCGCAATGCCTCCTTGGGCTAATGAAGTATTCGTCTCACAGGGATGGCCTTTTGAGAGCATGACAATCTTAAAATATGGCCTTTTTTCAATCAGTTTTAACGCAAGAGTCATTCCTGCAATTCCGGTGCCGGCTATTAAAACATCACAGTGCTGCATAGGTTCAATTTTAATTTTTATCTAAATCCCCATTTATAATCAGTTGTTAGGTGTTCTGTAGCATTTGTTCAATAGGAACTCTGGCTAAACGGGCAACTTCATCAGATAGACTTACCTCTGGACTTTCATGCAATAAACACTCATAGAGTTTTTTTAGGGTGTTAACTTTCATAAAAGCACATTCACTACAAGCACAACTGTTATCCTCTTTTGACGGAGCAGGTATTAATATTTTATGAGGGACTTCTTGTTGCATACGATGCAAAATGCCATGCTCCGTAGCGACAATAAAGCTAGAATTCGGTGAATTTTTTACATAGGTAATCAATGCAGAAGTTGACCCAATAAAATGGGCTACTTTTAAAATGGAGGTTTCAGACTCCGGATGAGCTATAATTTCTGCCTGTGGATACTTTTGATATAAAGCAATCAACTTATTCAATGAAAAAGCTTCATGCACTACACAACTACCCTCCCATAATACCATTTTTCTTCCGGTCACTTGCATCAAATAACGTCCCAGATTTTTATCAGGGGCAAATATGATGGGTTGTTCAACAGGAATAGATTGAATGACTTTTACCGCATTTGAGGAAGTACATACATAATCACTCATGGTTTTTATCTCTGCACTACAATTGATATAGGTCACTACTTTATGATTGGGATGTTGGGCCTTAAAAGCAGCAAAAGAATCAGGCGGGCATCCGTCGGCGAGAGAACATCCGGCCTGGAGGTCAGGCACTAAAACTTTCTTGTCAGGGTTTAGTATTTTTGCCGTTTCAGCCATAAAATAAACTCCCGCAAAAACAATCATAGAAGCATTTGTTTCTGCTGCCTTTCGGGATAACTCGAGACTGTCTCCGACAAAATCAGCTACATCTTGTATATCAGGCGTCTGATAATAATGGGCTAAAATAACCGCGTTCTTCTCGGCTTTTAATTGTCTGATTTTTTCTTTATACTGTATATGCATGCTTTAAATAGGAGTTTTTTATCTTATTTGGTGTTAAATTTTTTAAATCTTTAGAAAAGTGTGTTTATCAACCACACCACAGACCAATTGTTCTAAGGAGGTATTGTGTAAAGCCTGTTTTAATTGTTCTCTAATAGGTTTATATTGATGATGAAACGGACAAGGTTTATCATCTGAACAGTCATGCAATCCCAAACTACAAGCATTAAAAATGGCATGACCGTCAATGCTTTTCACAATATCTGCCAGAGATATTTTTTGAAGCATATCGCGTGAAACAAAAAAGCCTCCACCATTTCCCTTATTAGAAAGTACAATTTGATCTTTAGCCAGTTTTTGTAAAATCTTGGCGGTAAAAGATTCCGGAGAATGTATTTTACGGGCTATTTCTCGCAAACTGATTCGATCTCCCGAAGCGGTTTCTGAGGCAATGATTAAGGTTGCTCTGATAGCATATTCGCAGGTCTTTGAAAACATGATTTTTTATTTCAAAGATAACTTCTTTGACTTATATTGTGTTTAGTTGACAAAATTAATCTCAATACAAATTTCAAAACATGATTATAATCATATTTGATTTGTGATGGTTTGTGGATTTTTGCAAAAAATATTCACCCCATGACGAACTGGAGAAAACTGAGCAAAGATGAGCAAATTCTGAGGGTTCAGAAAGCTTTGAAGAAAAACGTTAACTTTTCTAATGATGCTACATTGGGCTACCCGGCCTCTAAACTTGATGGGAAAGTTTTTTATAGCGATGCTCCCTTTCTCACAGATGCTCCTGTATTAACAACCTTTGTCTCAAATCCAAATCACATCGGATGTCATACAACCGGTATCTCAGAATCTGCATTTGAAGGAACTCATGCCATGGAACGAGAGGCGTTAGACCTAATAGCTATTGAGATTTTTAAGGCAGAGCCGGGTAAATATGATGGTTATATTGCTTCCGGTGGTACTGAGGCCAACATTCAAGCCATGTGGATGTATCGAAATTATTTTCAAAAAACTCATAACGCAAAAGTTGAAGAGATCGCCCTGTTAGCTTCTGAAGACACTCATTATTCTATTGCCAAAGGTGCCAACCTGCTCATGCTAGATCTTATTAAAGTGCCTGTTGAAAAGTATAGCAGAGCCATTGAGATTTCCAATTTAGATAAGCTAATAGCACTGGCCGTAAATCAAGGGAAAAAATATATCATAGTCTTTTGTAATATGGGAACCACTATGTTTGGCTCTGTTGATGACCCCCAAGTGTATGTGGATGTCCTGGAACGCTATCCGCTGTCATTTAAAATGCATGTCGATGCGGCTTACGGTGGTTTTATTTATCCGTTTTTGACTCCTGATAACAAATTAGATTTCAGAAACCCTTATATCCATTCCATAACGGTTGATGCACATAAAATGCTGCAAGCTCCTTATGGAACGGGAATTTTTCTCTGTCGAAAAGGTTGGATTGAATACGTGTTGACCCCCGAAGCTTCTTATGTACAAGGCATGGACATTACCCTATGTGGAAGTCGTTCCGGAGCCAATGCCGTAGCCGTTTGGATGATACTCACGACCTATGGAGCCAATGGATGGTTTGAAAAAATAAAAGTGCTCCAGATGAGAACCGACTGGTTTTGTCATCAATTAGATCTACTACATGTTACTTACTTCAGAGAACCATATATGAATATTGTTACCCTAAAGGCTTCTCATATCCCGAAATCATTGGCCAAAAAATTTCACCTGGTTCCTGAAAAACACGAAACGGAAAATGACTGGTATAAAATCGTGATAATGGAACATGTTGAAGTGGAACATCTAAATTCTTTTTTAACAGAATTGAAAGCAGTTCGTAGCATCACCGCATAACGAGCTGAATAGCTTTGGTGGAAAGACCTGAATAATCTCTGTTTACGGAATGAGGTAATTCAGTGAGTGTTTTGACTCCATTTCTAAAAGATTGAATGTAATAATTTCCGGAATACCCGTGTCGTTCAAGGACTTGAATTTGTTGTTTCAAATCTTTGTCATCCAATAAATTGGAGTGCACCGTTGTTCGAACTTCAAAAGGAATGCGAGTTTCTTGTAATAGATTCAAACATGCTAAAAAGGAATGATAGAAATCAGCCCGGGTTATCCATTGGGTTTTTTGTAAGGGAGCTTTGAAATCTAAAGCTACATAATCTACCAAGCCCACTTCAATCAATTGTTTTAACCGAATGGGCATACTTCCATTGGTATCAATTTTAATCAAATATCCCATCGCTTTGAGCTCTCTCATCAATGGAATAACATCAGGATAAAGCAAACACTCTCCCCCACTCAACACAACTCCATCCAAGAGATGTTTTCTACTTTTTAAAAAGAAATTGATTTCGGAAAGGCTATACTTTCCCTTTCCGAAAACAATCTCCGGATTATAACAATAAGAACATTTCATATTACAACCGGCAAACCATAGAATACAGGCCGGATGGTTAGGATAATCCAATAAGGTAAACGGTGTAATACTGTGAACTAATTTCTTATTGTGCATTTTCTTGAAAATGGGTTCGCTGGCGGTGCTCCCCTTTTTTACCAATATTAAAACTTTCAACCGGACGGTGATATCCCATCACACGAGTGTAAACCAAACACTTGGTTCGTTTTTCATTGAGCAATTCTACTTTTTGATTACAGGTTTGTGTTTTCATATGCATCTGTTTTTAAGGTTTTTAATAAAGCTTCATCACATTTCGGACAATATTCGTGTTCCCCGTTTAAGTAACCATGAACAGGACAAACACTAAATACTGGGGTAACAGTGATATAAGGTAATTTAAAATGTGTAATCACTTTTTTTACAAAATTCCGACAGGCCTCCGGACTGCTGATACGTTCGTTCATATAAAGATGGAGTACCGTTCCACCAGTATATTTACACTGTAAATCGTCTTGCATCATCAGGGCTTCAAATGGATCTTCTGTATAATCTACGGGAAGTTGCGAACTGTTTGTATAATAACGATTTTCATCCATTCCGGCCTGCAAGATATCCGGATATCGTTTGTAATCTTCTTTGGCAAACCGATAGGTTGTACCTTCTGCCGGAGTGGCTTCGAGGTTATATAAATTTCCGGTTTGCTCTTGATATGAAACCATTCGCTCTCTTATGTAGTCTAACATCTCAGAAGCCATTTGTGTACCAAATTCAGAAGTAATGTCGCATTGACCTTGGGTAAAATTGAGAATCATTTCATTCATCCCGTTAACTCCAATAGTTGAAAAGTGGTTTCGGAAATGAGGTAAATACCTTTTGGTATATGGGTAAAGTCCTCGGTCATACATTTCCTGTATAAAAACACGTTTTTTTTCTAAAGTAGACTTAGAAAGCTCCATCAATTGATCTAATCTATCATACAATCCGGCTTTATTGTTTTGATACAAATATCCCAACCTTGCCATGTTGAGTGTTACCACGCCTATACTTCCGGTCATTTCGGCACTGCCAAATAAACCATTTCCTCGTTTAAGCAATTCTCTGAGATCGAGTTGTAAACGACAACACATACTTCGCACTGCATTGGGTTTGTAAGCCAACGGATTTTCAACTCGATTTCCATCAACATCTAAGATATATTGGCTACCGATGAAATTTTGAAAATAAGATGATCCGATTTTTGCCGTATTTTCAAATAGCAAATCGGTGTTTTCTCCATACCAATCAAAGTCTTCTGTAATATTAACGGTTGGAATCGGAAAAGTAAAGGGTTGTCCGTTGGCATCTCCTTCGGTCATCACGGTATAATAAGCTTTATTGATCCAATTCATTTCTTGTTGAAAGTGCTCATACCGTAACGATTCAGGGTGATCTACTCCCCTTTCTGCAATTTTTTGAAGCAATTGTGCTGAGTGTTCTCCCGAAAAAAGATGTTGTTCTCCACGCATAGGAGATTGATGTTTTAAATCATTAGGCACCACCCAATCTAAAGTGATATTAGTAAAAGGAGACTGTCCCCAGCGAGCAGGCACATTTAAATTATACACAAAACTTCTGATAGCTTTGACCACCTCTTCAAAACTTAACTGGTCTTTAAAAACATAAGGTGCATGATAGGTATCAAATGAACTAAAAGCCTGAGCTCCTGCCCACTCACTTTGTAAAATACCTAAAAAATTAGCCATTTGCCCCAATGCTTCCCGAAAATGATTAGGAGGTCGACTTTCTACCCTGCCTCTTACCCCATTAAAACCTTCGTTTAATAAAACCCGTAAGCTCCACCCAGCACAATATCCAGTCAAACAGTCCAAATCATGAATGTGGATGTCGCCATTACGGTGGGCATAGCCTTCTTCTTTGGAATACACTTGATCCAACCAATAATTTGCAATGATTTTACCTGCCACATTATTCACCAATCCTGCATTGGAATAGGAAGTATTGGCATTAGCATTTATCCTCCAGTCGGTTTGAGAAACATATTCTTCGATAGTTTGTGTACTATCTACATAAGTAGTGTCTTCGTTTAACCCCAACACATGTTCACGCTGCATTTTACGTGTATGACGATACAACATAAATGATTTCATTATTGCAAAATACCCCAAATCAAATAATGTTTTTTCAATGACATCTTGTATCTCTTCCACAGCCCAAGTTTCTTTTTCGTGCAAAGCTTTTAAGACAGTTTTAAAAACTTGAATGGAATACGGTTGAGACTGACTCATAAAAGCCTTTTCAAGGGCTTGTTCGATTTTATAAGGTTCAAAAGGTCGATACGCTCCATTGCGTTTGATAACATATTTTTCCATAATTGAATAATTTGTAAGGATGATATGTACAAAATTAAACTTAATAAGACTTTTTTATCCAGTTTTAAAATATAATAATCAACATTTTAAAAAATTATATGTTAATAAAATAGAAGAATTATGATAACAGTGTTTTTGTATTTCAACAAAATATTTTCATCTTGATCAGAGATCCATCAAAATATCAAATAATCGGATTGCCTTTTTAAATTTCAAATGCTTTGTGAAATACTGTCATGATCACTTTTTATTTGAACAATGATCAATCTTTTCAATAAATTACTTTGGTTAGTTAATAGCCATGTTATTAGACTGTAAACATTTTACAATTATAATTCAAAAAATAACAGAAAAATTGAAACTTCGTAAGATAAACAGGCAGATATTCAACGTGAAGTTACGTTGACTATATTGTAAAAGTTATTAAAATTTTACCCCAAATGATAAATCTTTTGAACCAAATTTAATTAAAGTGGCAGTTAAGCACTTGAAATATTAGTTTTGTATTAATACAAACAACGTGCAAACATTTGGAATAAATTAATGCAGAATAATTCTTTATTGGTGCACCTAAAAAACAAAAAACCCTCTATTTGAGGGCTTATCTGTGAGCAATATAGATTTAAAGTCAAAGGAAATTCTAGATTTTCTAGAAAATTTATTTTGAAATTTAATCTAATTTAAACCAAAATTGTTTTTTGGTTCTACATGGTGATCGCGATAGGATTCGAACCTATGACCTACTGCTTAGAAGGCAGTTGCTCTATCCAGCTGAGCTACGCGACCTTAGTTTGCAAAAAAAAATCAACAACAAAAACCATTAGATGAATTATGATGTTGATTGTCGGGGTGGCAGGATTCGAACCTGCGGCCTCCTGCTCCCAAAGCAGGCGCGATAACCGGGCTACGCTACACCCCGAAAATTATGTGCGGAGAGACAGGGATTCGAACCCTGGCATCGGTTACCCGATGACAGATTAGCAATCTGCTCCGTTACCACTCCGGCACCTCTCCTATGAAATAAAGTAAAGAACTTGTATTTTTGAGACTGCAAATTTATACGAATCCTAGTCACATTACAAACTTTTACCCTACTTTTTTTTGAAAATTGTTTAACTTTTTTTCAATGATTTCATTATCAAAAGCCTAGACATCATTAATTTTAAAATTAAAAGAAATTACAACTCTCTTTAACAAACTCTATATTCTACTAACATGTACTTTTGAATTGCAAAAGTTTTGAAAAATAACCAAAAAAAGGTCTGTTTTTTGTAAATTCGCAAAAAATATAAACGTTTTATTTACAAACCTCATGAATCATAAAGTTGTTATTGTTTCTGCCGCTAGAACTCCTATTGGAAGTTTCTTAGGAAGTTTATCTACCATTCCTGCCCCTCAATTAGGAGCGATTGCTATCAAAGGAGCTTTAGAAAAAATAAATTTAAATCCAGCCTTAATTGACGAAGTGCTGATGGGGCAAGTAGTACAAGCCGGTGTTGGCCAAGCTCCTGCCCGTCAAGCAGCATTATTAGCCGGACTTCCAAACACAGTACCATGTACCACCGTAAATAAAGTTTGTGCTTCTGGAATGAAAGCAGTAATGCAAGGTGCTCAGGCTATTGCCAATGGAGATGCTCAAATTATTGTAGCTGGTGGTATGGAAAACATGAGTATGATTCCACATTACACACATCTCAGAAATGGTGTTAAATTTGGTCCAACCACGTTAATTGATGGTTTACAAAAAGACGGTTTAACCGATGCATATGACCAAAATGCCATGGGAGTTTGTGCAGATTTATGTGCCAAAGAATACCAAGTATCTCGTGAAGAACAAGACGCATTTGCCATTGCTTCTTATGAAAAAAGTGCCAAAGCTTGGGCTGATGGAAAATTCAATGACGAAGTGGTTCCGGTTGCAGTACCTCAACGTAGAGGAGAGCCAATCATGGTAAATATTGACGAAGAATTTACGAATGTAAAATTAGATAAAATTCCATCTTTAAATCCGGTTTTTACCAAAGACGGAACCGTAACTGCGGCAAATGCCTCTACCATTAATGATGGTGCTGGAGCAGTGGTATTGATGAGCGAAAGTAAAGCAAAAGAACTTGGTTTAGAAATATTAGCCTATATTGATGGTTTTGCAGATGCAGCACATGAACCACAATGGTTTACAACTGCACCAGCTAAAGCTTTACCAAAAGCGTTAGATAAAGCTGGCATCACTTTAGATCAAGTAGATTATTTTGAATTTAACGAAGCCTTTTCTGTAGTAGGTATTGCCAATACAAAAATATTAGGAATAAATCCGGATAAAGTGAATGTAAATGGAGGAGCCGTTTCGCTTGGTCACCCGTTAGGTTGTTCTGGAGTTAGAATTATCATTACACTTATCCATGTGTTAAAACAAAACCAAGGAAAAATTGGTGCAGCTGCTATTTGTAATGGAGGTGGTGGTGCTTCTGCCATAGTAATCAGCAGATAACACAAGTTATGTTTGGAATTTGTATTTTATCCATCGTTCCTGTAAGAAAAGAACCTTCGGATGCCAGTGAAATGGTAACCCAACTATTGTTTGGAGACACCTTTTGTATCTTGGAGACTACCAAAAAATGGATTCGAATACAAATTACATTTGACCAATATGAAGGTTGGATTGATCGAAAACAATTCCAAGAAATATCTGTCAATGACTTTCAAGCTTTACAAAATTCAGAAGCTATTTACAATGCAGAGTATATTGATTTTGTTAGCAACACTAGTCACACTACCATCCCAATTCCGATTGGTGCAGAAGTAGGTTGGCTACAAATGCCAAACTTGAATACCAAAGATTGGAATTTTGATGGGAATAAAATAGTAGGTTTAAATAACAAATCGCAATTGGTAAAAATTGCCATGCAATACCTCAATGCTCCTTATTTATGGGGAGGAAAGACTCCTTTTGGAATAGATTGCTCCGGTTTTACACAAATGGTATACAAAATCAACGGGTATTCCTTATTAAGAGATGCTTCACAGCAAGCAAACCAAGGAGAAGCCTTAAGTTTTATTGAAGAAAGTGAACCGGGTGATTTGGCTTTTTTTGACAATGAAGATGGAAAAATTATCCATGTTGGGATTTTGTTGCAAGACAACTATATCATACATGCTTCCGGACAAGTTCGGATTGACCGTTTAGATCACTTGGGTATTTTTAACCAAGAAACCAATCGTCATACCCATCGACTTAGGGTGATTAAAAAATTGATATAAAAAAAGGGAGGTTTAATACCTCCCTTTTAATTTCCTCCATATAGTTTAGTTTTTCAACTTGGCCTTAGCTTCTTTATATTTGTCTGTCATATCTAATGCGGTATAAACCCCCATTAATGTTTTGATTGCATCTTGATTTTCTCCATCTAATTCAACGTATTTTTCTAAATATGGCATAGCAGCTTTATAAATCCCTTCTCTTACTTTTTTCAATTCTTCATACTTTTTGTTGTCAGCGGCACTATTTCCTAAACTATTCATTTGCTCCACAATTTTTGCTTCTCCGTCTAATTTGGCTACTGCTAAATTCAAATAAGCATTCGCATATTTAGGATTAATTTCTATCGCTTTCATATAATGTTTTTCAGCTTCTTCCAATTCACCTGAATTAGCAGATATTACTCCCAAATTATAAAACAAATCCGCATCATTAGGATTATTTGCTAAAATAGAGCTTATGATACTTTTATAAGTAGCATAATCCTTTAATTCTAAATACATATTAGCTTCTGTAATCAATAAACTAGTATCGTTAGGATTGGCTTGTTTTGCCTCTTTAAAAGCTTCTTTTGCTTTATCCAATTCCTTGTTTTGCAAATAAATCAAGGCAATATTTCGAACAATCTCTCCTCTTTTAGAGTCTGATTTCCCATTCCTAGGCTTTTCATGAGTTTTAGTCTGGATACTTATGTTTCTCATTGCTTCATTGTCAAAAGACTCCTCTTTACCAGTTTCCTTGTTTGTTGCAAAATACGTTTTTCTAACATCTGAAAACTTCATTTTTTTTAATTGAATAAAATGATCCAATGCCTTGTTCATGTTATTATCCCCAATAGCAAATTGAGCCGCATAATACAAATAGGAGGTGTCTTGCGGACTCATTAAATATGCTTTGTATATTTTCATTTCAGCATCTTTGTAGTTTTTTGCATTTTGATCAGCAATAGCTCCATTTACTAACTCACCTTTTAATTGCTCTTTCATTGGCTTGGCTTGGGTAACATATTTCATTTTACCCATTGCCTTTTCGGTATTTTCAAGTGTCTCTAATGCATTTGAAGCATCCAATAAATTATTGTTTTTATTGATATTTTTGTTTACTAAAGCCATTTTTGCCTCCAATTTATGAAAATAAAATTGAGCTTTAAAATCATCTGTAGCATTTGCTACACTTGCCTCGGCTGAAGCAATAGCATTTTCTATTTCTTGTGGATTTCCTCCTTTAATAGACTTTTGTAAATTTTTAATTTCGTCTTTTTGGGCTACTGCAAATGATGCAGCTAGGAGGAAAAATAAACTTAAAAATCTTGTTTTCATTTCGTAGTGTTTTCTGTTTATAATGTGTACAAATTTATAAGAAATACTGTTTGAAATTGTTAATTAACTTCAAACAGTAGTTTCTGTTTACTCTTCAGAATTGTCATCAATTGCTGGTGTATTATCCGTAACGTCTTCTCCACTAATTTCTTCAAAATCTACATCCTCTGCAGCATCCTCACGCATCACTTTGGTTACTGCAGCGATGGAGTCGTTCCCTTTGATGTTAATCAATCGAACACCCTGGGTAGCTCTTCCCATGACACGCAAGTCAGAAACTTCCATTCGAATGGTTAACCCTGATTTGTTTATGATCATCAAATCATCAGCATCCGTAACATTGATTACTGCCACAAGGTTTCCGGTTTTTTCTGTAATATTTAAGGTTTTTACGCCTTTTCCTCCACGGTTGGTAATTCTGTAGTCTTCTAATGAAGATCTCTTACCATAACCATTTTCGGAAACTACCAAAATCTCACTTGTCATGTCGTTTACAGAAACCATGCCAATTACTTCATCTTGCTCATTGGCTAAAGTAATCCCTCGAACTCCGGAAGCACTTCTTCCCATTGGTCTGGTTTTGCTTTCTTCAAAACGAACCAATTTACCTGAACGAACTGCCACCAAAATTTGTGAAGAGCCATTGGTTAGTTTAGCTTCTAACAATTCGTCATCTTCACGTATGGTAATGGCATTGATTCCGTTTTGGCGTGGACGAGAATATTGCTCTAATAAGGTCTTTTTCACGATTCCTTTTTTGGTAGCCATGATCACATAATGTGAATTGATGTATTCTTCGTCTTTTAAGTCTTTTGTACAAATAAAGGCTTTTACTTTATCGTCATTTTCAATATTGATCAAGTTTTGAATCGCTCTTCCTTTGCTGGTTTTGTTTCCTTCCGGAATTTCATACACACGCATCCAGAAACATTTCCCTTTTTGGGTAAAGAACAACATGTACTGGTGGTTGGTAGCTACAAACAAATGTTCCAAGAAATCTTGGTCTCTCGTTGCTACTCCTTTTTGACCTACACCACCTCTGTTTTGGGTTTTGTATTCTGATAAGGGTGTTCTTTTTACATATCCTGCATGCGATATAGTAATCACTACATTTTCGTCTGCAATCAAATCTTCAATGCTCATATCACCTCCAGAGAACTCGATTTGAGATCTTCTTTCGTCACCGAATTTATCTCTCACTTCAGCCAATTCCTCTTTAATCACATTCATTCGCATTTCTTTGCTAGCCAATAATTCTTTCAAATAGGCTATCAACTTCATTACTTCTTCGTACTCTGCTCTTAACTTGTCTTGTTCCAAACCGGTTAACTGACGAAGTCTCATTTCTACAATCGCTCTTGCTTGAATTTCACTCAAACTAAAACGATCTATTAATTTCTGACGAGCCTCTTCCCCATCTTTTGATCCACGAATTAATTTAATCACCTCATCAATGTTATCTGATGCAATAATCAAACCTTCTAAAATATGTGCTCTTTCTTCTGCTTTGCGTAAATCAAACTGAGCTCTTCTGGTGACTACTTCATGACGATGCTCCACAAAATAATGGATCAAGTCTTTCAAATTCAACATTTGCGGTCTTCCATTTACCAATGCAATGTTGTTTACCGAAAAAGAAGACTGTAAAGCAGTGTATTTATAAAGAGAGTTTAACACGATGTTTGGAACTGCATCTCTTTTCAATTCATACACAATACGCATTCCGTTTCTATCGGACTCATCTCTGATATTGTAAATACCTTCCAATTTCTTTTCGTTTACCAAGTCGGCAGTCTTTTTGATCATTTCTGCTTTATTAACTTGGTATGGAATTTCTGTAACTACAATAGCTTCTCTTCCGTTAACTTCTTCAAAATTGGCTTTTCCTCTCAATACAATTCGTCCTCTACCGGTTTTAAAGGCTTCTCTAACCCCTTCGTATCCGTAAATAATACCTGCTGTAGGAAAATCTGGAGCTTTTACATGCTCCATTAATTCTTCGATAGAAATATCGTTGTTATCAATGTAAGCCAAAGTGCCATTGACTACTTCTGTTAAGTTATGTGGTGGCATGTTAGTTGCCATACCTACTGCAATTCCAGAAGCACCATTCACCAATAAATTTGGGATTTTAGTTGGTAAAACCGTTGGCTCTTGTAAGGTATCGTCAAAGTTTAATTGAAAATCTACGGTTTCTTTTTCGATGTCAGCCAACATTTCCTCAGAAATCTTTTGCATTCTGGCTTCCGTATAACGCATCGCAGCCGGACTATCGCCATCCACCGAACCAAAGTTCCCTTGACCGTCTACCAACAAGTAACGTAAACTCCACTCTTGTGCCATACGAACCATGGCATCATATACCGAACTATCTCCGTGTGGGTGGTATTTACCTAATACTTCCCCAACAATTCTAGCTGATTTTTTGTGTGCTCTGTTGGCCATTACACCCAACTCGTACATTCCGTATAAAACTCTTCGGTGTACTGGTTTCATTCCATCACGAACATCCGGAAGTGCTCTGGAAACAATTACCGACATCGAATAATCGATGTAAGCAGATTTCATTTCATCTTCAATATTGATCGGAATTAACTTAGATCCATCACTCATATCTCTTGGTCTATTATTTAATTATACAAACACGCTAAAATATCACTTTTAAACGAACTACTCAAAACAATTGACTTCTTTTAGCAAGAAATTATTAACAAAATGTATGAATAATTTTTTGTCGGAAGTCCTTACATTTGTTAGGATAATGGTTAATTTTAACTTTGAGATATCTTGGTGCGATTTTTGACACCATTCTCTGAAAACTAGCAATTTGATTTTATGGATGATAATTTTTCCCCTAGAGTTAAAGATGTGATTTCTTTCAGCAAAGAAGAGGCTTTGCGATTGGGACATGATTTTATTGGCACAGAACATTTGATGTTGGGAATTCTTCGCGAAGGCCAAGGCAAAGCGGTAGATATTTTACACCAGCTGGATATTGATTTGGACTATTTACGCAGAAATGTAGAAAAATTGAGTCCTTCCAATCCTGATAGGGTAGAAACCAACGAAAAAAAGAATTTACACTTAACCCGTCAAGCGGAAAGAGCTTTAAAAACCACCTTTTTAGAAGCCAAAGTATTTCAAAGTTCTACCATTAGTACAGCCCATTTGTTGTTGTGTATTTTAAGAAATGAAAACGACCCAACTACCAAGCTGTTAAACAAACTAAAAATTGATTACGATACTGCAAAAGAACAATATATGAACATGATTCCTAACAATAGCAATGAGGAGGATTTTTACAGAAATACTCCCAAATCAGAATCTTTCCATGAAGAAGGAGGTAATGAGGATGGCATGAAAGAGGGCAATTTTAACCAGCCATCTAAAACCAATAAAAAGTCTAAAACACCTGTTTTAGATAATTTTGGAAGAGACCTAACCGAAATGGCGGAATTGGGAAAATTAGACCCAGTGGTTGGTCGTGAAAAAGAGATTGAACGTGTTTCTCAAATTTTAAGTCGTAGAAAAAAGAACAATCCGTTGTTGATTGGAGAGCCTGGAGTTGGAAAATCAGCCATTGCAGAAGGTTTGGCTTTGCGAATTGTTCAAAAAAAGGTTTCCAGAATTTTATTTGGCAAACGTGTGGTAACCCTTGACCTTGCCAGCTTGGTTGCAGGCACCAAATATCGCGGACAATTTGAAGAGCGAATGAAAGCCGTGATGAATGAATTGGAGAAAAATGACGACATCATTCTGTTTATCGATGAAATCCACACCATTGTTGGTGCAGGTGGAGCAACCGGCTCGTTAGATGCATCTAACATGTTTAAACCAGCTTTGGCAAGAGGAGAAATTCAATGTATTGGTGCTACTACTTTAGACGAATATCGTCAGTACATTGAAAAAGATGGTGCATTGGAAAGACGTTTTCAAAAAATCATTGTAGAACCAACTACGGTGGAGGAAACTATTCAAATTTTGAATAACATCAAAGGAAAATATGAAGACCACCACAATGTGATTTTTACTCCGGAAGCTATTGAAGCTTGTGTGAAACTAACAAGTAGATACATGACCGATCGATTTTTACCAGACAAGGCAATTGATGCCTTAGATGAAGCAGGATCGAGAGTGCATATCACCAACATCGAAGTTCCTAAACAGATTTTAGATTTGGAGAAAAAGTTGGAAGAAGTTCGTGATTTAAAAACCTCGGTGGTAAAAAAACAGAAATACGAAGAGGCTGCCAAATTGCGTGATGACGAAAAACAAATAGAAAAAGAATTGGCCATTGCTCAAGAACAATGGGAACAAGAATCTAAAAATAATCGCATTACTGTTACAGAAGAAAATGTGGCAGATGTGGTGTCGATGATGACAGGAATTCCGGTGAATAAAATTGCACAAACGGAAATGAACAAACTGTCAAAATTAACGGATATTTTAGAAAACAAAGTTATCGGACAAAAAGAAGCAGTTCAAAAAATATCAAGAGCTATTCAACGAAATAGAGCTGGTTTAAAAGATCCAAATCGTCCGATTGGTTCATTTATTTTCCTCGGACAAACCGGTGTTGGAAAAACACAATTAGCCAAAGTATTGGCCAAAGAATTATTCGATTCAGAAGAAGCGTTGATTCGAATTGATATGAGCGAATACATGGAGAAATTCTCCATCTCAAGATTGATCGGTGCACCTCCTGGTTATGTGGGTTATGAAGAAGGCGGACAGCTAACCGAGAAAGTACGAAGAAAACCTTATGCGGTGGTGTTGTTAGACGAAATTGAAAAAGCACACCCGGATGTATTCAACATGTTATTGCAAGTGTTAGACGATGGTTATTTGACCGATAGTTTGGGAAGAAAAATTGATTTCAGAAACTCTATCATCATCATGACCTCCAACGTTGGTGCGAGACAACTGAAAGATTTTGGTTCCGGAGTTGGTTTTGGTACTGCTGCCAAAGTGGCACAAGCTGATGAACATGCCAAAGGTGTGGTTGAAAATGCCTTGAAAAAAACATTTGCTCCTGAGTTTTTGAACAGAATAGACGATGTAATCGTATTCAATGCATTAGAAAAAGAGCATATTGATCAAATCATTCAAATTGAATTAAATAAGCTTTTGGCTCGAATTAAAGATTTGGGTTATGAATTGGTAATTTCAGATGCTGCAAGAGATTTTATTGCTGAAAAAGGTTTTGACAAACAGTTTGGTGCCAGACCTTTAAAAAGAGCCATCCAAAAATATGTAGAAGATGCCATGGCGGAAGAAATTGTGAACTCTAAATTAGAAGAAGGCGATCAAATTCATTTGGACTTTACTGAAGGTCAATCGGAATTAACCATTTCCATTCACAAAATGGAGAAACAGTAAGTCTGAAGTTTACCCATAAAAAAACCAACTTTTTAGTTGGTTTTTTAGTTTTATTAAGAAACTGCCCCCAACCGCTATATCGGTGAACGGTCGAAGTAAACGAGTTAAGCTTGACAAAAATTGAGTTTTCTAAACATCCTCTTTTTGTTTTATCATGAGTTAGCCTAATAATTGGGAGATGCTGAACCAAGTTCAGCATGACACGCAAATATGGAAAATATTTTTATTAATTGGTTAATCCTCTACCCTAGCCAATATTTTAAACAGCTCTGCATTGCTTTCTAAATAATCGTAGCGAACTCGAATTTTCTGCAAATTGGCATTGATCAAACTATTCTCACGAGTATTGATTAAAAAGATGGAACTTTCTCCAAAAAAGAACAATCGTTCCTCTGATTCTAACATCGTTTGGTTGTCTTGCACCAAATCGTTTGCAATTCGCAACTGCTTTTTTAACGAAACCACTTCTTGATTTTGGTAATCAATTTTGTTTTTTAATTGTAACTGTTCTACATCCAATTGCCATTCGGCATCTTGTACTTTTAATTTGGCTAATTTATAGGCTCCTCTTTCTTTTCTTAAAAACAACGGAAAGGTAAAATTTGCTCCAATTTTATAATTATTGGTATTCCATTGGTCCATCAAAACCGGTTCAGAAATATAGTTGTATTGCAAATCTAAACGAGGTTTTAGCATGTCCCCTTTTAATCTTCTATCCACCTTTAAAATATCCACTTTATTTTGTATGGCAATTATTTTTGGATGTTGGGCAATGTTGACATTTAAACTGCTATCACCGGCTATAATGACATTGATTAGCGTTTGCTCTTCGGTGTTTTCCGGCACCAAATTATCCTGCAACTCTAACGGAATATCGTTTTCTAACCATAAAAAGTTAGAAAGTTCTAAAGTAGCTTTGCGAAATTTCAGAAAGGATTGTTCCATTGATAATTCTCTGTTTCGCAAAATAATTTTTGTTTCCACACTATCAATTGCTGGCCTATCTCCTGCTTGAATAAGGTCTTTGATTCCTTTAAAGCGAACTTCTGCATTCTTCAGAAAAAAATCATATACTTCTACTTCCTGAAAAGCTCTTTGCCAATCCAAATAAGCCACCATGGCATCGTATAAAATTGCTGCAACTTCTAAATCTCTTTCTGCCTTGGTTTGGTTGGCAAAAAATTTTGCTTTTCGCAAGTCAGCCATTCTTTTGTTGATAAACAATCCTTGTCCGATTGGCACTTGAATTCCTAAAGTAGCCAATCCAGCATTAGGAACTGTATTTTCCGGATTTAAAAACACCCCGTCCATTTTGTCAAAAGCCGCTTTGATTTCCACCCCATACCAAGTCGGGATTTTAAAGGTGCTATTTAAAATGTCAAAATATTCGGAATCCTTAAATCGCTTTTTTTGGTAATCTATTTCAATTTTAGGATCAAAACCACCTCGAGCTTGCATAATTTCTGCTTGTGCAGCAGTTAACTGCAAATTTGCTTGTTTTACCACCGGGTGAAACCTTTTTACAAAGCCCAAATACGTTTCTAAAGTCAATACTTCGGAATTGGCAGGCAACGTGTTTTGTGCCATTAACCAATTTCCGGTTGTGGTGGAAATGAATATTGAAAATAGGATAACTAAATATCTCATATATGTGCTTTGCATTATTTTTTATCAGCTTTGGCATCTTTGCCATTAGGTTGGTAAAAGTTTGGTGGGAACCCGTTTAGGTTTCGCCAAATTTCAAACCAAATAGGAACATTTTCCAATAAGGCAAAAGTATTTGCACCTGCTCCTATGCTTAATTCTTTTGGCCAAGGTTCTTCTTCCGGATCGGGTTCAATTAACACTCTGTATTTCCCATTTGAACTGATAAAGTTTTCCACAGCAAATATTCTTCCTCCAAAAGTACCATAGCTCATATTTGGCCATCCGCTAAACACAATACTTGGCCAACCGTCAAACCAAATTCTGATTTTTTCTCCTTTGTGAATTAAAGGCAAATCTATTGGCTCTACGTAGGTTTCTACGGCAATTTGATACTTGGAAGGCATGATGCTAACAATAGCTGTTCCCTCTTTGATAGTTTCTCCTAAACCCGATTGCAAGGCACGGTTTACATACCCGCTTTGTGGAGCTTTAATGTAATACAACTCATTTCTGATTTTATAATTGTTGTATTGGTTTTCCAATTTATTTACTTGGGCATCGGTATCATATTGCGAACTCATAGCACTCAAACGATCTGAATTTGCCTTGGCAATTTTATCTGCATATTCTGCCTGGATTCGATTGATTTCCACTTTGGCATTGATCAACTCATTTTTAGAACCCAAAAATTTGTTTTGTTGGGTGATGATTTTGGCTTCTGCATCTTGCAACTTCAATCGTTTATCCTCTAAATCTGTCACAGGCTTTAAGCCTTCTTTATTTAATTGTAAAGAACGGTCGTATTGGGTTTGCGCAATTTTTAATTGTGTTCTTACTGCCACCAAATCCATGCTATCTGACTTGACTTTTAATTGCGATTGTTCTATTTTATTACGAGCCTGCTCTAATTTTAATCTTTGTTCGGTTTGCAAGGCAACAATTTGTCCGGCTAAAGTAATTGCTTTGTCTGCATAAGAAGTACCAGATAATTTTTTTGCATCTACCTGACGTTGTGTGTTTTGCACCAAATTAGGGTCCAAATAATCTTCCTTAATTTCCGAAATAAATAAAATGGTATCTCCTTTTTGCACATAATCTCCTTCGTTTACATACCATTTTTCTATTCTACCAGCAATGGCAGTGTGTATGGTTTGCGGACGTTCTTCTGGAGAAAGTGTGGTTACAAACCCACTTCCGTGCACATTTTGGGTCCATGGTACAAACATAAATACCAAAACCAAAATTAAAAATCCAAAAAATACTTTTTTGGTAGTGTAATTGATGTCGGTAGTTTCTAACTTTTTAAAAGTTTTGTATTTGTTAGAATCTATTCTACCAGTTACTTTGTTAGGTGAAATATTCAACATAATTACTTGTTTTTAATATCTGCTACTATGGTTCCTTTTTCTAAAATGATTTGTCGTTGCGATTTTTGCTTCCAATAATTATTTCTGGAAGTTACCAACAATGTCCAAGGATGTTTGGCATCGGTTAAATAATCGATAATTTCCATTTCTTGTTGGGTATCTAAATGATCCATTGGTTCTTCTAAAATCAAAATTTTTGGATTTTTAATCAACACTCTAGCCAAGATAATTTTTTGTGCAACAGAGCTTGGCACCAATTTCCCATCCGGGAAAACTTGTGCATCTAAGCCATTTGGATGGGCTTTGATGAAATCTTTTAAATGCAAAACTTGTATCATTTCCTTCACTCTTTCATTGCTAATCTCCGGATCATTTAATGTGATGTTTTCTAGAATTGTCCCATGAAACAATGCTTGTCCGGAAGTAACCATTCCTATTTGGCAACGATACGCATCTAAATCTAACTTTCGCAAACTATCGTCATTTACATAAAACAACCCCTTAGATGGCTGCATTAAACCTCCTATGATTCTTAGCAAAGTGGTTTTACCTGAGCCGTTTACTCCATCTAAAAATATTTTTTCTCCGGGCTTCACGGTAAGATGGATATTTTTAAGAATGTCTTCCTTGCTATCAGGAAATTTGAAAGCAATATTTTCTAACTCTAATTGAATTTTATAAAAGCAATCTTTGGTTGGTTGATGGGTAGATTCCTCCTCCATTTCCAAATCGGTAACCAAACCAATTTTTTCTATAGAAGTTAATACATCATACAATGTTTCAATTCCCAAAATGATTTTCTCCACCGAATTAATCACCAACAAAATGATAATTTCAGCTGCCACAAACTGTCCGATGTTCATTTGCTGATTAATTACTAAAAAACCTCCTACCAACAACAAACCAGCAGTTAAAATCACTTTAAAAGCAATCATTTGCTTGTATTGGTTTACCAACACTTTAAAATGACTTTCCCTATGATACAAATATTTATCGGTTAAATAATCGTTTCGTTGTAATGCAAATTCATGCTTAGAGTTGTTTTTGAAGGTTACATGGTTATGAGCAATTTCTTGCAACCAATTGGCTACTTTATATTTGAATTTCGACTCTTTTAAGCTGGTTTCTAATCCTTTGTCAAAAGAAAATCTAAAAATCAAATACAATAAAATAAACAAAAAGAAACCGAATAAAATAAAGAACGGGTGGTATAAAGAGAGCAATATTAACCCGAAAATGATTTGCAAAAATGCACTAGAATAATCTAATATTAATTTTGAAACTCCTTTTTGGGTACCAATGGTATCAAAAAAGCGATTGGCTAACTCTGGTAAATGATCATTGTAATAGGAATGAAACTTGAATTTAGGAAAGCGATAGGCAAACTCAAATGAGGAACGGATGAATATTTTTTGTTGGATGTTTTCCGTAATCCTCAATTGTAAAATTTGAAGTATCCCCAAAAAGATAACCCCTATTACTACTACTAAAACCAGCACAATCCACGATAAACTTACTCTACCTCCTTGAATTAAATTAATAATGGATTGGATACCTAGGGGTAGCGATAAACTCACAAATCCGTAAAAAATAGAGTAGAACAAGATTTGGTACAAATCTTTTTTATCTAAACTAAGTAGTTTGATTAAACGCTTGAATGGTGTAATTTTTTCCTTCATTGGAGGTTATAGTTTTAAAACGTCAATAGCTAATTTTTGGTAAAATTCTGTTGGTGCTGCACCCTTTTCACAATCGGTTAATGAAGTAAAATGCAAGCGAAAATAATGTTGTTGTAAACTTCCTTCTATGATAGAAGATGCCAAACTTTTTGCAAAAGCATACTCTGGATTACAAAGTAAAATTAACTCTGATAACCTAAAGTGTATTCCTTTGTATAATTCAAAAAAACCTTCTTTATTTTCTGTATCCACCTCTTTGGTTAAATACGATTTAGAAAATTCAGAAATCATGATTCTAAACAAAGCAGTTTCATCTACAAAAGCGAAACGAAAATCCTCTTTTACTTCTTGTGTAATTACCTCAATAGCTTTTAACAATCTGTCTTTTGGGTCAGGCATGCTATTGGTTTCAAACACCAATTGGTATTCTTTCCAGCCCCAAAACCAAGAACTCAAATACAACAACAACTTATGCTTGTTTTCAAAATAGCGATACACCGAACTTTCGTTCGATTCAATTTGTTGTCCTAATTTTTTAAAGGTAAAACTTTCAAATCCTTGTTCGTCAATTAATTCGATACTTTTTTTAACGATGTTTTTTCCGAGTTCGGAAGATTCCGGATCTTTTAAAAATAAATTCGGATGAATTTGAAATCTGAGATTGGTTAACAATTGTTCCATAATTGCAATAAAGGCAAACAAAATTAATAGTAAAGCTATCGGTATTGAAAGTATTTATGTTAATTTTAACAAGTTTTGTAACAATTCCTCTTTTTTGTACGTATCACCATTAAAACAATTGCTTATGGGATTTGGAGGGAGTGTTGCAGGTGCCATCACTGCATTAAAAAACAACAAAGCTTTGTTGGGCAATAGAAAAAGACAAAGCGAAATCCGTAAAGAATGGATTCAAAAAGAAGCAAGAAAAGAGAACAATGGCTTTACTTTTGATGAGCTTGAATTTACCAAAGAAGCACAAAAAAAGATTGCTACACAATTGGAAATTCGCAAAAAGGAAGAGCAAAAACTAATTGGTATTTCGTTGGTGTTACTTGCCCTATTGCTTCTTTTGTTTTGGCTTATTTGGTAAGGATGTAAAACAGAAAAGCCACCCAAAGGTGGCTTTTCCAACCAATAAAACACATCAAGCAGTTGTTGCAACCTCCTTGATTTCGTGGAGCAATTTTTGCTCTATTTCATACGGAACTACATCATAATGATGAAATGTAGCTTCTATTTTGGCTCTACCTTGTGTTAACGATTTCACTTCTTTTAAAAAGTCCATTTGGTTTACTTCCGGAATCGTAGCTTGGATTACGCTAAAATGTCCTTTGCTTTCCATGCCTTCCACTACTGCTCTGTAAGAAGATAATGTACCCATGATGGTTCCGGTCATTTCTTCGGGAGTGGTAATTTTTAAAGCATTCCATGGTTCTAGCAATTGTGGTTTGGCTTGTAAAAAACACTCTTTAAATGCCATCATCCCAGCAGTTTTAAAAGCCAAATCGTTGCTGTCAACCGCATGCATTTTACCATCTAATACCATTACTCGTACATCTCTTACAAAACTTCCGGAAAGTGGTCCGTTTTCCATTTTTTCTAAAACCCCTTTTTGTATGGATGCGTGAAAACGTTGGTCAATAGCTCCTCCAACCACACAATTGTAATACATCAATTTCCCTCCCCATGGCAAAGCAATGGTGTCTTTTCCTCTGATTGGTACACCAATTGGTTCGGGCATACCTTCTTCCCACGGTTCAATTCTCATCAAAACCTCGGCAAACTGTCCGGCACCACCAGTTTGTTTTTTATGTCGATAGGTTGTTTCTGCTACTTGTCGAATAGTTTCGCGATATGCAATTTTAGGTGGATAGAAAGCAACTTTTAAATTCCGATAATGCTCTAACTTCCATTGCAATACTTGCAAATGCAATTCACCCATGGCATGGATGATGGTTTGTTTTAACTCCGGATGCACTTCAATTTTTACAGAAGCATCTTCCTCTGCCAATTGATGTAAGGCATTGGCTAATTTGTCTTCTTCCCCTTTTATCAAACCTTCAACAGCTACCGAATAAATAGGAGTTGGAAATGAGATGGCTCTTAACTGTACCGGAAATTCTTTGGTATGTAATGTATTATTGGTGTGGGTGTTTTTTAATTTTTGTGTGGCTCCAATATCTCCAGCTACCAATTCATTCACAGCTGTTTTTTTGTTGCCTTGCATTTCATACAATTGGGCAATTCGTTCCATTTGCCCGGTATTTTCATTTACCAATTCATCACCAACTTTTACTTTTCCGGAGATTACTTTAAAAAAACTCAACTCTCCAACATGTGCTTCTGATAAGGTTTTAAACACAAACAAAACCGTTGGTCCTTGATCTGAGCAAACAATGGTATCTCCATTTACCGTTCTCTTTTTAGGTCTTTCAAAGGCAGAGGGTGCAATATGGTCAATAAATCCCATCAATCTACCGGTACCCATGTTGTTTTTTGCAGAAACACAAAAAACAGGAAAAATTTCATGTTTCACCAATGAAAGGTGCAACCCACTTTTCATTTGTTCTTCGGTTAGGGTGCCATTTTCAAAATATAACTCCATCAAATCTTCTTGATTTGCAGCAATGGTTTCCACCAAAATCCGATGTAACTCTTCTGCTTTTTCTTTTTCTGTATCTGGTATGGGTAATTTTTCTGGCTTGCCTCCATTAGCTGGGAATTGGTAATACACCATATGCAACACATCTACAATACCATTAAAGTTTGGCCCTTGGTTTACAGGATATTGCACTACCACTACTTGGTTGCCAAAATGGTTTTTGGCTTCTGCCACTGTTTTATCAAAATCGGCTTGTTCATGATCGAGCTGGTTGACTGCTAAAATCAGTGGCAACTCAAAATCTTCTGCATATTGCCAAACGATATCGCTTAGCACTTCTACTCCCATTTTGGCATTGAGCAATAACAAACCACAATCGGCTACTTTCATTGAAGTAACTATTTCTCCTGCCAAATCATCCGATCCGGGAGTATCGATAAAATTAATTTTGTACCCTCTCCATTTGGTATTGATGACTTTGGAAAAGAGTGTTTTTCCTTTTTCCTGTTCCATTTCGTTGGCATCACCAACCGTGTTATGGTCTTCTACAGTTCCCCTACGAGAGAGGATACCAGATTCCCACAACATCGCTTCTAACAAGGTAGTTTTACCAGAGCCGGTATGTCCGAGTAAAGCAACATTTTTCACGTGTTGCATATCAAAAGTATCCATGATATGTGTTTTAAAGTTCTCTCAAATTTCTGAACTTCCACGCACTTTTTAACTGATAAATATCAGGAATACAGAATATTTCAAAAAAAATTAATGGCAATCTGCTTCTGCTTGTACCATCAAATTTAAGTTGGATGGAGACACCAATGGAATGTTGAGACCTAGTCCACGCAAAATGAAAAGACTAGCTAAAATTACCAATAGAATAGGTACTATTTTTTGGATTTTTTGTTGCATGCTGGCTGATAAAAATCCCGATATTAAGGTAATGCTGCTCATTACCGGAATGGTTCCGATGCCAAATAATATCATATATAAGATACTTTCTGAAGTATTTGACATGGTTAAAGCACCAAACAAAGCCATATAAACCAAGCCGCAGGGTAAAAAACCATTAAAAACTCCCATACTAAAAAAAGCATCGGTAGTTTTGCGTTTGAATTGCATGCCCAAATGATTCTTTACCATCTGAAACAACTTTCCTATCGGTTTTAATAAAGTAAATGCAAAGAGTTTTTTTTCAGGAATTAAAACCAAAACCAACATGATAATTCCGGCAAATAACGAAATTTGTTGTTGCATTCCGGCTATGACAAACCCTTTTCCCAATAGCCCAAAAATTAGTCCTAAGGAAGCGTAACTACTTATCCTGCCTAAATGATATAGTATAATTTGGCCTGTTTTTTTGGCTGGATTATCTCTTGTTACAGGCAACATTAAGGCAATAGGACCGCACATTCCCAAACAATGGAAACTACTTAATAGGCCAAAAAGGAGAGCGGTTAATAGCATTTTTTTTAGTTAAAAGTTTCAAGTTCAAAGTTTCAGGTTGAGACGAATTTTTGCTTGTTCCCGTTCAGACATTTATCGTATCAATTGATGCTGGTCGTAGCATCAGCATTTAATGTATTATCTTGATTAATTGGCACATTTTCAAATTGGCAAATTAAAAATATATCGTTTCTTTTTTCAAATACGCTTTGTCTTGGTATTCAAAATCAATCATAATGTCCCAAAGACCGCCTACCAAAGAACTTTTAGGTATGAGCAAATGTGAATTAGTTAATGAAATGGTGATTTCAGAATCTAATTTTTGGTTAGACGGTCGGTAAAGGGACACTTTTCCTTTTATTTCAGTGGGGTTGAATTCTTCCGGGAATAGCACTTGAATGCCTTCTTCTACTTTTTTAATTACTACAGGACTTGGCAACAATTTTAAATTGGCTTCTTTTGCCATATTTTCATCTACAAACTTTTCTTGCTTGTAGTAGTCTTTTTCTACCAATTCATTGTCATAAGCACTATTGGTTTGTACTTTCATTACAAAGTACAATATGAAAGTCATAAACAATCCAAATGCTATTACTACTCCGGTTCCCCAATTAAATTTCATATTTTTTTATTTTTTTACCTCACCCCATCCCGATATTTCTGGACCTCTCATAAGGAGAGTGGAGAAAGGTGTTATTGTTATCTTTTATTCAAAAAAAACTTATTCTATCATTTCTTTAAACTACAAACATTCCATCTAAAAACTTCTTGGCCCCATGAAGTTAGTGGTAGTGGTTTCAATTTTTTGGTCACCATTCCACACTTCCAACCAAATTTTGGTTTTATCGCCTTCTAAAAATTTCGGATGTACTTCAACAAACAAAGTTCCTTTGGCTAGTTTTTGAGCAGGTACTTGAATTTTATTTTTTCCAACCAAGATGATTTTTCCTTTCGGAGCCACCAATTGAAAAGTCACCTCATTGTAATCCACATTAGTTTTGTTTAAAATTTTGTAGGTGTATACATTACTTATCATGTCTCCTTTGTGCTCAAATAATTGTCCGGGTAATCTCAATACGGTTGCTTCTACTTGTGTTCTTAAAAACAACATACCAATTAACACTCCAATTAAAATGGTCAAAACTGCTGCATACCCTTTCATTCTTAAGGTAAACTCGAAAGGTTTCTTTTTGGCAATTTCTTCTTCACTGGTGTAACGAATCAAACCTTTAGGTAATCCAACACTCTCCATAATAGTATCACACTCATCTATACAAGCGGTACAATTCACACATTCTAATTGGGTACCGTTTCTGATATCAATTCCGGTTGGACAAACATGTACACATTGTTTACAATCAATACAATCGCCTTTTCCGGTGGTACTTCTGTCTTCTCTTTTGTCGAATTTAGCCCTTCCTGCTTCTTTTTCTCCTCTCACATAGTCATAAGCAACTACAATAGATTTGTTGTCCAACAACACCCCTTGTAATCTGCCATACGGACATGCAATGATGCAAACTTGCTCTCTGAACCATGCGAAAATGAAATAAAAAACTGCAGTAAAAATGAGTAATGCCACAAAAGTACCCGAATGTTGAATAGGCCCCTCGGTTATCATTCTTATCAATTGATCGCTACTAACCAAATAGGCTGTAAACACATTGGCAATGACAAACGAAATCACAAAAAACAAAAACCATTTGGTAAGGCGTTTTCTCCATTTCTCAGCATTCCATGCTTGTTTGTCTAATCGCATTTGGGCACCTCTGTCGCCATCTATCCAGTATTCGATTCTTCTAAAAACCATCTCCATAAAAATGGTTTGCGGACACAACCAACCGCAAAATATTCTACCGAAAGCTACTGTAAATAATGCCAATCCCACGATACCCACTATCATAGAAATCACAAATAAGTGAAAATCCTGTGGCCAAAACGGAAAACTAAAAATATTGAAACGACGTTCCAACACATTAAACATCAAAAACTGGTTCCCATTGATTTTAATGAATGGAGCTGCCAACAAAAACACCAATAAAGCATAGCTAAGCATTTTACGTTTGTCGTAAAAATATCCTTTGGGCTTTTTCGGGAATAACCAAGCCCTTTTGCCTTGCTTGTTGATGGTGGCAATGGAATCTCTAAAGCTTTCGTTTTGATTTGGTTGGTTCATTTTAATTGAAGATAAAATGTCCCCTATTTTTGGATAGGGGACTAATTTCTTTTATGGTTGAACAGTATCTTTCACTGCTTCTGTGGTTTCGGCAGAAGTAATTTCCTCTACCCACAAATCCCCTTCAGCTGCTTTTGCTTCTGCAGGATTGGTACCTCTTAAAGAGAGCACATAACTTGCGATTTTTTGGATATCCGCTGGTTTGATGGTAGCTTTCCAAGGTACCATCCCTTTCCCTTCTCTACCACCTTCCATAATGGTGTTGAATACATTTTTAATGCCACCACCTAAAATCCAATGGTCATCCGTTAAGTTTGGGCCAATACCTCCACCACCATCTGCTCTGTGACATGCTGCACAACTTGACTCATATAATGCTTTTCCTTTGGCTAAATCTGCTGCATCTGTAATCAACACTACATTATCCACATTGGTAACATCCGGAGCAGTGGTTTTATATTTGGCAACTTCAGCTTGAGCAATTGCCATTTCGGTGGCAAACTCACTATCTTGATTGTACTCTTTTACAATGTGAAAACGAATCAAATAAACCACTGAAAAGAAAATGGTAGCATAAAACAAATATACCCACCACGGAGGTAATACATTGTCTAACTCTTTAATTCCATCGTAATCATGGTCTAACAACACATCTTTTTCCTCTTCAATTTCTTTTGATTTGGTTAATTTCTGCATCCAATTTTGGAACCAAGCACTTTCCGTAAACGAAATAGATTGGGCTTCTTCTAATTGTTTGCGTTGTTCGTCTGTTAACAAATGATAGGTTACTTTGTCTACTGCACTTACCACAATTTCTATGGCAACCAATAAAAACAAAAAGACTCCTAGAAACAAAGCTACCATTGGGTATTCTACAAAAGCTGGTTTTTCTCCAGAATCGATAAAATATTCCATGGCTGCAAGTACCACTGCAAAAATTAGCGGGACTCTAACATAGGATGGCATTATTTTTTTCATATGTATAAGGTTTTGGTTTCTTCAGGAAGCATGCTTCCTGAAGAAAAACTAGTTAGTCATTAAAAGGTAAATTACTTAATTCGTTGATGGTTTCTTTTTTGTACGTAAATGCATATATGCCGTAGGCAATGAATATCGTAAAAAAGATAGACAAGGAGATGATGGGGTAAATTTCCACATCTGCAATGGTTTCTAAGTTGTGTTTTACAAACTTTAGCATGGCATATTATTTTAAAGAAAGTTCGTTTTTGTGTGCTTTCATGTCCATTCCTAAACGTTGTAAATAAGCAATCAATGCAGTAATTTCTCGGTCTTTCATCGGAACAAATTGATCTCCATGTGCTTTTTTGCTTTCTTCGTATGCAGAAACAAAATCAGGATCGGCATGCAAATTCTTCTCAATTAAAGCTGATTGCTCTTCAATACTTTTACGAGCGTTGGCAATTTCTTCTGCGGAATAAGGCACTCCTAATTTAACCATGACTTCCATTTTCTTTTCAATCAAACTATGGTCCATGGCTTTGTTGTCAAACAACCATTTGTATCCCGGCATGATAGAACCTGGTGAAGTGCTTTGCGGATCCCACATATGGTTGAAATGCCAATTATCGTTATATTTTCCACCTAATCTCAATAAGTCCGGACCGGTACGTTTAGAACCCCATAAAAATGGATGCTCATAAACATATTCTCCGGAACGTGAGTAATTTTTATTGATAGGATCGTAACGTTCCACTTCGCTTCGGAACGGACGAATCATTTGAGAGTGACAATTGCTACATCCCTCACGAATGTAAATATCTCTTCCTTGTAATTCCAATGGGGTATAAGGTTTTACCGATGCGATGGTTTCTACATTAGATTCTACTACAATCATTGGTACTATTTGAACGATACCTCCTATGGCTACAGCAATAGTAGTAAGCACGGTAAATAAAACTGGTTTTCTTTCTAACCATCCATGCCAAGACTCCCCTTTTAATTGTTTCCCACTAATCACAGCCAAAGCTGGTGCTTCTGCCAACTCGTCTTGTACAGCAGCTCCTTTTCTTACAGTTAAAACGATGTTATATACCAATACTAAAATTCCGATAAAGTAAAAGGTTCCTCCAATCGCTCTCATCCAATACATTGGCATGATTTGAGTAACTGTTTCTAAGAAGTTTCCATAAACCAATGTTCCATCCGGATTAAATTGCTTCCACATGGATGCTTGGGTAAACCCAGCCACATACATAGGAACTGTATACAAGATAATTCCTAAGGTTCCAATCCAGAAATGGAAATTAGCCAAACCAGTAGAAAACAAAGTAGTTTTGGTCATACGTGGAATCAACCAATAAATGATTCCAAATGTCATGAAACCATTCCAAGCCAAAGCTCCAACGTGTACGTGAGCAACAATCCAGTCGGTAAAATGGGCTATGGCATTTACATTTTTCAATGACAACATTGGTCCTTCAAAAGTGGCCATTCCATATCCGGTAATACCAACCACAAAGAATTTAAGTACCGGATCTACGCGAACTTTGTCCCAAACTCCTCTTAGGGTTAACAAACCGTTGATCATCCCTCCCCAAGATGGAGCAATTAACATTACCGAAAATACTACTCCTAAATTTTGAGCCCAATCAGGTAGGGTAGAATACAATAAATGGTGCGGACCTGCCCAGATATAGATAAAAATTAACGACCAAAAGTGAATGATAGACAATCGATAAGAATATACAGGACGGTTAGCTACTTTTGGCACAAAATAGTACATCAAACCTAAAAACGGAGTTGTTAAGAAAAATGCCACAGCATTGTGGCCATACCACCATTGCACCAAAGCATCTTGTACCCCTGCATATACAGAGTAACTCTTTGTCCAGGAAACTGGCATTTCGATGCTATTAAAAATATGCAATAAGGCAACTGTTACAAAAGTGGCTATGTAAAACCAAATAGCTACATAAATGTGTCGCTCTCTTCTTTTTAGGATGGTTCCAATCATGTTGATACCAAATACCACCCAAATAAGAGCTATGGCAATATCAATTGGCCATTCTAATTCTGCATACTCTTTACCTGAAGTAAAACCAAGTGGTAAAGATAAGGCTGCTGCAACAATGATTAATTGCCAGCCCCAAAAATTGATTTGCGATAACACATCGCTAAACATTCGGGTTTTAAGCAAACGTTGCATGGAATAATAAACCCCAGCAAAAATAGCGTTCCCTACAAATGCAAAAATTACTGCATTGGTATGCAATGGTCTTAGTCTTCCGTAACTAAGCCACGAAATGCCATCGGTTAAATTTGGAAACAAATAAAGAAAGGCAACGATGAGTCCCACCAACATCCCCACTACTCCAAATAAAATAGAAGCATAAAGGAAGTTCCTTACAATTTTGTTGTCGTAATAAAATTGTTGATTCTCCATAATTATAATTGATTTTGATCGGTTGTTTTTTCTATTTCAGCAGTTTCTTTTTTCAGTTCGTTGTCAAATAACATACGAACAGAAGGTGTGTAATCATCATCATATTGGCCTGATTTGATGGCTTGAATAAAAGCCCACAAGAACAATAAGGCCACAATAATGCTCACAGAAATTAAAATGTATATTACGCTCATACCTTAAGAATACGTTAACAAAAGTAAATGGTGCACATTTTTTAAAACATGACATTTGTCAGTTGCCTTAATTTTGTTTAAAAATTTTCCATGCGTAGTAATTTGTCATCAAGGTTACCAAACTCACAATGGTAATCGTGCTTAATGGCATGATGATGGCTGCTACTAATGGTGATAGGGTTCCTGCCAAAGCAAAGCTCAAACCAACCATATTATACAACAACGAAACCGTAAAACTTGTATAAATAGTTTTCATGGCTTTTTTGGCATAGCGAAGTAGTGCTGGAAGCTCTTCAAATTTGGAGGCATCTACAATGGCATCGCAAGCAGGAGAAAATACGTTAACATCTTCCGAAATGGCAATCCCCACATTGCTTTGTGCCAATGCTCCGGCATCATTCAAACCGTCTCCTATCATCAAAACGTTTTCTGTTTGTTGCCACTCTTTGATTTTCTCCAATTTTTGTTCTGGTTTTTGGTTAAAATACATAGGAGTATTTGGTGGAAGAAAAGATGTTAAGGCAACTTTTTCTCCTTCATTATCCCCTGATAAAATGGCCAACCCATAATTTTGATGTAATTGATCTAATACTTCCTTTAAATTTTCGCGGTATTGGTTATGAAAAACAAACTTTCCAAGATAGGTGCCGTTTTTACTTACATGCACTTCGGTTTGCAAACTATTTTGCTCTGAAATGCTTTCTACCCAATTAGCCGAACCAATTCGGTAGGTATTTTGATGAATGGTAGCCTCTACCCCTTTCCCAGTTTCTTCTATAAATTTTTCTAAACTTACCTGAGAACTTGTTGTAATTTCCTCAGCAATTTGTCTGCTTAATGGATGGTTGGATGCCGAAAAAACTGCTGCTAACTCTTCTTTTTCTATTTCCGTAAAGTTTCCATGAATCTCTATATTTCTTTTCTTAGCTGTGGTAATGGTTCCTGTTTTGTCTAATACTACTCTTTTGATTTTTGCCAAATTTTCAATGACTTGAGCATTTTTAAGGTACATTTTTTTTCTACCTAAAATTCGCAAAGCATTGCCTAAAGTAAAGGGTGCTGTAAGAGCTAATGCACACGGACAAGCTACAATTAACACCGCAGTAAACACATTAAATGCAATTAGTGTGTCTATGGTTAGCCAATAAAACAATCCTGCAAAAGCTATGAATAATAAAGCTGGAGTAAAATACTTGCTGACTTGATTGGTAATAGTTTGATAGGTTTCTTCTTGTTTTTTCTGAAAAACTTCGTTACTCCATAATTGGGTTAGGTAACTTTGCTCTACCGAAAGCAAAACTTCTACTTCTACAGGTTTGCCAATAATTTTTCCACCTGCAAAACACTTGTCACCACTTTTTTTGTTCGTTGGCTCTGCTTCTCCGGTCACAAAACTGTAGTCGATATTGGCTTCTTCCGAAATTAATATGGCATCTACCGGAAGTAATTCTTGGTTGCGAAGAAATAATCGATCCCCTTGTTTGATTTCGTAAATCGGAATCGCTACTTTGGTAAAATCAGGCTGAATTTTAGAGACCGCTACCGGGAAATACGATTTGTAATCACGTTCAAACGATAAAAACTCATATGTTTTTTGCTGAAATAACTTACCAAGTAACATAAAAAAGATAAGCCCGGTCATACTATCAAAAAAACCTTGCCCCCAATCCATAATAATTTCCAGAGTACTCCGAACAAACATCACCACTATACCCAAGGCAATGGGGACATCAATATTCAAAAACCCCGATTTGATGCTTTTGTAGGCAGAAATATAATATCCGGAAGCACTGTAAATAAAGGGTGGCAGCGATAATCCAAAAATCAGCCAACGGAAAAACCCTTTGTATTGATTGATCCAAAATTCGTTTACTTCAAAATATTCAGGAAACGACAACAACATGATGTTGCCAAAACTAAAAAATGCTACACCAATTTTGTAGAGCAATTCTCTCGGAATATGCGTTTTTGGTTTTTCTAAATTCTCTAAACTAATGTATGGCTCATATCCAATGCTACTAAGCAAATAAGCCAACTGTTTTAAGTTGGTTTGCTCTGGATGGTAAGTAATTCTAATTTTCTTTTGCGGAAAATTTACTTGCGAAGCAATAACTCCCGAATTTAACTTTTGTAAATTTTCCAGAATCCAAATGCACGAGCTACAATGTATAGCAGGTATGTGCCATGAAACCACATGTAGTTGAGCTTCTTGAAATTCGAGTAGTTTGCTAATAATCTCTTCATGTTCTAAAAAATCATATTTCCCCTGGATTTCCGGAGGTGTAATTCCGGGAGTTGTGGCGTAATCGTAATAACACCCCAAATCGTTTTGTTGAAAAATTTCATATACTGTTTGACAGCCTCTGCAACAAAAGTCTTTTTCGTCAAAAAGTATGGTATCCTTGGGAGAAACCTCTTTCCCACAATGATAACAAGGAACTATTTCCTTCATATTTGCTCAATTACCTGTCGCAAAATTGCAATTAAGCAACGAACCAAAACATGACTTTTGTCAGTTGGCATACTTTCCTTAAAAATTTAACACTTGTTGTATTTTAAATATTGCTTTTGATAATCTATTTGCCTAATTTTGTTAGATATTACAAACCTATCACATCATGAGCAAATGTGAACAATGTATAGTGAGAGAATTTAGTTCGCTAAAGGCTCTCAACAAAGACGAGTTGATTAAAATTGCTAATTGCAAAACCTCTTATACCGTTAAAAAAGGAGAACCCATTTTTGAAGAAGGAAACTTATTAAATGGGGTTTATTGTGTTAAAGAAGGAGTTTGTAAAATGACCAAATTAAGCTCCAATGGCAAAGACCAAATTGTGAAATTGGTGAAACCCGGGGAACTTTTAGGCCAGCGATCTTTGATTAGTGAAGAAAAAGCCAACCTTTCTGCGGTTGCTTTAGAGGACATGGAAGTTTGTTTTATTCCAAAGACAGAAATTATGGAGTTTTTCCAAAAAAACAATCAGTTTTCTATGAACATGATGCGAACCATTTGTGGAGATTTAAAAGATTCTGACGACCACATGGTTTCTATGGCCCAAAAAACGGTGAAAGAAAGGCTTGCAGAAACCTTACTTTATTTAGAAGATACCTTTGGCACCCAAACAGATGGCTCTTTACACATCCAACTTTCAAGGGAAGAATTAGCCGGTATGATTGGTACAGCTACGGAAAGTTGTATAAGATTACTTTCTGAATTCAACAAAAATGGCTGGATTTCTTTAGATGGCAAAAAAATTAAAATTGTCCAAAAAAATGCATTGAAGAAGATTTCGAATTAGTTTTCACAATCTTTCCATTTACATCTTTAAAAAGATTCTTTAATTTTTTTCCTCGTTATTATTTTTGAAGTAAAAAATAGAATAGTAATTTCAAATCTGTTTTTTACTCCATGAATAATTGTGTAAATTCGCATCGTTCAAAAAAATTTAGATATGAAATTTGATGTCATCGTTTTAGGAAGTGGACCTGGTGGTTATGTTACAGCTATCAGAGCTTCACAATTAGGCTTTAAAGTTGCTGTAATTGAAAAAGAAAGTTTGGGTGGAGTTTGCTTAAATTGGGGATGTATTCCAACCAAAGCATTGTTAAAATCTGCACAAGTATTTGACTACCTAAAACACGCATCAGATTACGGATTGGTGGTGAAAGAATTTGACAAAGATTTTTCAGCAGTAATCAAAAGAAGTCGAGGTGTGGCAGAAGGCATGAGCAAAGGTGTGCAGTTTTTGATGAAGAAAAACAAAATTGAAGTTATTGAAGGCTACGGCAAAGTAAAACCTGGTAAAAAGGTTGAAGTTACTGCTGCTGACGGAAAAGTTACTTTATACGAAGCGGATCATATTATTATTGCTACTGGAGCAAGATCAAGAGAATTGCCAAACTTACCTCAAGATGGTAAAAAAGTAATTGGATACCGTCAGGCAATGACATTAGAACAACAACCTAAAAAAATGATTGTGGTTGGTTCAGGTGCCATTGGTGTTGAATTTGCTAGTTTTTACAATGCCATGGGTACAGAGGTTACCATTGTAGAATTCATGCCAAATATTGTTCCTGTTGAAGATGAAGACGTTTCAAAGCAATTTGAACGCTCGTTGAAAAAAGCTGGAATCAACATCATGACCAATGCTTCGGTAGAAAAAGTAGATACTTCCGGAAATGGCGTAAAAGCTTTTGTAAAAACAGCCAAAGGCGAAGAAGTGTTGGAAGCAGATATTTTACTTTCGGCTGTAGGAATCAAAACCAATATCGAAAATATTGGATTAGAAGAAGTTGGTATAGCTACAGATAGAGATAAAATCCTAGTGAATGCCTATTACCAAACCAACATTCCGGGTTATTATGCTATTGGAGATGTTACTCCGGGTCAAGCATTGGCACACGTTGCTTCGGCAGAAGGAATTTTGTGTGTAGAAAAGATTGCTGGAATGCATGTAGAACCTTTGGATTACGGAAATATCCCAGGTTGTACGTATGCTACACCAGAAATTGCATCGGTTGGATTAACCGAAAAACAAGCCAAAGAAAAAGGATACGAAATTAAAGTGGGTAAATTCCCATTTTCTGCCTCTGGTAAAGCAAAAGCTGCTGGAGCATCGGATGGTTTTGTAAAAGTGATTTTTGATGCCAAATATGGCGAATGGTTAGGTTGCCACATGATTGGAGCAGGTGTAACCGATATGATTGCAGAAGCAGTAGTTGCCAGAAAATTAGAAACTACCGGACACGAAATCTTGAAAGCAGTCCACCCTCACCCAACCATGAGCGAAGCGGTAATGGAAGCCGTTGCAGAAGCTTACGGAGAAGTGATACACTTATAAAAAATAAGCCGTTTCGAAAGTGAAACGGCTTATTTTTTATGTTTCAAGTTTAAGGTTTCAAGTTTAATGTTATTTAAACCAACGAAATGAACTTCATAAGGATTAGTTTTTGTTGTAAAGTTTAACAAATTCAAAAACTTTAAACATTGAACCATGAACTTTAAACTAAAAATTAAGCTCTCGGATGAAATTGCAGCATCACTTTATTCAAATGCGAACGATCTAAATGTACATAAACCTCGGTAGTGGTAATGGATTCGTGACCTAACATCATTTGAATGGCTCTTAAATCGGCTCCATTTTCTAATAAATGTGTTGCAAAAGAATGTCGGAAGGTATGTGGGCTAATGTTTTTGTGCAAGCCTATTTTTTCTGCCAATTGCTTAATGACAGTAAATACCATGGCTCGGGTTAATTTTTTACCTCTTCTGTTCAAAAACAAAATATCTTCAAACCCTTTTTGAATGGGTTGATGCACCCTAACTTGGGATTGGTACCCTAATATCACTTTTATGGTGTAATCGCTCATCGGAACAAAGCGTTGTTTGTTTCCTTTTCCGGTGACTTTTATAAAGCCTTCCTCGAAAAACAAATCAGATATTTTGAGTTCCACTAGCTCTGAAACACGTAAACCACAACCATATAAAGTTTCAAGCATGGCTTTGTTTCGTTCGCCTCCTTCTTTACTCAAATCAATGGCAGCAATCAATTGATTGATTTCCTCTAAACTTAAGGTATCCGGGAGTTTTCTGCCTAGTTTAGGAGTTTCTATCAACTCCATCGGAAAATCTTTTCGATAATCCTCTACCATTAAATATTGAAAAAAACTCTTTAAACCTGAAATGACTCTTGCTTGAGTTCTGGCACTGACTTTTTTGGATAAATGGTACACAAAGTTTTTGATTTCATCCTCCGAAATTTCCATAGGAGAAACAACAATAGAAAACTCCTCCAAATAGTTGGTTATTTTTTGCAAATCAAACAAATAGCTTTGCATGGTATTTTCTGACATACCGCGTTCGATGCGTAAATAATGGGCATAATTTTTTAAAAAAGATTTCCAGCTTTGCATCTATCAAAGATAAAACAAAGCAATAAAAAACCCCGCATTAGCGGGGTTAAATAACTAAAACGAATTATTATAATCTATACCCTAAACCGAATTGTAGATTTGAATTTTTTAAACTAAAACTACCTACATTCAATTCATCTCTTACTGCTTGTTGGTAAGCTGTTGATGCAATATTAGTTATACCAAAAGTATATCTACCACTTAAAAAAACTTTACTGGAAACCTCATAGTTCAAACCAAATCCTAAATTCAAATCAAAACTATTAAAAACCTCACTTCCATCTACAGAAAGTTCATCTACAAAAACAGAAGAATCAGCTAAAAATCCGAACTGAGGTCCTAATTCCAATGAAAATTTATTTGAAGTATAAAATTTAAACATCACAGGTATTGCAATATAATTTAATCTAAATCCTGTATCTTGTCCTTGTTCGGTAGCATTACCTCCTTGCATGTTAAATAAAACTTCCGGTTGAATAGCAAACTTTTCTGAAACTTTAAATTCCCCAAACAAACCAAAATGCAAGCCAAACCTTGCATCGCTTGCATCTGATGCACCATCGGCAGATGCTTTAACCGATGCAATATTAAATCCAGCTTTAGCACCAAACGATTTATTTTGAGCCTGTGCAAAAACACCAATCAAACAAAAACAAAAAATAATTTTTTTCATAAAGTAATAATTTTAAAGTGGGTGCAATAGTAGATAAAAAAAGTATGATTACAAAATAAAAAAACCCCGGAAAGCCGGGGTTTTTCAAATTATCTAATTTAATTAGAATTTGTAGCTAAATCCTAGGTTAATAGAGTCAAAAGAACCTCCAGTAACAGAAATCCCTCTATATCCTGCATACACATCAAATTTCTCAGCTGCATATCCAACTTTTGGTTGATACAAGAAACCACCATCATTTCCAGTTGGAGCTACACCTAAAGCATAACCTAAATCAGCACCTAAGAAGATGTTGTCAGATACTTTATAACTAGCTGTACCTGCTAATGGAATAAATCCAGCACTTTCTACATCAAAACCATTAACTGTTTTTCCAAAAAACATAGAATAACCAGTAGTAACACCAGCTGTAAAGTTGTCAGCTACTTCCCAAGTGTAAGCTAAATCCACACCTCCAGCAAAAGAGTAAAAATCAGCAACGTCACCAATTGGTAAACCAACGTGAACCCCTCCTTTAAAACCTTGAGCATTAACAGCTCCGAAAGCTAAAACTGCAAAAGCAGCGAATAAAAATTTTTTCATCTTGTCTTTGTTTTAGAATTAATACTATCACAAATTTATACGATTTTTTAAAACTACCAAGAATTCTTTTTATTAATCTATTAACATTTGGTGTTGAATAAAAGTTTGTCATCAAAATTCAAAACTTATAAATTATTACAAATAATTGTTTATCAAACACTTATAATCAATTAAAAACATAAATACTACCCTTAATATGGTTGTTTTTTTTGTAGTATTTATTCGACAAAACCTTTAATTATACGTCATTTGCCCTATCATTTTTCGTAATTTTTAACATAATTTGAAAATAGTTGTTGTAATAAACAAAATATTAATCATATATATTCGTTATACTATAAAAATAAATTTATGAAAACTTATTGGATTGCTTTATTGTTTCCATTTATGTTTTATGCTCAAGGAATACAAATTGGTTTAAAAGGAGGTGCAAACTTCTCCAACTTTACCGGTGGAAATATAGAAAACATCGATTTTAAACATGCTACCAACTTTCATGCAGGTTTGGTTTTTGAATTTAATTTAACGCCTTCTTTTAGCATTCAACCTGAAATAATGTACATTACACAAGGTGCTAATTTGGATGGTTTTGGTGATCAAATTAAAAACAGACTTGGCTATGTTGCAGTTCCTGTTTTGGCCAAATTTTACTTGATTCCCGGAAAACTTAGCATCGAAGCAGGCCCTCAAGTATCTGTTTTGGTAAACGAAGCAGAAGGTATTAGTACTTCAGACACCGAAAAAATTGATTTTAGTTTGGTAGCTGGTGCTGGTTTTAATTTGACCAATCATATTTTTGTTCAAGCTCGATATGTTGCCGGGATTAGTAAGGTAAATAGCATTCCATCTTCATCGGGAAATGTTGACATCAAGAACAGTGCTATCTTACTTTCTTTGGGGTATTGGTTTTAAAGAGTTGCTGAACAAATTATCAGGATTGAATTTTATTAGTAACCTATATAAATGTTTAGGGCTTTGCTACGCAAAGCCCTAATTTATTACTTACTCAAATACATTTTTCTTCTTGAGTACAATTCGTAGAATTGATCGTCTTTTAAATCGTCTATAAACAATATACTTTCTCCGGTAGATTTCATTTCCGGACCTAGTTTTTTATTCACTCCGTGAAACTTGCTAAAAGAAAACACTGGCTGTTTGATGGCAAACCCCTCTAATTTTGGTTGGTACGTAAAATCTTTCACCTTATTTACTCCTAGCATAATTTTGGTTGCATAATTTACATAAGGTTCTCCGTAGGCTTTACAAATAAACGGAACCGTTCTAGATGCTCTTGGGTTAGCTTCAATAATATATACTACATCGTCTTTTACCGCAAACTGAATATTGATCAAACCAACCGTTTTTAAAGCCAAGGCAATTTTTTTGGTATGCTCTTTTATTTGTTCCATTACAAAAGCACCTAAGTTAAAGGGAGGTAAGGTTGCATTACTATCTCCTGAGTGCACCCCGCAAGGCTCAATGTGCTCCATGATCCCAATGATATACACATCTTCTCCATCGCAAATGGCATCAGCTTCTGCTTCTATAGCACCATCTAAATAATGGTCTAACAACAATTTGTTATTTGGGATATGCTTTAATATTTCAATAACGTGTTCTTCCAATTCTTGTTTGTTGATGACAATTTTCATGCCTTGTCCCCCCAACACATAGGATGGACGCACCAACAATGGAAAATCTAACTCATCTGCCAAAACACTTGCTTGCTCTGCATTTTCAGCCACTCCAAATCTTGGATACGGGATGTTTAATTCTTTTAACAACTCCGAAAATCTTCCTCTATCCTCTGCCAAATCTAAAGCATCAAAGCTGGTTCCCAAAATCTTAATTCCATAACGGTCTAACTTTTCTGCCAATTTTAAAGCGGTTTGTCCACCTAATTGCACTATAACGCCTTCCGGTTTTTCATGCTGAATAATGTCGTAGATATGTTCCCAAAAAACTGGTTCGAAATACAATTTATCTGCAGTATCAAAATCGGTAGAAACCGTTTCAGGGTTACAATTGATCATGATGGTTTCAAAGCCAGCTTCTTTGGCAGCCAATACCCCATGCACACAGGAATAGTCAAATTCAATTCCTTGTCCGATTCGGTTTGGACCAGAACCTAAAACCACTACTTTTTTTCGATCAGTAACCTTACTTTCGTTCATTACAAATACATTTCCGGAAGCATCCTGAATTTCTTCTTCAAAAGTAGAGTAGTAATATGGAGTTAGAGCTGGAAATTCTGCAGCACAAGTATCTACTAGTTTGTATACTCTTTTGATAGATAACTCTTGACGTTTTTTATACACCTGACTTTCTAAACACTGCAACATGTGAGCAATTTGTCGGTCGGCAAATCCTTTTTGTTTGGCCTCTAACAACAATTCTTTTGGCAAACTTTCGATGTTGTATTTGGAGATTTCTTTTTCCAATTGATACAATTCTTCATATTGCTTCAAAAACCACATATCAACTTTGGTTATTTCATGAATACGAGCCAAAGGAATCCCCATTTGAATGGCATCGTAAATCACAAAAACTCTGTCCCAACTTGGATAGGTTAATTTTTCGATAATTTGTTCGTAGTTTTTATATCCTTTGCCATCTGCCCCTAAACCATTTCGTTTGATTTCTAACGATTGGGTAGCTTTGTGTAAGGCTTCTTGAAAAGATCTTCCGATACCCATCACCTCTCCAACCGACTTCATTTGCAAACCTAATGTACGATCGGCTCCTTCAAATTTATCAAAGTTCCAACGTGGAATTTTTACAATCACATAATCTAAAGTTGGTTCAAATAATGCCGAAGTGGACTTGGTGATTTGGTTTTGCAATTCATCTAAAGTATAACCCAATGCTAGTTTGGTTGCAATCTTTGCAATGGGATACCCGGTAGCTTTAGATGCCAAGGCTGACGAACGAGAAACACGTGGATTGATTTCAATGGCTACAATATCTTCTTTTTCATCTGGAGAAACTGCAAACTGTACATTACATCCACCGGAAAAGTTTCCAATACTACGCATCATTAAAATGGCCATATCTCTCATTTTCTGAAAAGTAGTATCAGAAAGTGTCATGGCTGGAGCAACCGTGATGCTATCTCCGGTATGAATACCCATTGGATCCATATTTTCGATTGAACAGATAATTACTACATTGTCATTTTGATCGCGAAGCAATTCCAGTTCATATTCTTTCCAACCCAACAAAGCTTTGTCAATCAACACTTCGTGAATTGGAGAAGCTTCTAATCCTCTGGTAAGTAAGTCGTCAAATTCTTCTTTCTTAAACACAAAAGCTGCTCCTGTGCCTCCTAACGTAAAAGAGGGACGGATGACTAACGGAAAACCAAACTCTTGGGCAATTTCCTTTCCTTGCAAAAAGGAAGTTGCAATTTTGGCTGGTGCTGCCCCTACTCCTATTCGTTGTAACAACTGTTTGAATTGCTCTCTATCTTCAGTAATGTTAATTGCATTGATATCTACTCCTATCAAACGCACATTAAAATCTTTCCAAATTCCTTTTTCTTCTGCTTCTAAACATAAGTTTAAAGCAGTTTGTCCTCCCATTGTTGGTAAAACAGCATCAATATTAGGATGCTTTTTTAATATTTGTACGATGGATTTGGTGGTTAAAGGCAACAAATACACGTGATCGGCCATACTTGGGTCGGTCATGATTGTTGCAGGATTGGAATTGATTAAAATAACTTCGATTCCTTCTTCTTTTAAAGATCTGGCAGATTGAGAACCTGCATAATCAAACTCGCAAGCTTGACCAATTACAATGGGTCCGGAACCAATAATTAATACGGATTTAATAGAAGCGTCTTTAGGCATAGTTGTGTGTATTGTGGTGTGTAAATTTACGGAAGATGATTAAGTGGTGAACTTGATTTTTATCAGAAATTATAAACAAAAAAAAACGTTACTTGAAACAAGTAACGCTTGGAAATTATGAGAACCAACACATAAATTATTTTTTATGTCTTGGCTCAGAAGATACAGTCAATTTATGTCTTCCTTTAGCTCTTCTACGAGCAAGGACCTTTCTACCATTAGCAGTAGCCATTCTTTCCATAAACCCGTGTTTATTTCTTCTTTTTCTTTTTGATGGTTGAAACGTTCTCTTACTCATTGTAAAATATCTTTAGAAAATTATAAAAATCTGATGAAATTGGCTTCTTTCAAAACCGAGTGCAAATATACAATGTTTTTTGATACTTGCAAGATGGACTTTTTATTTTTTTTGAATTTTAAAAAATTTTACAGCTTAAACTTTTAAACACTTTATAATCAATCAAATATCCCAAACTTATAACTCAAAAAAAATATTTTATAAAATCTTGTTCGCAATAACCTTAGCACTGTTAAAACCATTGTAATCAATTGTTTAACAACCCTAAAGTGATTATTTTTAGGAGGATTTATGGTTAAAATTGTTTCTACCTTGATGCTTTTGTATATTTGCACTCCTTTTAATGAAATATTATGGTACCAAAAATTGTTAAGCTAATTATTACCGGATTGTTGATTGTTTTAGGCATTTGGCAAATTACCGATCGCAATACCGGAAATGGCATCTTTTTAATTTTACTTTCTATCATACCGCTGTTTTTATACTTTAGAAACGAATATATTTTATTGGCATTTTTGCAATTGAGAAAGCAAAACTTTGCAGGTGCCAAAAAATGGTTAGATAAAATTAAAAATCCGGAAAGTGCTTTGATTAAAAAACAGCAAGGGTATTACAACTATTTACACGGTTTGATGTTGTCGCAAACCAACTTAAACCAAGCAGAAAAATATTTTAAAAAAGCCATCGAATTAGGTTTAACGATGGATTTAGATTTGGCAGTTGCAAAATTAAATTTGGCTGGAATTGCCTTAAGCAGAAGACGTAAAATTGAGGCTACTAACTTATTGGCAGAAGTTAAAAAGTTAGACAAACAAAATATGCTGAAAGATCAGGTAAACTTGATGAAACAGCAGATGAAGAAGATATAATTTAAAAATCCGGCAATTGCCGGATTTTTAAATTTTATACCGTTAACGAAAACAACGAAGTAGTTGGTTGGTTTCTTCGCAATCGCAAGTCAAATGCCATACAAATATTACGAATAAATGGTTTGCCAAATTCGGTAACACGAATTAAGTTTGGATAAAAAATCAACAATCTGTCGGATTCTAATTCCTGTAAGGCTTCTTTTATTTCTTGCACATAAGGAGCATCTTCCTCCCAATGGGTTTCAAAGTGACACATCAAATCTAAAATATGCTTGCGAATGGTTAAATCTTCTTTGGTGAGGATATGTCCGCGATAAATAGGTAATTTATCTTGTGCCAAGGCATCGTAATAATCTTCTAAAGTTTTTGCATTTTGCATAAAACTATACCAGCTATCTCCGATAGAAGAAACTCCCAAACCAATCATTACTTGAGTTTTAGAGGAAGTATACCCCATAAAATTACGGTGCATTTGATTGCTTTCAAAAGCCAAAAACAAAGCATCGGTTTCTTTGGCAAAATGATCCATACCTACTTCGTAGTATCCTTGTTTGATTAGTTGCATTTTTCCGGTTTCGTACAACAAACGCTTGTACTCATCTTTTGGCAAATCTTCGTCTTTAAAACCTCTTTGTCCATTGCCTTTTATCCAAGGCACATGGGCATAACTGTAAAATGCCAACCGATCCGGCTGTAGCGAATTGGTTTTTTGAATGGTATCCACCACATCTTCTACTGTTTGAAATGGCAAACCATAAACCAGGTCATGACTAATAGAGGTATAGCCTATTTCACGAGCCCAAAGAGTTACTTTGGCTACTTGATGAAAGGGTTGGATGCGATGAATGGCTTTTTGAACTTTTTCTGCGTAATCTTGTACCCCAAAACTTACCCTTCTAAATCCCAAATCATACAAAGTTTGCAGATGTACTTTGGTGGTATTTTGTGGATTTCCTTCAAAGCTAAATTCATAATTTTCTGCTCTTTTGGCTGTAACAAAAATACCTTCGATTAATTTTTTTAAGTTCTCAACAGAGAAAAAAGTTGGGGTTCCACCACCTAAATGTATTTCTTTGATATTGGGTTGGTGCGGTAATAATTCGCAATACAATTCCCACTCTTTCAACAATGCTTGAATGTAGGGCTCTTCTACCGCATGATTTTTAGTAATTCGCTTATGACAACCACAAAAAGTACATAAACTTTCACAAAAAGGCAAATGAATATACAAACTGATGCCCTCTGTCGCGTTAGATTCTTCAAAGCTTTGAATCAACAGTAATTGGTTTTGCTCTTGATTAAAAGTTTCCGAATCCCAATACGGAACCGTAGGGTAACTAGTATACCTCGGACCCGGAACGTTATATTTTTGAATTAAGCTGGACATAATTTTATCGATTCTAAGGCCAAAGGTAGTATAGGTGTTATCGATAAATTATGACAATTGTCATTAGATTAGATTTTTACAAAAAAAAAGCACCAATAAAATTGATGCTTTGAATTATCTATGTAAATATTTTGAACTACTCTCCTTTCTCAATAACTTGGATTTGCTTGAGCTTTTCTTTCCAAACTTTCAAATCTTCTTTGTGCTTTTCTAAGTTTTTATTTGCTTCTTTCATCAAAGGATTGTCTTTTTTCGCATTGCTAAAAAACTGCATATTGTTTTCGAACTGAATGATGTCTGATTGCAATTCTTCAATTTTTCGTTGGATGAAAATCTTTTCCTGAATCAATTTTCTATGGTCATCGCCAGAAGCTAATTGCTCCATTTTATTGGTAAAACGAACAATATCGCTATCTTTTTTACTCAAACTCAATTTTTGGAATAAGGCATCTAAAATTCTATTGAACTTTCCTTCAATATGTCTGCGAGAAAAAGGCACTTTTCCTAGAGTTTTCCAATGCTCGATATGTTTTTTGATGGCCTCCAAATCGGTTTTGTGGTCACCAGTCATTTCAAAGCTTTTCATTGTTTCTAAGTATGCTTTTTTCTTTTCAAAAGCATCTAATTCTTCCGACAAGGATTCTTTTCTTGTCTCTTTTAAACGATCAAAATAATGGTTGCATGCAGCTTTGAAATCCTCCCATATTTTGTCAGATAACTTTCTTGGCACATGCCCTACCTTTTTCCAATCGTCTTGTATTTGCTTCATCAACGGAGTGGTAGCAGCAAAATCCTCACTGTCTTTCAACTCATTGGCTTTTTGCAACAAATCTAACTTTAATTGATAGTTGCTTTGTTGCTCATTTTTCAACCCTTTGTAATAGTTGTTTTTAGCCACATTGAAATCGCGAACTGCATTTTTAAAAGCTGTCCACAATTCTTCATTGACCTCTGCTGTAGCTTTTCCAACTGCAAAAAATTCATTTCGCAAATGCTCCATGTGTTGCATCAACTTTTGCCATTGTCCGTGCGAATCACCAGGTTGTGCAACCAAGGCTTGTATTTGTTCGATAATTTCTTTTTTCTTGTCGGCATTTTGTTGTTCTACTGCTTTTTGTGCCAACAACAATTCCTCTCTTCTGTCGTGCATTTTTTTGGTCAACTCCGAAAATTCTTGCCAGATGGCTTCTCTTACATCTCGAGAAACCGGGCCAATATCTTCTTTCCAAATGCGGTGCAAATCTTGTAATTCTCTGAAAGCTTTGATGATATCTGCTTCGTTGATCAGCTCCTTTACACGATCAATAATTCGCTGCTTTTGCTCTAAATTGTGTTTGAATTCAAGGTCTCTAGCTTCTCTATCTAAATGCAAAAAATCGTAGAAGTTTTCCACATGAAAGTGGTAGTTATTCCAAACAATATTGTATTTATCTCTTGGTATTGGTCCCAATGCTCTCCATTGTTCTCTCAATTCGTTAAAGTGCTTTACAATATCCTTGATGCTTTCTTGCGGATTAATTAAGTTTCTTAATTCTTCTACAATTGCTTCTCTTTTTTCTAAGTTATCTTGCAAAGTTTTTTGCAGACTCTTATAATGTTGATTTAATCGATTTTTATACGTTTTGTATAGCTCGTCAAAGGTGTTTTTTAACGGAAAATGGTAAGAAAATGTCTCGGTTGGGTCCTGATTTTCTGCTTCAAACTCCTCTCTTTTCTCCTCCATGAAATGATGGAATTTTGACAAAAACTCTTTTTTAATTTCTTCCACATGGTCTTTTACCGATAAAACTTTATCTGCCAAATGCAATTTCTCCAACTCACCCACCAAGGCATCCATGGTTAAGGTAGAATAGTCCATCATCGGAATGTCGTGCTTTTCTTTGATGCTGGTATCTTCACTTTCCTCTGCATTGGTAGCATCAATAGATTCGATCACATCTTGGTTGACGTTTTCTGAAATTGGCATTTCAAGATTTGTTTCTGTAATAGAAATTTCTGGTTGTTGTCCTTCTGCTGGTTGCAGGTTATCATTCATGGATTCTAACATTTGTAAAATGTTTATAAGTTATTATTCAGGGTGGAAAGATAAGAATAGTCTCGGATAATTCAAAAACTAAGTGACTGTGCTGGTTAAATTTTAAGAAAAACTAAAAAGTTGCTTGCCAAATTTCCCAAGATGCCATCGCTTGTGCATGCAACATGGGCAATCCGTTTAATGTTTTGGCTCCTTTTTCTTGAAACTTTTGCAAAAACTTGGTCTGTTCCGGGTTGTAAATCAAATCGATTGCAATGTGTTTTGAGGTAATAAACTCAAACGGAAAATCGACACTTTCCTCTACATTCGGAAATGTCCCTACTGGAGTAGTTTGAATAATCAGTAAATGTTCTTGAAGTATTTTATTATTGAGCTGTTGAAAATGCAATTGTTTGTTTTGAGGATTTCTGGCCACTACTTGAAACGGAATTTGTCTTTTTTGCAACACAAATTGCACTGCCTTACTAGCACCACCGGCTCCTAAAACAAGTGCTTTAACAGCAATTGGCAAAATCAATTGATCTAGCGAATGTGCAAAACCTATCACATCGGTGTTGTGACCTATGGTTTTATTTTGATCAAAAGCAATGCAATTTACCGCTCCTATTTGTTGTGCTGCCTCTGAAAGTTCGTTTAAATACGGAATAATGCTTTGTTTATAAGGAACTGTAACATTGCAACCCGACAAATTTGGATGTAATTTTTTTAAGGATAAAAACTCCTGAATATCTGGCAAATCAAAATTAACATAGGTATGAGGCAATTGCCATTCTTGAAATTGATTGGCAAAAAAACCTCTGGAAAAAGAATAGCCAATATTTTTCCCAATCAAACCAAATAATTTAGGAAGATTTTTTTCTGCCATGAATTATTTGTTTGATTAATGGGAGGTTTGCCAAAACGATAATGAGTAAAATAAACTTACCCAAATGTTCTTTAACAAAAGTAAACTGACCTAAAAAGTATCCCAAAGTACCTATCATTCCTACCCAAAGTAAGGCTCCAATCACGCTGTATAACAAAAAGGTACGGTAAGATACTTTGGTGGTGCCACATAAAAAGGGCACAATGGTTCTAATTACAGGAATAAAACGAGCGATGATGATAGATTTTTTTCCGTTTTTTTCAAAAAAATCGGTGGCTTTTTGGATGTGGCTTTTTTTGATCCAATAGCTTTTTTCCGAATCCATGATAAAGGAACCAAAACGTCTCCCCACCAAATAATTCACATTATCTCCTAATAAAGCTGCAAAAATCAATAAAGGGATGATGATAGAGTACTCTAACTCCCCTTTTGCTGCAATCATTCCTACTGCAAAAATTAGTGCATCTCCGGGCAAGAAAGGCATTAAAAACGACATCACAATCAAGCCGGTTTCTGCAAAAACAATTAGGAATAAGAAGATGTAAATCCAGTTGTTGTATTTTTTTATGAGGTCGGAAATAATTTCATCCGGTTGGGTAATAAACCGAATAATTGCATCAAAAAACTCCATATTTAAGCAGATTTAGGCATTTGTTTTGCCAATTTTTCGAGCATAAAAATAGCCAAAAATCCGATGAGGATACACAAAATTGCTCCAAAGATTTGCGGGTCACCTTCGTAATGATTTGGTAAAATACTTTTCTCTAAAAAAGGAACTTCTTCTCCTTTGGAATTGATTCGGGTAGAAATTACTTGCTTCCAAGGCCAAATTTTGTTTAATGAACCTACCATAAAACCTGTTAACACCACCAAAGTGATGTTTTTGTAATGGGCAAACATCCAATGCAATACCCCTGAAAAAGCTTTTAATCCGATAATTGCTCCTATGCCAAATACAGCTAATTTTGAAATTACTACAGCCAATCCTTCCCAATCTTGTGCTTTGATTAAGGGAGTCAAACTCCCTAAACTCCCAATAATCACCTCGTACGAGCCTAACAATAGTAAAATAAAAGCTCCTGAAATTCCCGGTAAAATCATCGCAATGATTGCAATAAAGCCTGATAGAAAAATAAATCCATAACTGTCTGGAGAGGTAGTTGGCTCCAAAATAGTTAGGTAAAAAGCAAAAAAGGTAGATGCCAAAAAAGCAAGCATTTCTTGCCATTTCCAACGATTGGTTTGTTGGTATATCATCCAAATACTTGCTAAAATCAATCCGAAAAAGAAACTCCACAATAAAACTGCATGATGGTGCAACAAATAAGTAATTAACTTAGCCAAACTCAAAATACTCGTGGCAATTCCAGCCACCAAAAAAAACAAAAAATTACCGTTGGCTTGTTTCCAACATGCAGCCAAACCATCCTGTTTCCATACTTTCCATAAACCAAAATTAATTTGGTGGATGCTGTCAATTAATTCTTGGTAAATTCCTGAAATAAAAGCAATGGTCCCTCCGGAAACTCCAGGCACCACATCGGCTGCACCCATGGCCATTCCTTTTAAATACAACGGAAAATATTTTTTTAACAGGGTTGGTAACGACATTTTGATTTGTTTTTTAGGTGACGCAAATTAGTGCTTTTTTGTTGGATGCTCTAATAAGGGAATCAAAAATCTTTTTCCTATAAGAAGATTTTGAGCCAATCTTTTTTTAATACATTTGAATTCATCAAAAAACTACGTATGCAAAACCAAACTACCAATTATCCCGCTTTATATACCTTGATTACTGTGTTCTTTTTTTGGGGATTTATAGCAGCCGGAAACAGCATTTTTATTCCGTTTTGTAAAAATTACTTTTCCTTGGACCAATTTCAATCGCAATTAATCGATTTTGCGTTTTACTTGGCATATTATATAGGAGCGTTGCTGTTGTTTGCACTCGGAAATTTAAAAGGCAAAGATGTGGTAGGCTCATGGGGTTATAAAAAAAGTATCGTATTCGGACTGCTTTTTTCTGCCTTGGGTGCAGGTGCCATGATTGTTGCTGTTTACGTAAATTTATATGTTGGAATGCTTGTTGGTTTATTCATTGTTGCACTTGGTTTTTCGTTGCAACAAACTGCCGCAAATCCTTTTGCTATATTATTAGGCGATCCAAAAACTGGGGCATCTAGGGTAAATTTAGGAGGAGGCATCAACTCCTTCGGAACCACTATAGGTCCTATTTTGGTTGCTTTTGCTTTGTTTGGCACTACGGCTAGTATCTCTGACGAACAAATCAAAAACTTAGAATTATCTAAAGTAATCTTACTTTACATTGCCGTTGGATTGTTGTTTTTGGCTGCAGCTGCTTTGTTTCATTTTTCAAAGAAAGTTCCAGCTGGTGTTTCGCAAGAACCTATGGAAAAGGCCAACAAAGCATTAACTACTTTAGTGGTAATGACCTTATTGTTGGCTACATGTTTCGTACCAGTATTTCAAAGTTACCAAAGTACAGATGCTTTGCAAATACAAACCTTGCAAGAACAAATTGCTTTGGTTTCTGCTGAGGAAGCAACTACTTTACAATCTGCTTTAACTAATTTACAAGAAGAAGTAGAAAACTATCGCATGTTTTGGTTAGGATTGGCATTATTGGTGGTAATGGTAGGATTGTTGTTTGCCTACTTCCTAGCCAAGAAAAACGGAAATGGTTGGGGAGCCATGCAATACCCGCAATTGGTTTTAGGGATGTTGGCCATATTTACTTATGTGGGAGTAGAAGTTGCCATAGGTAGTAATTTAGGAGAATTACTCAGTACAGATGCTTTTGGAAGTTTGAGCACTTCGGAAATTGCCCCTTACATTTCGATGTACTGGGGAAGTTTGATGATAGGAAGATGGGCTGGTGCGGTAAGCGTTTTTAAACTAGAAAGCTGGCAAAAAACCTTGGCTTTGGTATTGGTGCCATTGGTAGCTTTTGGAGTGATCATAGGAGTGAACTTAATAAGTGGCAAAAACATGGAAGCTTTGTACTATTACATAGTGTGTGTATTATTGCAAATTGCTGCCTTTTTTTGGAGTAACGACCAACCTGCTCGTACTTTAACTATTTTTGGTTTGTTTGGCATCGTTGCCATGTTGGTAGGATTAAATTCTACAGGCACGGTTGCTATTTACGCTTTTTTATCGGGTGGATTGGCTTGTAGCATTATGTGGCCAGCCATTTTTAGTTTATCGATTTTAGGATTAGGAAAATATACTTCGCAAGGTTCTGCATTTTTAATTATGATGATTTTAGGTGGAGCCATCTTACCTCCAATCCAAGGAAAATTAGCCGACATGATTGGCATACATGCCTCTTATATTTTGGCAGTTGTTTGCTTTGCTTACCTTACCCTATTTGCCATTTTAGTAAAATCGGTTTTGAAAAAACAAGGCTTAGAAGTGGATCAGGTTGAAAGTACTGGTGGGCATTGATTTGAAAATTAGCCAATGTGTGAATGAGCGAATGGGAATTAGCTGTTAGCAATTAACGATTAGCTGTATGGATATGAAAATTAGCATATTAGTAGATTGGCGAATGGCTATAGTTCAATTTGAAAATTAGCCAATGTATGAATGAGCGAATGGCAATTAAACATGAATGTAAATTTAAATTTAGCATTGGCTCAATTACGTTTGACTTGACCTAAAGTTTCTTGATACAAAGCAAAGCTTTTAATATTTTTTCCAACTAATTATAGCTACAATTTATATTTCTTTTCACATTAGTCTTGAGCGGATACATTAAATTTGGTTCAAACAAAAAATGAAAAATGAAAAAAGCACTCACTTTATTATTTGCAATAACCTTTTATGGTGTTGTGGCACAGAATTTAAACGTGCACAATTACCAAGATGGAGAGCAAGCTTTGCAAGCTATGGTTACCAGTAATACCAAACAAAACAAACCTTGTGTGTTGATTTTACCAGCATGGAAAGGCATTGATGAAGAAGCAAAAACAGCAGCCCAAGATTTAGAGAAATTGGGTTATATGGCATTTATCGCAGATATTTATGGGGTTGGCAATACACCAATTGATAATGCGAGTGCAGCCAAAATAGCCGGACAGTATAAAAAAGACTACCTAGCTTACCAACATCGCATTGCCGTGGCTTTGCAAGAGTGTATTAAATTGGGAGCAGACCCAAATAAAATTGCGGTGATTGGTTATTGTTTTGGCGGAACAGGTGCTTTGGAAACTGCCAGAGCAGGCTTGACAGTACAAGGGGTGGTTTGTATACATGGTGGATTATCGAGAGCTCCGGAAAGAGAAATTGCTCCAATCAAAACCAAAGTATTGGTTGAGCATCCGGCAGCAGATAGAAGTGTGAGTAAAGAAGATTACGACAATTTGGTAACAGAATTAAACACTGCCCAAGCAGATTGGCAAATTATTACGTATGCAAATTGCGGTCACACTTTTACCAATCCTTTATCTAAAGATTATAACGAATTGATGGCAAAACGAGCTTGGAGCCATACCACGATTTTTTTGAAAGAGGTGTTGCAATAAAATAAAAATATTCTGATTTTTGTATGTTTGCTTTTCAAGTAAAAGTGATTAAGACTTCATGTAAGATGTTCTTTAACTTGTTATAGAACCAAATGTGACTTACCAATTTTTTCTTTTAAAGCTTTTTCCACTCCTGTAATTTCTGCAAATTCATACCAATTACTAACCGTTTCGCTTATTTGTTGTATAATGGCATTAGCTTTTTTAATGTTCATGGATTTTGCTACAAACAAAAGATCGTCTTTGGTAATGTTTTTTCTTTTTCCGTTGATGCTTAAATTGTGTTGGCTTACCCAATCACTGTCCGGTCGATAAGCAAAGCATACATCATAGGCAGGAGCTAATTCCCAGTCACCATCTTTTTTTAATCGAAAAGCAAAATTTTTGGTGTGATCATCGCAATTTTTAGCCATTACATTAAAGACCATTCTTCTAAACATTTGTTCTGCTTGCGGATAAGGAAGTCTTAACAAACGCATGGTTTGAAACAACTGTTCATAACTAAAACTTGTTATTTGATTAAAATCATAGTGTTGCATGGCACATAAGGTTTGTATGTGGTGTTTTTGGTCACCTCGTTCTCTATCAAAACGTTTGGTCATAAAATGAGCTCTTCCGTTTTCCTCCATTAATCTACATTCCATTATCTCAATTCCACATGCTTTTGCCATGAGGTAGTAGGCCATTTCAATTCTGCCATAACCCGTACTTTCTCCAAACTGAACATCGCTAACGGTGTCTAATTTAATGAGCCAATGTTCAAAACCTTTAGGTGCATTGGTTTGACCTGATTTTACTTGTCCTGTTTTTTCATTATAAGCAATAATTGCTTTAGGACGAGCTCCTCCAGCAGAAGTTCCAATTTTAAGAATATCTAACATGGCTTTTTGATCATCCTCAGTTAATTTAGTTTCAAAATCATCTCTTTTGGCTAGCATTTTTTTCGAAATACTAACTAAACCATCTATTTCAACTTCAAAAGCTCTTTTATTTGTTTTCAACTGTGATGGTTCAAATTCTAAAGCTCCCATTCCACGAGTTCCTATAAAACACAAAACCTCTACCGGATTCATGCTATTTTCCGGACGACCATTTTGTGCTAACCAACTGTTGATTAATTGATTTCCGTAATCATCTGGCAACACATCTGCCAACAAACCCGGCAAACCTTTAAATGTTTTGTTATTTCTAAGCTCCGGAAACGAAAAAATACGATTGTTACTATTTGCAACAGGCATTTTTAGTGGTGCTAAATCTAATTTTGAATTAATAAACTTCGAATCAAATTCAAAACTAGCAACACCTGTTTGTTCATTCCATGCCACAGCTCCGGCTGTTTCACCCCATATTTTTACAAATGCAGTTGTTATCATTACCAATCTGACATTTTGTTGTTATTATCTGAATTTCTAGCCCGTTTTCTTTTATTTTGTTCCATTTTTGCTAATTGAATCGGACTTATTTCTTGTTTTATAGAAAAAATTTCTAACAAATGTAAAACGTTTAATGCTCTCAGGATTTGAATTAACGAAAGTAAGGTGATGGCTTCCCCGTTTTCAATTTGACTAATGGTCCAGCGATTTATGCCAGCTTCCTTTGCCAACTGTGCTTGCGTTTTGTTGCTATTTAAACGCTCATGTTTAACAAATTCTCCTATTTTACGCACAATAGCGGTATCGCTCATTGCTACCCATTTTGTGTTGGTATTTATCATCATTATAACTTAAATTAGCTTTATAAGTTGGTATTTACCTACAAATTTAATAAAAAAATTAATTAAAAAAAATTTCAAACAAAAAATGTTGGTAAATACCATCAAAATAAACATAAATAACTATTTATGATTGTTATTACCAACACAAATTAATTCTTTTATAATAATAAATAGTTTTGAATATGAATTTTAAACATGTTACATCAAAAAAAAAGCCCAACAAAAAGTTGAGCTTTTTAGTGGAGTCGCCGAGAATCGAACTCGGGTCCAAACGAGCAATCAAAGAGCTTTCTACACGTTTAGTTTCCGTTTGTTTTTTCGACCAAAAGCTCGGTTGGAAACTACCACTTTTGGCTTAGCTTTATCCGTGTCAAAAGGGATTTAAAGCGTTACCCTTTCTAGGTTTATTTTTGCGGTTCCCCTAAACCAAACGCCACAAACCAAGGCTTTTGAGGAGAATTTAGCTTTCCGACCTGGCCGGACGAGGCAAATCTTACTGTGATTCAGATTAAGCAGCTAAAGCGTAGTTATTTTCGCCGTTTATAAGTCGTATAGCAGATATTTACGAGCCTACCATACTTGGCTCGACGTGCTTACTAAATAATTCCACTCGCTGTCAAAACCAGTCGACCCCTTGTGTAAGTTTTAGCCTGCAAATTTAATGCCTTTTTCGTCATTTTGCAACTTGTATAAACGTGTAAAATCTGTTATATTTGTAACATTACATAGAATTGTTAAAAAAATATCACAAAAAATGAAGTTTGGACTGGTTCAAGAACGTAAAAATCCACCCGACAAGAGAGTGGTTTTCTCTCCTCAAAAGCTAAAAGAATTAAAAGCTACTTATCCTACTTGGGAGTTTGTAGTGGAAACTTCTACGGTTCGGGTTTTTTCCGATGAGACTTATCTGGAGCAAGGGATTGAGGTGGTTCAAAATTTAAACGATTGCGATGTACTGCTTGGTGTGAAAGAAATTCCGGTGGATGCCTTGATTCCCAATAAAAAATACTTCTTTTTTTCGCATACCATTAAAAAACAGCCCTATAACCAAAAATTACTACAAGCTATTTTAGACAAAAACATCACGTTGTTTGATCATGAAACCATTGTAAATGAACACAACCAACGTTTGATTGGTTTCGGGAAATATGCCGGAATTGTAGGAGCTTATAATGGGTTCCGGGCTTTTGGAATTAAATTTGAGCTTTTTAAATTGCCAAAGGCAGAAACTTTAACCAACCAAGCGATGTTGGTAAAAGAACTAAAAAAAGTAGTTTTTCCTCCTATTAAAGTGGTGCTAACAGGTACTGGAAAAGTAGGATCGGGAGCCAAAGAAATTTTAGATGCCATCAAATTTAAAGAAGTTTCGGTAGAGGATTTTCTACATAAAAACTATGCACAGCCAGTTTACACCCAAATAGATGTGTTGGATTACAACCAACGAATAGACGGTCAGGTTTTGGAAAAAGAGGATTTTTACCAACATCCGGAGGCTTACCAATCTAATTTTGGAAGATTTACCCAAGTTGCAGATATCTTTATGGCCGGACATTTTTACGACAATCGAGCCCCTAAAATTTTAACCCGAGAAATGTTGAAGGATGCCGCTTGTAAAATAAAAGTAGTGGCCGACATTTCTTGTGATGTAGATGGCCCGATTGCATGTACTTTACGTGCAAGCACCATTGCCGACCCATTGTATGGTTATGATGCCAAAACCAACCAAGAAGTAGATGTGTTTCATCCTAATGCCGTAGTAGTGATGGCAGTTGACAATTTGCCTTGCGAATTGCCTTTAGATGCCAGCGAAGGTTTTGGAGAAATGTTTGCAACACATGTTCTACCTGCTTTTACAAACGGAGATGCTGATGGTATTTTGGAAAGAGCAAAAATTACCGAAAACGGCAAACTCACTCCAAGGTTTTCCTACTTAGAGAATTATGCGTTTGGAAGTTCCGTTAAATTCTAAAAAATGCGTATTTGAAGTAAGAAAACTCTATAAAGGTTTAGGAGTTAATGACTGGTATTCATGTCTTTAAGAGGTTTCAATTTTTGATTTGTCTCTGTATTATCAACTTTTTAATCAGTGAAATCTGTCCTAAGTGATAATAACTATGCTCTATTTGGGCTTCAATATTTCGTAAATAACTTCCGTATTCTTCTTTTACAAATGGTTGAGTCAATAAATTTTCGTCCATATTTTCAACGTGATTTATAAAATTTTCGGCATTGCTTACAAATTCATTCACTAAGTTAAACCAATCCGATTCTGACAATATTTCTGGCATGTCAAAGCTGTATTTGTCTTTAATTTCAAGCTTTCCTCCCTGTAACACCGTTAATACTCCTTTTAAATAATAGTTTACATGAAAAGTTAATAATGCAATTGTGTTTAAACTACCTATCCTTTCCATTGCTTGTCCCCAGCTTGTACTTGTTATCTGTTCTTTTAGATTGGTATTAGCAATCCATTTACCGTTAAGTAAAACTTCTCTTAATCGGTTTGCCAAATCTTTTTTCATCTGTTTTATTTATTATTGCTTTAGTTGGAATTGCTCGTTATGCTTGCCAAAACGATTCTTTTTCAACCAATAAAATGTAATTCAAATTAGTTTAATTTTCATTTATCTAAACAATTTCTCCATCCAACCGTTGATGCATTTGCTTGAAATATGCATAGGCTGCATGCATCCTACTGCCATACCACGAAAAATAAGAGCCATCTACAAAAATAGTTTTTGCATGATGGGTAAACCTACCTATTTCAAAGGCATGTTCGTCTTTAAACGGAAATGGTTCAGACGATAACAATACCAGATCAGGATCGCATTGTAACCTGATTTTTTTGAGCTCTATTTCCGGATAGCGATCTTGGTTTTCGTAGCCATTGCTCCAGCCGTTCTCCAATAACATTTGATGTATAAAAGTTTGGTTGGCTGCCACCATATAAGGTTTTGCCCAAATAAAATACACCACTTTTTTGTTTGGTTTGGTTTGTATAAACGCTTTAAAATCCTCACGAGCATGTTGGATTTTCTGTACCCATTTTTGGGCTTCAATATTTTTTTGAAAGAGTTTTCCCATATCCAATATCATTTGCAAAGCATCTTCAACCGTAACAATATTGGTTACCCAAACCGGAGCAAACTTTTGCAAAGAAACCACCACTTCTTGGGTGTTTTCTTCTTTATTGGCGATGATCATATCTGGCTGCAAAGCAATGATTTTTTCTAAATGTACCTGCTTGGTACCTCCAATAATGGTTTTGGTTTTTTTAAAATGCACCGGATGTTCGCAAAATTTGGTAATGCCTACCACTGCATCTTCCAACCCTAAATGGTACAACAATTCGGTAATAGAAGGAACCAAACAAACGATTCGTTTTGGCGTTTGTTTCAATCGATGAAATTGTCCGATTTGGTCTTGAAAGGTTTTCATTGGTGAGGGGTTGAAAAGTTTAACGTTTCAAGTTTAATGTTTTAAGTTTGTTCACTAATTACTCCCGATAGCTATCGGGATTACTTTTTCAGCACATCTTTTTCAAAAGTTCCTTGTACCTTGATTTTGCCGGTTTTTTTGTAAATCACCCCCTCTCCATGTCGCATATCGTCTTCCCAATTTCCTTGGTAATATTCGCCATTTTTCCAACGATAGGTACCTAAACCTTCTCTTTTGTTTTCTACATAAAAACCTTCATACGACTCCCCATCTTTCCAAGTATACACCCCATAACCGTGCTTCAAATTGTCTTTCCATTCTCCTTTATAAATACTTCCGGAATCGTAAATTGCAACCCCATAACCATTGGCTTTCCCATCTTTTACCATTCCTACATATTGAAAAGGGACACCTTTGGAACTAACCAATTGCAACATTTGGTACATGTTTTCTTTTGGATGGTTTTCTTTATTAAGAAACTCTGGGGTAGATTTCCCCTCTTTTTCTTCGGTGGTAGATGGGGTTGAAACAAATTCTTGGATGCTTTTAGGTTCTTCTGTCTGTTGGTTTTGCAACCATTGCACTTGTTGTTTGATTTCATCAAAAGAAGAATCTTTTAATGTAGCAAAGATGCTATCAGCCTTTACATAATTTCTTTCGGTAAAATACCTTTCTCCCAATAAAAGCGATTGGTATTGGTTTTTGAGTTGTTGTAAGGAGTCAACAGACAACGGAATCGCTTCGTTTTTTAAAACTTTATTATTGGATGAATTGCTTTGTTTTTGTACCCATAAATAAAGCAATCCAAACAATAGTATTGCTATGGTAATTTGGTAAATTCTTTCTCGGTTCATTAATCTGCAAATTTTACTTTTTGAATTTCTTTGTTCCACAATCCGGAAAGTTGGTCCACATAAATTCCCAACATCAAACCTCTCCCATGATCAAACTCAAACCCGGTAGCACCTCTGGTTCTAAAACGATCCACATACCGCAATTCGGCCCTTACTACATCAAAAAATCGATAACCAATTCCTACATACAACCGATTTTGGTTAAAGGTATTGAGCACTACATTTTTCCCCATGTTTAAACCAATTTCATTTGAAACTGCTGCATACCATGTATTGTTTTCGTAAAAATCGTTCCCATTGATGATGTATCTAATACGGTAACGAAAACGAAACCTGGTAAAAAAGCGATAATCTTCATGGATAGGTTGTTCTTGCCATCTAAGCTCATAACGATATCTCCAGGTATGCATCCATTTTCCGGAGGCCGACTTTTGGTGGTGAAAAAACTGAAAAGTAGTTCTTAGCTCGTGGTAAGGCAATCGATCAAAATCTTCTTCTTTTCCTATATACTCGTTGGTATACATGTAACCGATAGGAGAAACGGAGAAACGGGCATTTTTGTTAAATTGGTAATGTACCCAAGGACGAATACTTGTTCGCAAATGACTTTGAAACATGCTTCCTTCGTTCAGTTGGTTTTTGCTACGATATACGTAATCTACCCCAACTCCCCAATTTTCGTTAAACATTTCGTTAATTTCGGTTTTATGCCAAAACACTGCATGGTCATAAATTGTTTTTTCGGATTGGGCTGTAACTTCATCAAAAAATAAGAGAAAAATCAGTAAATATAAATACTTCAAAACAAAAGGGTTTTTGCAAAAATACTTTTTTTAGCAAGTAAGCACGTCAAGAGGATGTTAAATTGAAAACTGGAAGGTTAGGTAATTAGCGAATAAGTAAATTAGCGAATGAGCGAATGGGTTAGCATTTAGCTGTTAGCTGTTAGCATTTAGCTTTAGGAGATTAGGTAATTAGCGAATGAGTAAATTAGCGAATGAGCGAATGGGTTAGCATTTAGCTGTTAGCAATTAGAAATTAGCTTTAGGAGATTAGGTAATTAGCGAATGAGTAAATTAGCGAATGAGCCAATGGGTTAGCATTTAGCTGTTAGCTTTTAGCAATTAGCTTTAGGAGATTAGGTAATTAGCGAATGAGTAAATTAGCGAATGAGCGAATGGGTTAGCATTTAGCTGTTAGCTTTTAGCAATTAGCTTTAGGAGATTAGATAATTAACGAATGAGTAAATTAGCGAATGAGCGAATGGGTTAGCATTTAGTAATTAGCTTTAGGAGATTAGGTAATTAGCGAATAAGTAAATTAGCGAATGAGCGAATGGGTTAGCATTTAGCTGTTAGCATTTAGCAATTAGCTTTAGGAGATTAGATAATTAGCGAATGAGTAAATTAGCGAATGAGCCAATGGGTTAGCATTTAGCTGTTAGCTTTTAGCTTTAGGAGATTAGATAATTAGAAAATGAGCGAATTTGGAAATGAGCGAATAATTCATTAACCAACAACCAACAACCAACAACCAACAACCAACAACCATCAACCATCAACCATCAACCAACAACTAACAACCTAGCCATTTGCTGTTGCACAGCTTGTGCTTCTGCGGCAGCTTTTTCGGCAAAATCGGTATGGTTAGAAGCATATAAAATTGCTCTACTTGAGTTGACCAACAAGCCTATTTGGCTGTTTTTGCCATAATGGTAAACTTCTTCCAAGCTTCCTCCTTGGGCTCCTACCCCGGGCACCAACAAAAAGCTATCTGGAATTATTGTACGAATATCTGCCAAAAAACTTGCCTTGGTAGCTCCTACTACGTACATTAATTGGTGGCTATTTTCCCAGGTTTTAGAAGTTTGAATTACCTGTTGGTACAAAGCTTGCTCCTGCACCATTTGGGTTTGAAAATCAAATGCTCCCGGATTAGATGTTAAAGCCAATAAAATGGTATGTTTGTTGGGCACTTGCAAAAAAGGCTCTACCGAGTCTTTCCCCATATAAGGGGCAACGGTAACGCTGTCAAAATCTAAATCTTGCAAAAAAGCTTTGGCATACATGGCAGAAGTATTTCCAATATCTCCGCGTTTGGCATCGGCTATGGTGAACATTTCCGGGTAAAATTGGTTCAGATATGCTATGGTTTTTTCCAATGCTTTCCAACCTTTGATTCCGTGTGCTTCGTAAAAAGCAGTATTGGGCTTGTAAGCCACGGTATAAGGTGCTGTGGCATCGATTATGGCTTTATTAAATGCAAAAATTGGATCTTCCTCTTGCAACAAATGTGCAGGTATTTTTTGCAAATCGGTGTCTAAACCGACACATAAAAACGATTGCTTGGCTAAAATTTGTTCCGTTAATTGTTTGGTAGTCATTCTTTCGTAGGTTGTTTTGCAAAGGTCTTAATTTTTGTTTATTTGTTGCTATGTTTATTTGTTTATTTGTTGAAGCGTTGAAGCGTTGAAGCGTTGAAACGGTTGTCGGTTGTCGGTTGTCGGTTGTCGGTTGTCGGAAATCGGAAGAGACATTTTTAAATTAAAAAAGCTGAAAAGCCTGCCCTGAGCCTGCCGAAGGGTTGAGTCGATTGTCGACCATCGATTGTCGACCACCGAAAAATTGTTTATCTGTTTATGCGTTTATTTGTTGAATCGGTGGTCGGTGGTCGGTGGTCGGTGGTCGGTAATCGGAAGACACATTTTCAAATTAGCTAATTGCTAAAAGCTAAAGGCTATCTAAATTCCCAATTCCCCAGTTCCTAATCCCGAATACCTCATTAGCTTTGTTTAATTTCTTGCTTTAAATTTTTTAATATTCTGTATATTTTTTATTTATTTTCTATACAGAATTATGTTATATTCTATACATCTTTTTATTATTTTCTGTATAACTTTTTTAAATTTGTAAAGCATAAAATTTTAAAAAATGGCGATACAATTTAAAATGGTTCCCAAAAGAAACAATTTGGTGCAACCTTCCGAAATTAAATACTTTCCGTGTGCCGTTAGCAATGGGGTGGCAACTTTAGAAGATTTGGCAGAGTTAATTGCCAGCAGATGTAGTTTAAAAGTCCCGGATTCGTATGCTGCGGTAGTTGCTTTTAGCCAAGTAATTGCCGAAATGTTGGAAGAAGGCAAATTGGTTAAAATTGATTATTTGGGCACTTTCGGCATTACTTTAAGTGGCATTGGAACCGATGAACCTGAAAAACTTAATAAAAACAGTATTAAAAAAGCCAATTTGATTTTTAAACCTTCTACTTACTTAAAAAAACGATTGAAGAAATTGCAATACCAGAGGATACGGTAAGTCGTTGAAACGTTGATGCGTTGAAGCGTTGAAGCGTTGAAAAATCTGCCCTGAGCCTGCTGAAGGGTTGAGTCGATTGTCGACCATCGATTGTCGAACACCGAAAATTTGTTGAGTCGTTGAAGCGTTGAAGCGTTGAAAAATCTGCCCTGAGCCTGCCGAAGGGTTGAGTCGATTGTCGACCATCGATTGTCGACCACCGAAAAATTGTTTATCTGTTTATGCGTTTATTTGTTGAATCGGTGTGTCCGTCCCTGATATAGGTTGACCACAAAAGTCAACTTATTATGAAAGTAAATTTGAGAAAAATCAGGAAGTGTCGACTTTACTCAGAAGAGTTTAAGCGAGAGATTGTTAGTTTATTTGAAAGTG